>Ga0194132_10002811_pt1 | contig 31893 bp, 29 predicted proteins | sample TA2KigOf80mmetaG_FD_148612 | JGI IMG/M metagenome (GOLD analysis project Ga0194132, IMG submission 148612) | Freshwater microbial communities from Lake Tanganyika, Tanzania - TA2015054 Kigoma Offshore 80m | ecosystem: Environmental > Aquatic > Freshwater > Lake | place: Tanzania: Lake... | reverse complement strand
GAGCAACCCCATCTCGGCCATCGCCGCCTTCACGGGTCCGGGATTCGACTCGATGAAGTTGGCCAGCATCAACGGCAGCAGCCGCCGGAACACCCCGACGGCATCGCGCACGTCCCCGCGTTCCGCCGCTTCGACCATGCGCACCATCTCGGCGGGCACTTCGTTCGACACGACCGAGATCACGCCGCGCCCTCCGACGGACATCAGCGGCAGCGTCAGGGCATCGTCGCCGGACAGCACGATGAAGTCCTCCGGCAGGCTGACGCAGATCTCCGCCATCTGCGTGACGTTGCCCGACGCCTCCTTGACGCCGACCAGGTTCGGCAGCCTGGCGATCCGGGCAAGCGTGGCCGGATCGACGTTCACGCCGGTCCGACCCGGCACGTTGTACAGCACGACCGGGAGATCCGTCGCCCCGCACACGGCCTTGTAGTGCTCGACCAGGCCCTCCGGCGTCGGCCTGCTGTAGTAGGGCGTCACCGACAGGATGCCGCTGGCGCCGGCACGGGCCAGCCGCGGCACCAGCTCCGCCACCTGCCCCGTGTGGTAGCCGCCGGCGCCGGCCAGCACGGGCACACGCCCGGCCGCGGCCTCGACCACCAGCTCCACGACCCGGATCTTCTCGTCGCCTGACAGCGTCGGCGCCTCGCCAGTAGTGCCGCAGGGCGACAGGAAGTGCACACCCGCCTCGATCTGCCTGCGGGCCAGCCGCCGGATGGCAGCCTCGTCCAGACTGCCGTCCGCCTTGAAGGGCGTCACCAGGGCGGTGCCCACCCCGGTCCATGGCCTGCGTGGCGAGGTGTCAGTCACGGGGATCACGGCTCACGGTCTGCGGCTCAGGGCTCACGGCCGGGACCGGCCCGCAGGACGTCCTGCATCGAGTACCACCCGCAGCGCCCGACGATCCACCGCGCGGCCACGAGCGCTCCGCGCGCGAAGCCGCTCCGGTCGCGGGCGCGGTGGATCAACTCGATGGTATCGGCGCTGCTATCGAATCCGACCGTGTGCGTGCCGGGAATCATACCCGCACGGGTGGACGATACGTCGATCGACCTGTCGAAGCCGGCGGCCCGCATGGCGTCCAGCAGCGTGAGCGCCGTACCCGACGGCGCATCGACCTTCGCCGCGTGGTGCGCCTCGTGCAGCCATGCGCCGAACCCCGGCTGCGCGGCCATCAGCCTGGCCGCCTCGGCCACGAGCAGCCCGAACACGTTGACACCGATCGAGAAGTTCGGAGCAGCGACTACACCGATGCCGGCCTCGCCGGCCAGCCGGCGCATGGCCGCTTCCTCGGACCGCCATCCGGTGGTGCCGATGACGACCGCGGTCTTCGTTGCGGCCAGACGCGTGAGCGTGTGCGGCACGGCTGAGGCGATGGAGAAGTCGACGGCCACATCGGCGGCCGGCCAGTCGCCGTCGGCGTTGTCCACGTCCACCCGGCCGGCGACCTCGATGCCGTCGGCACGCGCCAGTTCCTCCACGAGGCGCCCCATCCGGCCGTAGCCCACGATCAGCAGCTTCATCGCATGTCCCCGCCGTGCACGTCCCGTCAGTGACGTGCGAGTATTATGGTCGAATGTTGGTTGGACTCATCGGCTGGCGCGGCATGGTCGGCTCGGTCCTCGTGCAGCGCATGCGCGAGGAACGTGACTTCGAGCTTTTCGACCCGGTCTTCTTCTCCACGTCCCAGGCAGGCGCCCGCCCACCCGACGTGGGCAAGGCCGCTCCCGCGGTCGCCCACGCCGCGGACCTGGACGCGCTCCTCCCCATGGACGTGCTCATCTCCTGTCAGGGCGGCGACTACACCTCGGAGATGTACCCGCGGCTGCGCGAGGCGGGCTGGACGGGCTACTGGATCGACGCGGCCTCGACACTGCGGCTGGCCGACGACGCGATCATCGTGCTGGACCCGGTGAACCACGACGTGATCGAGCGCGCGCGGGCGCGCGGCGTGAAGAACTACATCGGCGGCAACTGCACCGTCAGCCTGATGCTGATGGCGCTGGCCGGGCTGTTCCGCGAGGGGCTGGTGGAATGGGTCAGCGCCATGACCTACCAGGCCGCGTCCGGGGCGGGCGCCCGGCACATGCGGGAGCTGGTCGCGCAGATGGGCGCCCTGCACGGTGCTGCCGCTGCGCTGGTCGACGACCCGGCTTCCGCCGTGCTGGACATCGACCGCGCCGTGGCCGCCGGGCTCCGCAGTCCCGGGCTGCCGACCGGCGAGTTCGGCCATCCGCTGGCGGGCTCCCTGCTCCCCTGGATCGACAAGGATCTGGGCAACGGCCAGAGCAGGGAAGAGTGGAAGGGCATGGTCGAGGCCAACAGGATCCTCGACCGCCAGGCGACGCCGATTCCCGTGGACGGCCTGTGCGTGCGCATCGGGTCCATGCGGTGCCACAGCCAGGCGCTCACCATCAAGCTGACCCGCGACCTCCCGCTGACGGACATCGAGCACCTCCTCGCCTCGGCACACGAATGGGTCACCGTCGTACCGAACCGAAAGGACGCCACGCTGCGCGACCTGACGCCTGCCGCCGTCACCGGAACCCTGGGCGTGCCGGTCGGCCGGTTGCGCAAGCTGGCGTTCGGGCCGGAGTACCTTTCCGCCTTCACCGTCGGCGACCAGTTGTTGTGGGGCGCGGCCGAGCCGCTCCGCCGGATCCTCCGGACGCTGGCCGGCGCGCCGCAGCGCGTCGCGGAGACGGCCGGCGTCGTCTGACGGCGCTGCGTGCCCCACGGATGCGCCTGATCTTCGAGCAGCACCGCACGGGAGGCGATCGGAACTTCGGGTACCTGCTCGCCGATCGTGATGCGGCAGCCGGCGTGCTGATCGACCCGTCGTACGATCCGGACGGGCTCGTGGCGCGCGCGCACGGACAGTCGATCCGCATCACGCACATCGTCAACACGCACGGCCACCCCGATCACACCAACGGCAACCAGCGGGCGGTCGAGCTGACCGGTGCTCCGGTCGTGGGTCACCCTGCGCTGCCGGACCGGCCGGACGTGGCCGTGGCCGACGGGAGCGAACTGACGGTGGGGTCACTGCGGCTCCGCTTTCTCTTCGTGCCCGGACACGCAGCCGACCATCTCATCGTGTTCGAGCCCGAATGGGGCCTGGCGCTGACCGGTGACCACCTGTTCGTGGGCAAGGTCGGCGGCACCACCAGCGAGGCGGCCGCGCGTGAAGAGTGGGAATCGCTCCAGCGCATGCTCCTGGCGCTCCCCGACCAGACGTCCGTGTGGCCGGGGCACGACTACGGTGTTCGTCCCAGCTCGACCATCGCCCTCGAACGCGCCACCAACCCGTTCCTTCGCTGTGCGGATCTGACTTCGTTCCTCCATCTGAAGGCCGGCTGGCCGGACTACAAACGTCGTTTTGGCTTGAAATAGACGACATTTCTGCGATCGGGCCACATGCGCGCGTGTCCGGATCCAAATTGTGTGTCTAAAGTCTCCTTCCTTGCCCTTACACTAGGGGCTTCCGCATGACCGCCGAAACGACCAGGCTCCTGATCGTGGACGATGACCCGTCCGTGCTGGCGATCGTCCAGCGATTCGCCCGCCAGCTCGGCTTCGAAGCGATCGTGCGTCCCGGGGGACGCGAGGCGCTGGCTGCGCTGGATGAGGTGAAGCCCGACGCGATCCTGGTCGACCTGCAGATGCCGGACATGGACGGGTTGGACGTGCTGAAAGCGGTGCACGCCAGCAACCCCGGCTGCAAGGTCATCCTGATGACCGGCGCGGCGAGCATCGACTCGGCGGTCCACGCCATCAAGGCGGGAGCGCTCGACTACCTCACCAAGCCGTTCGACTTCGACCGGCTGAGCGAGCTGCTGATCACCGTCCGCGAGAGCATCCGCCGCCGTGAACGCTGGATGCGGGTGGACGCCGAAGTGGCGAAGCAGTTCGAGTTCTACGGGATGATCGGCCGCAGCCCGCTGATGCAGGAGCTGTTCGACTCGATCCGGCGGCTGGCGCCCCACTCGCGCACGGTGCTGATCACGGGTGAAACCGGCACGGGCAAGGAGCTGGTCGCGCAGGCGCTGCACAAGCTGGGCCCCCGGCGCACGCGGCGGATGTCCACGCTGAATTGTTCGGCGGTCGTCGAGACTCTGTTCGAGAGCGAGCTGTTCGGCCACGTCCGGGGCGCGTTCACGGGAGCCACCGACAACAAGGTGGGCCTGTTCGAGCACGCCGACGGCGGCACGCTGTTCCTGGACGAGGCGGGGGAACTGCCGCTCCCGCTGCAGGCGAAGCTGCTGCGCGCGGTCGAGTACGGCGAGGTGCAGCGCGTCGGGTCGCTCGAAACCCGCAAGGTGGACGTGCAGGTGGTCGCCGCGACCAACCGCGATCTGCGGGCCGAGGCGGCCGCCGGCCGGTTCCGGTCGGATCTCTTCTACCGCCTCAGCATCATCGAGATCCATCTGCCACCGCTGCGCGAGCGGCTGGAAGACATCCCCTATCTGGTGGCGAAGTTCACGCGCGAGTTCGGCGAGCGCTTGAACCGCCCGATCACCGGCGTCAGCTCGACCGCCGAGCGGCTGCTCCACGACGCGGCTTGGCCGGGCAACATCCGGGAACTGCGCCATGTCATCGAGCGGGCCTGCATCCTGTCGGACAGCCGGATTCTGAGCGACCGCGACATCAGCAAGGCGATGGCCGCGTCATCGCCCACCTACGCGGCCGCCCGGGTCCCGCCGGCTGTCCGGAGAGAGTCACCGCTCCAGGCGGCCGCCAGGTCGCCCGGGGATCCGAACCTGCTGGCGACCGCCCAGCGGGAGCAGATCGCACGCGTGCTGAGGCAGGTGGGCGGCAACAAGGTTGCCGCCGCCCGTGCCCTCGGCATGAGCCGAAGGTCGCTCTACCGCTACCTGGACCGCCTGCAGATCGACGCCTGATCCGCCACGTAGCCCATCCCACCCCGATCTGCCCACGCCCAGAACTGTGGCGGCGCGGCCAGCGCATGCACGCCATCGCTGTGGTGGCGGCCTCGACGGCCATCATGGCCGTCATGGCCGCGAAGCACACGGCGCTGCCGGGCGACGGCCGCTGACCGCCTTCGCCACGGCTGCGGCGAGTCCGCCGAAGCTGCAGCCGAGGCGGAGTCAGGCCGACAGCAGCTTCTTCACGTACGCCGCCGTCAGCGGAATCCGCCGGGGCGGCACCCCCGTGGCATCGAAGATCGCCGCGGCCACTGCCGGAGGCGGCAGCGCGTTGGGCGCCTCGCCCGCGCTGTTGATGCCACGATCGTCGTAGGACGTGATCACCATCCGGATGTCGGGCGTCGAGCCCATGGTGGGAATCCGGTAGCGCGTCCAGTCGGTGCTCGTCACCTTCTGCCGGTCGAAGGTCACCTCTTCGGTCAGCGCCTCACCGAGCCCCTGCACGATGCCGCCCTGTACCGTCAGCCGCAGCTGCCGCGGGTTCATCACCTTGCCGCAGTCCAGTCCCACGGTGAAGCGGGTCACCCGCACCTCGCCCGTATCCGGCGCCACGGTGACCTCGGCGATCGCGACCCAGGGCGCATCGCTCCGGATCATCACGGCCACGCCACGCCCCGCCAGCAGGCCGCCACCCGTGCGGCGCGCGCCCGGCCGCGGTGACGGCCGCGGATCCCAGCCCGCCTCCTTCGCGGTCGCGCGGAGCAGCTCGATCAGGCGCGGGTTGGTCGTGTGGTCGATCCGGTACTGGATCGGGTCGGCGCCGGCAGCGGCCGCCGCCTCGTTGATGAGCGCCTCGGTGGCGAAGTTCTGCTGGCGCTGCCACGGCGTACGCATGATGTTGCCGCGCAGGCCGGCGCTCGTGGCGTCCGCGCCGAGGCTTGGCATCGCAAACGCCCGCTCGAGCACCGGGATCTTCTCGTAGGCCCACACCGTGGACACGCGGTTGGTCGCGAGCGGCGTGACCGACGGCGCGCCGGCCAGCAGCGCGCCGAGCAGCCGCGCGTCGTTCTCGTGCGGGGCGTACCAGTCGCTGTGCACGGCTGAGAGCCGGCCCTCAGTATCGAGCGCGCCCTTCACGTCCGCGACCCACGCGGGCGACACGGTCGACCAGGCCAGGTCCTCCTGAATGGTCCACTGCACGCGCACGGGACTGCCCACCAGCTGCGACAGGATCGCCGCGTCGCCTTCCGCGCCATCCCCGCCCCACGTGGTGCGCCCGTACTGCGCGGGGCCCTGGTGCCAGCGCACGACGACCTTCTCCACGTCCACGCCCAGCGCGTGCGCGATCTGCACCCGCAGCCCCTGGGACTGCGCCGACGCCGTGTGCACGGTGGCCGAACCGTCGCGACGGACGTCCGCGACCGCCACGTACGCCCCCATCGGCGCGTGACGCGTGAACGGCTGCTCGTAGCTGGCCTCGACCGTCTTCGCCGCCGCCGAGAGCGCAGCTGAGACCTTCGCGGCGTCGCCCCGCTCGTGCGACGGTGCGCCCCACGGCTGAGCGCGAAGCGTGGCCGTGACCTCGTCATGGCCCGGCAGCCCGCTCCAGTCGGACCAGGTGGTCGAAGCCGCCACCGCGCGCGCTGCCGCCACGGCTTCCCACTCGTCGGGCGAGACGACGGCGACGAGATTGCCCTTCGTGACGACCTCGGCGTTCGGGAAACGGGCCCGATCGACCGACCCGGCGCGAACCAGCGTCGCCCCCACTGCCGAGGGGCGCACCATGCGCGCGTGCAGCATGCCGGGCAGGCGGACGTCGCCCACCCATTCGGTGTCGCCCCTGACGCGCTCCGCCACTGTCGGGACCGGGAACGACTCGCCGATCACGGAGTACTGCGGAATCTCCCTGGTCGGCGGCGTGCCGCTGACCTGCAGTCCGGTCAGTCCGCTCAGGCCCGTCGGCTGCCCGGGATCGAGCGCCGGCAGGCTGCCACCGATCGGGATCGTGAGCTCGAGCCGCTGGCCCCGCACCAGGCCGGCGTAGCTGATGCGGCGGCCACCGCCGCTGACGACGCCGTCGGTGACCGCGAGCGCATCCTTCGGTGCGTTGAGTGCACCCGCCGCCAGGTCGAGCAGCGCCTGATAGGTGTACGCAGCGACTTTGCGCAGGTTGTTCGCGCCAGTCAGGAAGCCGGCCGAGAAGCCGCCGTCCGGCGTCTCGTCGGTGTGGCCCAGCACGAGGCTGATGACCTCGGGGCGCACGCGCAGCTCTTCGGCCACGACCTGCGCGTAGAACGCGCTCATTCCGGTCCCGGTTTCGATCTTCCCGGTGCGGACGAGCAGGCGCCCGTCGTCATGGATCTCGATCCACGAGGCGAGCTTCGTGGCGTCCAGTGTGCTGCCGGCCGCCTCGACCGAGCCGCGCGACGAGAGCGAGGGCAGGCTCGCCGACACGACGAGCGCGCCACCGGCCTTGACGAACTGACGCCGCGTCAGCGTGGGCGTGGAGATCATGGCGTCCTCCCTCACAGGGCCATGGCGCGCGCGGCGCGCTGCACGGCGTCGATGATGGCTGGATACGTGCCGCAGCGGCACAGGTGGGGCGACGGGGGCGCGTCGGTGAACGCCTCGCGGATCTGGGCCACCGATGGCGACGGCACGCGCGCCAGCAGGTCGACGGCGGCGATCATCATCCCGCTCTGGCAATAGCCGCACTGCGGCACCTGCTCGTCGATCCAGGCCTGCTGGACGGGGTGGAGCCCCCCGGCCGCAGTCCCTTCGCGCGCCTCCGCCCAGAGCGCCGGCAGCCCCTCGATGGTGTGGATCTTCGAGCCGGCGACACGGGACGCCAGCGTCACGCAGGAGCGCACCTCCCTGCCGTCCACCAGCACGGCGCAGGCGCCGCACTGCGACATCCCGCAGCCCAGGCGAACACCGCCGAGCATGAACTGGTTGCGAAGGACGTAGACCAGGGGCGTGTCGGGAGCCACGTCAACCGTGCGAGTGGCGCCGTTCACCGTCAGAGTCATTTCGGCCATGGACGAGCTCCTTGCTGTCGGTACCGGAGACGACGGAGACATCCTACCCCCACAGTGCGACTTGTGATGTGTCATTTGCGATTGGGGATGGCATTGACGACCCGGGTCTCCGCCGGGACCTGGGCGTCGGGACGCAGGCGTCGGAACGTGGACCTGGGCCGTGGGCCGGCGCGACGGCAAGGTCGGAGAGCGCCGCCTGCCCTGCGTGGGAGGCGCCCGTCGCCGCCGCCGAAGCCGGGTTGGCCTCGGCGACCGCAGCGGCTGAGCACCGTCCTGTCCGTCCCGTAAGATGGGCCGATGTTCTGGCTGCTGGCCGTCGGGTTCATGGCGTTCTGCCTGTCGCATTCGGCCCCCTTTCCGTTCCTGCTCGAGGCCTTCGCACCGGGACACTCGCTCTGGCACGTGCAAGAGGAGCCCGGCCAGCCGCCCACCATCTACCTGACGTTCGACGACGGACCCAATCCGACGGCAACCCCGGCACTGCTGGACGTGCTCGGCGATGCGGACGCGCGCGCGACCTTCTTCCTCATCGACGCGTACGTCCACGAGGACACGGCGCCCATCATCCGGCGCATGTTCGAGGAGGGCCACGGCGTTGCGCTGCACTCGGATACGAGAATGCTGACGTTCCTCACACCAGAGGGGCTGGCCGCGCAGGTGACCCGTCAGGCCGATCGCATCGGGCAGCTCACCGGCCGACGGCCGTGCCCGCTGTTCCGCCCGCACGCCGGCTGGCGCGGCGGGCCGATGTACGAGGGGTTGATCAGCATCGACCACCGGCTCGTGGGGTGGTCGTGGGGGTTGTGGGACTTCAACTTCTATCTGCCCAGGGATGCGGAGGGGCTGGCCCGGCGTCTGGCGCGGAAGGCGTCGGCTGGCGACATCATCGTGATGCACGACGGCCACCACCGGAACCCGGAGGCGAGCCGCGGGTACGCCGTCGACGCCACCAGACTGCTGGCCCCGGCGCTCCAGGCCCGGGGATTCCGGCTCGCGCCGCTGTGCGAGCCCCACGCCATCCAGGAGCCTGAAGGTCGTCAGGCGGCATGGTGACTGCCCTTCGCGTCGTGAGCGACGCCGGCGAGTCCAGCGCACTGGCGTACCCGGCGGACGCCGGGCGCCGCCGCGGTGCCACTCTCGTGCTCGCGCACGGCGCGGGCGCCGGCCAGCACCACCCGTTCATGTCCGGATTCGCGTCCGCCCTGGCCGTCCGGGGTGTGGACGTGATGACGTTCAACTTCCCCTACATCGACGCGAAGGGGAAGGTGCCGGATCGCGTTCCGGTCCTGGAAGCCTGTTTTCGAGCGGTGGTCGCCGCCGCGGCGACTCATCCTCAACTCGAGGGCAACGCGCTCTTCGTTGGCGGCAAGTCGATGGGGGGCCGCATCGCGTCGCACCTGGCCGCGGCGGGGGACGACTTCGCGGCTGGCCTGCGGGGTCTGATTCTGCTCGGTTACCCGCTGCACCCGCCGGGCAAGCCGGATCAGCTGCGCAGCGCGCACCTGCCGGCGATCCGCGTACCGGTGCTGTGCCTGCAGGGCACGCGCGATCCGTTCGGCTCGCCCGAGGAACTGGATCCGCACTTCCGCACGGTGCCGGGGCCCGTGACGATCCACGCCGTCGAGGGTGGCGACCACTCCCTCGCACCCCGCAAGGGCGGGCCGCGGACCGCACAGCAGGTCTACGCGGATCTGCAGGATCTGATCGCGGGCTGGATCGCCCGCGGACTCGGACGGGCCGTCTGAAGCCGGCCCGAGACCGCAGCCGTGAGCCGAGGTACCCTGGATGCGTGTCGGACCCGCTTGCCACCCTGGCCGAGCAGGTCGGCGTGCCGGTCAGCCGCCGCCACATCCTGCTCTGCTGCGACCAGACCACGCCCAAGTGCTGCGACAAGGCGCGCGGGCTCGCGGCCTGGGACCACCTCAAGCGCCGGCTGAAGGAGCTGGGCCTCTCCGAGCAGGGCGGCGTGCTCCGGACCAAGGCGAACTGCCTCCGCATCTGCAAAGGCGGCCCGATTGCCGTCGTCTACCCGGAAGGCGCGTGGTACCACGGCTGCGATCCGGAGGTCCTCGAGCGGATCATCCAGGAGCACCTCGTCGGCGGGCGGCTGGTCGAGGATCACCTGATCGTGCGTCACCCGCTGGACGACCCCCGAGGCCCGGCCGGCCACGCCGCATGAGCGTGACGCCCGCGGTGGTGTTCGACGTCACGGATCTGACGAAGGTCTACCGGATGGGCGAAGTGGAGATCCACGCGTTGCGCCGCGTGAGCCTGCGCTTCCACGAGGGCCACTTCGCCGTGCTGCTGGGCCCCTCGGGATCGGGCAAGTCGACGCTGCTCAACATCCTGGGTGGCCTGGACGTGCCGACCAGCGGGCGCGTGCTCTACCGCACCGACGACCTGACCGCCGCCGGCGAAGCGGCGCTCACGGCCTTCCGCCGCCGGCACGTCGGCTTCGTCTTCCAGTTCTACAACCTGATTCCCAGCCTGACGGCGCGCGAGAACGTCTCACTCGTGACCGAAATCTCCGACGCGCCGATGGATCCCGACGACGCGCTCGACATGGTCGGCCTCCGGCCGCGGCGCCATCATTTCCCCGCGCAGCTCTCGGGCGGCGAGCAGCAGCGCGTCGCCATCGCTCGCGCCATCGCCAAGCGGCCGGCGGTGCTCCTCTGCGACGAGCCCACGGGCGCCCTCGACATCTCGACGGGCGTCGTCGTGCTCGAGGCCCTCGCCCGCGTGAACGCGGGGCTGGGCACGACGACCATCGTCATCACGCACAACTCGGCGATCTCCGAGATGGCGGATCGCGTGGTCCGTCTGGCCGACGGCCAGGTGGCCGGCGTCGAGGAGCGGACGGACAAGCGCGCGCCGCGGGAGCTGTCCTGGTAGCCGGTATGACGATCTCCGCCCTGAACCGGAAGCTGCTCCGCGACCTGCTGACGATGAGGGGGCAGGCGCTGGCGATCGCCGTCGTAGTGGCCGCGGGCGTGTCGATGTTCGTGATGTATCTGTCGAACTTCGACTCCCTGCGATCGACGCAGCAGGCGTTCTATCAGCAGCAGCGGTTCGGCGACGTGTTCGCCTCGGTGAAGCGGGCGCCTGCCTCGCTTGAACGCCGGCTGCGCGGCATCCCCGGCGTGGCGGCGCTCGAAACGCGCGTGGTGGCCACGGTGACGCTGGACGTGCCCGGCCTCGAAGAGCCCGCCAGCGGCCAGCTCATCTCCATCCCGGCCGGCCGCAGGCCGGAGGTCAACGACCTCTTCCTCAGACGTGGCCGATGGGTGGATCCGGCCAGGCCGGACGAAGTCGTCGCGGGCGAGGGCTTCGTGGACGCCAACGGCCTCGAGCTCGGCGACCAGGTCGGCGCGGTCATCAACGGCCGGCTGCGCGACCTCACCATCGTCGGCGTGGCGCTATCGCCCGAACACATCTACAACATCCGCCCCGGCGAGATCTTCCCGGACGACCGGCTGTACGGCCCCTTCTGGATGGACCGGCGCGCCCTGGCGGCCGCCTTCGACATGGAGGGCGGCTTCAACGACGTGGCGCTCCGGCTGACGCCGGGGGCCTCGTCCGGCGCGGCGATCGCGGCGCTGGATCGCCTCCTCGAACCGTACGGCGCGCTCGGCGCCATCCCCCGCGCGCTCCAGTTGTCGCACTGGACGCTCGAAAGCGAGCTCACCCAGCTCCAGAACTTCGGCTTCATCCTGCCGCTGATCTTCCTGGGCGTGGCGGCGTTCATTCTCAACGTGGCGCTGACCCGGGCGCTCGCGCTGCAGCGGCCGCAGATCGCTGCGCTCAAGGCACTCGGCTACGACAACCTGGCGCTCGGCTGGCACTACGCCAAATGGGCGCTCGCCATCGCGCTGGCCGGCACGGCCGCCGGTGTGGTGGCCGGCGTGTGGATGGGCGTGGCCATCATCGACATCTACAACCAGTTCTTCCGTTTCCCCGTCCTCCTGTTCGAGATCCGGCCCGCCATCGTCGTGCAGGCCGCCGGCCTGACGCTCGTGTCGGCGGCAGCCGGCGCGTTCACCGCCGTCCGCCGGGCCGTGGCGGTGCCGCCCGCCGAGGCGATGCGGCCGGAGGCGCCAGCCTCGTACGCGCGCAGCGCGGTCGAGACGCGGGCGGTCAGCCGCTACCTCGGCATCACGGGCCGCATGGTCGTGCGCAACATCGGGCGACGGCCCATGCGCGCGGCCGCCTCGGTGGTCGGCATCGCGTTCGCGACGGCGATCCTGCTGGTCGGTTTCACGTTCATCGACGTGATCGACCACCTGATCACCCTGCAGTTCTCGTTCGCCGAGAGGCAGGACGTCACCGTGTCGTTCGTCGAGCCGCAGTCCTCCGACGTCCGCTACGCTCTCAGCCGGCTGCCCGGCGTCCTGATCTCCGAGCCGCAGCGAACGGTGGCCGCGCGCCTGCGCGCGGGCCATCGCTTCAGGACCGTCGGGATCACCGGCACCTCGACGGACGCCACGCTGCGACGGATCATCGACATGGACGGCACCGTCATCCCGCTCCCCTCGAACGGCCTGGTGCTGTCCAGGCCCCTCGCCGAGGTGCTGGGGGTGTCCGGCGGGGACCTCGTGACGGTCGAGGTGCTGGAAGGCGCCCGTCCCGTCCTGCAACTGCCGGTCGCCGGGCTCGTCGACGACGCGATGGGGCTGTCCGCGTACATGGAGGTGGGCACGCTGCACCGCCTGATGCGGGAGGGTGAGGTGATCTCCGGCGCGGCGCTCCGAGTGGACGCGCGCGCGGAAGCGGACCTGTCCAGCACGCTCAAGCAGCTGCCCGCAGTCGCCGGTGCAGGTTTCAAGGAAGCCGCCCTCAGGAACTTCCGCGACGTCCTGGCCGCCAACCTGAACCTGTCGATCATCGTCAACGTCTTCTTCGCCGGGATCATCGCGTTCGGCGTCGTCTACAACGCCGCGCGGGTCTCGCTGTCCGAGCGCAGCCGGGAGCTGGCCAGCCTGCGCGTGCTCGGCTTCACGCGCGCGGAGATCTCGCTGATCCTGCTCGGGGAGATCGCAGCCCTGACCGCACTGGCCCTGCCCGCCGGCACGCTGCTCGGCTGGGGCATGGGCGTCTGGATCGCGGAGGCACTCGACAGCGAGGTGTACCGCTTCCCGTTCATGCTGTCGCGCCCGACCGTGGCGTGGACCTTCCTGACCGTGATCGCCGCCACGGTGCTGTCGGCGCTCGCGGTGCGGCGGCGTCTCGACCGGCTGGACCTGGTCGCGGTTTTGAAGATTCGCGAGTGAGCGCGCACAATCCACACGACGCGGAGTGAGCCCGATCCGATGACCACCATCCCGACACCCTCTTCCCGCAGCCGAATCCCGTGCGACTGCTGAAGCGCTGGCGCACGCTCGCCACCGGCGCCGTCGTGATCGCCCTCGTCGTCGTCGCGCTCTGGCCCGCGACGATGGCGGTGGATGTCGCCATGGTGACGCGGGGGCCGCTCCGCGTGACGCTCGACGAGGAAGGCGAGACGCGCGTCCGGGAGCGGTTCGTGATCTCGGCGCCGGTGACGGGCCGGCTGGCACGCATCGACCTCGAACCTGGGGACGAGGTCGCGCGGGACGCCACCGTGGTGGCACGGCTGCTGCCCGCCCCGCCCGGACTGCTCGACGCCCGCACGAGCGCCGAGCTGTCCGCGGCCGTGTCGGGCGCCGAAGCGGCGCTGGGCCAGGCCCGCGCCGAGCGCGAGCGTGCCGCGGCCACGCTGGCGCGCGCCGAATCCAGCCAGCGGCGGCAGCAGGACCTCGAGTCGGCGGGCCTCATCTCGCGAGACGAACGCGAGGCGGGCGACACGGCCGTGAAGACGGCGATGGAAGCCGTTCGCGCCGCCGAGTTCCAGGTCAGCCGCGCCGAACACGATCTCCGGATGGCGCGGGCGCGCCTGCAGCAGACCGGCGCCAGCGGCCGGCCGATCGAGATCGTGTCACCGGTGGAGGGTGTCGTCCTCCGCCGCCACCGTGAAAGCGAGGCGATCGTCGCGGCCGGCGAGCCGCTCCTCGACATCGGCGATCCCGGCCACATCGAGGTCGTCGCCGACCTGCTGTCCACCGACGCCGTCCGCGTCCAGCCCGGCGCCCGCGCGCTGATCGAGCAATGGGGCGGCGACCAGCCGCTCGAGGGACGCGTACGCCGCGTGGAGCCCTCCGGCTTCATGAAGGTCAGCGCCCTGGGCGTGGAGGAACAGCGCGTGAACGTGCTCGTGGACTTCGGGGACCCGGCCGCCGCGCGCGCCCTCGGGGACGGCTATCGCGTGGAGGTCCGCATCGTGATGTGGGAGGAGGCGGACGTGCTGCTCGTCCCCACCGGCGCCATCTTCAGGAGCGGCACCGACTGGGCGGCCTTCGTCGTGGCCGACGGCATGGCCCGGCTCACCACCATCACCATCGGCCAGCGGGCCGGCACCGCCGCGCAGGTCGTGGACGGCCTCGACGCAGGCCAGCAGGTCGTCCTGCACCCGCCGGACACGCTCGCGGACGGCGCCAGGGTCGCGGTGCGAGATTGATGGTCGACGATCCGCAATCGTCAATCAATCACTGCGATCGTCAATCGCCAGTCGTCAATGCAATCAGCAATCGCCAACCGTCAATGCAATCAGCAATCGCCAACCGTCAATGCAATCAGCAATCGTCAATCCTCAATCCCTAATGATTATCGGATTGGCCGATTGCCGTGCTCGAGGAAGCTCGTGAGCTTCCAGTAGATCCCCCCGGCCGGCGGCTTGACAGGGGCTCCACTCACGCCGGCCGCGTATGACGGATCCGATTCCAGCCCCACGCGCATGCCGAACCAGAGCTTGCCCGTCTGGGCGTCCAGCTCCAGCTTGGGCGTGTGCGCCTCGAAATCGGGATACGGCACGTAGGTGTAGCGGCTGGCCGCCTGATCGAACTTCACCAGGGAGTTGTACACGTCGTTGGTCGTCCAGAGGTTGTCCGCCTTGTCCGGCCACACCTCGTACGGGCTGCCGTACTTCAGCGGCAGCGGGTACTCCGTCACCGCTCCGGTCTCGGGGTCGATCTTCGACAGCGCGTTGCCGAAGAACTGGCAGGCCCACACCATCCCCTTCGCGTCCACGGCCAGGCGGCGGGAGGCCGAGGCGATCGGGAACGCAGCCCAGCGGTCGTTCCTCGGGTCGTACATCCCGATCTTCGGCGTGCTCAGCCCCACCGCCCACACGCGATCCTTGTCGTCGGTCGTGATGCCGTATCCGTTCCAGCCGGCATCGTCCCAGTGCTCGAGCACGTCGTATTCGGTGACGGTCTTCGTCTCCGGGTCGAACTTCCCGATCTGGCTCGCCGCCGTGAAGTTCGAGAACCAGACGTTGCCCTGCGTGTCGGCCCTGAGCGTGTGCTGCCACGCGCCCTTCGTGGGCACGGGATACCGCCGCAGATCGTCCCTCGCCGGATCGAGCACGCCGATGTGGTTGCCGCCGATCTCGGTCCAGTAGACGAGGCCGCGATCCTCGATGATGCCGTGCACGAACTGCCGGTCGTCCGGCGGCGGGATGCGCCACGCCTTCGTGCGCGTGTCGAAGTCCGGGTCGGTCGTGTCCACGCCGACGACGGCGCCGAGCGTGCCCGACAGCCAGACCATGCCGGGCGTCGTCTCGCTCGGGTAGGCGTCGTGGATGTTGAACCCCTTGGGCAGTTCGTACTGGACGTACACGGCTTCTGCCAGCGCCGCCTCATCGCGCACCAACGGGTCGAGCTTCAAATCGCGCTCCGGGGAGCCGGGTCCGAAGTGTGTCGTGAGGTACTGGATGATGCGTTCCTTGTCGTCCGGCCGCACCATCGCGTCGGTGATCAGCGGATAGCCGCCCGGCCGCGACCACATCCGCTCGACCGCCTTGCGCCACTGCTCCTCCGTGCGCCCGCCCTTCCGGTGCCAGGCGCTCGTGGCCGTGCCGAGGTGGCCCTTGCCGGCGGACGAGTGGCAGGGGAAGCAGCGCTCGACCATCACGTCGCGCGCACGGCCCGGCGGGTAGAGCGTGTCGAAGTCCACGAGCTCGACCCCGGACGCGGGGGGCACGTGGCGCACGGCGAGGTCGGCCGCCGCCGCGCCACCCGCCGTCACGGTCGCGGAGACGACCGGTGACGCGTACTGTTCCTCCATCACCTGCACGTCGTAGCGGCCCGGCGGCAGGTTGAAGATCCGGTAGCGGCCGTCGCGGGTGAAGACGGTGTAGCTGATGCGGTGTTCGGGATCGGTGGCGCGGACCCGGAAGGCGCGCACCTCTCCCTGATCGGCCGTCACGCGCCCACCGACCGATCCGGCGGCAGGCGCCTGCGCCTGCACCGCGCGCGGGTCCCACGATGGGCCAGGCGCCGCGGCCAGCCCGAGGGCAACGAGCACGGTAACCGTGCCCAGCGTGGATCGAGTCATGGCGTCGCAGCTCCTTTCGGCATGATCCCCGCCGGGAATCATACCGGGTCGGCGCGGCTGTCAGGGGACGCGAACGGGAAGGGCCGGCGGGGCCGGAGCGCGGTGCTGATGCCGATGGGCACGGCGGCAGGTGACGCCAAGTGCCGTTCGTGTCAGAACCGGGATTGGACGACCGGAGGCCTGGGTCCGGCCCCCTTCAGAGCTCATGTGGTAGTGTGACCCTTCCGGCACATCTACCGACTCATTCCCGGATAGGAAAGGACTCTTCAAGAAGTGGCTACCTCGAAACGACTGGGAGACGTCCTCACGGCTCTTCGCCGCGAGGAAAGTGCACTCGACGCGCAGCTCAGCAAGGTGCGCGATGCGATCGCGGCGCTGGCCGACGCCGGCCAGCGCTACAAGCGCCGCCGCCGGGTCCGGGCGGCGAAGACCGTGGCGAAGAACGTTCGGAAGATGACGGCAGCACAGCGGAAGGCCGTCAGCGAGCGGATGCGGAAGTACTGGGCCGAACGCCGCAAGACGGCGTAGCGCGCACGCCTTCGCGCGGCCGGCTGCCGGCCGCGCGTCCCTCCAGCCGTTGCCTCAACTCTGATGCGCCGTTGACATCGGGTGACGGTCGCTGCTACAGTGCGCATCAGAGTCTTAAATTATTAAGAGTTATACGTGGCACGCACGCGCTCCGCTTCTCTCACCGATGCCGAGGCCAGGGTCATGGCCGTCCTCTGGGACCAGCCCGGCGCCACCGTGGCCGACGTCGTCGCGGCGCTCCGGAAGACCAGGCCGGTCACCTACAGCACGGTCCAGACCATGCTGCGGATCCTGGAAGCCAAGGGGTACGTGCAGCACGAGAAGATCGGGCGCGCCTTCCACTTCCGTCCGATCGTCGGCGAGCAGCAGGCACGACAGAGCGCGTTGCGGCATCTTGTGGACCGCCTGTTCTCCGGCTCCCCGAGCCTGCTCGTCCTCAACGTGCTGGACGACGAACGGCTGGACGCCGCCGAGCTGAAGCGGCTCAAGAAGCTCATCGAGAAGGCCTGAACCGTGAGTGACGCGCTGACCGTCGTGCTGAACTGGATCTGGCAGGGCTCGCTCGTCGCGCTGCTCACCGCCGCGGTCGTGCGCCGGTTGAGCGGCATCCGCGCGGGCACCCGCGCCCTCATGGTCGCCATGGCGTGGTTCGCGGTCCTGGCGCTGCCGCTCGCCGCCGTGATCCGGGATGCGATCCAGACCCGTCCGCTCGCCGGCGTCCCGGCGGCACCAGCGCTCGTCAGCCTGCCGCCCGAGGCGCCGTCGGCCTGGACGCCGGTCCTGGTGTGGCTGGGCGCAGCGTGGCTCTCGCTCCACGCCGTGGGCCTGCTCCGCGCCGCCGTGGCGAGACACCGCGCGCTCGCCACGAGCCGGCCTTTTCCACGCGCCCGCGAAGCGCGGTTGTCGCACTGGATGCGGCTGCGTGACGATGGGCGGCGTCCAGCGCTCGTGCTGTCGGATCACGTACGAGCCGCCGGCGTCCTCGGCCTGGGCCGCCCGGTCATCGCGGTCGCGCCCGCGCTCCTCGATCGGCTCACGGACGACGAGCTGGATCGGGTCCTCGTCCACGAGTGGGCGCACGTCCGCCGGCGGGACGATCTCGCACACGTGGCCCGCGTGTCGGTACACGCCCTGGCCGGCTGGCATCCGGCCCTCCGCTGGCTGCACCGCCGCCTTGCGCTCGAGGCGGAGCTGGCCAGCGACGAGATGGCTGCGGCCGCCACCGGTTCGGCCACGGGGTACGCCGCGTGCCTCCTGAAGATCGCAGGGTTGCCCGGCACCCATCGCACGTCCCTTCCGGTGCTCGCGGCAGACGGAGCTGGAAGCCTGGCGCGCCGGATCGATGCGCTCGTCGCCGGCCAACCCGGGCGCCGTCCGCCTGGGCGCGTACGGGTGACGGCCGCTGCCGCGCTCGTACTGGCGACCGCCGGCTGGGCTGCGGGGCGGCAACTCGTTGACGTGACCGAGTTGACCGCTCCGCTGGCCGCGGTCGTACCGCTCGGAGGCGACCGGGTCCGTGTGCCGATGCCCACGCCGGCGGCCGGCGAGCGGCGTGCGCCCGTCCCACCCGACCGGCGGCCGGGGCAGGTGGGAACGGTCACCCGCGCGAGCGGGACGCCGCCGCACCTGCCGGCCGAGCCCGTTCGAGCCGCCGAATCCGCTCAGCCGCCGGTGGCACGCGAAGTGCCAGACGGGACAGGGGCTTCGGCCATCGGGAACGGGGACGAACCCACGTTCCTGATCAGTGAGTCCGCGACTCCGGTCATAATGCCTGCTTCGGCCCCGCGGCCGGCCGCAGCCGTCCCGACGACCAGCCCCGTGACGGAACTGGTCAACCACGCGGCCGCATCGCCGTGGCGCTCGGTGGCGCGCGGCGGAGCTGCCATCGGCCGCGGCTCGAAACTGGCCGCCACAGCCACGTCCAGCTTCTTCACGCGGCTGGGCCGAAGCTTCGGAGACGCCTTCTAACCCAGGGCCCGCGGCCCGTATCGCACAGGGAGCCCCGGCGTGCGCATCCATCTCGTGAACCCGAGTGATCTGTCGTTCGGTACGGCGGTCATCACGCCCAGGTGGCTGTACGTCCTGGCTGCCGCGACGCCCGCTCGCTTCGGCATACCGGCCATCATCGACGAGACCATCGAGCCGTTCGATCCCGCGACGGTCAAGCCGGGCGACGTCGTCGGCATCGGCATCCACACCGCCAACGCGCTGCGCGGGTACGAGATCGGGCGCGAGGCGCGTGGGCGCGGCGCGGTGGTGGTGTATGGCGGCATCCATTCGACGCTCTACCCCGACGAAGCGCGCGAACATGGCGGCGCGCACAGCGTGGTCAGCGGCGACGGCGACCTCGTCTGGGGGCGCCTGCTCGACGACTGCCAGGCCGGCACGCTCCAGGCCAGCTACGACGGCGGGCGGGTGGACGGCGACTCGTTCCTGCCCGCGCGGTGGGACCTGCTGCCGGCTGACCGCTACATGTTCGGATCGGTGCAGACCGTCCGCGGCTGCCCCAAGCACTGCTCGTTCTGCTCGGTGTGGCGCACCGACGGCCAGAAACCGCGCCAGCGAGGCGTGTCGGAGGTCGTGCGCGAGGTCGTCGAGCTCAGGCGCAAGGGGTTCCGCTTCGTCCTGCTGGCCGACGACAACTTCTATCCCGTGACGCTGACCGACCTCGAGCAGGCGAAGCGCGACCCGCTGCGCCACGCCACGCTGACCGCGCTGCGGCAGGAACGCTTCGAGCTGATGGAGCGGCTGGCGCAGTTGCCGCACGACATGGTGTTCTACACGCAGATCACCATGGAAGCGGCCGAAGACCCCGAGTTCCTCACGGCGATGCGCCGCGCCCGCATCCATGGCGCCCTGGTGGGGGTGGAGTCGGTCACGCCGGAGGGGCTGAAGGCCGTGTTCAAGAACTTCAACGACGCCGGCGAAGCGCTGGTCACCCGGCTCCAGACGTTCCGGGAACACGGCGTGCACGTGCTCGGCTCGTTCATCTTCGGCCTGCCGACCGACACGCGTTCGACCTTCGACGCCACGGCCGACCTGGCGCTGCGCTCCGGCGTCGCGTTCGCGCAGTTCGTCATGCTGACGCCGTTTCCGGGCACGGTGGATTTCAACAAGTGGGAGCGGGAGTCGACTGCCGGCGCCGAGGTGGACGGCGTGCCGCTCACCCGCTACTGGCTGATTCCGTCCTCGAAACGCCCCAAGCTCTACACGCCGCACCCGGTGATGACCGCCGACGAGATCCGGCAGGGCACGCAGAGCACGTGGGACCGCTTCTACGCGCTGCCCGCGATCTGGCAGCGATCGACGTGTGTGAAGTCGATGCGCGCCCGGCTCGCCTTCGTGCTGATCTCGAAGCTGTACCGGCAGATGTACGCCAACACCGGCATCGCGACCGACAGTGCGCGCGTGTCGCGCTCGGTCCAGTGGGCCCGCTGGCTCGCGAAGGCCGCGCGCCTCCTGTTCGTCGCGGCCCCCATGCCCGACCTGGCGGAGCCGCCCGAACCAGCCGCCGAAACGGAACGGCGACGTCTGGCCCTGCGCCCCATCTGACCGCGACCCAGGGGGGACGCTTCCCTTCGTTTCCGGTATGGACGCGGGGTCCGCGCAGCGCTCGACGTGGCGTCGGCCGTGTGCAGGGATCCGCGCGATCCGCTACCGGTGCATCACCGCGAGCACCCGCTCGCACACCGCGTCAGGAGCGATGCCTCGCATGCAGCCGTGGTCGATCGGGCACTCGCGCAGATGGCACGGCCGGCACCACACCGCATGAGTCAGCACCTCGACCCGTCCGCCGGATCCGGCGCTCGGTCCGGTCTGCCGCTCGTCGGTCGGCCCGAAGATGGCCACCACGGGCACGCCCAGCGCGGCACCCAGGTGCATCACGCCCGAGTCATTGCTCACGCAGGCGACGGCCAGCGACAGCACCCCCACGAGCGACTCCAGCGTGGTCTGTCCTGTCAGATCAACGACCGCTGAACGGGCGGCCGGAGGCATCGCGTCCAGCACGGCGGCGGCGGTCGGACGATCTGCGGCGCTGCCGACGACAACCGGCAGCAGCCCCCGCTGCAGCAGCGATGTCGCGAGCGCAGCCACCCGATCGGGTGGCCACCGCTTGGCGCCACCATACGCGGCACCCGGGGCCAGCACGGCGAACCGCGACGAAGGGTCGAAGCCCAGCGCCGCCAGGTGCTCGGCGGCAGACACACGCACGCTGTCGGGCACCTTAAGTAGGGGCTGCAGGGGACCAGGGGCGAAGCCGAGCGCCTCGGTCAGCCGCTGATAGCGGACGGCCTGGTGCACCGGGCCTGGCGGACGCGGAACCGCACGTGTCAGCAGCAGCGACCGGCCATCTCCCTGATAGCCCCAGCGCTCGGGCACGCCCGCGCGCCAGGTGATCCACGCCGCCCGGAAGGAGTTCGGGAGCAGCAGCGCCACGCCGAACCGGTGCCTCCTGACCACCGCGACGTCCGATCCCGGTCCTCGTCCCCCGAGCGGCACGACCTCACTGACGCCTGGCACGAACGCGAACAGCCCCGCCACCGCGGATCGCGCGGCAACGGCCAGCACCACATCCGGGCCGGCCCGGCGCACGTCCGCCAGCGCCGGCAACGCCATCACCGCGTCGCCCAGCCAGTTGGGCGCGAGCGCGACCAGTCGATCAGGCACCGGTCGTCCGGGCAACCTCCCCGGCACGGGAGGCATCATCGGCATCACCGGGATCCGTATCGCGCCACCGCCGGTGCATCCACAGCCAGAGGTCGGGGTGCCGCCGCACGTACATCTCCAGCACGTCGGTGCAGCGCTGCGTCAGCTCCCGCTCGGCGTCCGGCGTATCGGCCGCCGGCGGTTCGATCGGGTGCTCCGCCACCAGGCGGTACCGCCCGCCGGGGAGGGGCAGCGCAAACACCGGGATGACCGGTGCCCCGGTCCGGAGCGCGAGCGCCGCCAGCGCGGAGGTCGTGGCGGCGCGGCGGCCGAAGAACTGCACGTGTACGGCGTCGGGGCCGTGCAGGTGCTGGTCGATCAGGATGCCCACCGCATGGTTCGCCGCCAGCTCGCGCAGGATGCGCCGGACGCCCCCCTGGCGCGGGATCAGCCGGTTCCCCGTCTGGCTCCGAATGCCCTCGAGCATGGTGTCGAGCTGCGGGTTGTCGAGCGGCCTGACGACCAGCGACATCGGCGCGACGCGCAGGGCGTGCGCAATGGCGAAGATCTCCCAGTAGCCGAAGTGCCCGCTGAACAGCAGCACGCCGCGCCCCTGACGGTACGCCTCGCGCACCCGCTCGTCACCTTCCGACTCGACGTGCGCCAGCAGCTCGCCGGCCGGCATCCCGTCGATCTTCAGCAGCTCGAGCACGAGCCGCCCGAGGTGCCGGAACACGCCTCTCGCGATGCGCCGATGTTCGGCCGCCGGCCGGCCGGGAAACGCCGCGCGCAGGTTGTCGATCGCGATGGGACGATGGCGGCCGTCCACCAGGTATGCCACCGTGCCGACGGCGTCACCCAGCGCGCGCACGGCGCGCATCGGCAGCCGCTGCACCAGCGCGCGGACGCCGCGCGTGAGCGCGTACTCGAGGCCGTGCTTCACCGAGCCGTCCTGACCGCGGCCAGCCGCGCCAGCAGCCAGTTGCGGAACGCGGGCGACGGTTGCGCGGCGATCGGCAGGTACAGGAACCGAGGGGCGGTCGATTCCAGCCGCGCAACGGCGTCTTCGAGACGCACCGCGTCCTTCTCCGTCGTCAGCACCACATCCACCGCTGCCGCACGGGCCGCGCGCACCACCCGGTTCAGATCGCGGGTGCCGTAGCGGTGGTGATCGGGGAAGGCGATCTCCTCCGCCAGCTCCCAGCCGCTCGCACGCGCCGACTCGAAGAAACGGCCGGGGCGCGCGATGCCGGCCAGCGCAACGGCACGGGTTGCCTGCAGGCCGGCCGGGTGCCCCCACGGATGCACGCGGAGCGGAGGCCGTGCGGCGGTCTCGACGGTGAAGACCGGTTTCGCGTTCCGGCATCCCATGATGGCGTCCGGCTCCGCGAATGCGTCCTGCGCCGACGCCGGCACGAGCCAGGCGTCCGCGTCGCACCCCACATCCAGTGGCTCGCGCAAACGGCCGGCCGGCAGCACTGCGTCAGTCGTGTCCGCCTCGCCCAGCAGCAGCAGGTCGATGTCGCGTTCGAGCGCGAGGTGCTGGAACCCGTCGTCGAGCAGGTGCACCGTACATCCCAGGCGGTGTTCGGCCAGCGTGCCGGCCAGGTACCGATCCGCCGCAACCAGCACGGCGACGCCGGCAAGCTGGCGGGCGAGCATCAGCGGCTCGTCGCCGGCCCGGCCCACGCCTTCGAGCACCTGCCGGCCGTCGGACACGACCAGGACGCCGTCGGCCGGGCAGCGCCGGCCGTATCCGCGGCTGAGCACCGAGGGCCGCTCGCCCGCCGCGACCAGCAGCGACGCGAGCGCGGCCACCAACGGCGTCTTGCCGCTGCCACCCACAGAGAGATTGCCCACGCTGACGACGGGGCGAGCGAGCGCGTGCCTGGCCGAGGGATGCCGGGCGTGCCAGGCTCGGCGCTGAACCGCGAGGCGGCCGTACGCGCAGGCGAGCAGGCGAAAGACCCCCGATCGGGCGCCAGGGTCGTTCAATGGACCCCGCGGAACGGCACCACCGAGCCGCGGGGCCGCTCGTGCGCGGGCAGCAGGCTGGTCACGACGCCGAGCGTGGCCTCGCGCGCGCCGCGGTTGGCCTCGACCAGCGCCTTCGCCGCCGCCCCCAGGCGCGCCCGTTGTACCGGATCGGCCATCACCGAGACGAACGCCTGTTCCAGCTCCCGATCGCTGCGCACCTGGAGAGCCGCCTCGTGTGTGCGGAACGTGTCCGCGATCTCGGCGAAGTTCTCCATGTGGGGCCCGAACACGACCGGGCGGCCGAAGACGGCGGGTTCGAGGATGTTGTGACCACCGGCCGGCACCAGGCTGCCGCCGACGAAGACGACCGTGGCGATCTGGTACAGCTGCGCCAGTTCGCCGATGGTGTCCAGCACGACCGCGTCCGCGTTCGGCTCCTGGTCCACCGGAAGCTCCGTGCGCCGCACCGTGTTGAGCCCCTCCTGGCGGCACAGCCGGACGACGTCCGCGAACCGCTCCGGGTGGCGGGGCGCGATCACGAGCAGCGCGCGCGGGCTGATCGCGCGGACACGGTTGAACGCGCGCAGGACGGCTTCTTCCTCCCCCTTCATCGTGCTGCCGGCCACGATGACCGGCCGCGAGGCCGGCACCCGGAAGAAGCGGAGCACGCGGTTCGGACCCGGCCCGTGCGGCTGGCCGTCGAGCGCGTCGAACTTCAGGTTGCCCGTCAAACTGATGCGGGAGCGCTCGGCGCCCAGGCTGACCAGCCGGCGCGCCGTCTCCTCGCCCTGGACACAGAAGCGATCGACGTCCGACAGCACGCGACGGATGAACGGGCGCACCCAGCGATAGCGCGGATACGAGCGGAACGAGATGCGGCCGTTCACCATCACCGTCCGAACGCCGCGCTGGCGGGCCTCGCGGAGCAGGTTGGGCCAGATCTCCGTTTCCACCATCATGAACAGGCGCGGACGCACCACGTCGAGCGTCCGGCGCACGGCAAACGCCCAGTCGAACGGGAAGTAGAACACGCCGTCCACCCCCAGCAGTCCGCGGGCGGCGAGCTGCTGGCCGGAACGCGTCGTGGTGGACAGGAACAGCTTCAGCGCGGGATACCGCCGCTTCAGCTCGACGAGGAGCGGGCGGGCCGCCAGCACTTCACCGACGCTGACCGCGTGGACCCAGATCGACGCATCGCGATCCAGGTTGAACGACACCGGGAGGTGGCCGAGCCGCTGGCGGAAGCTGCCGACGTACTTCCGGTGCCGCACCGCCTGGTAGAGGAAGTACGGGGACGCCAGCAGGAAGGCGATGAGGGTGGCGACGCTGTAGAGAGCGTACACGTATCGATCCGCGCGGGTCTGCGGGACGGGAACGCCGAAACCGACCGATTATAGCTGCCCGATTGACCCCGTTCAATGCAGCTCGGTACAATCGGAGCTTTGTCCGGCTGCCGGACGTGGCAGGCCGGATCCCTCACGTCGGATCGTACGGAGATGAAGCGCAGATGGCCGTGACAGTCGGAATCAACGGGTTCGGGCGGATTGGCCGCAACATCATGCGGGCCGCGCTGGGCAGCACGGACGTGGACATCGTCGCGGTGAACGACCTCACGAACGCCGCCACGCTGGCGCACCTGCTGAAGTACGACTCGGTGCTGGGGAACCTGCAGGCCGACGTGGCGGTCAGCGGTGACGGCATCGTCGTCGGCACCGAGGCGTTCAAGGTCCTGTCGATGCGGGATCCCGCGCAGCTCCCCTGGAAGGACCTGGGCGTGGACATCGTCTTCGAGTCGACGGGGCTCTTCACGGATCGGGATTCGGCCGCGAAGCACCTCGCCGCGGGGGCGAAGAAGGTCGTCATCACGGCGCCGGCCAAGAAGCCGGACCTGACGGTCGTGCTCGGCGTGAACGATGGCATGTACGACCCGTCGACGCACCACATCATCTCCAACGCGTCGTGTACCACGAACTGCCTGGCTCCGGTGGCGAAGGTCCTTCACGAGCGCTTCGGCCTGCGCAAGGGGTGGATGACCACGGTGCACTCCTACACGAACGACCAGCAGCTGCTCGACCTCCCACACAAGGACCTGCGGCGCGCCCGTGCGGCGGCGCTGTCGATCATTCCCACCACGACCGGCGCCGCGGTCGCGGTCGGCGAAGTCCTGCCCGAGCTGAAGGGCCGGCTGGACGGGATCGCCATGCGCGTGCCGACGCCGAACGTCTCCGTGGTGGACCTGGCGGCGGTGGTGGACCGGAAGACGACCGCCGACGAGGTGAACGCCGCCTTCGCGGAGGCGGCGGCCGGACCGCTCGGGGGCATCCTGCTCCTGTCGCGGGCCGAGCTGGTGTCGATCGACTTCAAGGGCAACCCGTACTCGTCCATCGTGGACGCGGCGTACACGAAGGTCATGGACGGCGACTTCGTCAAGGTCCTGTCGTGGTACGACAACGAGTGGGGCTACTCGAACCGCTGCGTGGATCTGCTGCGCCGGATGGTGGCGCGCGGGCTGTAGCCGCCGTTTCGTCACGACCCACAACCCGCCGGCCTCCGGGCCGGTCCCCCTGATGCCGTGGCCACACGATCGCTCGACCAGCTCGATCTGAAGGACCGGCGCGTGTTCGTGCGCGTGGACTTCAACGTGCCCCTGAAGGGCGGCGTCATCGGCGACGACACGCGCGTGCGCGCGTCGCTGCCCACGATCCGGCGGGTGCTCGACGCCGGCGCCCGCGTCGTGGTGCTGGCCTCGCACCTGGGACGCCCCCAAGGCAGGCCCACCGCCGAGATGAGCCTCGGCCCGGTGGCGGACCGCCTCGGCACCCTCCTCGGCCGGCCGGTCACTTTCGCCTCGGACTGCCTCGGCGAGCCGGCGGAACGCGCGGTCGCGGACGCCCCGCGAGGGGGCGTCGTACTCCTCGAGAACCTGCGGTTCCATCCCGGCGAGGAGAAGGACGACGCCGCGTTCGCCGGCCGCCTGGCGGCACTGGGCGACGTGTACGTGAACGACGCGTTCGGCGCCGCCCATCGGGCACACGCGTCCGTGCACGCCATGGTCCCGCTGATGCCGCAGGCCGCGGCCGGTCTGCTGATGAGCCGCGAGCTGGCGTATCTGGGCCGGGCGCTCGGAGACCCGGAGCGGCCGTTCGTCGCCATCCTCGGCGGCGCGAAGGTATCGGACAAGATCGAGGTGATCGAGAACCTGATGCCCCGGGTCGATCGCCTCCTGATCGGGGGCGCGATGGCCTACACGTTCTTCAAGGCGATGGGGCGGCCCGTGGGCCGCTCCCTCGTGGAGGACGACAAGCTGGACACCGCCCGCGACATCGCGACGCGCGCCGGCGATCGAGGCCTGACGCTGCTGCTGCCCGTCGACCACCTCGTGGCCGACCGGCTGGAAGCCGGCGTGCCGGTCGAGACGCTGGCGACCGACGCGCCCGCGATCGGCGAGCGGATGGGCCTCGATATCGGTCCGGCCACGATTGCCGCGTACGGCCGCGCGCTGGCCGATGCGCGGACCGTGGTCTGGAACGGCCCGATGGGGGTCTTCGAGATCGATCAGTTCGCCGCCGGCACGATCGGCGTCGCGCGGGCCGTCGCCGCGGTCCGCGGCACGACCATCGTGGGCGGCGGCGACTCGATTGCCGCCATCCGGAAGGCCGGCGTGACCGAGGCCATCACGCACATCTCGACCGGCGGCGGCGCCTCGCTGGAGTTCCTCGGCGGCCGCACGCTGCCGGGCGTAGCCGTCCTCCCGGAGGCGTGACGCACCAATCCTCGCTGCAATCGTCAATCGTCAATCGTCAATCCCCAATCGTCAATTCAATCCTCAATCATCAATCCTCAATCCTCAATCCTCAATGACCCGATTTCCCCTGATCGCCGGCAACTGGAAGATGTTCAAGACCGTCGCCGAGGCGACGGCGTACCTGGCTACGTTCCGCGGCCTCGTGGCGGAGGTGACCGGCGTGGACATCGTGCTGGCGCCGCCGTTCACGGCCTTGCATGCGCTGGCGGCCGCCGCGCACGGCACGCGCATCGGCGTCGCGGCGCAGGACCTGTACTGGGAACGGGAGGGCGCCTACACCGGCGAGGTGAGCGCGGCGATGATCCGCGAAGCCGGCGCCAGCCACGTCATCATCGGCCACTCGGAGCGCCGGACGCTGTTCGGTGAAACCGACGCCACGGTGAACCGCAAGACCGTGGCGGCCCTGGCGGCCGGCCTGACGCCGATCGTCTGCATCGGGGAAACGCTCGACCAGCGCGAGCGCGACGAGACGCTCGCCGTGCTCGATCGCCAGATCTCGCAGGGTCTCGACGGGATGAAGGCCGACGAAATCCTGCGGCTGGTGCTGGCCTACGAGCCCGTCTGGGCGATCGGCACCGGCCGGAACGCGACACCTGCGCAGGCGGGCGAGGCGCACGCGCACATCCGCCAGCGGCTGCGGGAATGGTTCGGCGCCGAGGCCGCCGAACGGTCCCGCATCCTGTACGGCGGCAGCGTCAAGCCGGACAACGTCGCCAGCCTGCTCGCCCAGCCCGACGTGGACGGTGGACTGGTGGGCGGCGCCAGCCTCGATCCGAAGGCGTTCGCGGAGATCGTCGCGCGCAGCCGCGCGTAGCCCCCGCGGGCGAGGTGTATCGGGTGCCTATCCGGGCAGCCTGCGCTCGAACTCCGCCGACCGGATCATGCGGATGAGGACGTCCGCGTACCGTCCTGACCGCATCAGGTTCAGGTACTCGCGCACGCCACCCGTGTCGGTCGTGCGATCGAAGATCCCCTCGTAGAACTGGTCGAGCAGCTCCTCGGGCGACGTCGCCGCGCGCCGCTCGGCGAACTCGGCACTGCGCACCATCGAGGCGATGAGCGCCTCGAGGTGGCCCTGCTGCACCTCCGCCGACGCCGCACGCGCGCTGCCCTCGTCCACGTCGCGGCCGAGCACGGCGCGATAGAGCATGCGCACGATCGATTCCGCCTCCCGCCGGCTGTACGACGTGCGGGCGCCGGGATCGACTTCGACGTCGAGCTGCCAGAGGAAGTTGAGATTGCCCGGCACCCACAGCTCGAGCCGGCACCGGCCGGCGTCCGACCGGGCGTTCAGCCGAAGCACGCCGCGGCCGCGATTCTCGATCTGCAGGAGGCGCCCGCAACCGGTCTCGGCGACATCCAGGGCCAGGCGATCGGCCGGGAACCGGCGGCCACGCTGGTCGCGACCGTCGATCGCGAGTTCCGCGCCGCCGCGCGGCGCCAGGCGGAGCCGCGCCCGCCCGCCGACACGGTCCGAGCCGGCTCCATCGACCGTCGCCACGAGTACGGCCTCACAGAGGATCGGCTGGGACCACGACCCGCAGTCCTGTGCCTCTGCGTCGGGCGCGACGCCCGGCGCAGCCAGCAGGACGAGCGCGCACGCGGCGCAGCGAACCACATCTCCGTGCGTCGAGGCAGACTCGCTCATGACCGTCAGCTCCTTGTCCCGACAGCATGTCGCAACACGCGCGGCCCGTCCAGCCAGCGACGCGCGCCACGCCGGGCACGATGGTTCCCTCTTGGATTACATCGGGAGCCGATGTAGAGTCGGCGTCGGCCAGGCCTGGAATCGGCCGGAGCCCGGCCTCGGAGCACGGACGCTTCTGCCCGAACCTGTGGCACTGAAGCCATGTTATCGTATGTTCATGCCAAAGAAGCCTCTGTCGGTGACGCTCGATCAGGAGAATCTGCTCTGGCTGCAGGGGCGCGCCGCGAGCCGGAAGCGGCGGAGCCTGAGCGATGCGCTCGATGAGATCGTGACGACCGCGAGGCTGGGTGGGCTGGCCGCCGACGCACCGCGCTCGGTCGTCGGCACGATCGACATCGCAGCGGACGATCCGGACCTGGCGAAGGCCGATGCCTACGTACGCGAGGTGTTCGAGCGGTCCCAGGCACAGTCGTGGCTCGTGCGGGAGCGCCCGCCCGCGCGGCGCCGCCCGGCTCGCAGCCGTCGTGGCTGACCCGCCCGCCGTCGTCCTCGACACTCACGCGTTGGTCCGTCATGCAGCCGGCGGCCGGGGGCTCGGCCCGCAGGCCGCCGCGCTGCTCGGCGCAGTCGAGCGCCGCGAAGCGATCGCCTACGTGCCGATGGCCGTCGTGTGGGAGGTGAGCATCCTGGCACGGGGTGTCCGGATCAACCTCCACCGGAGCGTCCGCGTGTTCTTCGCTGATCTGTTCAGCAACCCGGCGTTCCAGCCGCACGAGCTGACGCCGGCCCAGATCTTCGATGCCGACGAGCTGCGGTTCACGCGGGACCCGTTCGACGCGCTCATCTGCGCGGCGGCACGGGACCTGGACCTGCCGCTCGTGACACGGGACCTGGAGATCGGGCAGTCAGGTGCCGTTGAGGTGCTCTGGTAGCGGTATAATGGCTGCTTCGGCTGGTCAGGAGTTTCGATGCTGTATTACGCGATGACCACTTTGTACGTGCTGGTCTGCCTGGTCCTGATGCTGGTAGTGCTGCTGCAGCAGGGCAAGGGCGGGGACATCGCCAGCGCGTTCGGCGGCGGCGCCAGTCAGGCGGCGTTCGGAGCCCGGTCCGGAGCGACGGTGCTGACGCGGGCCACGGCCATACTGGCAGGTCTGTTCATGGTCGGCGCACTGGTGCTCGGCACGATCAACATGCGCGGCCCCGGGTCGGTGCTGCGCGGCCGGGTGCCGGCCGCTGCGGAGCCCGCGGCAGAAACGACGCCCGCACCTGAGGCCGCCCCGGTCGCTCCCGCGCCGGAGGGCACGCCGGTGGAGGTTCCGGAGCAACCGTAACGCGACGACCCTCGATCCATCCGGGCGCCGGGCGCCCACGTCCTCGGATTGCGGAAGTGGCGGAATTGGCAGACGCACCAGCTTGAGGGGCTGGTTCCTAGTCAAGTAAAAATCAAGTAAGTCCAATACTTACAAGGATTTATAGGTTTTACTAAAATCACCTAGTCAAGTTTCTAGTCAAATCTTGACTGCGGAGGGAGACACAACCCTTCGCTACCAGCGTGCGCTCCCAGACCCCGCCAGGACGAGGCGCCACGGGTCAGTCCGACCTTGATTTCCCGTTCCCGTCTGCCCCCTCCGCCCCTTCCCGAGCGCCACGGACGCGGTAGGATGCGCTCCATGCAAGCGAGCGCCACACCACGCAACCCCGACTGGGAAGAGGACGAGCTTATCCTCGTGCTGGACGCCTACCTGTCGGCGAAACCACAAGACCTTCAGAAGCACAGTCCAGAAGTGTCGGAGCTGAGCCAACTTCTCCGCAGACGCTTTCACCAGTTGGGCGTGGTCGGAGCGTACACCCTTCGCAATGTCGCAGGGGTGTATATGAAGCTTCAGAACCTCAAAGCACACGACCCCGCGTATCTCGCCCGAGGGAAGACAGGACTAAAGGCAGGGAACCGCTTGGAAAAAGACGTCTGGCATCGCTACGAGGAGTACCCCGCCGAACTTCACCAGCGCGCCGAACAGCTGCGGAAGTTCATTCAATCGGACATCAGCGTCGGGGATGTTGAGGACGAACTGCTGAGTACTGATGAGACCCTCGCACCAGAGGGGCGACTGCTCATGCGATTTCACAAGCGGTACGAGCGCAGGTCGACCAACCGCGCGAAGAAGCTGCGTCAGTTCAGCGCCGACAATGGAGGACGGGTCTTCTGCGAGTGTTGCGGTTTCGACTTTGAGCGAGCGTACGGGTCACGAGGTAAAGGGTTCATTGAGTGCCACCACGCGGTTCCTATCTCGAAGCTGACCCCAACTCAGACACTGTCCATTCGAGACCTTCGCCTTCTCTGCGCAAACTGCCATCGCATGGTTCATATCGCGCAACCTTGGCTCACGGTGGAGAACCTCAAAGCATTATTGAGAAAGTAGAGCTATTCCCGTTCGCTTAGGTTCCCGTGCTGACCTCGGGAATACATCGCCAGTCCCCGCCAGACCTCGCCAGGACGACCATCTCCCCGCTCCCGAGCGTCTTACCCACCCCTCCGAACGACCCCGCCAGACCCGCGCTAGCAGGTTCCGTCTGTAATGGTTCGGTCGCAGCGTTACAGAGCGCCAGAAAAGCCTTGTGTTTGTCATAGTGACATACTACACTATGACATATGACCAAGAAACGCACCCCCGCGACCGACGCGCCCCTGACCCCCAGAACCTTTGGGTATTGCCGCGTTTCCACCCGTCAGCAAGCGAACGAAGGACATTCCCTCGCGGACCAGCAGCAGCGGATTGCGGGGTATTGCCAAGCGAACGGGTTACCTATCCCCAGTCGGTTCTTTGTGGATGCTGCCACCAGTGGGACGGTCAGCCTTCAAAAACGGGAGCAGGGAACGCAGCTCCTCGCGGAACTTCGCAAGGGTGACCACATCATCGTGACCAAAGGGGACCGTCTGTTCCGTTCCGCGAAGAA
>Ga0194132_10002810_pt1 | contig 31900 bp, 19 predicted proteins | sample TA2KigOf80mmetaG_FD_148612 | JGI IMG/M metagenome (GOLD analysis project Ga0194132, IMG submission 148612) | Freshwater microbial communities from Lake Tanganyika, Tanzania - TA2015054 Kigoma Offshore 80m | ecosystem: Environmental > Aquatic > Freshwater > Lake | place: Tanzania: Lake... | reverse complement strand
TGCCTGTCGCGATCGCCAATGCCGCATTCAAACGCATATTACGACCTTTAGACCATGCGTCAATCATAATTTGTTCAATTTTTGGTCGTAGTGGAGATAATGTAATCGGGTCTTCTCCCACCCCGCGCAATTTTTTTTCCATTTCAGTAAATTGTTCTTTCAATACGGCACAATGGGTCGAGCGCAGTCGCCAGTCACCATCACGACCTTCCTCAAACTCTAGCCCCGTGCCTGGGCAATGGCCGGTGCATGTTATAAAGAATCGACAATCCTTACAGCCCCCATGTTCCTGTGGCGTCACGTATAATGATAGTTGACGGACATGGGCGCGAGTACTTGGAAACGGCTCTCCAATTTGCCACGGCGCCGGATAGCCAAATCCTTCTCCGGGCAACCAATCAATTCCATCTTTTATTGCACGAGTACAATTTGCGGGATTCCCCTCGTTCCCAATTCCTTGTACCGCCGCGGTGCTCCATCCGTCACATGACCCAAAAACACACATCGCTTTACTGGCGTCGCCCCGTAGTAACTCGCGCGACTCATGGAAGTTTAAAAATTTTAATTGAACCAGTTCAGGTTCAAGAGCCGACAACTCCTGCATCGCGGTTTTAAGTTGATCGTCGGGCAAAAACCATTTTCCCGCGTCATAGTCCATCTCTAAAAAATGAAAATTAATAAATCGCACACCCTTACAATCGAGTTCTCGAATCCATTCTTTGAAACGTGGCAACACGGCCGGTGCACAATTTCCTGCGTGAAGTGTGATAATCAATGTTGGTCCGTGTCCCCACCATGCACCGGGTTCTTTTTGTAAGTTGCACACCATATCAATTGCGCGCAACGTTTTTTGTGTTGCGTTTCTGGTAGCATCTATTGTGCCCGCCCAACGAGAATCATTGAGATCGTCCGGACCATCCAAACTAATACCAACTTGTGTTTTATATTTTCGAAATAAATCAATGTGTGCGGGAGTGATTAACGTGCCATTGGTTTGCAGACCCGTCTGTCCCCAGTCCTCATATCCAACCTTTAATAATTCTTCTAGTTCTTCGAGACGCACGAGTAGGGGCTCACCGCCAAATAATTGCCAAAACCCCGTGGATTGTTTGGCCGCGGCCAGCACTTCTTTGCGGTGGTATTTGGCCGTTGGAGTAACCCGTCGTCCGGCCTCTTCATAACAATAGTCGCATCGCAGATTACAGGTAACCCCAACCGGTAAAATTTCAATCGACATGATGTATCACCATAACACGACTTTTTTCCCAGTCGCTGTTGTGTGCTCTTCGCGAGCGTTCCGACGATGAATTTGTGCTGTGTCCCAGTGATCGCCATGCTCTCGCGATTTCGGTAATGTTAACGATTCTGTCGCCTCATCGACATGATCTCCATGAGGAACAATATCCGTGTGGTCACCATGTGGTCGATCGACAATTCCTTCTACCAAGGCTTGGTCTGTGTGGTCACCATGTGGTCGATCGACAATTCCTTCTACCAAGGCTTGGTCTGTGTGGTCACCATGTGGTCGATCGACAATTCCTTCTACCAAGGCTTGGTCTGTGTGGTCACCATGTGGTCGATTGTTGTCATTGCGTACTAGAGCGTGATCCGTGTGGTCACCGTGAGAATTTTTTAATGTCGGCGCCGCGAGAACTTGCTCTAACGAAATAGTGCCATTCACAATATTTTTTGCGGTAGATAGTGGTATATTTTTGCCTTGCGTCCATGCCGTATACATCACTCGTTCAATTTCTATACGTTGGGGTGTCATTGTAAATGGCGTTTCTCCGATGTCCAACAATCGTCGTTCGCCTTCTTCAAATAAATCTTTCCATGTTTGACAATACGTCGTGCGCAGCCGCCAGTCGCCATACTGCCCCGTTTGACTTTCTTCTCCGGTGCCGGGACACTGACCCATACACATCGACCAATACTGACATCCCTGACATCCTCCGTGTTCTTGTGGAGTCACATACAGCGACAATTGTCGTTCGTGGCTCCGATTGGTCAATGGAAAGTCGCCGATTTGCCACTTTGCGACTTCCCCAAACCCTTCCGCCGGTAGCCAATCAATCCCGTCTTTATTCGTGCGCGTACAGTGTGACGGTGACCCATCACCTTCCAGTCCTTGTACCGCCGAGGTATTCCACGGATCACAGGCGCGCCAGACGCACATCACTTGCTTGTCATTGGCCCGCAATAAATTAATGATTTCTTTAAAATTAATAGCCGACGCGTTAGTCCATGTCGTAGATAAGTCCCACAAGTCTAACATCACCGTCTTCATGCGCTCGTGTGGCACATACCATTCACTATCCTTTGTTGCGTCGGCATCTAGTTCCATTACATGAAAGTTAAATGACTGAATGCCGCGCCGGTCCATGTCAGAAAGCCACGCTTTCATGCGTGGCCACGTTTCGGGTGTGGTATTTTTTCCGTGAAGCGTCAGAATCAAACTCGGAATCAATCTCGGATTGTTTGTTTCCGCGGCGCGTGTCAGTAACATATCGATTGCACGAAAGGTTTTTTCGGTGGCTTTACGGGTGGCCTCCACCGTGCCCGCCCAGCGCGAGTCATTTAATTCATCCGGACCGTCCAAACTAATCCCCACGTGTGTGTTGTATTTTTCAAACAATTCCACATGCTTTTCAGTTATCAACGTGCCATTAGTTTGGACGCCGGTGCTGTCCCATTTTTGAAACCCGAGTGACAGCAATTCTTCCAATTCAGGCAATCCGATAAGCAATGCTTCGCCGCCAAATAATGACCACCGACTATCGGAATGTTCGATTGCGGCAAGAACCGCTTCACGATTATACCGAAGGGTTGGGGTGAGTTTTCTGACGGGCTCTTCGTAGCAGTACGAACATCGCAGATTACACGTCACACCAACTGGTCGCACTTCAATACTCATAATTAAACACTCCTAGTATAACATCTTTTAATTATTAAACGGGTTGAGGCTCGTCAATATGCGCAGTATCCGTATGTGCATTCACAAACGACACATCGGTATGACTATCGACATGCGCATCGTCAGTATGGCTGTCGACATGGGCCGTGTCGGTATGACTGTTGACGAACGCTACGTCGCTATGACTGTTGACGAACGCTACGTCGCTATGACTGTTGACGAACGCTACGTCGCTATGACTGTTGACGAACGGATAGTCGGTATGCGGCACGTCGACATGGGCCGTGTCGCTATGACTGTTGACGAACGGATCGTCGCTATGACTGTTGACAAACGCTACGTCGCTATGACTGTTGACGAACGCTACGTCGCTATGAGGCGTGTCGCCGTGGGTGTCGTCATGAGCGTCTTGATGCGGCGTGAAGATCCCCCCCTCCTCGGCGATGCCCTCCGGCACGTCGGTATGGGCGTCGGTATGTTCGTCGTTATGCGCGTCCGTATGAGGCGTGTCCGTATGGGCATCCGTGTGTGGCGTGTCGGTATGCGGCACGTCGACATGGGGCGTGTCGATATGCGGCACGTCCTCATGCGCCTCGTCGGTATGCGACACGTCGACATGGGCCGTGTCGGTATGCGCGTCCGTATGGGCGGTGTCCGTATGGGCATCCGTATGGGCGGTGTCGGTATGGGCGTCCGTATGGGCGGTGTCGGTATGGGCATCCGTATGGGCGGTGTCGGTATGGGCATCCGTATGGGCGGTGTCCGTATGGGCATCCGTGTGTGGCGTGTCGGTATGCGCATTAACAAACGCAGTATCGTTATGTGCCCAATGCTCGTATTGTGACTCCCCGAGAAAATGAAGTTGCCCATTAGCAGTCGAGGGCGCATACGACGTCTCAACCCAAACAGAACCGGCTTTTCCGATCTGTTGCGCGACGGCAACACCATTCGCTCGCCGTTCAACGCCCGTCGCATCGATATAATGAATATTGTTCGCCTCGACCCAAAGACTCCCCGAACGCGCCCCCGCAGGTGTGGCAATAGTGGTTCCTAAAAAACGAAAGCGAGTATTAGCGGCGTCACGCCAATACAAATAACTTTCGTCAATCCACATTGAACCATTTGCTGCCATGATATTAGGTGCTCCATTTATCGACGCCGACCGGAAGAACTAAACGACCACTATTAGAATCATTCAAATCCACGGTATTCGCCACCACTACCGCACCGTTTACCGTCAGTGTCCCCGTAAACGTCTTGGCTCCTGCAAACGATTGGGCGGTGGTATTGACATATCCAGCAACACTTGTGTTGGCATCAAGGTCAATCGGAGCACTTATTACCCGCCAACGCGCGCCACTCGCGACACTGACATCATAGTATAACATACAGGTGCCGCCGCCAGGAATTTGAAAGTCCCTGTTCGCGGGACACAACACACCATTGGCACCGGCGGCGGCATTTGCGTGTTGAAAAATTAATGTAACCGCACCTGTATTGAACAGCACCAATTGACGATATTGCGTCGTGTTGGCTTGTTGAATTCCTGCAACTATCTTTCCGGTATATCCAGAGGACGGATCCGTTGCCGTCACGCGATGAATAACGGAATTAGCATTGGCGGAAAGCGGTCCGGCAATACCCGACCCACTTAAATTAGTGGCGGTTTCAACAAAACTGCTACCAAACGACAGCGGACCACCCAACACCATGGCATTATTAAACGTCGCATTGCTGCTAAACGTCACATTCCCACCAAAAGTGACGTTATTATTTGTGGTCAATGCGCCGTTAGTCACCGTATTTGGACCAAGCGTTAGGTTTGTGCCCGTAAAGAAAATATTGGCCGCATTAGTGGTGTACACTGTGCTGTTGGTCTTAATCTGTGAAACAGTACTATTAACATTGTATGTTAATGCTTGGTCTGCGCCAACGGATAGCGTATTTACTGTGGTGTTACTGTGGATGGTCAGCACCGATCCTGCGATTGCCGCATTCTTAGTTAAAGTGGCGGTCGCATTAATTGTAACCACCCCCTGAAATAGAGTATTCGGTCCTATCGTTAAATCTGTTCCGGCCCACACCGTGTTGGTCATGGTAATAGTAAGATTTGTTCCGCGTAATGTCGCGGTATTACTATTTGAGGAGTTTGTAGTCAGTCGTAATATCGGAGTGCCCCCCTCCAGTGCGGTACCCCCTAGCACAACGTTTGCATTGGCCACCAATACCGCAGTATGTACCGCCCCGTTCACATATACATTACCGGTCGACACTAAATTTGCACTCGTCGCATTTGTTACAAGCACGTACGTGCTTGTGTTTGCAATCTCACTAATAACATTATTGGTGGCATCAAGCCACGTATTAAACGTGTCGGTAGTCTGAATGATGGCGGGTATGGGCATAGTTATTCTCGCTCAGAAAATATTATCGGATACTTGGCAACCAGTGCCGACACATGTTGTGTCAGTTCATGTAATAATGTCTCACATCGATCAATCCGATCTTTTAAATATTCAAATCGGGCGTCGGCCGTATGTTGCTGTATCGTCGCTCTTTTTATCGTTGCTCGCATCCGACGATGCCGCAGCAATTCGTCCGCATTGGTTGCGAGTAATGCTTGCGTTTCGGTATCACGGACGACGCGAGAATCTGTGGTCTGCACTAACGCCATATGTTTATTTATCCTTTACTCATCTAACGCAATAATACGCAGATTCGAAATTAACGGTACCGTTACTGTATCTACCGTATACGGATTGTTGGGGATTGACGACCGCAGCACTACTTTAATTGCAAACGTATGGAAACGATCGAACGTGGTGTTATTAGACACATACGACGCTTTATTATTTACCGTGCGGTACTCGTACTCGCGACGGATTGCCGCTGACGACGAATATACAGATTCTTGTCCTTCTTTGAGCACCATCAATGTCCACGGTTTCTCTTCAAATTTTTGGGCATCGCCTGTAGCCAGCACACGATAATAGACATCAATATTGTGTTGTGGTGCACGGACGGCGGACAAGTACACCTTTAGATCGCCGGCGTCGAACCCATCCGCCAAGGTAATCGGTAATGTCAGATACCGGGCTTTTTGTTCCCCGAGCGCACGTGACGCAATGCTGCTGGTTTCTCCGCTGTAAGTAAAGACGGGTTGTCCGGTTGACGTAAAGTCGTTATTTGAGGATAACGTCAGTGTGGGGGTTTCCGTATACCCATATCCCGCATTTGCGACGTAAATGCTGGTTACATACCCCGTGGTATTTGTATTGGCATACACTTCCGCACCCGTACCGTTTCCTCCCGTCACCGACAATGCGTATGAATTGCCATTGGCAGTGTAGTTACCGGACGCAGCGGTATTCGGTGTTGCGGCCGTAAATGCCACACCAGTGGCATATAACCGACCATTATCCACCATGTTTTTAATGAGTAACGCACTCACTCGCTCCACATCATACACCGGCGATACGTGAGAATTCGACGTCCGTAACGTGGCCGTTAATTGTAACGATGACGCACGACCATCAAAAATGCGTTTACGTTCTGACATTTCAACCGTCATATTTGGGGTAAATGTCTGTGCTATGGCCACATTTGACGTATTTACCGTTGTAAGTGTATGCTGGGTGTATGGTCGTGTTGCGGGAAAATCCAAATAATCCATTCCCAAATACAACAAATCATAATCAGTTTCGTCGATCAACGTGCTATAGTTATTTGCTACCTGCAACGCCAGCGTGCCTTGGGCCATACTAAAATCGGCCCGATGAATCACGAACGTTAAATCTTCCAGTGGCTCAGGCACCCATGTCCGCTGATTTTGTGACTTAAACAACACTCCACCGTGCGGCTGTTGTGCAATAATATTACTGGATCCGATCAATTGTTTACCAATTTCACCCACAAAAACTTCGTATTCATTGGAATTGGATAGCACTACAAGCGCATATTCAAAATTTGGCGTCAAGTATTGGGGAGTATCAAACGTAAATCGCGTGTAATGTGATTGATTGCCCGGAGACGGAGTAACCCCCGGCGGTATCACGTTAATATTTCCGGCCGTCACGGTCGCGCTCGCCAATATCGTATCCGCAGAAGGCACACCATTTACTGTGGTGCGCAGTTCGACGGTTACATCCATATCTGTGACGCCCTTTTTCGCAAAAAATAAATCTACGGCCGTGACGTATACACCATTCGGGTACTCAAGCTGGTTGATTAAGAACGTTTGTGCCAAAGGATCAAGATACCTGATAAAGTCCCAATCTTCATCGATGGTCGACGTAGAATTAGACGTCGACGACGTTATCTCACCTTGCGTAGTGCGAGACTCCGTTTGTCGCGTGCGAATCACTTCTTTTTGTTTGACGACGGTTGTGCCTTGCGAAGTAAATTGACGACGGGCGGATGATTCGGTAAGGCTGTTTGGCGTAACATTTTCCAATCGAAACACTCGCGTACCAGTATTAAATTGCAAATCCGAACTCGTCCCACGCAGACTGGAGGTTGCATTAGTACCAGTTGGTTGTCGCATTCCCGGTAATCGGAACATTCCAAAGAATGAGCCGGGACTTACGGCCACGGTTGTGGTCGTGCCGGTGGGGGTCGTTTCAAGATCTCCGATACTATACCGAATGGGATTATCAGTCGTATACGAACCAAATTGTTGCGTAAACGCCTCAATCACGTCGCCCGGCAACGCTTCAAGCACCACGTCGCGAGTACTCGCGTCGTAACTTACAATTCGGGCCCTATATCCGGCCACACCGGAGTTGAGGTATACGGCCGGCAACAAGACATCGTCCAACAAACTGATCCGGGCAGTATATCCCCCATCCGTAAAATGAATAATTTTCCCTGTATACGGATCGCCGGTAGTCGGGGCACCGACTCCCAAACGGAGCGTCCATGGCGATTGACTGGTTACCTGTTGCGCTTGACCGTGCCAATGCTCATATTCCTGTACAGGAACACTGACCGTTTCTGCGGAACGGACAGCGCCATCATTACGACGAGATATAATCGTTGTATTTGCAAATGACCCTCGCGCATCGGTCAAATACAAATATGTGATTTCCTCTGATGTGTTGGTTACGATTCCAACAATACGCGCAACCGCTCCATTGTTTGCGGTAATCGTATCTTCCACTTGAAATACATCGGCATTGCTGTCGGCGATGGTAGTACGATTTGCTCGTTCGATGTAGTCGGTAACATCGATCTCATCAAACGTGGCGCGTAGTGTTGCGCCAGGCAATAGTCCTCCGGCCGCAATATCCACATCAATTCCGCGCATTTTATGGGCAACGGATTGATCAATTACCCGTTCACCCATGTCTGTAGTAACAGTGCTTACTTTGGTATGAGTAAATGTGGCTTGTGAAAATGTGGTGGTGGTTGTTGGAGCAATAGTTTTAGTAATTAGCCATTCTTGTTCGCGCACATCGTCTGTGTCAGAAGCCCATCCGTCTGGATCTGGATTGTTCGGATTGGTAGTTCCCGTTCGCCATCCGTACCACGGTTCTTGTGTTGTTGTTGGCATGCCCACGACCGTAGATTCCCAATAATTCCACGATGTATCTACCCTCTCGCCATCCAAAATTCCGTCATGTTCATTAAACAAGGACACCACTAAATCTGGTTTTGTAATGGTATCAACCCACGTATCACTACTCGGAAACATGCGAAGTGACCCATCCCACGAAAACACATTAAAAGGATTGATATTGATTGATTTTGAGGCCAACCCTTGTGTAACGAGAGGTACTTGGGTGTATGTCAATGAGACTAATCGCGACGCTTTGTTACCCATCTCTTGCACATTAGACGATGCCGACGGATTGACCGTTAGTGCTTTCTGCGCGACCACTCCGCGCGGGCGCATCTGTTGGTTTTTATGATCTAACGCGACGGTCATGTCGCGATTTCTAAAGTTGCCAACTTTATCCGTCGAAAAATTATCGGTTACAATCCCATTTTTAAACCGTTCATTATCATAGTCATCCAATTCCGGATTATTCAACGACTGTAAGTCCATCGTGGACAGTGCTGCGTAGTATTCCAAATTTTCAATACGCTTTTCGAGAGTGCGAATATCCTTCATCGTGTATCGACGATATTCAAACGGATGTACGACGACCGTATTTGGAAATGGAGTGTACGCTGGATACGACATTACATATAACGTAATGCCGTCAGGATCATCTCCTGGCACTTGCGGATCGACCGCCGGCGTGCCGGTAATTACACGGAACTGTTTATCTTTTGTAAGTACTAATTTGTCGACCCGCGGCAGATAAAATTCATAATCCGCACGATACGCCGCCGTTGGATACGGCAATACCGTGGTCTCAAACGTGCCCGAATCTGACGTGTATGGATTTGTGGCCGTATTCGCGGAAGCAAGATTGGCCGTGCGCACGGGGCGAAAATCCACATGTGTAGCTAACGGTCGCACATTGCCGTTTTTAGAATCGACAAAAACCGGGATGTCTTCTATTACGACGCCGCTATAACTTGCGGGGCTGAAGTAACTCAGACCGGCAGTGGCCGTGCTATGATGCCACCGATCTACAATGACCAGTAGTTGAGAACTGTTGGTCGTGTAGTGCACTTTTCCAGATTTGAGTGCAATAGAAGAAAAATCATAACACCAATCTTGTTGTCCAGAATCGAAGTTATAGTTATCCGTCACATCTACCACCGCGGCGACGTTTGTGCTTATGGTGTTGGCGTCTTTTACGGCATATATTTTCTTAATTGTTTTAACGTCCGCAATCCCTAAACTAACCACCCGATCGGATGTCGTATTGATACTGTTAATTGCAATATGTCCTTTATTATTCGACGTATTAGAAATTAACATTCCTGACGCATTAACTCCAACGCTACTAAGCGTTGTGTTCCCTACATATAATGTTTTTGTGCGCGCACCCGATACGTCTGTGGGTAAGTCTATGGCCATGCGAGCATACACATCAATGGTAGTTGGTCCCGGACTGGCATATCCAGAAATGGCAGTATTCGGCACACCCAAAGTAATAGTGTAGTCGTCTACATCCGCAACGGCTGCATTTAATGGAATGACCGCTCCATTGCTACTTAATGACGCCGCAATGTAATGAAATACGTCTTCTGACTGTGGATATGGAGCCTCTCCTGTGCCTAGAGCAACGGTTGAGGCATTGATTACAAATTCGACATTACCCGTCGTGGCCGCATCATTACCAGACACAGATCCAATATATCGCAGTACTTCATAATTTTCGTCAGTAATCGTGTCGGGTTTAATAACCCCTCCGCGATAGCGAAACAGCAACGAGGTGGCGTTGGTGCTCTGCATCACGGTATTGGCATTTGCTGCGTGTCCAACTTTACTAAAAATGCTGACGGTCGCGCCTTTGGTTTTAGTATTGGCATTGTTGGTCATTGACCGAATGCATTTGTCGCTAAACGTCACTTGCACATTCGCCGTGGTATTAACGAATTCCAGCACATCATCCGATACTAGCGTCAGGGTATGTATCCGATTAGTGGCGGAGGTGTTGGAATATGCAGACGCTACTACAGGATAAATGACCTCATATCCCTCCGTCGTATACAGGTTGACCGTTGCCCCGACAAACGCATGATTGCCAACAGGAAGCACCCCACCATTACTAGTAGATGTGTTTTGTGTTAACGTGAGCGTTTTGGCGGCCGCATTTTTTGTAACCGACGTTAATCCCACATCTGAATTGGCAACCGCCAGCACTTGAAATGTTTTAGTTTGAAATTGCGCACCTACCATATACAGTTTATAGGTAGTGTTGGCGTCACCGATACCCGAATGATACACAAACGACCGTGCACGTGCCGTGCCAATTTTACTCGATAGATAATTGCCAGACGTTGCATTAACTAGGTTGACATTAACATTAGAAAATGGCACACAATGCAGATCAACGACTTCCATTGTATTGATGTTAAACAGCCCTCTATCTCGCGTGACAATCGCATACGGACCGAATCCTGTGCTTACAGTACCATTATCAATGGCATGGGTGGTGCGGGCTCGCTCCGCCGCAATTTTTGTCACTCCACGCGTCGCAATTTCATACCCCCGCACATACGCTTTGCCTGTTTCTAGTTCTAAATTAACTTTGTCCGACGACACCACGGTCGCAATAGTATTTGTAAATGCCACGGTAAATGCGGCGTTGACCTCCAGTACGGTGTTACTCGTAATAGTGACTACCGCTCGGCGCTCACCATTCACTACTAACACATCACCCGAAGTAATTTCTGACTGAAATAATGTGGTTACATTACTGGTCGTGCCATTGGCCGCCGTAATAATAGTAATTGTGTTTGCCCCTTGAATAATGGGACTGGTGGCATTTCCCGTGACAAATCCTGTAATATTTGGAATATTCAGTGGGGGGTTATGATCTTTTACCAGCAAACGAAACGGCGTGACTACATAGTCCCCCGACTCATCGTTAGTGCGACGCGCCAGTGTATTTTCAATAAACGTTGATTGTAGTCGATCAGATTGTGGTTGAACTACGCCATCCACAATACGCGCAATTTCAATAAAATCTGTATTGCTGTTCGTCGCGATACGATCGTCCAGAATATCCTTGGCCGTTAAAATGGCCGTAATTTTCAGTCGATCGGCACCGGGACCAGCATAGTTGGTTGTGCCTAGGGCCGGATCTAACAACGTTGCATCGTCCGACGACGTAACAATACGCTCAAGGATAGTGAAACCTATCCGCTTGCTGGGCGTTTGAGACCCCGTACTCAAAATCACCGTTTGTTTGGGCACCTCAACCAAATGTCCGCGCAGATAGAATACGCCCTTTTCGACCGAAAAAGTACTGGCTACGTTCGTGGCCGACACACCGGGAGCAACTACCATTGTGGCAATGGCACTTCCAGTCGTAATATCAGAAAATTGCACACTTTCTTCCGCGTCAAACGAGACAGCGGATAATGGCGCAAACAAAATAGCCGCATAAGAGGAGGTCGGCTGTGACGATACTTGCGTTACTATCGCTCTAGCACCACTACTTAATCCTTCGACAAGTGCCCCAACATTCGTTTCTTGATTGAAAAAATTATTGATGTCAATTGCGTCGTTGCGCAACACCTGCAATACTACCACATTTGTATCAAGCGTTTGTTGACCCCCGCTAACCGCACTTCCTTCGCGGTACACACTTGACGTAACTTGTTCCACCTGATTTTGCAGGATGGACTGTATTTGATTCAATTCTCGCGTTTGTACTGGAGTGCGAGGTTTAATCAACACACGATGAAATCGTTTATCGCGGTCATAATCGTCCCAGTATGGGCTGCTGCGAAGAATGTCCTGTGTCGTATTTGATAGCGGCATACTATGTTCCTATTAAAAAGTCAGTATTGTACGAATGGCTTCTGATTGTGCGTTGGCACGAATTACGGGCGTTACATGGTTAACATATAAAATTTCACCGGTTTGGAGCAAAATATCAGGAACCGCAACATCAGTCACGGTCGCCGTGGACCCAGAGGCATCAACAAGGTTAGTAAACATTTCGGGAAGTGCCGACGGCACCTGATCATTAGATGCATTTCGTACGGCGACGGTGTTCCCGTTTCCAATACCAAGAATTGTAGTATCGTTCACTGTTGTTGAAAATGAAACTCGGGAAACGTGCGTCAATTTTAACACGCCTCCAGATTGCTCAACTACTACACCATAGGCACCCGTCGCGGCTTGATACACAATTTCGTCTTTTGAAAATGTGTCGGCTGTTGAAACGGTCAATGCAGTCAATAAATCATACGTATTGGCGGATGCAATCTCCCCACTTTGTAACACGGGATTTTTTACAATACCAATACGACGATACTCATTGGCCGTCGTAATAAGTCCTCCCTCGGACCCCGTTAACTCTGCATACAGCATAACTTGATGTGCATGAAGCTCGTGTCGAGGATTAATTCCGTGATTGGATATGTAATGGGTGCCGCTAGTATTACTAAATGGTGCGCGTGGCGTAATAATGGCCGTGGCCTCGGCGCCGGTGCCGCTGGCAGCCGCGAAGGATACGTTCGCAAAACTATAATTTTGCCCATATGCCACCATGTGAATACCGGTGACTACGTTGCCCGTCAGCCGAACAGACGCTTCGGCGCCCGTCCCATCCCCTTCAATAATGACCGCAGGAGTATTGTTTGGGTCGTAGTCGCTACCGCCTTCATTAACAACAATTTGATAAATTGCGCCATTCCCCGTCTTGCGCGCCGCATCAAATACCGCATACGTCGCGGAACTATCGCTTTGCACGTCTCCTGTACCGGAATCGATGGTATCGCTTGGATTAATGACTGGTATGTATGCCGCCGTTTCGAATTTTTGCGCGGCAATTTCCGGTATCGAATACAAGTATTTCCATACATAAAATTTGTTATTTTCTGCATCAGACGTTACTAGATCGCTCGGGGATGCCACGCCCGCAATCGTGGGCTCTTGAATGCTGATCGCAGTCGTTGCGACGTTGTCGGACGTACGACCATTAAAAATACATTTGAATACATCATTTGTAGAGGTAACCACATACGGAGCACCCAATGCGGTATTTGCGAACTCGTCGCGCGTAGTACGATGATCGTACATCTGATACGTTGCGCCATTAGACCATACGTATTTTGGTACAACATACGCAACGTCAGTATCGTTCAAACGACGAAGCGCCAACGCATCACGTAAGTAGCCATATGACGTCTGTTCTGTGTCTATAGGAGTATCTGGACTCGTATCTGACTGCGACCACGGGGTTGACCGACCAATAAACAAATAATATGTGTCGTGCTGGGCTAGTTGCTCGCGAGTTTTAAATAACGTGTTACTGATCGCGGACGAAAACGACGTATTTACAGTGACCGCCCTACCATTTGATGCAATTGCTGTAATTAGTCGCGACTCATTATTGACGACCAGAATATCCCCTACGCGCATAGTACTAAACACATTACCGGAAATGGTCAATACAACGCTATTTGCATTCGCCGTCGCGGTATTGGCGCCGTATGTACGCAACCCTTCCGTCAACGACTCAACAAACTGTTGTGCGTTGTGAATGCGGTATTTTTCAGTAGTAATGACCGACATTATGCGCGTTTCTCCTTTTTTATTTATACGAACTACACAACTGCTGTTGGTGCACTTATATCAACCACGGGTGGGTTCCAGTCAACCACCGACAATAACTGCGCTGTTTCATACCCAGTTAATTCTTGTGTTTCGTAGGGCGCAATTTCCGTATCAAACACAACAAATAGATTGACTGTTATGTCCGTTGATACTACCGGAGCACTTAATGATACGGTGCTTGTCGGTGCCGGTGTGTCAACATTTCCGGGGTAAAGTTCTTCTTCTTCATTACTAATCCCTATATGGGCCGAATCGATCGGTACAATAATGTGCTGACTTTCTTCCTCGTTACTAATCGTAATGCCTGAGACATTGACTGCAACGGCAACACTCGATTGAACGGTTGTTTCTTCGTTGGTAATATTAATAATATCCGTCGACGGGCGCATCGTTATATGCAACGTTCCAGACGCCGGTTGCACGTTGAGAAGCGCAGACGATGACGGAACACTCCCGACGAATAATGTTATTGCCAACGATGCGGAGGGCGCAGATACCGTAATAGTTTTGATACTTTGGGGGGTCGAATTTAAATCTTCGGCTATTGTGAAGGTTAGATCCATACCCCCAAAGGTAATAATCGAAGTACTATCAATTTCTGTGGTAATAGTTTGTCGCGGAAGTAATAGACCCCCAGACGGATGGAGTAGCCGTTTTAATACCGTGGCATACCGCGACAGGTCTTCTTCCACCGTCATCACATACGAGAACGGCTGATACTTAGTAATATCCTGAAGATATTGGTCCGCTGACGTAAAACTTCGGGTGTTGCGGAAATACGGCGCACCGGAACTTACCGCCCCGAGCGTCAAGGCCAACTCGGCATTACTTCCACTTGTGGTAGTAGATGTGCTGGTATTTACCGTAAATGCCACATTACTATATCCAGATCCGCCGACGATAACATCCACTTGACCAAGTTGACCCGTTTCTTTTTGTGCCGTTATTAAGGCGGGACGAAATGCGGTGCCAAAAATTTGGTTATAGGACAGTGGTTCTACTCCCGCTTCATCTGCGGTGGGTGCAACGGGAGGTTGTACAATGATCGTCGGTAATCCAGCAACATACCCCTGACCAAAACTGTCAACAGCTACACTGAATACTTCACCGAGTGCTGTGCGTGCACCATTAACATAGACAGGATAAACTGAAAGATTTGATGTTAAACCAATAATTGTGGTTTGTAAATTGGTCCCAAATAAAGCAGAACTGGCGTTAATGCTCCACGACGGCTCGTCTAGTGTAATAGGAGGATCCGCAGTTAACAAATCAACAAGCGAGATACCCACCTCATAATAATTAATAGATTGTCGTTCCGCCCCATAATCTAACCCGTCTTCTTCCCATGTAAATGTTAATGTGTCTCCATCAGCAATACTGTTCGTTGTTCCCGACCCATCATGACTAATTAAAATATTACCAGAAGAAATTTTATCTACATATCCCGATAAGCCAAATCCACCCCCTGTGCCTGAGTTATCGATAATTAACGGCAATCCTTCATAATACCCCAATCCCGGATCGTTGATATTCAATTGAGTTAAGTCAGTATCAGTAAACGCAGAAACACGACCAACCGCACCAAACCCTCCAGTCGCCGTTACGCCATTGGCATATCGCGACGGAGGATAAATTAGGTCGCCTAGTTGATAGCCGGACCCTCGTTGATTGATAACAAATCCGGTAATTGACCCCAGTAATTGACCGGTAATCGCCTCGGGGTCGTTGGGGGGCACCGTAGAAATTGTTTCCCCGGCTTGAAACGTTGTCGCAGTAACAAATTCTTGAACCAGCGCAAACTCATATACGATACTCGCCAATCCTTCCGGAGGCACCCCGTACATCGTAGCCACCAATACCCCTGTGCCGTCTTCAAGAAGTAATCCTCCAAGTTCTTGCGCAACCACCGGTTCGCTAATAAATAATCGCACGACACGACGATCACCTTCAAATGCCTGCACCGCTTGCAATACCGTCGCGTGTGCATTACTGGATTGCCCGACAATTTCGCGGGTCTCAATTAAGGCCACATTCCCTGTTACCGAGTCGTCTTGGTCATAATCCAGTCGTAAAATAGTCGGCTTGACCCATTCGTTATCCGAGGTTGTAAACACGGACTCACGAGGATATGAAAATTCTACATCTTTTCCATACAAAGACCGAAACAAAAATTGATACGATGCCTCACTACCCCGAGATTGATAAAAATCTAAAATTCGAGGAATTAATACAGTAGTATCCGTTAATCCTCGCGGAATATCGCGTAAATATGTGTCGCGAAAGTAAGCAACAAAATCATCTAACGTATGCTCTACATCGTGTGTAGTAAGAAGTTGACGAAGCGTTCCCGACGCTTGACGAATTGACTTATTTGTTTCTACGGTATGTGTATTGGCAAAATACGACCGCACCGGCACTTCATATACAATTACATGATTATTATTGGTCACGCTGCGAATACGAAATTGATCGCTACCCACGCGCAATTGCACATTATTCGCATAGATGCTGGTATTACTAAACTGGGTGTTTGCGCCAATAATCGTTGAATTGCCCGACCGTACCGTCACAACACCGGATTGTGGGGTATATGTGGACGCCACCGGTTGGTCGTCGTACTGTTCCAAAAACTCATAATACGCAGTGACAAACGAAACAAACGCCGGATATTCTGACTCTACAAAATCAGGAATAATATCACGAATGCGTGTGCTCAGTCGATGATGAACATCGTTGGCAAAATGAGCCATAAGTACCTACGCTCCGAATGACCCAAACCCTAGTTGCCCCACAAAGTTGCTGCGGCCTGTAGTGGTATTACGACGATTCAATAAATCTTCTACCATCGTTATCTTGATATTACCGGACGGCAGTAGAATAATTTGACTTCGGTTTGGGGCAACGTCTGAGTTCAACGGGATAGCGCGAATACGCAATTCATTAATTAAATTGGTAGTAATTGCTCTGGGAGAAAAATTTGTAAACGTCACAACGCCGGCGGCAAAATCCACCGACCCCACGTTGGATTTTATTGTTATTGAAGTGTTGTTCGCATCCGTTTTATACACATGCAGCGCCGTTCCCTCATTTTCGACCCAACAAAATTTCTGCACAAACCCAAATTCATCGATGTGCGAAAACGTTTGAGTGCCAATTTTACTACTAACGGATATTACACCGGTGGCGTTTGCATATCCACCAATACCGACGGTCGTTCCGGGCGCAAATAATGGATTGGCAAAATTTAACGTATAATTCGCGACTCCTGCGTTGACCCGAAATTTCTTTTCTAACAACACGGTTGACATATTACTTTGAATACTAATTTCGGCGGTGTCGATAATCCGCGACAATTGAGAATACCGAAAATATGAACCAAATTGACCCAGATATTGAGTGGCATAATTTTGAATGGCCGTGCTGACGGTCTGTTGTAGTTCTTGAATTGACAGCGCCGTCGACGCAGATGTATACCGAACTTCCGAATCCGTTACCAAATAAATGTAATCTGGATCGACCGTTTCAAACGACAGCGTTGGGGACGCCTTTGGGCGCAACACATTTTTGATAATTTGCGCTTTTTGGGTGGGACCAAATCGTTCGGCATTAATCGGTTTGAGACACACAAACATTTTACCGTATGTCGGGGGATCGTTGTCCTCTCCCCCCCAAATAGTAAGAGAATCAATTCCAGTAACCTCCGACAATAGTATGACGCGAGCATCGTCTGGCGTTACAATCCGACCCTGCGTTTGATAGATATTTGGCGCCAACCGTTTAATACTTTCAATACTTTCTCTGGGCGCACCCCCATACGACGGAATATTTACATTACTGAGTGTCGTCGATACATTGCTTGTTTGACTAACCGTACCTAATGCGTTACCGGTATACACAAACGTATTGGCTCCAGAACTGGCGGAACCTCGCGAATCCAAATAGGTGATAATAACTTGTTGTCCGATATTTAAATTTCGACCAAGCCGGCCGTCCCCAAATTGAATCTCATAATCACCAGCGGTTGTTTCAAACAAAAAATACACATTAGAAGTCGCATTAACCGCCACCGCAGAAGTGGCCCGTGTATATAGGTATGCGATCGGAGAAGAGGGGGGAGTGACGGTCACACTAATGGTGGTGGTGTCTACATTTTGATTTAATACACGTAATACGGTACCCGTATCCGAATAATTAGTTGACGTAATATCGTAGGTTTGTGTCAGTAAGGTGCCTTCGCGAAGTTGTACGCCAGTAAATGTTACGTTGGTGTTGCCATTCGGGTAAATAAGGGCGTCGTTTAATGTATAAAACGTAAACACCGTGCCAGAAACATTTGATTGAAATGACGCATACTTGGGTAATAACAGCGTGCCTTCTTCAGGTTCCACATCATTTACAGTAACATCAACTTCTGCGGTAGATCCGGTCACCGACCGAGGAATATATCCCACCTGTTTGGCCGCGGCCACGACAGAGTTACGAACTTGTGCGGTCTGCAAGAATACTTCATTGACGGCAAAATTTGTATACCATCCGTGATAATACGCATCATACGCCAAAATATCCAATAATAACGACAGCGAGGACCCTTCAAAGTTATAATCTTGAAACTCGGTCTGGGCTTGAAGATATCGTTTAAGATCTGCGCGAATGGTATCAAAATCAAGCGGAACAATTTGAATATTGGAGGTAGTGTCCATATGTGCGTTACCGTAAGCGGCGCAACAAAACGCCAGTTGTAATAAGATTTGGCAAATTTAATACCGTGACTGCAATTTCAATCCATACTGTATGCGGCTCCAAGTATTCCCCTGTGGGTTTTTTATCAAAAAACACGTCAATGTATTGCAGTTCTACCCGAGGTTCAAATTGACGAATTGTATCGCCAATATTTTTAACTAGCACCGTTGTAGTAACTGTATCTAACGGCTCAAACAACATGCGATTGACGGTGCCCCCCAATCCCGGTTGAAACACGCGCTCCCCGAGCGACGTTAATACTAATACCCGTAGCGATTGTTTAATCGATTCTTCATTTTCTACCTTCATTAAATCCGCCGTAATCGGATCCGGAAGAAACGAAATGTCAAAATCGCTGTACAGGATTTGAGCTGCCATGTTCGTATTTAGTCAACGCCGCATTAGATTATATGCTCGGTGGGGGAGGAGGCGGTGCACCTTTCCCTCCCCCCGTTCCCCCATTACACGGCCAATTATTGGTCCATCGAGACGAAATAACGTGCGCATCACTGGCGCGGCGGGGATCTGCGGATTCTGTATTACCACATGCGGTGATATACAAGTTTTCCAGTCGGGCCAAGAAATAGCCTTGCCATCCAATTACCCACCGACCGTCACTTAATTGATCGGGCTTGGAAGAATACGCAACCCAGTCCTCTACCCTAAAAGGTTCGTCCGGACATGACAGCGCCCGACGACCGGCCTCTGTCGCAATGTCCATTCCCAACAGCGGATCATTGAGAATGTCTTGGCGAATAGTCGCCCGCAAGTATTCGGGATCAATGCTAATTCCCGCAGGCAATTCCCAATAATAGGGATTGGTAGGATCTGTGCCGGGCGGGGGAAACACCACAGCCGCACACCCCCCCTCAATACTACTAAAAATACTGGCCGGGAGTTGTTGCGGAAGTTCTGTATCTAGACCCACCGGCTGTAGTCGCTGTTGACGCTCCGATAACGTCTGTAATAATTCGGTTCCTGTAGCAATATTTTGAGTGGCTTGTGTGTCTGTGCCTGTATTTGGTTGATATACGTGCAACCCATCGACAAATGTATCATTAAATGTTTTGGTGAGCACTTGACGGCGTCGTGCGTCAATACTAAACGACACGTGAATCCACGCCTGACCTTTACCCGAAATATCATAGCATAGTATTAGTTGATCATATAAAATATGATCGCGCATCCATTGTGCCAACGTATATAAATTTGACGCAACCGCCAACGAACCATCACCTAACGTAACGTCTATTGCCTCTCCTCGCTCGTGTGGTGATGTACCTGTAGTTTCGGCGCGAAACCCTTCCAAAATAGATACCGATCCAAATCCTTGCGCCTGTGCGTGTGTATTGGTGGGTGCGTATACATTTTCTGCCAACAGTGTTAGCCGGTACATCAGTTCATCTTCCAACAAGCCGGCTTGTGGGTACAACCGTTCGTCTGGGGTGCTAATAATCACGTGTCGAACGGCTTGGTGTGCGATTGTTTTTTCTTTGTCGTCTAGTGTATATGCGGTTCCTCGTGGATTAAAAAACCGAGGAGAATGGACCAGTGCCGCCGCCGTTTTGAATGCGCGAGGTAAAGTAGGGAGACCTGCACCAATCGGGACTCCAGATATCAGCGATTGTGCCACTGACTTGGCCACTGTTTCCGACAATGCTTTTGCCGCGGCGCTCGCAGACGCAGATAACCCCTCCGTCAGTGGGCGTCGAATTTTTTCTGGATCTAATTCTTCAACAATTGCCACGCCCAGCGCCGCGGCGCCAACTGCTTTTGTTACGGTGCTCAGTCCACCCGTAAGTTTTTTTCCGCCAGGTAATTTGAACTTTCCAAGCACCTTTCCTGCTAACGCCGCCCCGACCGGTCCTAGTGCAGCGGTTGCACCAGCCGCCACAGCTTGGGATTTTAATGCTTGGGGAACCTTTCCGGAAAGCCCGGAAACCTTTCCGCTGAGTTTATTTTTCAGTTTCGACAGTTTTGTCGACACCGGATTATTCTTCAAAAAACTCAACGATTTCGGGGGGCGACCAGATTCTAATAGCTCGGCGGCGTCCCGCACGTCACGAAACGCAAATTTTTTCTTTCCACTAACGTCGGGAGATGGCATCTTTGTATTTAGTCAGCGATACATTAAATTATACGCTCGGGAAAACTACGGAGTCATTCGCCGCGTCGGCCTCCAGAACCTCTAGCATTGATTTTACCTCCCCATCGTGGCCCCGCCTCCGGAGCACACACCGGCACAAATTGTGGTTTAGGATTAACAATCGCATTTGGTTCATTACTATTTGGAGCGTCGTTGATGATATCAACAACTTGATACGACTTTCCATTATACAGCGGCGTGGGGCTGTGATACATAATAGCATCCACGGCATGTCCATTCCATTGATTTTGACCAGAAGTTTTTGTAACGTGACCCCATTCTGGTCCTAGTTGATTCACGACATATTCCACCCATTCTCCGGCGCCTCGTACGGTTGTCAAATTATGGAGCGATGGATCATAGAATCCTACAATGCCTGGGTCTTGTACTGTAGGATCTGGATTTCCACATTCTCCCTCTTCGCTCGCGCTTCCTGTGCTACTCGACAACATCGTCGCATTAATTTGAGGCACCTCAATAACCGGACTTGTAAAATTCACCATCATATCGGCTAGTCGCAGTCCACTATGACCCAACATGTCAGTATCTTTATATTTAAACTTACCAAAAAATTCTTGCATTGGACGAAGACGATATACCTGCAACGTACTTGACCGAGTTTCTGCCGGCCACGGCGCCGTCAATATTACCGACGTATCGGACGCAATCGATTCAATTACCGCATCAGTTCCGTCCACCGTAACAGTCATTCCTAGTTCCAAATCTTCAGTGAACTTTGTGTTGATGCCCTCCATCACATTACTACCGGTCGTGCACCGAACATTTCCTCCGGAAGGCAAATTAAACGCATATCGTGGCCTGGGTTCGGGGTCGGGGGGTGTGATATCGGATTGTACGGCTTTTCCAGGCGACGTTTTTGCGGATGCGGAGTAGTCACCCAATTCGACACTAAGATTAGTATGCGCACTATAACTCTCCCCACTCACATCGTCTGGGGTGTCCAATGTACGTCCTCGCAACTTAGCATATATTAATGGGGTCGCGACACCAGCACCCAAAGACGCGAGGACCGCCGCCGAGCTATACAATTTTGGATTGGACAGGGGGAGTTCACTGGGCTGTTCCGTCAATGTGGAGAACGCCGGTTCTCCCGCCGCATCCACCGCAGTATTAGCAAGAATTTGAGCCATTTGTGTTTGTGCAGCCGCTGGTGTAATCTTTCCGTCTTTGATTTGTTTTGACAATCCGCTCATACTTTGTTGACCAAGCGCACCCAAAGGCATTTTTACTATTGGTACAAATATAGGCGGAATCGACAGTGCCGGATACGGGGCAATTCCGGTTGGAATCGACATCATAGGCATTCCCCCCGGAGACATGCCCCCGATATCCACCTGTGGAGAATTTAAAAAAATCTTCTTCGAGGCCTTCATCTCGATCGCATCCGCAGAAATTTTCAAATTTCCCTTGACATTAAACGCCGCGCCATCTTTGGCGTCAATCACTAACTCCCCTTTGCGTACGTGTAATGTATACCCTCCCTCAACAACAATATTCCAGTCACCCGCAACATATACCTCATTATCGCCGATGGTAATGTCTTGACGTTTTTTAACGGTCTTATACTTGACCCCGCCGTCGGGTCGCATTTCAATGTGCGACCCCGTGCGATGATAAACATGCACTCGCTCCGCGCCCGGAGAATCATCTACTTCAATAAGGTGCCCAGATTCCGATTCCATTAGCACCGTATTATATGGATATTGCGGATTATACGCCGGCGCCTCTTCTTCCATTGTTTTGGACCCCGACCCAAATAACGTGGCCGCCACCGCACCACCCGCCGCGATCGCCGCAGACAAAGACGGGACGGTGGGGGATGAGGATCGTGCGGCAGCCATTAACACTTTAGCGGTAGGGGGAATGCTCTGAGGCTGACGGAATACTCGTGTATTACTTTTTAATTCGGACGGAGTAATACTAACAGGCACAGTGGACGACGGTGACGGTATCGGCAACGGCGGTGCCAGAATTCCCGGCGTCGTTCCTATCTCAACGTCGACTTGTCCTATAGGCAAAAATTGCGAAAATACAACTTTAGACGACCGCCCCGCCGGAACTACTACAGGAAAAGGAAGATCGTTCACATCGTATTCAAGCGCGAGTCGAGATTGTGCATTAGTGTATCCATTCCACACAACGTACGCTTTTTGTGTTGCCGCATTCCACGCAATCAAACGATCAGTTTGTACGGTTGGAGACGCGTCTTGCCCTATCGTCCAGTCGCCCCGAGTCGTCGCCAATCCAATAGTGACGTACCCGTACCACGCGTATTGATTTTCATCTGTAGGAATGGGTTCGCCGTCGTCATCAAGGTCCAAAAACCCCTGTGACCCAAATGCAATGTTTCCACTTTCAAGTAGCGACCCCACGGGGGTTAGTGTGTCGTCTAATATAATACGTGCATACGACCGGCCTACCCCATACGAACTGGCCGCGCCGCGCACCCACGTAACTTCCCACAACGGCGCACCACTCGATGTTGTGGGATCGGGTCGAATTGCCACACAATGTATTCCGTGGGCCACTTCAGATCCCACCCACACATTCCCCTGCGAATCTTTGACCGACACATACCCACTACCATCGGATCCCACTTGCGCCACAACCGCCGTGATATCATATTGCCACGCGCCACGAATATGGTTCCCACCCTCCTCGTTGAACCAGTCGTGACTCGTAATAACTTTTGCAAATCCCTGACCTTCACCATCTGGATTGCGGCCTATCGTAATCACATCCGACCCAATCACCGAGGTGTCTGGAGGCGCAGTAATACTTACAGTACGAAGATTATCGTTAGTTGAACATAAATAATAAGAAGTGTCAATAGACGGGTCAACCGTATATTTACGAAGTTCTCTGGGCTGCTCTTCTGGTCCGGTGCTAGTGACCACCGTGATACTGCCGGTATCCGACACGCGAATGTCGCCATTAAACTCAATATTCTTCTGAAAATTTACTCTATATCCATATAGTTTGCCAAACTCAAAGACCACCAACCCTAGCCCGTTTGGATGAAATCCCAGCACCCAGTCCCCATCGTTTTGCGTCAACGATACCGGAACATAAATTGATGCAAACTTTCCGGTGTCAATAACATAGCGATTCAAGACATCATTTGCGACGTAAACCACCACCCCATTCCGTACATGTGCGGTGGTGATTGGATCATAGGTAATAACTACCGGCGCATTAATATTCGCATCTTTGGTGAGATAGCCAAGTCCCGTATCAGTATTTCTATCTAAAATTATCAATACCGTGCCGGTATCGTCTACGGCAACAGAAGCATAGTCAGCATGCGACCGTCCTAACGAGTCGCGATAACCTCCGCTCGATGTCCACGCCGCCCAAACATCTCCCCCCGCATAAAGACGATCCGCACCTGAGGCCGAGACTTGCGCAGACACGCCCGTGCGCGTATCATATGTGTAGAGACGCGCACTTCCTGACTGACTTGACTCAAAGACGAGAGTCCAATCATTTAACCAGACGGCATGACGGCCGAGAATGGGCGTATTGACAAGCGAATTCACCGGAGCATTCGCATCCCAGTGAATGACAGTGCCATTATAAGACAGTGACTGGGTGGTGGATGCCCCTAACGCGGATTTAAGTTGTTTATTTAAGCGTGGCATACTATATGTTCATTTCTGGAAACTTCGCAAACTGTGGGGCTTGAATAACGTCTTTGACCCGCACCCCAGGCAATACACCGAGCATCACGGGTTGTTGGGCGATTTGCCCGTCCAAAAAAAATCCAAGCACCCACGACGATTCTTCAGGAGATTTCACGCCGTGGGGATTATTTAACGGTGCGACAGGCAGTGCCCACGGTAAGTCTTCTTTCGGGAGTAATGTTTGATCGGAGGTGTGCCAGCCAAAAATGCGCACACGAGCGCGACCTAATTTGAGTGGGTCGTTACGGTCTTCGACAACTCCGATCCACCAAAAAAATCCATTTTTGCCCATGTAATCATGGGCGCTAATAGTGCCAAGTCGAGACGATTCGTTAAATTCCATATGAATATTTATCAGGACGTTGCAAAAGAGTCGGTGACGGCTTCAAACGTTGTTTCATACAAAAACCCCTGCCGACCGTCAGCAATAATACTATGTTTGGCGTTGATAATAATATACCGACCCGACGCAGAATCTTTAAACGGAGTACCAGATCTTTTATTGTTTAGTGAGGTAGGAAATTCGACGTCAATAAACTTTCCAGCATGTAATTCAGGCGCGCCGGCAACCCGACCACGAATACATCGCGATTGCAATCCAAGTAATTCTCGATTGCGACCATCTAATGTTTGCGCAATAAAATTGTCAGTGATGGTAGGATCTTTACGTATCAATTCTGTATTGGTCGCACTGAACGCGGTAGTAGGCACCACAAATATGCGGGATGTCGGGGGAGTGGTTAGTCCAATTTCTTTAGGATAAATATCGACCCCGTTAGGATTCACGCGCCGGCGACGATCATAGGCGGTATCCAGTCCTGTGCCTGAAATTTCAACGCCACATACCCCCGACAATACATCTGGCGCAATAGTTGTTGACGCGAAATATCCACGAGACATGGCATACAAAATATCAAACCCCGAAATAACCTGTAGTTGTTCGGCTTTAATACGAGTGCGGGTATTACCTGTGTCGCGCTGTCCCGCAAGTTCTACGTAAATTGTAGGAATTTGTGTATCTTGCGCCGATCGTTCAAGCAAGCGTGAAAATGACGTATAATAATACCCTTCTAGTGTTTCAAAAAACAAATAGTTCGTTTCGTTTGTTGTAGATTGGCCCTGTAACGTCAGGAGTTGAATGACTTCTAACGGTCGCATAAAAGGCACAACCATTTTAATAGGTCGATTGGTTCTTTGCCGTTCGACAAATTGTTTGTTGCTGGACAACCCATAGGGTTGTTCAACAATATCTCGAATAATGTCTTCAGGGAACCAATTTTTATTTCCATTTTTTACATACGACCGCGATATTTTTCGAATAGTGGACGTCACCAATTCTGGACTACAAATCCCTAATGCAAATTCTTCGCTCGATTGGTTGACCGGAGAACGATTGGATTGATTATATATGGCAAAACCAAACGGCCCAAATGTACGGGGTTCAGACGTTTGTTTGTCGAGCACACTAAATTGCATCCACATTTGATCTAATCCACGCATTAATGCTAAATTAGTCAACGCTTGTGTATCACGAAAGTACACCTCACCCGTCAGTGCCGGCGCAAACATATTTTCAAACACGTCAATACGATTGACATACGTGCGTACGTCATCTAATATTGCTTTAGTTTTTTGTAAATCTGGGGTTGTAGGATTTAACAAATACGGAGAAAGAATCTGGAGTCGGTCAACCGAAACGGCTTTATCGGCAGCGGGGGAAGAACTAACGGGTGAATTCAACATTGCTCAATGACCCCATCAATTGCTGAAATTGTCGCAAAAACGATTGAAATGTCGTCGGTAATAATCGTTTAATATCTCGTCGCGCGTCGTTTAATTCAGTTTCATAATCATATACAGATATCTGACGTCGCTGGTCTGAAGGAGTTGCCGCGTATAATGTGCTGTCAATTATTAAGTCCTGTCCCGTGTCTGGGTTTTTCCACACATATTGATAGATGGCGTCCTGACTTTGTTCGTTTCCATCCGCACATTCGTTACACGATTCATATTTCTTGGCCATATAGTCGTAAAATTCGCGGTTTGTTAGTGGCCAATCATACAAATCGCGCATATTATTGGATAGCATTACCACCCATGAGTAGCGAGAGTCCCCATACCATTGCGCCGCTAATATATCCGCACGATCTCTGTCTTGTATTTTATACCACTCATACGCACCCAACTCCACCGTTGATCGCAGTTGCACCGTCATATTTGGCACTATACGACGAATTTTTTGCGGCAATCCGTTTTGAATTTCCGTAGTGTGGTATTCGAGTTTGGGAAAATATTGAAAATATCGCATAAGTTAAAACCGAAACCGCAATGTATTGTTTGTCGTAGGTGCACTTTCGTCTTTTAGATCAAAATCATTTTTAACTCTGTTTCTATTTAATAGCACCATCTCTTTAAATGCCATATCGACGGTAATTTTGGCGGGAAATTGTTTTCCGTTTTGTGACACAAATAATTTTAACGAATCCGTTCCCCCTCCATAATCTACCGCAAATGAGGTGAGCACCGAAGGCAACAACGTAAATGTGGTATTTTGTATCGAATGTACGATTTGAAACTCATACGGAAATTCAAAAAATGCACCCCCAACTGCCGGCATTGGTAGCATGGTATATTTGAAGACACTAATAATTTGATCTATTGTTTCCGATTCGCCAATATTTTTTGGCATAAACGTATACGTAAAGGTGTGTTCACGAAAGTTAACATTCTTGAATACGTTTTCCGTAAATGGATTGTCTTGTAGGCCAAGCGCAATTGCGCCAACCCCTTCTGAATCTCCACCGCCGACCTTTGCAAGCGCACCTATGGCCGTCTGTGCGGCGGTGAACCCCGCGGCTTTAAGTAAATTTCCGCCACCCGCTGCGGTGAGGGTGCCGGCAGCGATCGCGCCGAACAGGGCCCCCTTCCCGCCGCCTAATAGACCTCCAAGTATGGCGCCGGCGCCCACCGTAGCGGACTCCCCTCTATTTGATGCAACAATTCCGGCTGCTTGACCCACTTCAAATGTTTCGTATTCAACACCATAGGTGGTTTTTAACGCACTTGTGGGAGTTGGCAGCGCAATTGCAAAATCAGGAGTCGGAAGGCTGCTGTATAAACTATCGCCACCTAGAGCAGAATATATCGAGTCAAATCCCGTCCGTCGTTTATACGGCATAAACAACGTAAACGGAATGGTAGCAGACCCAGACGATCCTCCCAATCCCGGCGGAAACTGTAACACTCCCCCGCTGGGAATCGCAATGCCGTCCTTGTCGACGCCCTTATTCAAGGCCGAGGACGTGAAGTCACGGATACTATCAATGCTTCCCGAATAATTGCTTAATGTAAAGTATGCGTTCTTGACCATGGTGCCTCTAAATAGAGTAGGGATCTCCTACGTGTATATATGGCATTAAAAGGACGCTTTTTTCCGCGCAACCCAAGCAAATATTTAGGAAATCCGAATAATATTATCTTTCGGAGCGCCTGGGAGCGCACGTTCATGGAGTATTGCGACACCCACACAGACATTTTCCAGTGGGCGTCGGAGGAATTCACCGTGCCGTATTACTTTACGGGCGACAGCAAATGGCATCGCTACTATCCCGACTTCATTATTAACGTGCGCACCAAAAACGACGAAAAACAAACGTGGATGGTCGAAATTAAGCCGTCGTCACAAGTGCAATCTCCCGTAAATAAACGTTACACCAACCAGCGCCGGCAAATCCGCGAGACGATTGAATATGCCAAAAATCAAGCCAAATGGACCGCTGCCAAATCGTTTTGTTCTGCCAAAGGATGGAAGTTTGTGGTGATTACCGAAAAAGAACTGTATCCTCATGGCCGATAACTTTCTCGACCTGCTCATTCAACGCCATTTGCGCGGAGGACGCAGTACTCCGTCGCTCCGAGGTCATCTACACGAACAACGACCGGCACGGGTTGGCGGACGCGCCACGACCGCCAAACCGCTCCCCAATCATCTAGGAGTGTCCGTTGTTCCGATGCTTAATATGATGGGCAACACTCCCGGATCTTCTGCAAGTGCCGGTGTCGTTGCGTGGGCACAAAATATCACCGAAATACTTGGGCAAATAGACCCGAATGACCAAGCAGACATCGTGACACGATACGGCAAATTCAAAAGCATGTTTGTTAATGCCAAACAAATGATTCCAGGCATGATTTACACATTTGCCTATCGAGCCAGCACCACCCCCATGTATGACAAATTTCCGCTGGTCCTCGTGTTGGATCGCACAGCCGACAGCATTTTAGGCATGAACTTTCACTACCTACCCCCGACTCTACGGTTTGGATTGTTCGAATCGATGATGCCCTTGATCGCCCCTTTGCCGGTATTTCAACTCAGTCGTATTTTTCTGACCTACCGAACTCTGAAGCAGCGACGATTGATAGGAACACTGCCGACTATTAAACGATATCTATACCCCAACATACAAGGTCGGGCGGTGTTCGTCTCTCCGCTAGAATGGGCGGTCGCGCTCGCATACCCCAGTCAGCAGTTCATCGGTACCACCCCCACAACCGTGTGGGCGGAAAGCCGCAAAAATCTCCGCTAAATACATATTGCGATGGCCAACACCAACATTTTTGACGCACAAGAATTTTTCACAAAAACCGCATACTACGCCAGTCAAGGGCGAAGTTTATTTCGGTTGACCGAGAGACCGAAGGTGTTGTCGACGAATCAGAATGACCCCCTCGTGGACACAGGGTGGAAGTTATTAACTACAGGGTTGATGGCCAAATCGGTTACTCTGGCCGGCTATAACATGGCCACGTTTGAAGAATTTAGTTACATAGGACCCACTCGCAAACACGCGCACACACAACTATTTGGTCCGATAACGGTAGAGTTTTTTTTAATGGGGCAGTCGCTACTCGAGGCCCAAGCAATACATCATACCTTCCTTGTCTGGCAAGAAAAAATCGCCGGAGCACGCTTTGCTTCAGATGAAGTGGATAGAGGAGCACGTTCTGACTCAACATTTTTTGCTTTAGCATACTACGACGATTATGTGTGTGAAGCGGAAGTTGAAATTTTTGCACCTACTGTCAATGGAACGACCAACACCCTACAAGCAGTTATTCACAATAAATATCGTGAAATTTGGCCCCAAGCATTGGGGGGACTTTCCCCATCATGGGAATCGCCGGACGCCCCATTAACGCTATCTGTCACCTTTGAATTCTTTCACACTAACTCGCTCATTAAATCTTAACTGTGAGGTAACTTATGAAATTGCCCGTGCTCGATACCTATGCGTTCCCCGTCACTCTTCCGTCAACCGGCAAAACTATTACAATGCGCCCCTATTTGGTGCGCGAAGAAAAATTGTTGTTAATGGCCCAAGAATCCGACAACTATCAAGACCAAGTAGAAGCCATTGCACAAATTATTCGCAACTGTACCAATGAGCAGGTCAATCCGCGAGTTTCGCCCTATTTTGACATTGAATATCTATTACTACAACTACGCGCGCGGAGCGTCGGAGAAATTGCCACCCCCGTATATGTGTGTCATCATAAACCCAATGGCGGAGAAGTTGAATGTGGCCATCGCACCCCCGTGTCCATTAATTTAACCGACATTTCCGTTCTCGGACTAAATCAACCCGACGAAGCGTTTATGTTAAAATTGTCAGATCGATATACGCTGCGGTTACGATATCCCACAGTTTACACCATTCATCAATTAGTCTTGACCGCATCAGAAGAAGGAAAAATTAATTCGATACCATTTATGGAGGCCGTGTGTGACGTATTTGACACATTAAATGATCACGAAACCGGACAGTCCTACAATTTTGCCGATTACACTACAGAAGAAAAACTCCAGTTTCTTGAATCGTTATCGACTCGCAACTATGAAGAACTGGTTGAATTTTTAGACCGACTACCGACCGTAGAAAAAACGGTATCTTTTACATGTGAAGCCTGTGCATTTAATCATACCATTGTGTTGTCGGGGGTCGTGGATTTTTTAGACTAGTCGCCCGCTATGATACCCTGCTGAATCACTATCAGACTATTTTTACATTAATGCAGGAGTATCATTGGTCGTGGGGCGATATTCAAAATATGATTCCGTTCGAGCGCGACATCTATCTAATTCTATTAAAACAATGGGTTGATAAGAAAAACGAAGAAATTGCACGGCAACAATTGCGGCATTCCCGATAAATAGCTTTTATGGCAGTCAAACGCAATTCACGTTCTCGTAAGGGTAAACTACGCAAGGAGTTGCAAGCAAACCAAGAACTTGCGTCATTACAGGCGGATGACGTTCTTAGTGCCTCCAGACGTTCGGCGCTCGCCGAATTAACACAAAAACAAGTCGACAAGTTGATGTCTGCGGTGGCGGGTGAGGAAGCACAACTTCAGTCACAACTTACCGAAGCATATCTTCAACAAGACACGGACGTTCAAGATGCGATAAAAGAGTATACGGACGAACTCACCGAGATCTACTACGATTCGTCCTCATCGGATATCAACCCCTTTACCGCAAGCAACGTCATCACGAAAAAGTATCTTCCCACCCTTGATGTAGTGACCGCGGCCATCAAAACAGACCCAATTTTTGATTCTGACAAAATGACCGGTGCCAAAACTGCGCTGTTAAAATATGCCAATAAAATCAAAACAGAGTTAGAATCACGACTGTCGCTGGAAGGGCGGTTAAAGGGGTCACTGTCAAAACTAATGGGTAGTGACGTCGTCATGGGCGCGTTGGCGGGCGCGGCTACCAAAAGTCCGCTTATTGCCCTCGGAGTGTTTGCGTATCAGCAATCAAAAAAGAAAAACGATTACGCGGACAAGTACGACATCAAACGAAAAAAACTTCAACTAGCCACGAGTCGTGCCAACCGTCAACCCGCGACGGGTGCCGCGTCAGGCGCGACGGGTGCGGCGGGTGCGTCTGCCGGCACCGCGTCGGGCCCCGCGACGGGTGCGGCGGGTGCGTCTGCCGGCACCGCGTCGGGCCCCGCGTCGGGTGCGGCGGGTGCACCTTCCACCTCACCATTTCAAGGAATACTCGGGGCGGATGGACAATACGCCGTCGCACCTGACCCCCCCGTTAATGGAAGTATCGGTGTTGCGGGGGACAGCGGACAAGACATTGTAAAAATTCTACATCAGCATACGTCGTTACTTGAAAAAATTTACGGCGT
>Ga0194132_10002809_pt1 | contig 31902 bp, 32 predicted proteins | sample TA2KigOf80mmetaG_FD_148612 | JGI IMG/M metagenome (GOLD analysis project Ga0194132, IMG submission 148612) | Freshwater microbial communities from Lake Tanganyika, Tanzania - TA2015054 Kigoma Offshore 80m | ecosystem: Environmental > Aquatic > Freshwater > Lake | place: Tanzania: Lake... | reverse complement strand
TTCGCTCCGCCCAAGCAGGCGACGCCACCGGAATAGTTGGAAGCCATCGTCGTTCAGCAATTGGTGCGGCTTGGGTCGCTCCCGGTCGACGACCTTGTCGTCTAGCCCGGATAATTCATCCTGAGCTTGAATCCGCGACAGTGTGCCGCGTGAGGGCACGCGGCCTACAATCGCGCCTGCTCTGTGTTTGTAGGCCCGGTGTCATCACCGGGCGTCCCGTGCATGAAATAGGCGGGCTAGGACATTCAAGACGAAGCGGACCGGGTTTCGGCGCCGCGGCCATTCCCATTTCTGCCCACCTTGGACCCGGAGACTTACGCGCTTGAGCACCTTCGATGTCTTGTGGTGCCGAAAATCATCTACCGATGCGTGAACCGGGATACTCCCGACGGATTTGTCCGGTGGCTCCAAGACGCGAACTCGGCCGGGCCGGGGTGCGGAATGGTGAGTCACTTCAGCATCGAGTTCGTCGGGAGATTGACTTTACGGTCTCAAAATACTACCCATTTGGACAGATATGATTGCGCTGACGGTCAAGCAGAGGCAGGTCTTGGATTTCATTCGGAAACGCCTGGCGGAAGGACATCCCTCCCCCACGTTCCGCGAAATTGCCGCCGCATTCGCCTGGAGCAGCAAACGCGCCGCCGCCTGCCATGTTGAAGCCATCGTGCGCAAAGGCTGGCTGGTGGCGGATCGCCGCAAGGCCCGTTCCCTTCGTCCCGCCGGTCCGGTTCCCTCGCCCGCTCTGCGCGTGCCGCTGCTCGGTGAGATTCCCGCCGGTTTCGGCTCCGATCGCACCCAGGAAACAGGCGAAGCCATTTCGGTGACCATCGAGTCCGTCGGCTTCAAGCCCACGCGCAACACCTTTGCTCTCCGCGTCCAGGGCGATTCCATGATCGGTCGCCACATCGTCGAAGGCGACATCGCCCTCTTCGAACACGGCGCTGACCCCCGGCCCGGCCAGATCGTGGCCGCCCTCATCGACCGCAAAAACACTTTGAAAACGTTCGTCGTCAAAAACGGCAAACCTTACCTCAAAGCCGAGAACCCCAAGTATCCCGACCTGATCCCGTCCGAGGAACTCGTCATTCAAGGAGTCTTGCGCGCCGTGCTGCGGCGATTCGAAAAATAGACGTCTCGGCCCATGGCACCGGCCGCCTCGTCGAGAGCGACACGTTTCCGCGTCCCAACGCTCCATGAACCGCGCGCTGACTGAATTTCCCGCTCGCGAAACGCGCGGATCTTCGCGATGCTTCCCCCATCATGAAACGTAAAACCTGGAGGATCGCCGGTATCAATTTCGATCATTTCCACATGGGCGACCTGCTGCGCATGGCCCACGACCATCCCCGGGTCGAGATCGTCGGCATCAGCGACGAACAATCCGCACGCATGGAGGAAGCGATCTCCAAACTCGGCATTCCCCGCGCCCAGGCCTTCACGGATTACCGTGAGTGCCTCGAAAAAACCAAACCCGACGTCGTCATTCTCTGCCCCGCCGCCTCGAAACACGGCGAATGGGTCAAAAAGGTCGCTCCCTACGGCGTCCACATCATGGTTGAAAAGCCCTTCGCCGCTTCGTTGAAGGAGGCCGACTCCATGGTCCAAGCCATGCCCAAGGACAAAACGCTGATGATCAACTGGCCCCTTCAATGGGTCGCATCTCATCGAACCAGTTACGAATTGATCGAGTCGGGCGCCATCGGCGAAGTCCTCAATGTCTGGCATTTTGGCGGCAATCGCGGACCGCTCTGGCATGGCGCCGACAAGGACGAGAAAACGGCTGCCCAAGTGGCCGCCGAAAAACCCAAGTCCTGGTTCTACAAAAAGGCCCACGGCGGAGGTTCCCTGCTGGATTACCTCGGCTACGGCACCACACTCGGCACTTGGTATCAAGGCGGCCGCCGCCCCCTCGAAGTCACCGCCACGGTCGATGAACCCAAGGGCTTGGAAGTGGATGAACACAGCATCGTCGTCGCGCGCTACGCCCATGGCCTTTCTAAATTCGAGACACGATGGGGCACCTTCACGGATCCATGGATCATCCAGCCTCAACCGCGCTGCGGATTCATCGTCTCCGGCACCGAAGGCACCGTCAGTTCCTACGACTACGACGATCACGTCACGCTGCAAACCCGTCGGAAGCCCAAACCGCACACCGTCAAAGCGCCTCCGCCCAAAGCTCCAAACCAAGACCCGGTTCAATACCTTCTCCATGGCCTCGAAACCGGACGTCCGCTTTCGGGTCCCGTCTCCCTTCCCATCAGCCGCATTGGCCAGGAAATCGTCGATGCTGCGGTGCGCAGCGTCCGGCTCAAGAGAGCCGTGAAACTGTGAACATGAACCCTTTGCGTGTGTTGTTCACCGCGGGATGGATCACCCTAGGCTTCGGCGCGTCAGGCCTGGAGGCGGCGGAACCGCTTCCCGAAGTGCCCAAGCTGCCCCTTCAAACGGGCTGGCCTGATCCCTTCAAAATGCTCAACGGCCAGGCTGTCACCAACGAGGCCATGTGGCGTCGCTCCCGCCGCGCCGAACTGAAGTCGCTCTTTCAACATTATATGTACGGGGAACTCCCCCCGAAACCCGAACGCGTCGAAGTGGAAAAACTGGGTGAACACCAGGATCTGTTCGACGGCAAAGCCACACTCAAACTCGTCCGATTGAAACTGGGGGACGCCGCGGCTCCCGCCATCGATGTCATGCTGGTTATGCCCAACGGCGGGCGTGGACCCCACCCAGCGTTTGTCGGCATGAATTTCTGTGGCAATCACGCGCTGCTCAACGACCCTCGCGTGCCCCTGGCTCGCGGCTGGGTTTACACCAACTGCAGGGACTGCCCTCAAAACAAGGCCACGGAAGCCTCACGCGGACACCAAGCCGCCGACTGGGCCATCGAGCAAACCATTCAACGCGGCTACGCCCTGGCCTCGTTCTGTTCGAGCGACGTGGATTCGGATCGCGCCGATGTTTCCGACGGCATCAAAGCGTGGCTCGCCAAAAAGAAGAACGAGCCTGTCCCCACCAAGGACCGAGGATCCATCGCGTGTTGGGCCTGGGGATTTCATCGGGTGGTAGACTTCTTGATGGGCGAGGTGGAGATCGATCCCATGCGCGTCGCGGTCGTGGGTCATTCGCGCAACGGCAAGACCGCCCTGCTCGCAGGCGCCCTGGACGAACGCATCGCTCTCGCCATCCCTCATCAGGCGGGTTGCGGAGGGACTGCCCCGAGCCGCGGGAAAATCGGAGAATCGGTCAAACAAATCAACGACCGTTTCCCTCACTGGTTTAACGGACGTTTCAAAGAATTCAACGAGCAGACCGACCGACTGCCCTTCGACCAGCACGCTTTGGTCGCCCTGATGGCGCCCCGCCCCGTCCTGCTCTCCAACGCGGTCGAGGATCAATGGGCGAATCCATCCGGCCAATTCGAGGTCCTGAAAGCCGCCGAACCTGTTTACCGTTTGTTGGGCGCGGGCGGGGTCGATTCCGCCGAACTCCCTCCGCTGAACACACTGGTCGCCAGCCGCCTTGGCTACTACATCCGGCCCGGAAAACACTCCATGAATCGCGACGATTGGAAGGTGTTTCTCGATTTCGCCGACCGCCACCTCAAAACCCGCACGCGCTAACCGGCAGGCATCCAATGACCACCGCCACGCCCGCTTCCCTGCTTGAGGTCCAAAGCCTGGACCATGTCACCATCGTGGCGGCGGACCTCGACCGCACACGCACTTTTTATGTCGGGATTCTTGGCATGCGCGAAGTGCATCGCCCCCACTTCGGCTTTCCCGGATTGTGGTTTCAAACGGGAACAACGCAGATCCACGTCAATGTGGCCGGGTCGGAATGCGGGGGACGCGCGGGCATTCCCGACGGACAGGCGTGCACCCCTTCGCAGGGATTTCACATCGCCTTCAGCGTCGAGGATGGACCCGAGGCTGCGAGGCGGCTGGCCCAAGCGGGATTTAAGATCATTGACGGCCCCCGGTTGCGTCCCGACGGGGTGCATCAATTCTACCTCTACGATCCTGACGGGCACTTGATCGAAATATGCTCTTTCTCACCCACCCCTAACCCAACCTCTCCCTGAACCGCCTATGTTTCACTTCAAACATTCCGTCGTGGACGTGGCCATCATTTGCAGCCATTTCGAGCAGTCCCTGCATTTCTACCGCGACTTGCTGGGTTTCGAGCCCGTGCTGGATATTCAGATTCCCGCTTCCACGGCGGTGGGGGCTCACTTGGCACCGACTGCGTTCCGCCAAATTCGGCTCAAGGCCGGACAAACCCTCATCAAACTGGTCGAGGTGCCGAATCCTCCTCCCCCTCGCACGCTCGATTTTCAAGCGGGTGTCCGCTGGCTGACATTTATCATCGAGGACGTGCCCGGAACAGTCCGGGCCTTAAAAGCCAAGGGGGTGAAGTTTTGCGCCGACCCCGTCTCGGCCCCGGACGCGAAGCACGTCGTTTGCGCAGAGGGTCCCGACGGCATCCTCATCGAGTTGGTGGAACTGCATTCTTAGCAGAAGAACTTCGCCGGGCCAGGGTGCGGAACGGTGAGTCACTTCAGCATCAAGTTGGTTGGGAGGTCCATCCCGTCCCAACCGACGAAACGCAACTCAAACTCGTCCCGCCAGGAATCCCAACGGGATTCCGTCGCCGTGGGCATCGCCCAATCCGTGACCCATTGAGAAAACACGACGAAGAACGAGGCCGATCCTTTATGGATCTGGTGAGTGATTCGGAATGGCTTTATCGCTTGGACCTTGCGAAGCCCCATGATGGGCAACTGCCGTTGTAAGCAAAAGAATCGTCACCTCCCATCTTCGACTCGCCTTGGGACGAGGAACCACGCCGGGAGGGCTGCGTTCCACCGCAGCCCATCTTGATCACCCTCAGAAAAGGTGGGGCGGCGGTGGAACGCCGCCCTCCCGGAACCGAGGTGCATGGACACCTCGGGAGATCCGCTTGCACGCCGTGGCGCGGCTGTATCGCAGACCCGCCGCAGCAACCTGCGAACATGGAGACGCAGTAGGTTTTTCCACGAGTGCCGGGCTGGCGAAGCTGCTGCGACTGGCTTTCACTCCAGTCGCGCGCCGAAGACGAATCACTCACCCGATCCATCAAGGATAGGCCTCAGGCTTCTTCATGTCTTTCTCATCTTGGCCTTTGCATATCTTTACCACGTTCCACGGCAGTTTTAAGCCAAAAAACTGCGCCGGGCCGGGGTGCGGAGTGGTGAGTAACTTGAGCATCAAGTCAGTCGGGAGGTTATAATCCTATCCCTCCCTTGACGAAGTCGATTTGAAGACGCTAAGGAGTTCGGCATGTCGAATGCCGAAAAACACACTTTTCAAGCCGAGATCCAGGAAGTCCTTAATATCGTCATCCACTCGCTTTACACGGACAAGGAGATCTTCCTCCGCGAATTGATCTCCAACGCCGCGGATGCCTTGGAAAAAGTTCGATTCCTGCAAACCTCGGGCGCCGCGGTTCACCAACCTGAAGCGGCTCACGCCATTCGCATCCAGGCCGATGAAAAAGAGCGCACTCTGACGCTCACCGACACCGGGATCGGCATGACCCGAGACGAGTTGGTCGAAAACCTGGGCACGATCGCCCACTCCGGCTCCCGGGCGTTTCTTTCCAAGCTGGCGGAGGACAAAAAATCGGGAACCCAACTCATTGGCCAGTTTGGCGTCGGCTTCTACTCCGCCTTCATGGTGGCGGAAAAGGTCAACGTCCACACACGTTCCGCGCAACCGGGGGAACCGGCGTGGACGTGGACTTCGGAAGGGGCCAGCGGCTACGAGATCACCGACGGCCCATCCGATTTGCCGCGCGGCACGTCCATCGTGCTCAAGCTGAAGGAAGACGAGAAGGAATACACCCAGGCTTACCGGCTCGAATCGGTCATTCAACGGTATTCGAGTTTCGTGCCGTTCACCATCGAGGTGAACGGCAAAGCCTTGAACACCGTGCGCGCCTTATGGAGCCGCAGCAAAAGCGAAATCAAAGACGAGGAATATCAGGAGTTTTACCGCTTCATCGGACACGACACCAACGCTCCTCTGCTCCGTTTGCACTACACCGCCGACGCCCCGCTCTCCATCCAAGCCCTGCTTTTCGTGCCCTCTCGCAACGTCGAATCGCTCGGATTGGCGAGGGTGGATTCCGAGGTCAATCTCTACTGCAAGAAGGTCCTGATTCAACCCAAAGCCAAAGGCCTGTTCCCGGACTGGTTGCGATTCCTCCGGGGTGCCGTGGATTGCGAGGATCTTCCGCTCAATATTTCGCGGGAGACCATGCAGGACTCGAGTCTGATGCGAAAACTCAACAGCGCCCTCACTTCACGTTTCATCAAACATCTCGACGAAACGGCCGAGAAGGATCCTGAAACGTTCGAGAATTTCTACAAACAATTCGCCCGCCCGCTCAAGGAAGGCGTGGTCTCTGATTTCGCCCATCGCGAAGCGCTGGGCAAACTGCTCCGCTTCGAGTCTTCCGTCATGGAGGCCGGCAAGCTCACGTCGCTGGCGGATTACGTGAGACGCATGCCGGCGGACCACAAGGAAATCTATTTCGTCACCGGCGCCAGCCGCGAAAGCGCGGAAGGGAGCCCTTACTTCGAGGGTTTGAAGGCGCGGGGCTGGGAGGTGCTCTTCCTGCTCGATCCATGGGATGAGTTCGTCATGGATCATCTCGCAGAATTTGAAGGCAAGAAGCTCAAGTCGGCTGAAAAAGCCGAGGTTCAGCTCGACGACCCGTCGAAAGAAGGCTCTCTTTCGCCGGAGCAAGCCGACGCATTGGCCGCCTGGATGAAGGAATCGCTCGGCGATCGAGTGAAAGCCGTCAAAGTCTCCACCCGATTGGTTTCGAGTCCGGTGGCCGTCGTGGATAGCGATGAAGACATGACTTCCAGCATGAGGAGGTTGATGAAGGCGGTGCAGAAGGAAAGCGGCGCGCTCCCCTCCGCCCCGACCCTGGAAATCAACACGAGACACCCCGTCATCGTTCGCCTGGAACACTTGCGCCAGACCGACAGCACCATCGCCTCGAAAATCACCGCGCAACTGCTCGACAATGCGCGGGTCGCCGCCGGGATGCTCGAAGACCCCCGTGAAATGCTCCGGCGCATGAACGAACTGCTCGAGCACTTCATGGCCCCCAAGGCATGACGAATCACCGTTCCACCACCCAACTCGCCCCCAGGGCCTGGTAGTGCGCTCCCACCACGCTGACCCAGGCGGACCTCGAGAGCCCGGCGGGCGAGACGACGCCGAGCCCGCGAACCCAGGGTTGACATCTCAGGCTCACGCCCACCTCCGAAGGGCGAGGCAGGCATTCGCGCCTCCAAATCCAAACGAATTGCTCAGCATCCGTTGCGCGATCCGCGAGCGGGGCGAGCGCACCACGTCAAAGGTGACGCACGGATCCAACGCGCCGGCATCGACCTGCGGCGGGAGCCAGTGTCCGTCCATGGCCATGAAACAAGCGACCGCTTCGATGGCACCGGCCGCGCCCAAAGTGTGGCCGATGGATCCCTTGATCGAACTGACCGCCAGTTTTCCTGCTCCAACGCCTGCCCAACTTGTGATCGCGGCGGATTCGGATGCATCGTTCAAGACGGTTCCGGTCCCGTGCGCATTGAGGTAATCCACCTCGGAGGCATCCCAACCTGCGACGCGGCATGCTTCCACGAGGCATCGGGTGGCGGCATTTCCTCCGGGATCGGGCTGGGTTAAATGATGCAAATCGGTCGCGGTGGCTACTCCGGCGATTTCGCCGAAAATGGGGGCGCCACGCTCCTTGTCGAATTCAAGAGTCTCCAACACGAGGGCGGCGGCTCCTTCGCCCAGCAAAAGACCGTCGCGATTGGCGGCGAACGGGCGGCACCCGGTCAAGGACAGCGCCTGAAGCGAATCGAAACCGGCAAACACCAAATGCGCCAGCGCATCGAAACCGCCCGCGATGACGACGGATCTCCGGCCGCACGAAAGATCCCGCCATGCATGGGCGACGGCGGATGCGCCCGAGGCACAAGCATTGGCCGCAACACGGACAGGTCCCGTCCAGCCCCAAAGCCGTGCGACTTCCACGACCGGCTGATAGGCGAGATAATGATAAACTTGGGAGGGCTGCCCTTGTCGCGGCTGCCGCGAAATCCCGGCTTGGCGGAGAAGCGCTTCACCCAAGGCCATGCCGCCGCTGGTTGTTCCCACGTAGCTGGCCACGCCCTGCCCTGAAGCATTCCCGGACTGCCGCCAGGCTTCCTCGGCAGCCGCCAGCCAGAGTTTCGTGGCGCGATCCCAGCGCTGGCCGCGCTTGGCCCGGACCCGGGAGGCCGAGACCGCTTCGTCCAAGCGCCGGGAAGGAACCTCGGCGGCGAGACGGCATCGCTGACGCGAGACATCGAACAGGGACACGGGCGCGAAACACGCCCGTCCTTGGCGGAAACCTTCCGCATTTTCGGCCCAGCCCAGGCCCAGCGGCGTTACGATGCCGCACCCGGTCACCACCACCCGGCGCCGGGGAAATGGATTCATCCGAATTCGGCCTACTTCCTCGTCGCCTCCCACTCCCGCGTCCAACTCTGTCCTTCTCGGGTGCCTTCCGCCTTCCCCTTCATGGTCTTGCCCGAAATCGTGGCGGAATTCTTGATGGTGGTGCTGGCGCCATCGCGCTCCAACACGGTGTCGAAGGTCAGGGTGTTTCCCTCGATCTTGGCATTCTTGATTTCGAGAGGTTGCGGCAGCCCTTCTGACTCGAACTTCCCGGCCAACTGTCCGTTTGAACGGCTCAACGTGAAGGTGGCTTCCATGGTGTCTCCGTTTTCCCGCTTCATGGACCATGCCCAAGCGCCGGAAACGTCGAGACCCTCCCGTTTCGCCACCCATTCGCGTTCATTCGTGCGCTCGCCGTTCTTGGTCTCAACCTTTCCCTTGAGGGTATCCCCGTCCAGCTTGCCCTGGTAGGTGCTCTGAAGAGTGCCTCGTTGAGTTTCGCGAGTGACTTTGAAGGAGACTTGGCCCTCCGCGTAGCGACCCTCCTGGATTTCGGTTTCATTGCGGGGCCCTTTGAGTTTGCCCAGCAACTTCCCATTCTCCCATCGCAAATCGAGAACCCATTCGCGGGACTCCCCGTTCTGGGTTTGCGTCGTCCATTTCCATGCACCCGCGGGACCCGACGATTCCGCGAGGCTGGTGGAAAGGGCATGGAAGAAAAAAACGGCGGCGGCAGCCGCGCGCAAGCAGGGGGAAATGTTCATCAGAGGAACGTAGGGCGAGTTTGGCTGGAAATTCAACCTTTGAATCAAGCGCGCCGGGGCCGGAGCAAAATGGCCTTCTTGCTCGTGCCTTCCACTTCCACGCTGTAGGTCTCCACCGTGGGATCGTCTCGCAATGCGTGATGGATGATGCGCCGTTCAAACGCGTTCATCGGTTCCAACTCGACGATATCACCCCATCGTTTGACTTTTTCAGCGGCGGCCCTGGCCTTTTCCACCATCGCATCGCGGGCTTGCCGCCGGTAACCGCCGGCGTCCACCAACACCTTGGGCGCTTCGGAATGCTGCTGCAGAAGCATGCGGTTCAACAGGTACTGCAAGTCGTTCAAGGTCTGGCCTTGACGCCCGATCAGTCGCCCCGCGTCATCGGACACGATATTGAGCGTCGGGCTGCCGTCTTCCTCGAAGGATTCGATGGTCGATGGGAAGCCGAGATGTTCGAGCAGCGTTTGCAATACGGTCTTGGGATCTTGAGGCATAAAGGAATCGAGGTTGGGGTCAAGCCTTCGTCCGGGGGGCCTTCGCCGGCGGAGCGGGAGGAGCGGAAGGTTTCACCGGATCATCCTGCGTAAGCTTCATCTGCAAGATCGAGAGCAGATTCTGGACGGTCCAATACAGCGTCAGGGCGGACGAGAAATTGTACAGGATCACGATGAACATCAGCGGCATGTACCGCATCATCTTCTGTTGGACGGGATCCATGCCCGGGGACGGCGGAGTCAGGTGCGTTTGCCACAGCGTCGTGGCGGTCATGATGATGGGAAGAAGGTTGAACGGAAGGTTGAGTCCCGGAATGACGAACAGCGTGTCGGGTTGCGACAAGTCGCAGGCCCAGAGGAAGGTTGCCCCTCGCAATTCGACCGCGCTTCGCAACATGGTGAAGAACCCGAAGAAGACCGGGATTTGAATCAACATGGGCAGGCAACCTCCCAAAGGATTGACTTTGTTCTCCTTCATGAACTCCATCAACTTCTGGTTCATCTTCTTGGGATCGTCCTTGTATTTGTCTTGCAGCGCCTTCATCTGGGGCTGCAGCGCCGACATGCGCTTCATGGACTTGGTGCTGGCGTGCGTGAGCGGCCAGAAGAGGAGTTTGATCAGGATCGTGATGACGATGATCGCGCCGGCGTAGGGAAGCGAAAGGGCGGCCAGGGCGTTCATGCCCAGCAGGAGGGCCTTGGCGAAAAAACCGAAAAATCCGTCGAAGCTCATCAACAAATCCAGATTGTTGGAATGCTCCACTCCGATCTTGGAGAGCGTGTGGTATTTCATCGGCCCGCCATAAAAAAGAAATTCGCGGTCCAGGACCTGGCCGGGATTGAGCAAGACCTCCGGATAGAGGAGCGCCGTTTGATAGCCGAAGGGTTGCCTGACTGCTTTGGTGTCGGAAGCGAGTTCCTCGGCGGAAGGCGGAGGGAGGTCGATGCGGCGGCCCACCACTTGAGCCGCCGGATGTTTGAGCATGGCGGCCACCGTGAAAAACTGGTTATGCACCGCGGCCCAGGCGAGGTTGGTTTTGGCCGCGGATTCGTAGGTGAGACGCGGAGGCGAGGTGGAGCATCCCAGGGTGAGATTCTGAAACCAAGGGGTGCCAATGCGCTCAATGTGAGTCCGGTCGTGCCATTGCAATCCCATCAGCGAGGCATCGTCGTGAAGATTCGCCGGCGTCGAAGTGCCGATGACACACTCTTGAACCGGCCATCGCACCGTGGCGTTCGTCCGGTTCTCAACACGAACAAGGGCGGAAACGAGATAGTTCGACGATGGACGAAACTCCTTGGTCAGGAGAAGGCCGTTGGGCAGCGACTTCTGCGCCCGCACCACGCCTTCCCCGCGAGTCAGAGCGTAGAATCCATCCCCTTCGACCATTTCCCCACCCAGGATTCCGAGGATGGGAACCGGGGCTTTGGTGTTCAAGGACGCCAGCGCTTGGGTCGCCTTGGATTCCTTTCCGGAACAGGTCACGGTGGCCGGATACTCCTTCAATTCGATCAACTTCAATCCACCGCCATGGGACGTGAAATGATATCGCGCCTGAGGGGTGTCCAAAATCTCGATGCTTTCCGGCGAGGCCGGTCGAATGGGGGTGCCTGCGTGGGGCGCCGAGAACTGGGGCACCACCGCAGGGACCGCCGGCGACGGTGGAAGCGGGGCTGAGGCAGGAGTGCCATTGCTGGATCCGGCCAGCCCATTCGTCATGGCGGCAGGAACGCCTTGGGTGCTGGGACGGGGGGCGGGAGGATACAACTTGTTGACCAGCGGATACCACAGCACCAGCAGGACGAACGAAATGATAAGGATGATAACCGACTTGCGATCCATGAGTAGATAAGGCTAAAGCCGACGATGAACCGTTGCCGCAGGAGCAACGGGCTGAGGATCCGAAGGCACGGGATCATACCCTGCCCCACCCCAAGGATGGCAGCGCCCGATGCGCTTGAGCGCCAGCCACGAACCCAACCCGATACCGTGAATCCGGATCGCCTCCGCCGCAAAGCGCGAACAGCTCGGCCAATATCGGCAGCAGGCAGATTGTCCAAGAATAACGGTTTTCAACGGCGAGAGACAACGGGTGTAAATGCGAATCGGCAGCACGGCCGCCTCGCGCAGCCAATGAGAGGTCCTCACGATCCTCCTTCCGGACCAGCAGCGGGGCCGGCGTTTGCCCGAATGCCGGCGCGCAGCAGTGCCTTGCGAAGCTCCTCCAGCACGCGGTTCAGCTTTTGCTCGCGGATGGCTTGTCGCGCCACCAAGACGAGATCGACGGGCACCCGGATTTCGCCTTGGATTAAACGAAAAGCCTCGCGGAGCAAGCGCCTGGCGCGGTTCCGTTCCACCGCGATGCCCAGCCGTTTTCCCGTGACGACGCCCAGTCGTGAAGGACCGGGGACCTGGCGAGGCAGCCAATTCAAGATGAACATGGGCGTCGTCAGGCGGTTTCCGTGTGCCTTGAGTTTCGCAAATTCACCCCCGCGCTTTAAATGCTGGCCGGGACGAAAGCGAAAATCGGATGATCCGCCAATCATGGCGGTCCCAGTTGAAGAATCTCAGACAGGGGTGAGGCGTTTGCGTCCCACCCGGCGGCGATTGGCGAGAATGGCCCGTCCGCTCTTGGTCGAGTTGCGATTGAGAAACCCGTGCTGTCGTTTGCGGCGGATCTTTGAGGGCTGATACTGGCGTTTCATGATATTCGGCGTTCTTACAGAAAGCGTGAGCGCACCGCCCCCCGAGGGCGGACTTCCATCTCCAACCGCCAGGATGAGAATCACCTCCCCGGCAGCGGAGTGGGCGAATCTATCAGCGAGCGGGGGGGTGTCAAGAACCGCTCATCGGCGATCGACCTCCCCCAACCCCGAACGTTCATTCGCCGGGCGAATCCCATGCATTCGGAATGCGAACAGAAGCCGAACTCGGTCACGATCAAGCCTGCCGCGGCCCGAGGTCCGACATCGCTTCATGGCTTTTTCGCCGCCGAATCGCTGGCAGCGGCCTTGATCACTTCGGGCGCGGCCGGTGTCGTCTCCGTCATTTCCACCGAACCCGGCACATCCGACTCCGTCTTGCGGCGAATTCCACCGGCAACGCCAAGTCGCCCCTCTTCCAGATAAACCAGTTGGGGTTTGCTCGCGTTATCATACTCATAAGTCTGGCGCACCAGCAGGTCCCCGTCGGGCGAGATCACCAGATAATTGAATTGCCGCGAGGCGTACTGGCTCAGCACGTGCAGCCGGCTGGAAGGATCGATTTGAATGTCCGGACGATTGAAAGAGACCGAACCGCCGATGGGAAATGTCCGGATCAGAACGTTCCCCGAACCGTCGGTTACACGCGCGTACAATTTCTTTCGGTTCTTGTGAGTCACCTGCAGCAGCATGTACTTGCGCACCACCGTTTCTTCCTTGTCCGTCCCGGCCTGAGCCAGGAACCCAAAGTCCTGTTCCCAAATCTTAATCCCCGAAACCAACTCGACAAAAGCCGAACTGGTGCTGATCCGGCGCCCAAGCTCCTTCAGATTGACCGTGGCCACGATCGAATAACGTCCGGGCTGGTCGAAATTGAAATAGGGAGCGATATCCACTCGCCGGGTCGCAACATGAGAGGTTGTCAATTCAAACGGCATTTTGACGGCCGGTTCGCCCTTGTGCAGAACAACCCGATTGTTCTCCCCAAACACCGAAAACTGAAGCCAGGTCGAATCTTCGCCCAACTTCAGAGTGCGGCCCGAAAAATTGGTAATCTTGACACCGACCACAATGGATTCACCGGAAACGAAATGCTCCTGGGAGAGAACTAATTCGGCCGAGACTTGAGCCGAGATGCGGTTCATTCCCAGCCCCAGGCCCAGAATCAAAGCCAAGCTTCGGATGATCGCCCCTGTTTGCATGTGCTTCATGATGGCGGAAACCTAATGCGGCTTTGTCGTTTTATCCACTTATTCCCGGCGAACGATTCCCGGGGTTTTCCAAGCTCCCCGATCATGGACGCGGTGTGAAGGCTGCGAACCGCCGCCTGCTATCCGGAACCCTGGCGCGCCAAGTCCTTCACAGCCTCGGCAAATGTGGGGAATTGAAACCGAAATCCAGCCTCCCGGAGCTTGGCCGAGATGACGCGGCGGCTCTTCAGAATCAGTTCCGTCTCCGTTCTCATGAAAAACGCCCCGATCTCAAGCAACGGCTCAGGCGCCGGAAGTCCAAACGGCGCGCCCGCCGCGTTTCGGATGATCTTCATCATCTCCGCGTTGGTCAGCGGCTCCGGCGCCGCCAAATTGACCGGTCCAACCCAATCGGTCTTGCCCAGGAGAAACTCGACCGCACGGCAGAAATCAGTCCCGTGGATCCAGGACACGAACTGATCCCCGCCGCCCTGAGCTCCCCCCAGTCCCCACCGGGCCAGACGCATCAACACGGGAAAGACACTGTTCCGGCCATGCCCTAAGACCATCGTCGTGCGCAACGCGATCTTGCGCGTGGACGGAGTGGAGATCCGATGAAGCGCTTCTTCCCACGCAAGTCCAACCGAAACCGAAAAGGCGTCCTTCGCCTCGGGCGTGGCGGAAAACTCCTGAGCATATTCGTCGTAAGGACGTCCGCGGGTATGTTGGTAAACCGTGGCCGTGCTGGCGTTGAACCAATGGCGTGGCGGACACCGGCAATTCGCGATGGCACCTCCGATGGCCAGCGTCGAGTTCACTCGCGACTCCAGAATTTCACGGCGATTCTTTTCCGTGTAACGGCAATCCACCGTGCGTCCCGTCAGATTGATGACCGCGTCGGCATCCTCGATTTCCCGAATCCATTCTCCTGCTGAGTGACCGTCCCAATAAACCTCGCGCGGATGGGCTGCGGAATCTGGACGACGGGTAAGGATGACGCATGCCCGTCCAGCGGAACCAAAGTGATGGGCAAGGAGGCGACCCAGAAAGCCCTTTCCTCCGGCAAGGACGATCCTCCCGTTCGCTCGGGGCGGATGAGAGATCGCCGAAGAACCGGAATCCATGACGGATGGGTGGGAAAGCGCGGATTCCTAAGCAGCACCTCGGTGCTCCGGGAAGGAGATGAGTGCCGCCGCGTTCTCTGCGGTCTTCCTCGTATTTCGATTCCAGCTCTCCGTCGTCGCGAGTCGAGGAGCGGGGCGCCCGAAAGGCGAGCGAAGCGCCGTCACCATTCAGGAAGCGCGTTCTCTCACGTGGAGCCAGGCATGGACATGGGGTGAGCCCCGGAAATAGGAAATCATCGAGGGTCCCTCGATCTGCCAGACATCCCAGACGCCGTCGTTGCCGATGTCGCCATTCTTGAAGAAAGCCATGTGCAAATGCTCGAGCCCCGCCCCTTCGATGAGTTTGAGCGCCTCGCGGGCATCCGCCTCGCGATAAGGGGCGAGCAGATCGGCGATGACTTTGCGAACCAGCTCGCGCTGGTCCCGGCTCAACTCGGAGAAGGGTATGCCGGCAAGTCCTTTCTTCGATCCGGTGAGCTTGACGGTGTCCGTGCCGGTCTCGGGTCGGCCTTTCTCGAGCAGAGCGAGACGGCGCTGCTTGCCATCAAGAGCCTTGAACACCTCGTTCGCGCGCAAAGCTTGGTACCAATAGACATTGCCGGGGTGATGGGCTTCCTCGTCATCGCCCGCGGCCGCGTGTCCGTAAAAAATGGGGCCGCCAAAAGCCGCCCCTTCCACGGAATCGCCATCGCATCGTTTCGTGACATGGCGCCCACTGATCACGCATTGGAACTTCCCCGAGCCAGGCTGGCCAAACAAGGCCACCGAGAGGTCGCCAAATCCATGCTCCCCGGCATCGTGCTCGGTGGATTTCATGATGCGATCGACGTACTCCGGGCTGTGCAGGCCCCGATAGATTTGCCGGAGCATTTCTTGTTGATCTGGGGAAAAGTCCTTGCCGACGCGAGCCTTGGTCACGAACCAATTGTTGTCCACTTTCAACCTTCGCTCGTGTTCAAACGGCAGGCAGATCAAGCCGCGCTGGGCTTCGGTCAAACTCTTGTAGAAGGTGCCGACCAGCGTTTCCGAGGCGGTGGCATTCGCCGTCGGAACCGCGTGTCCAGCCAGCGGGGGGACCGCGAGAGCGGCGGCGCCAGCCATGGACTGGACCAGAAACCGGCGGCGCGACCACGAGGGGGACGCCCCAGACTTTGAATCACAATCGGGACAGGAAGGGGAAGAGGTGGAGCTGGAGTTCATGGCTTCATGGTAACGCAATCAGCGCTCGACACAATCCGGAATGTTGGGGAGGTGCGGGCGTGGGTGGATGGGCAGGCAGTGAGACTGAAAATAGCCCTGCGGTGTCCAAGAAACAGCCAGACTTCACCAACCCGCGAATAGCCCCTTCCTCGGGCTCGGAGAATCATCCATGGAACGGAAAATTATGACCCTCAGCGCCCGCCACAACGCATGCCTCGAACTGCGGGGTGCCGTCCACGTCGGAGCGGAGGCTGGCGCTTCTCTCGCCCCCGAAACACGCTCGCCCAAAGCGACCTGGCGAGGCTGGAGAAGACGAAAGGTGGAGTGTGATGCAGCCGCCCCAATCCGGTCGCGCCGGAGGCCGTATGTGAAACCGGACCTTCCTGGGCACGCTGCGGCAGTGATGCTGGCGGCGTTACTGGCCGGCTGTGCGGGTGCGATTCATCCCGGCGAAAGGACGGCGAAGCTTCAGCACTAGGCCGTCGAACAGGTCTATCGTCCGGGTGGACAGCGACCCGCTCTTCCGAAGCTCGAGGCGAGCGCGCGGCTCCAGGACTTTCTGCTCTTCGCCATGCTCAACCAACCGCAGGTCGAGGCGGCTTACTACGACTGGGCGGCGGCGCACAGCATGGCCTCGACCAGCCGGCACTTCTCTTCTTGCAACTCGACGGCGAATAACTCCACGCGGATCTGCGCCGTGGCGAGCAGGGTGTCGAGCATCCGCTTGAGCGAGGCCCAGACTCCGGGTTTGGCTCCGGTGGCTTCCGCCATACCAGTCACTTTCTCGTCACGAGCACGCCGATGAGGAGCCCGACGCCAAACGCGACGCCAATGGATTGATAGGGATGTTCGCGGATGGTGCGGTCAGCGGCCTTCGCGCTTTCGAAGGCTTTCTCTTCCATGCGGTGGCAGGTGCGCTTGGCGGCATCGAGCGCGTCCGTGAGTCGTTCGCGGACTTCGTGAGCTTTGTCGCCCACGGCGTCCTTGGTGGCGTGCAGCAATGCCTCGGAGTCCTGCACGATGCGTTTGAGGTCGGTGACGAGCCGGTCGGTATTCAGTTCAGCACTCATGTTCAATTCCTTTGGGTTGGCTTCATTTCAATTTCGTGGGCCATGCATTCACGACATCGCGATGCAATAGACTCTCCAAGGTGTGGGCGCGGTATGCCGTGCGGGGATTGGCAATCGCCAGCCATTATTTGGAAGCCGTCGGCGCCATCACATCAGGACCTCGCGCACATCTCGGCGGGGGGTTGGTTTAATCACTGGGCCATACCCGACCCGGAGGACGATCTGCGGAAAGCCGGAGAGGCCAAGCGTTTCGCGGAATTGCGGGCGCAGGACATCGCTTTCCAGGGGCGTGGGCGTCCCTTGCCAGCGCCCGCACGACCCTGGGAAACGCGAACTCGAGTGAACGCAGTGGCACAGCCGCACGACCTGACGTTGTCGGAAACATGGGTCACGCCGCCGCCCGCCGGCGAAACCATCTCTGGCCCCCAGCCTGAGGCGGCCGACCGCGGGACAAGATTCGTGCAGTCCTTCCCAAAGCGCGGCGAGCCACGAAATGCACCGTCGGCCACCCTGTTCCATGATGATCCCGAAATACACCATCGAATACACCGCCCAGTTCAAGAAACACGCGCAGCCTCATCACCACTCGACGGACGACCCGGTCGCGTGCGAGGAATTCGTCGAGGAGTTGCTGGAACGCGGATTCGCCATCCGCGCCATCAAACACGAAGGATTGGAGCTGCCGAGGAATGAGTTCGACCGCGTCGTGAAGACCGCAGCGGGCATGATGGCATCGAAGTGCATCTGCGCGTTGCTGGGCATCAAGCCGGAGGAAGAAAAGTATCGGTTTGGATTCACCGCGTAAGCCGCGCCCTAGTTGCACGCAAACGCACGCATGAGGGGTGGTTCGAGGAAGAACTCCTTCCAACGGGGTGGAGCATGGGAAATGCATCCGTTGGTTGAACCGGGGGCGCGGTTCGATCTCACCCGCATGGCTGAAACTCCATGGGGAACGTTTCCAAACCCAGTCGAGTGTGAAAGATGCGGGTAGGACACAGCCGCAGAAAGAGCGAAAGCGTTACGAAGTGCTGGCCGTGTCCGGCCGGGGCAGTGCCGAGTTACGACCGAATTCAAGTTCCAGAAGATTAGACGTGACGCGTTCTCTGGCGGTTGGGCGGGTTGGGGCGGATTGAGAAGAGTCGATGGAGAAGAACATCAACGGGGGAAGAAGCTGGCTCCAAAGGTAGGACTCGAACCTACAACCGATCGGTTAACAGCCGATTGCTCTACCATTGAGCTACTTTGGAACCCAAAGGGCGGGCAATGTATGAACCACCCTCGTCCACGTCAACCCTTTTGGCGAAAATTGAAAGGCGACCTACCACCCCAAGGTGACAGGCCGCCTTTCGTGCAATTGTTGGTTACTTTTCGGTTTTTTCGCCCCCAATCAATCTAACGCCTCGCCAGGCCGTAACCCACCAGGCTGACAAACTTGCTCAGCACCGGTTTATGCGGCCGCATTCGGCTCAAGCCAAGCGACTTTAGATTCAAACAGGAACGAAAACTGGATGGGGCGACGAAGGACGAATTCCTTCGCAAATCAAGCGATCCCCACTCACCCGAATCGATCGAATGGGGCCGTGCCGCAGACTTCAAACGTCCAACCCCAGTTCTGAAATTCTTCGGCCTCAGATCCATAACTCGGATATTATGCATGTCAGCATTCGCCGTACCTGGTTTTCACATCGAGGTAATAAATAGATGTAAACTATTTATAACAAACATTTTATGTTGACAAATAAATCCAACGAGCAACTATTGCTCAGTGGAAAACTGACAGGAAGTGTAAGGAAAACCGACACAATGGAAGGACCCATTTCGGGGAATCAGGCCGTCGGGGTGTTTGGAAAAAGCAGCCGCGATCAGATTCTGAAGTGTTCAATGCTTTCACGATCAAGAGGTTGCAACTTGTTTCCAATGAAATCCCTCGTTTTGAGTAAATCAAGCACTGAGAAGAATAGGGCCATTGGGGAGGTGTAAGAGTTCTTGACACTTCGAAGGTGAAACTCGGAAATGCCAGGGTGTCGTTGATGTTGCGACGAACCTCTTCTCACCCCTTCTCCATCACGTTTCTTCGAGAGTGGAGAAGGCGTTCATTGAGCCTTGTCCTCGTGTGGTTTACATTCGGGATGTGGACGGCTTTTTCAGACAGTTTTATCCAGGTCGAACTCGACGGGAGGATGAGGAATTTTCGCGCGGTGATGGCCGATGACGCCCGGTCCCTCATCGGCCGATCTCTCGCCCGGCCTGGGGATGGCCCCGGTCACCCGGCCCAAATGGCCACCCAGGATGGCTCCAGGTTACCGGGGCGTGCACTGTATGATGAAACAGGGATCCCAGGACAGGATGAGCCCATTGCTTACCTTACCCGTCGCATTCACCTGGAGCTTGTTCCCGGTGCCTCCTCGGAAGGACTGGAAGCGCGACACCCAACGGCCCATTTTGAGAAACTCATTTATGCACCTTCGGCCCGGGTGGTGCATTGGCCGAGCCCGGAGGAAGCGTGGAAGTCCTTCAAGTCCCTTCGCCTCGAAAACGAAGTCCTTTCGGCCCGACCGATCCTTGCCATCAGGAAACATTCCCGGGTCAATCCGGCCGACGCCTTGTTCTCCCAGCAGTGGAGTCTCCTGAATACGGGTCAAAACGGTGCCGAACCAGGGATGGACATTCGTGTCACCAATGTCTGGAATCGATTCCGGGGAACGGGTGTGGTCATTGGGATCGTTGATGACGGCGTGGAGATCTCCCATCCTGATTTGGCCACGAATTACAGAAGCGACCTCAGTTATGATTATCTGGACAACGACCGCGATCCCACGCCTTCCAAGAACGGCATTCATGGAACGCCGGTGGCGGGCATTGCCGCGGCACGAGGGAACAACTTTATCGGGTTGGCAGGCGTGGCCTTTGAATCTCCGTGGGCGGCATTGAGGCTGATTGGTCCGGGCGAGGGCGATGATCAAGAAGCCGCATCGATGGTTCACAGCAATCAATGGATTTCGATCTATAACAACAGTTGGGGGCGAAGCGACAGTGGCATGATCCTGGGCGGACTCGGTCCCCTGCTTCGGCAAGCGCTGGAATACGGAGCTCGCGAAGGCCGGGGTGGCTTGGGCAGCATCGTCGTTTGGGCGGCGGGGAACGGAGGACTCACGTTGGACAACGTCAATTACGACACCTACGCGAACAATATGCATGTGATCGCGGTGGCGTCGGTCAACGATCTGGGCGTCCGCAGCAGCTTCAGCGAGCCGGGAGCCTGTGTGGCCATTTGCGCACCCGGCGGAGACACGGGGTTCCGCCCGCAATCGATTGTCACCACCGATCGACTGGGTGAGGCGGGCTGGAACTCGGGAAAGGATGCCGCGGATTTGCGGGATGGCGATTACACGCGAAATTACAAGGGGACCTCCGCCTCGGCTCCCATGGTTTCGGGGGCGGTCGCCCTCATGCTGCAAGCGAACCCGCGCCTGGGCTGGCGGGACGTGAAAGAGATTCTGATTCGTTCCGCCCGCCAACTGGATCCCGCGAACAGCGACTGGATCATCAACGGAGCAGGGCTGCGTCTGAGCCACTTTTATGGAGGCGGGCTGCTTGACGTGGAAGCCGCGGTCGAACGGGGGATGACCTGGACCAATCTGCCGCCGATGAGTTCGTTCACGAATGATTGGACTCCCGCCACGCCCGTGTCGATCCCCGACAATGCGGCCTCGGGCGTGGAGCAGTCTTTTTCCTTCGCGGAAGCCGGGGCCCTGTTCCGGGTGGAGCACGTTACTTTGACCGCCGATATCGCGCATCCTGCCCGGGGTGATCTGGCGGTTCGGTTGACCTCCCCCAGCGGAACCATCTCGCGACTCGCAGAACGGCATTCCGATCCCAATCCAGATTATCCCAACCACACATTCAGTTCCATTTTATGCTGGGGCGAAAGTGCAACCGGAACCTGGAAGGTTCGCGTGGTGGACTTGCGAACGGGCAACCTCGGAAGCATCAAGTCCCTTCGACTCGCCCTGCATGGCGCCTCCCCTCCCCCGCCGCCTCCCTCGATTCAGTTGGTGGACGCAAGGCTGGAGAGCGCGGGGAAATTTTCCTTCCGAGTTTTGGCAGGCCAGCCGGGGCAGTATGAAATTCAAGCCAGCTTGGACGCCATCCAGTGGGAAAAGCACTCCGTGACCAATGCCCCTTCGGCAGAATTCACGGTGATGGATGCGAACGCGGGTTTGGCGCCTTACCGATTTTTTCGAGTGCTAAGATTGCCCTGAGCCAGGGAGAGCGGGGGTAAGCCTTTGGCGGCATGCTCAAAGAGCGCGCAGAAGCCGTTTGATTTCCTTCAAGCGTCCGGCGGGATCCTGCTTGGTGAGGCGGGGAAACTTTCCGTTCAACATGATCCAGTCCTTGTGGCGCTGGATCATGAGTTTGGAGTTTCGGGTTTCGACTAAACCCACTTGAGCGCGCGCCGCCAGAACCTTGATCTCCGTGACCATGAGCAGCAACTCTACCGGTTTGGGGGGCTTGCCAAAGCGATCCCGCAACTCTTGTTTGACGAGTTCCAGGGCCTGCAAATCGAGGCATTGCGCGAACTTGCGGTAAAACTCGATGCGGTGTTCGGTGGCCGGAATGTAATCCGCGGGCAGGCCCGCCTCGCTCGGGGGAGGTGCCTCGGACGCGGCCGTTTCCTCCCCAGGGTCGCCATGGTTTTCCAGCCAGACGGGGACCTCGCGCGGCACATGAACCTCGGGTCTTTTGGCGGACGTGGAGACACGAACCGGCTCGGCGGTCTCCGCGATTCCCGGGGCTCGTCCCATGGAGATAAAATCCAAGTCGAGCTTGGTCTCAACGGGTTGGGCCACCCGCTCCCCCTTCAGGGCGCGGACGCTGTGATCGAGCAATTTGCAATACAGATCGAAGCCCACGGCGGTGATGTGTCCGCTTTGCTGCGGTCCGAGCAAGTTGCCGGCGCCACGGATCTCCAGATCTCGCATGGCGATTTTGAATCCGCTGCCCAGAGAGGAGTGGTGTTTGAGCGCGTTGATGCGCTTCCGGGCGTCCGCCAGCAATCCCGCGTGGCGGGGGATGAGGAGATAAGCGTAAGCTTGGTGCTTGTAACGTCCCACCCGCCCGCGCAATTGATACAATTCGCTCAGACCGAAACGATCGGCCCGGTCGATGAGAATGGTGTTGGCGTTGGGAATATCGAGACCACTCTCGATGATGGTGGTGCTTAGGAGCACATCGGCTTCGCCGTTGACGAATCGCGTCATGACCTCCTCGAGATCCCCGCTCTCCATCTGGCCGTGGCCCACGGCAATGCGCGCGCGAGGCACCAGGGCCTGGAGTTTTTGGGCCATGGCATCGATGGTGGTCACGCGGTTGTGAAGGAAGAAAACCTGGCCTTCGCGATTGAGTTCGCGCTGGATGGCCTCGCGAATCAGACTCTCATCGTAAGGTGCCACGATGGTGCGAACCGGCAAGCGATCCTGGGGAGGTGTTTCGATGGTGCTCAAGTCGCGCGCACCGGTAAGCGCGAGGTAAAGGGTGCGCGGAATCGGAGTGGCCGTCAGGGTGAGAACGTCCACCATTTTGCGCAGCAATTTGAACTTCTCCTTGTGCATCACCCCGAAGCGCTGCTCCTCATCGATCACCACCAAACCGAGATCCTTGAACACCACATCCGGCTGCACGATGCGGTGCGTGCCAATGAGAATATCGACCCGGCCTTCGGCGGTGAGACGCAAGACGTTGGCTTGTTCTTTGCGGGTGCGAAAACGGGAGAGCAGCTCGATCGAAACCGGGTAGTCCGCCATTCGTTCCCGAAAAGTGTTGTAATGCTGCTGGGCGAGCACCGTGGTCGGCACGAGGAGGGCAACCTGTTTGCCCCCCATCACCGCCTTGAACGCCGCGCGGATGGCAACCTCGGTTTTGCCGAAACCCACGTCCCCGCAAACCAGACGGTCCATCGGTTTCGGCGCTTCCATGTCTTTCTTGGCTTGGGCGATCGCCACGGCCTGGTCCGGCGTTTCCTCGTACAGAAACGCGCTCTCGAACTCGCGTTGCCAGCCGGTGTCACTTTCAAACGCATGGCCTTGTTGAGACTGCCTTGCGGCCTGAATCGAAAGCAGGTCGGCGGCCAGATCACGGACGGCGTGTCCGGCTTTCTCCTTCGCCTTGGCCCAACGGGTGCCGCCCAGGGTATGAAGCGGCGGACGGGCCTTTCCCGCGCCCACGTACTTGCTTACGAGGTGCGCTTCGGTGACCGGGACGTAAAGTTTCACATGGGGCTGGCCGGGCTCCGAAGGCGCATACTCCAGCACCAGGCACTCCTCTCCCCGGTCAGTGCCGCGCCCCGGCATGCCGCCGATCTCGAGAAATCTCCCGATGCCATGCTCGAGGTGAACCACATAATCGCCAGGCTCGAACGCGGCGAAGTCCATTTCCAACAAAGACCGGGCAGCGGAGGCGTGCGAGGATTTGAGTCGGCGCGGGCGGGGCACTTTGTAGCGGCCGAAAATCTCGGCATCCGTGACCAATGCGAATCCGGCCCACTCGGCGAGAAATCCTCCGGAAAGGGGACCCAACGCCGTGGCCAGGGCGCCGACCCCGGATCGGGATCCGCCGCCCGGCGCTTCTTCGAGCCCGTATTCTTTCCAAATCTCCTGGAAACGTTGTTCCTCCCCCTCGTTATTGCATTGCACGAACACGTCCATGCCCCGGCGCCGCCAGCGATGCATCTCCAGGAAGAATGCGCGGCGCTGAATCTCCGCGATGACGGCATCCGTGGCACGGTCCATCGAAGGCCGCAAATGCTCGAGACTGGGCAGAGACCAGGGCTGGGGGGCGTTCGGCCCCGGGGCACTTCCAGGATCGTTCGTATCGTGGGAGGTCTGCTCGACACTTTCTCCCAGAAGGATTCGAGGCATGCCGAGGCGACCGGCCTCGGCGAGAAAATGTTCCCAGGGAATGTGGAGCGGGTGTCCGGCCGGAATTTGCTCCGCATAAAGGCTGGCGTGGGCTTGGACATCCTCCGGGTCGGCGAGGATCACGATCGTCGAGGGGTCGAGATGACTGAGAAGCGAACTGGTTCGGCACGGCGACGAAGCCGGGAGTTCGGCGTCCGCCGCCTGGGACTGATGCGCTCGTCGAAAGAAGCCGAGTTCTCCGGCCGGGGCCAGAACGACACTTTGAATCTCCTCCTTGGAGCGCTGGTTTCCGGGATCAAATTCCCGGATTGATTCCAGCTCGTCTCCGAAAAACTCGATGCGTGCCGGCCAGGGAGACGTGAGCGCAAACACATCCAGAATGCCGCCGCGACGGGAGAACTCTCCTCTTTGAGTGACTTGGGCTTCAGGTTCGTAACCTGAGGCCTCCAAGTGAGCGGCCAGTTCTTCGGGTTCGATGCGATCACCCCTCTTCAGGGTCAGCACGCGATGCTGAAGCTCCCCGGGCGCGAAGGTGGGCTGCATGAGCGACGCCACCGAGGCCACCACGACAGGAGAGGGTCCACGCCCGGGATTCCTCGATCTCAACTGGAGCAGGGTGCCAATTCTATCCGCGAGCGCGTCGGGATGCGGCAGTTTGGTTTCATGAGGCAGCACCTCCCAATCGGAAAAATACAAGGGTGTCCAGGGTTTGAGGTCCGGATGAGATCCTGCGAGGGTCTGCCAAGTCATCAGATCCTGCAGCACCAATTCCTGGCGCTTCAGTCCTCCCGTCACCAGGACGATGGGACGGCCAGGGCACACCTGGGCGAGACAAACGCAGAAAAACGCGTGGGCCGAAGGCGCCATGCAATCGAAGGACAAAACACCTCCCCTCTCCACGCGCGACCGGAGGTCCTGGGCGGCGGGAGTCGAGCAAGCCAACGCGATGGGATGACGCGGCACGAACAACCTTCGGGCAACGAGCGCCCTCGGGGCATGTGGAACCTCGCCAGTCCGCGACGGATCCGTCAAGTTCTGGAACACGACCCCAAACCCTGGCGGCGCATCCAGAGGTTATCGGTGACCGGGTTGTCGGGGTAACGCAGACAGCCCTGTCTGCTGTTTCGCAGGCTGCCCAGCCTGCGAGGCGACGCAGGAAACCAGGCGCGTGGAGATCATGGAAGGGCCTCGTGCTTCAACCGCCGCGCGAATGGCTTCCGGACGCGGAGGATCCATCAGGCCGAACAAACCCAAAAAGGTCAGGTGGCCGGCGACATGATCGGGCTCCAGGCGGCTGTGACCGTCATGAGTCGGCCGGGCACAGGCCAGGACGCGCAACCCATCGGCGGCCATTTGCGAGGCCGCGTGCAGGATCGCGAGGCGATCGACCGGTTCAAGCGTTCCTGACGAGCCCAACGCGTGGGAACATCGTTCCAGTAGTTTTTCGTGCGCTCCCACCTTGTAAATGACGCGCCCTTTCGCTCCGTGGTGCAGCGTCGCGCGATACATCCGCTCGGAGGCGAAAGGGATCATGTCCAAGCGCGGCGCTTACCCCCGGATGAAAGGACCGGCCAGCCCCGCCTTTTCAGCCGCGATGAGCAAGGCCGCTTCCGTGGAATCACCCCGCGTCTCCCACTGAGAGGACGCATTCGAGAGAGCGGCCTCGTTACAGAGCGAGCCGGCTTTCAAACATTCCCACAGAGCAGGATACTTCGGTGGATCGATGCGATGGCGTTCCCGCATGAATTCGCCTTCCATTTGATAACCGAGCCCGGTGATCTCGAACGTTTGCCCCGCCGCATAGGCGCGCGTCACGGTCATCTGGTTTTGCGTCAGGGTGCCGGTTTTGTCCGAGCAAATCACCGTGGTGCTGCCAAGCGTTTCCACCGCGGGAAGGCGGCGCACCACGGCGCCCAAGCGGGCCATGCGGGAGACCCCGATCGCCAGCACGACGGTCACCGCCGCGGGCAAACCCTCCGGGATGGCGCCGACGGCCAGCGCCACCGAAGCCATGAACATTTCATAGGCACTTTCTCCTCTCCAGATGCCGAGCAGGAACACGGTGGCCGAAAACCCCAGAATGACCCGCAGCAACAGCTTGCTGAACTCCGCAATCTTGCGCGTCAAGGGCGTGCTGAGATCGGTGGCCTCTCGAATCATCCACGCGATCCGCCCCGTTTCGGTCCGGTCCCCCGTGGCCCAAACCACACCTTCACCGTATCCTGAGGTCGCGTGGGTTCCCGCCAGCGCCAGGTTGGCCCGATCGGCCAGCACCGTGTGGGGATCGAGGCGTCCGGCGTGCTTGTGAACCGGGACCGATTCGCCCGTCACGATGGATTCATCGATTTGCAATCCTTGGATCCGAAACAGGCGAAGATCTGCGGGAACTTTGTCGCCAGGCTCAAGGAGAACCCTGCCTGGATGGTTTTCCAGACAGGGCTAGGCTCCCGTCGAAGGCGGACGTGTCCGTCGCCGGGCGAGGTGGGGGAGACGGTGAGCCGTCCGTTTTCGTCATGCGTGTCAAAGGTGCTGCAACGGATGGGGCGGGCCTCACATTTTCTGCTCACTTTGCAACCGGTCCTTGCCAGGGAAAGAGTATCGAATAGAATCAGTTACATGCCAACGCTCACGCGACAACAGGTGCTGGATCTCTATTTCATGGAAGCGAGGGCCAAGCTCATTGACGTGGCCGCCTTCCTGGACCGGGTGGACCGGGCTTCGGGACCCGGCGACTTCCGTTGGACCGCCTTGCGTGGAGCTTTGGCTGAATTAGCTTCCGAGAAAAGCGGCCGGGCGGAACGGGTCTTGCTCGCGTTGAGCGACCCGACGCTGGAACCGCTGGCCGCCGCCCCGGGCAAAGGCGCCGCGGGAGCCTGGCCGGGGAAGTCGGCCTAGCCGCCGGGCTGTAAGTTTTCCAAAGTTCTATGCGATACATCGAACCCCACGGGCACATGGTGAGCCGGGTCACGGACGACTACGTGAACATGGTGACGGCGGGTTGCGCGGCCGTTTGCGAGCCCGCCTTTTGGGCCGGCTTTGATCGGAGTTCGCCGGATGGATTCTTCGATTATTTCAAGCAACTGACGGAGTACGAACCCAAGCGGGCGGCCAAATTCGGACTGCCCCATTACTGCTGGCTCTGCATCAATCCCAAAGAGTCCGAGGATGTGCGACTGGCGGAGGAGGTCATCGCGCTGATCCCGCAATTTTTGAATGCGCCGGGAGTCCTGGGCATCGGCGAAATAGGACTGAATAAGAATTCGAGAAACGAGTTGAAGGTGCTGGAGATGCACATCGACCTGGCCGCGCGGCACGACCAGCTCATCTTGGTCCATACCCCCCATCTCGAGGACAAATGGAAGGGCACCAAGTTGATCCTGGACGCTTTGAAAAATGATCGCCGCGTCAAGCCCGAGCGCGTCATTGTGGACCACGTCGAGGAGCACACCGTGAAGCTCGTTCTCGACGCGGGTCATTGGGGCGGAATGACGTTGTATCCAGAAAGCAAATGCACGGCGGCGCGCGCGATTGATATTCTGGACACGATGGGAACCGATCGATTGTGGATGAATTCCGCCTGCGATTGGGGGGTCAGCGTGCCCCTGGCGGTTCCCTATGCCGCCCTGGAAATGCGGAAGCGCGGCTACACGCCGGGACAAATCGATCAGTTCGTGTTCGGCAATCCGGCTCGGTTCATGAGCCAAACGGCCAAATTCAAGATGCCGGAGTAGCGCCCGAGCCCGTGGGGGTGTCGGTTTCGGGAGAGTTGAAATCCGCGGCGCGGCCGGACGAGGGTTCGTCGGGAAGATTCCAAATCGGACGGGAAAGTTCGGTCTTGATGTAATGGAGGGTGACTGGGGCCAGGATCATGCCGGGGATGCCCATCAGTTTTTCACCCAAGAGAAGGCCCAGAAGGGTGAGCCACATGGGATTCTTGATCTTGTGTCCGATGATCTTGCTGTTCAGGAAGTATTCAAGCTTGTGCAGCACAATCAGGAAGAGCAGCGCCAGCGCGGCCATCTTGGGAGAAATCGTGAACGCGACGCCCGTGATCAAGGTGTTGCTGATCAGATTGCCGATAATGGGCAGGAGCCCCACGAGAAAAGTCAGTCCGATGATGACGGTGACGTAAGGGAAATTGTTGTAGATCAGAAAGACGCTGGTGAACGTGGTATTGATCGCCGAGATCGCGATTTGGGCGCCCATGACCGTCACGAAGCTCTCATAAAAACTGGAGATCCGCTCCGCCATCTCCTTGCCCACGCCCGAATACAAGGTGCGGCGTTTTCCCGGCGCATGGGTTTCAAGTTCGAACGCGGGATGATTGAACACGCTGACGGCCACGACGATGCCGATGATCGTGGCGGCCAGCTCAAAGATGGCGATTTGCGCCCCCTTGCCCAGCCCGGCGAATTTGGTTTTGGCGGATTCCAGCGCGAGCGCCTTGAGACTCGAGTAATCGGAGAAGGGAAGCTCGAATCCTTGCCGTTCGGCATAAGTCAGCACGACCGGTATCGTCGTCTCCACAATTTTGGGCAATCCCACGTAGGCCTGTTGGATGAAGTAATAGAGCAATCCCCCCATGCAGGTGACCATGGTGATGAAGAGAAACGAGGCCAGCAACCGGCGGTTGCCAAAGTTAAGCTTCTCCAGGGCGAAAAAGGAGAAAAGCACCGCCAGGAATGGCACGGCAAGACCGAGCCAGGCCAGGCCCGCCAGCAGCATCATCATGAGCCAATAGGAGATGATCATCTCCCGGCGCATGGCCTTGGGCATTTCAGGAAAAGGCAAAACAGGCATCAGCGTATCCGTACCAGGAGGTGGTTCAAGAGTTCGCCGACGGGCAAGCGCTCCTGTTTCATGCTGTCACGCTCCCGCAGCGTCACGGTGTCCTTGAGCGCGCTGCCGTTCTCGCCCAGCGTGTCGAAATCCACCGTGATCCCAAACGGGGTGCCCGCTTCGTCCTGCCGCCGGTAGCGGCGTCCGATCGCGCCCGTTTCATCGTAGAATACAGCCATGTGCGGACGCAGCAGATCCCGGATTTCCTCGGCTTTGGCAACCAGTTCCGGACGATTCTTCAACAAGGGAAAGACGGCGGCCTTGATGGGAGCGATGCGCGGATGAAAACGCATGACGGTGCGGACCTCCTTCTGGCCCTTTTCATCCGTGACTTCCTCCTCGGCGTAGGCATGGCAAATCAGCGCCAGCAGGAGCCGATCGACTCCGGCGCTCGGCTCGATCACATGGGGCACATACTTGGCCTTGGCTTCATCGTCGAAATACTCCATCGATTTGCCGCTGAACTTTTGGTGCTGGCTCAAGTCGAAATCGCCGCGGGCGGCGATGCCTTCAAGCTCCTGCGTTCCGAAGGGGAACTTGTAGAGGATATCGACGGTGGCCTTCGCGTAATGCGCCAACTCCTCCTTTTTCTGCCAGTATTCCTCGAATGAGTCGCGGGGAAGGCCGATGCCCTCGTACCAGCGGATCCGCTGTTCCACCCAATACTTGTGCCACACTTCCCATCCCCAGTTGCGCTGCGGTTTGGAAAGATCCATGCCGGGAGCGAGGGTGGCCACACTGCCTTCCAAGCGGGCCACGACTTCATCCGGGCGGATGAAAAATTCGAGCTCCATTTGTTCGAATTCGCGGGAGCGGAAGGTAAAGTTGCGGGGATTGATCTCGTTGCGAAAAGCCTTGCCGATCTGGCAGATGCCGAACGGAACCTTTTGCCGGGACACATCGAGCACGTTCTTGAACTGGGCGAAAATGGCCTGGGCCGTTTCCGGGCGCAGGTAGGCGGCGTTTTCCTCGGACTCAACCGGACCCACGTAGGTCTTGAACATCAAATTGAACTGGCGGGGTGGCGTCTTTTCGCCCTCGCATTCCGTAACCATCCGGCTTGGCCGCTTGGGGCATGGGGTGGAGTCCACCTGATCGGCGCGAAAGCGACCCTTGCACGTTTTGCAATCGACCATGGGATCGCTGAAGGTATCGACGTGTCCGCTCGCCCTCCAAATCGACGGATGCATGATGATGGTCGCCTCCAGGCCGGCCACGTCGTCGCGGGTTTGGGTCATGGACCGCCACCAGAGATCCTTGATGTTCCGCTTGAGCTCGGCGCCAAGAGGACCGTAATCCCAGAACCCGTTGATGCCGCCGTAAATCTCGGAGGACTGGAAGACAAACCCCCGGCGTTTGCAGAGGCTGACGATTTTTTCCATCCAATCGTTCGGGCGAACTTCGTTCATTCGGATTTCAGCTTCGCGGAACCTCCCGTGACGTGTCAAGATGGCCGGGGTGGCCCTGTTCCACGGATAACGGCTAAGTCTTTTCTGAGGCAACCACGGATCACACGGATGGATGGAGCATTCCCTTCTATCATGGAGTTCCTTGAAGACTGGCGATAATCCTGATGCTCATTGAGCCGATCGAAGGCCTGTTTTCATGCGGGTGATTCGTATGCAGGGGGGCAAACGACTCCCTCATCCGTGGGGTTGAGGGTGAATGGGAAAGGACTGACGAGGGGACAGAGTTGAATTCAGGTCAGAATCCCGCAAGATTCTCGACCCTGGCGAGTCTGGATACGAAGGCACCGTTGTTCATGCCCTGGAAACCGGCGCTGAAATTTGAGCCTGCGCGGAGATTGAAGATGCTGCAATGGCGTCGCCAGTGGGATGAATTCGGCAAGCACCCGATCGTTAGAGCTGCACTCGAATCGCCGTGGCCGGGCGCTACTTTCCTGTTGGCTCGCATTGAAATCCCGTGTCATTTTCTCCCCATGAAAAGGAGATCCTGGGGACTCATTGCTTTTGCTCTGGAGATCTGGGCTGCTCTGGCACTTTCAAACTGGAATTTGGCTTCAGAGGAAGTATGGCGCGTCCTCGATCCGCCGCCGTTTCTCCAGCCACGCTGGTTGCAAGCATCCGTGTGGACCGGAAGCGAAGTGATCAGTTGGGGTGGTTTGGGAACGGTCTTCAACTCAGACGGAGGCAGGTATGACCCGCAAGAAAAAGCTGGCGGCTCCTTGCAGCCGCCGACCTTGCGGGGAGATGGGCTCATCATTCGGCTTGGACTGGATCGGAAATGTTGATTTGGGGTGGGAGCAATCGTCCTGAGCACGTCGGAGGGGTGCTGGGTGATGGCGCACTTTATTCTCCCCACTCCAACACTTGGAGACCGATGAACACCGTCGGCGCCCCCAGCGGACGTGTCGCTGGTGTATCGGTTTGGACAGGAACAGATTGGATTATCTGGGGTGGAAAAACGACAAGCGGAACCCTCCCGGTTACCGGAGCTTTGTTTAACCCACAATCAAACACTTGGCGGCCGATGTCGGCGGCAAACGCGCCTGCGGGGCGTTTCTTCGCCACCGCAGTCTGGACGGGATCCAGCATGATCATCTGGGGTGGGGAAGGGGCAGCGGGCGTGCGAAATGATGGTGCCATTTATCACCCGGCAACCGACTCTTGGACGACTATAGCTACGGCGGGAGCCCCAACGCCACGCTTGGTGCATACTGCAGTCTGGTCGGGCTCCGAAATGATCATTTGGGGTGGTGGCAATCCATTCACCAGTTCCGGCGCTATTTACTCTCCTTCCAGCGATCAATGGAGAAGCATGCCCGATGCTCCGGTAGCGGGGAGAGGCGCGCACTCGGCTCTTTGGACAGGAAGCGGGATGCTGATTTTTGCAGGGTGGGGAGGACAAAACTACAAGGATCTGCTCTTGTTTCAGACATCCTGACCTCATGCGGGGAAAGATTGGGTGGAGTGGAATGGAATTGAGACCAAGAGGGACATTTTCGACTTTCAAGGATGGGGGTGGTGGCGGTGAATAGGTGAATGCCGCAAGTTCAATGACCGATGTTTCCTGCCGGGTCTGTGGAGCTCAACCGCGATCTGGCGTGTCGAACGGAAGGAGACAAAGTGGTCTA
>Ga0194132_10002808_pt1 | contig 31905 bp, 27 predicted proteins | sample TA2KigOf80mmetaG_FD_148612 | JGI IMG/M metagenome (GOLD analysis project Ga0194132, IMG submission 148612) | Freshwater microbial communities from Lake Tanganyika, Tanzania - TA2015054 Kigoma Offshore 80m | ecosystem: Environmental > Aquatic > Freshwater > Lake | place: Tanzania: Lake... | reverse complement strand
ATCCACCTCCCCATCGATCACACAATGAGGCCCGACCACCGCGCCGGATCCGAGCCGGGCACGGACATCGATCACAGCGGTGGGATGAATCTGCGGTGGCTGCACGCGGCGAGCGTGCCAAAATCAACCGCCAACTTCACGCATAGAAATAGCCGAGCTCCCGCAGCGAAATCCAATCCCTCGCCTTGCCTTCGGTCCGCCGCCCCAGAATCACATGGTCCAGCACCTCGATCTTCAGCAATTGCCCCGCCCGGATCAAATCCCGCGTCACCCGGATGTCCGCCTCGGACGGCGTCGGATCCCCGCTCGGATGATTGTGCACCAGCACGACCGCCGAGGCCTGGGCCAGGATGGCCGCCCGAAAGACTTCGCGCGGATGAACGAGGATGGTATCCAAAGTGCCCTGCGATATTTTTTCCACGCGGATCAGCCGCCGCCTCGTATTCAACATCACGATCTGGAAATGCTCCACCTCGTAACCGCGATTCTCCTCCCGCAGCCAGTCCGCAATGCTGGCCGGCGTGTCCAGCAACGGCGGTTCACCGCCCTGCTCTTGGACCAGCCGGCGGGCCAGGGTGAAAGCGCTTTTCAGGGCCACCGCTTTGTCCCGCCCGATTCCGCGAACCGATTGCAAATCCTCCAGCGACGACCGGGCCAGGGCGTCCAACGTGCCGAACTTGACCAGCAGCGCGTCACCCAGTTGCACAGCCGACTGGCCCCGCAAGCCCGTGCGAAGCAAAATCGCCAGCAACTCCGAGTTCCTCAGGGCATCGGAGCCCAATCGCGCCAGCCTTTCCCGCGGACGTTCGCCGTCCGGTAAATCCTTGATGCGCGGATTCTCGCCCCCCTCCTTGAGCGACATCGTCTTCACGGGCCTTTCGCCAAACCAGCCTTCGTCTCGAACTTCTCGAACTCCGCCCGGCAATGCGGGGGGATATAGACTCGCAACACCGTGTGGTCCCCGTCGTATCGGCTTTCCACCACTTGTCCAATCGCATGAGCGCGCGCAATCACCGCCGATTGCTGCGGGGGAATCCGCAATTCCAATTCATCCCGCACCGGTCTCAGCCGGCGCCCGACCTCCGCCAGCAAATCGTCGAATCCTTCGCCCGTGCGCGCCGAAACCCTCGCCGCGTCGGGATACAATTCCTTCAGCCGCTCGTCCACCCCGCTCCCGCCCAGCCGGTCGATCTTGTTGAACACGATCAGCGCCGGCTTCTCCGCCGCGCCAATTTCCTTCAACACCGCGCCCACCGCGATCGCCTGTTCGACCGCCTGCGGATGGCTCGCGTCCAACACGTGCAACAACAAATCCGCCTGAACCACTTCCTCCAGGGTGGCCCGAAACGATTCCACCAGGCGATGCGGCAATTTCCGGATGAAACCCACCGTGTCGGACAGCAGGACGTTTTGGTTCGTCGGGAGCCGGAGTCTCCGCGTGGTGGGATCCAGCGTCGCAAACAGCTTGTCTTCCGCCAGCACGGCCGCGCCCGTGAGCGCGTTCAACAGCGTTGATTTTCCCGCGTTGGTGTAACCGACGATGGAGGCCAGCGGCCACTGATGGCGCTGGCGTCCTGCTCGCTGGGTGGTCCGTTGCTGGCGCACTTGGTCGAGCTCCACTTCCAGCCGTTCGATGCGCTGCTGCACCTTCCGTCGGTCCGTCTCCAACTGCGTCTCTCCATCGCCGCGCATCCCAATGCCCCCCTTCTGCCGGGAAAGATGGCTCCAATACCGTGTCAGCCGCGGCAGCAAATGCTGGAGCTGCGCCAATTCCACCTGCAACTTGCCTTCCCGCGTGCGCGCCCTCCGCGCAAAAATATCCAGAATCAGAGCCGTTCGATCGAGCACTTTGCAGTCGAACACTTTCTCCAAATTCCGGCTCTGCGCGGGGCTCAGTTCATCGTCGAAAATCACCGTGTCCACCTGCCCCTCGCGACATCGCCCGGCAAATTCCTCCGCTTTTCCAGGCCCGATGAAGGTCGCCGCCACCGGGGCTTCCAAGCGTTGAGAGCCGTCTCCCACGACCTCCGCCCCGGCGCTCCGGGCCAGTTCCGCCAGTTCGTCCATCGAATCGCGAATCTCCCAGGAAGGACGGGATTTCAACTCCGCACCCACCAGGAAAACGCGCTCCGCGTGCTGCTCAAAGGTGTTGACTAAGGCTTTCATGACGATGCTTGGAACCCAGCCTCCATTTCGCAGCCATTCTCGAGGCGATTTCGCGGGCCGTCAATCCGCTTTCCCAGTCGATCCATTCCAGTCCGGCCATGGCCCGGAACCATGTCATCTGCCGCTTCGCAAATTGCCGGGTCCGAAGCGCCACATCCGCCTCCATCTCCGTCGCCTTCTTTCCAGCCGCCTTCATTTCCAAAACCTGGCGGTAGCCCAACGCTTGTCGCGCCGTCGCGCTTTGCAAAAGACCCGATCCCGCCAATCGCTCGACCTCCTCCACCAAGCCGGCCTTGAACATCTCGCGAACTCGATGCTCGATCCGCTGGACCAACTCCTCACGCGTTCGCCGCAGCCCCACCGCCACGACGTTCGCCACAGAACACGCGCCCCAGGCGGAGCGGCTTTCGGACACTTTCTTGCCGCTCAACCGCAGCATTTCCACCGCGCGAACAACCCGCCGCCGGTTGCTTCTGTCCAGCACTCGCCACAAGGCCTCGTCCCGGGCGCGAACTTCCTCCAACAACGCCTCAATTGTTTGCTCCTCAAGCTCCCGCCGCAGTTTTTCATCGGGAGCCGGACCCGCGCCAATCCCGTGACTCATCGCCTTGAAGTAAAGCCCCGTCCCGCCGCAATAGACGGGCGTCTTGTTTCGCGACCGCACCTCCCTTTCCGCCTGCGCCGCGCTCTCCAGGAAATCCGCCACCGTAAAAGTTCCCGGCAAATCCACCACGTCGAGCAAATGATGCCTCACCCGTTCTCGCTCCTTCGCGGTGGGCTTGGCCGTTCCAATGTCCATGCCTCGATAAACCTGCATGGAATCCACGGAAATGATCTCTCCTTCGATTTCCTCCGCCAATTGCAAAGCCACCAGGCTCTTGCCGACAGCCGTCGGACCGCAGATCCAAAGCGCTGGAACCATGGTGTTTCCGCGCCAGAATCATCAGCCGGAACGTTCCGGCTTGGCTTCGTCCTGACCTGAAGCCGCCAGCGTGGCTTTGTCTCGCTCCTCCTCTTTGCGCCACGACATCCAGAGCAGCAAGACCACACCCGCCGTGATGGTGGCGTCGGCGACGTTGAATGCTGGAAAACCCACCTCGCCTCCCCCGCGCCGTTCCGCGTAAAAATAAATGAAATCGATGACGTGATCGACGCGAAACCGATCGATCACATTGCCGGCAATACCCCCAAACAACAACCCCAGCGCGATGCGCCCCATCCTCGTGTGGGCGTCAAAATAATGGCGAAAATAAAACAAGGCCACCAGCGAAACGATGGAGATCGTGGCCAGCCAGTCATTCTTTCCGGTAAACAAACTCCAAGCGGCGCCCGTGTTCTGCCAATGAACCAGCCGAAAAAAACCGGGCACAATCTCCAATTCCTCCCCGTTCCTCAGCAGCCGCGTCGCCCATACCTTGGTCGCTTGATCCAGGATCAGGGTGAACGCCGACAATCCCAGCATCCACCCCAACGGATGCTCGCCCTCCTCGACTGCGGCGTTCGAACTCACCAGGCTCTCAACGGGCTCCCTACGTCATCCGCATCGGCATGATGACATAGAGAAATGGACCCCGAATCTTGACGACGCCAGGGCTTAGCTCGTCGGTCAACTCGAGAAAAATCTCCTCGTCTTCCAACGCCCTCAACGGATCCAGCAAAAACGTCGGATTGAACGCGATGGCAAACTCTTTGCCTTCATACTGAATGGCAATCGATTCCCGCGACTCCCCGATCTCAGGCGTGTTGGCTGTGATGGCCAGATTGTTCAACGAAAACGCGAGCTTCACCGAATTGGATTTGTCACTGGTCATCAACTGCGCCCTCCGCAACGCCTGCGCCAGCTCCTCGCGGGCGAAGCGGATTCTCTCCTTCGCCTCACTCGGAATGACCTGCCGGTAGTTCGGATAGTTTCCCTCGACCAGCCGCGTAATCAGCATCACCTCGAATCCTTTCTCGTCGAGGATCCGAAACGCTGCCTGATTCTCCCTCACCTGGATCTCCACCTGCCCCGTCGGCTGCAATAACCGGCTCAACTCGTTGATCGCCTTGATCGGCAGAATCATATCCACCGCATCCCCGCTCACATCCACTTCCTCATCGGTCAAAGCCAGGCGCCTCCCGTCCGTAGCCACCATGGTCAGCTTCTGATCACGCAAACTGCAATAGATCCCGTTCAGGACAAACCGCGTCTCATCTGTGGAAACCGCGAAGGAAGTCTTCTTCAACATCGACTTGAGACGGTCCGACACCAGCGACAGTTTCGTCCTCCCCACGAAAGGCTGAATCGGCGGAAATTCCTCGGCGGCCAAGCCATGAATCTTGAAAAGCGTGGCGCCGGATCGAACCACCGCGACATGCTTCTCATCCGACTCCAAATCCACGTCCCCTGGCGGCAGTTCCCTCACAATGCCGAACAACCTCTTCACGGGAAGGGTAAGATCACCATCCTCACCAATATCCGCCGGCAACGAACAAGCCAGTGAGACATCCATGTCGGTTGCCTTGAATTCCAAAATCCCGTCGTGCGCTCGCAATAACACGTTGGAAAGCACCGGCAGGGTCGTCCGTGTTCCAACGATGTTTTGCACCGTCTGTAACCCCGCCATGAGTTGATCTTTGCCAATCGCCAGTTTCATTGTCGTGAGTTAATACTGATTTGGAAATTCAGAAAGCAAAGTCTTCTTATTAAGGGCGGTGAATAAAGCAGACAAGGTTCGTAGTCAAGACAGGGACAACACGTTGCGAGTAAAAGCAGTGCTGAAAAACTTCGGAGCTTTGGGGGTTGGGAGTCCCTCTTGTTCGCCATGACCTAGTTCTCCGTTTCCGGTTCGCCGACGATTCGCGCCTTGTTCACCACGTTTTCCCGGCGTCCCGATCGGACTTGTTCCACCATTCGGGGAAGTCTGTCCGCCAACCGATGGATCTCATCCGCAGCCGTGTCTCGACCCCAGGAGAAGCGGACCAAAGCATTGGCAAGTTCAGATTCAACCCCCATCGCTTTCAAAACGTGCGAAGGGGTCAGCGATCCGGCGGAACAGGCGGAGCCACTGGAAGCACAAAATCCTTCCAAATCCAGGGCCGCCAACAGCGCCAGACTGTCTGTCCCACTCGCCGAGAAGGATAAAGTATTGGAGAGAAAGCCTGAACTCGGGGTCCAAACACGGACTTCGAGAATCTGATCCAAACAGGATCGCAGAATCGCTTGGAAATGAGCGTTCCTGGAGTTCTGGAACACGGGTGGCGTCCAGAATTTCTCCATCGCCGTCAGAAGCCCCCAGACGGACGCGAGGTTTTCCGTACCCGCCCGCAACTCGTTTTCTTGAGGCCCCCCCATCTGGGTGGGACAAGGATGAAACGGAGAACGCACGTAAAGCGCGCCCACTCCCTTCGGGCCATGAAATTTATGCGCGCAAACCGACACCAGATCCGCCCCGAACTGGGTCATCGATGCAAAGGGTTCCTTCCCAAAATATTGAACCGCGTCGGTGTGAAACAGCACCCCTGCCGCGCGGCAAATGGCTGCCACCTCTGACACGGGCTGCAAAACACCCGTCTCGTTGTTGGCCGCCATTAACGATACCAGGATGGTGTTGGGCCGGAGGGCGCCTTGCACATGCCTCGGCGCAACCCGGCCCCAGCCATCCACCGGTAGCCAAGTCACCTCGAAACCCTCCTGCTGTTCCAGATTCCGGAAACTCTCGAGAACCGCCGGATGCTCGGTCGGACTCGTGACCAGATGATTCCCGCGAGCTTTCAATTTTCGGGCGGTTCCCAAAACAGCCAGATTATTGCTCTCCGTGCCACCCGAGGTGAATACCACTTCATGCGGCTTGCATTTCCACAGCTCGGCCGTTCGCGTCCGCGCTTCGTCCAGCCAGCCGCGCGCCAGCCTCCCGATGGAGTGGATGCTGGAGGGATTGCCGTAGTGATCGGTCCAAAAGGGCAACATGGACTGCAACACGTCCGGATCGATCGCGGTTGTCGCGTTGTAATCGAGATAGGAAGCCTGTGGCACGCGCGCCACGATAATTTGAAACCGAGCCGGTGGGAAGAAGACGATCGTCGGAATGCATTCCAACTTCCAGCCCGCGTTTTTCGTTGTGTTGACTCCAAGTTGGAGCAAGCCTCCCCCCCGCGAATCGCGGAAACACCTATGGTTTACGCCTATAAGATCATCGGTGGCGACGGCAAGGAATACGGCCCCGTCGCCTTCGAGGAATTGCAAAGCTGGATTCAGGAGGGACGCGTGGCCTCCAACACCATGGTCTGGCGCGATGACCGCGCCGCCTGGCAAGCGGCCGCGAAATGGGAGGAAGTGGCCGCTCTCCTCAGCCCCTTGACGCCCCCCCCGCCTGCTCCTTCAACGCAAGCGGAACTGGAGCCTGTCGGGTTCTGGGCGCGCCTGGGAGCCTACCTCATCGACGTGCTCCTCCTCGCCGCGACCATGGCCTTGTTCACCTGGCCCTGGCGGCAGGACATCGCCGCGGTTCACAAGGCCCTGGAAAGTGCGCTGACCCAAGCCGACCTCTCCACCCTCATGGACGCGATGCTGAAATCGCTGGTGCTGCTCACCGTGCAGATGACCGTCCACTTTCTCTATTTCACCGGCCTGAACGGATGGCTGGGCGCCACGGTCGGCAAGCTTATTCTGGGCGCGCGGATCGTGCGGCTGGATGGCGGGCCGCTCGGATTCAACCAGGCAGCACTCCGCTACGTGTGCGAAACGGTTTGTTACCTTAGTTTCTTTGTCGGATACATCCTCATCGGAATACGCGAGGACAAGCGTGGACTGCACGACCTGCTCGCGCGAACGAAAGTCGTTTTCAAACGGTAGGATCGATTCAGGCGGATCCTGCCCGAACGCGGACGCCGGACGCTTACTCCACGCGCTGCCCCATCCACAGGGCCAGGATGGGCATCACCACCCCGAGGATCAAGGCTGCCAGAACCGGCCACCGTGAGGCGCCCGCTTTCAACGCGAGCGCGATGCCCAAACCCACCGTCAACAAAACCGCCACGGACATGACAACCACCAGGGCCTCGAAAAATTTGGTCGAATACGACGTGGCTTTGGCCGAGGGATACACCCGATCCTTGTGAACCGAGGCCAGCTTCTCCACCCATGAATCCGCTTCCGCCAGGCTCTTGTTTCGGTTGGTGTTGAAGGTTTGATACCAGCCCGTCGCCACGTAAAAGACGAGCAAGGGCGCAAAGAAGCACCCCAGATAAAGATGCACCCGCCGGGCCAGTTTCCAGTTCATGCGACGGCGGCCTATTTGTTCGGATCGGGGATGAAAATCTTTTGCCCTTCAAGCAACCGGTTCGGATTCATGCTTGGATTGGCTTCCTCCACCATCTTCCTCGTCACTTTGATTCCTTTCTGGCGGTAGGCTTGCAGGATCAGCGACAAGTTCTGATCTTTCTCGACCACATGATAGTAGCCTTTTTCAATCCGTGGTTTGTCCGTGCTCCTGTCCTCCCCTCGATCCACCGCCTTGACGTGTGTGGGCGTGACCGGCGGGGGAACCACCACCGGCGTCTTGGCCAGTTTTTGAATCTCCTCCAGAATCAACCGGCGGTCCGCCTCCCGTTTCTGGTCGATGTCCTGCACTTGCAGCGCCAATCGCCGCAAATCCTCCTTCGCCGCGTAGCTCGTGTTGGGCTTCATGGACTCCTCGCGCAGAGCGCGCAGTTCATCGGTCAACACGTTGATCTTTTTCTGCAAGAGCATCTGGGTGTTCAACACGTCTTCCAACGTGCTCGACAACCGCCGGTAACGTTCCTCCGCTTCCTGTCGTTCGGGCGTGTTCGCCTGGCCCGACACGGTCTGGGAAATGCCTCCCGCCCACAGCACCGCGAACACAACCCACGCAAGCTTTTTTCTCATGAGCGCAAGATAAATTTCCACCGCCTTTCCCGCAAGTTGCAAAAGGCGGCGCCTTCCCTTGCGCCGCCATTCTACCCCTGGTCGCCCACGCAACGAATCGTTTGCAAACCTTCACCGTAACGCGCTCCGACGCACGACCTCCCCAGCCATCCAGCTTCTCTTCGGGCGTTCGCGAGCCTTGGACAGCCTTTGTCCAACCCCAAGGCCTAGACTCGGGGCGTGAAAATCAAATCGACGATCCCGACCCCCGACCCCCTCGTTCAACCCGAGTTCATGATCCGCACCGATCCTGCCGGACCCGTGCGTTTTCCTCGCAGCCAGCGTTTGACCGCGAGCCATGCGGGATGGTGGTTTCGACGCATGCACAAGGTCGTCGACGCCGCGCCCCCCGCCTTGGCTGATTCCGCACGACCGCGCCAGGACTGGCTGCAGCTCGGAATGTCCACTTCCTGATTTGCCTTGCCCGGCAAATCGCCGCAAGGTTCGGACATGAAGACTGCCAATCTCTCTTGGGCCCGATTCCAGCGCCGGTATTTCGAGTTTCCCAGCCTCGAGCTGTCACTCGACCTCAGTCGAATGAGCTTCGGAGAGGATTATCTGGGGCTCATGGCCAAACCCATGAGAGGTGTCTTTGCCGCCATGAAAAAGCTGGAGGCTGGCGCCCTCGCGAATCCCGATGAAAAGCGTCAAGTGGGGCACTATTGGCTCCGAGCCCCCAGCTTGGCGCCCACTCCGGACCAGAGCCGTGCCATCACCCAAACCCTTGCCTCCATCAAAAAGTTTGCCGCCAAAGTCCACGATGGAACTTTGCGAGGACAGAAGGGAACTTACAGCCATTTCCTGATCATCGGAATCGGCGGATCGGCATTGGGTCCTCAGTTTGTCGCCCATGCGCTCGGCGAAACCCACCTTGATCGGTTAGAACCGTGCTTCTTGGACAATACCGACCCCGACGGCATGGATCGGGTTCTTCGCGGAAAGCTTCGGGGGAAGCTTGGCCGCACGCTGGCCATTACGATTTCCAAGTCTGGAGGCACGAAAGAGACTCGCAACGGAATGTTGGAAACCCAGGCGGCTTACCAACGTGCAAAACTTGAGTTCGCCAAGCACGCCGTGGCGATTACTCAGGAAGGGAGCCAACTCGATCGGTTGGCGTCTCAAGAAGGCTGGCTGGCTCGATTTCCAATGTGGGATTGGGTCGGCGGAAGAACGAGCGAAACATCCGCTGTAGGGCTTATTCCAGCCGCATTGCAAGGCTTCGATATCGATAATCTTCTCCAAGGCGCGGCCATGATGGATGAAGCAACTCGAGTGCAGGAGGTGACCAAAAACCCTGCGGCCTTGCTGGCTTTGTCCTGGTTTTTTGCATGCGAAGGACGAGGAGCCAAAGATATGGTGATCCTGCCTTACAAGGATCGTCTGGAGCTGCTTTCCAAGTATCTTCAACAGCTCATCATGGAATCCTTGGGAAAAGAGCTGGACCGCGAGGGACGCGTTGTCAAACAGGGCATCGCCGTCTATGGGAACAAAGGATCTACGGATCAACATTCTTACGTACAACAACTTAGAGAAGGCGTGGCCAATTTTTTCGCGACCTTCATTGAGGTCCTTAAACACCGGGATGGCCCATCTGATATCTGGGACCGATCCGCTACCTCAGGTGATTACCTCATGGGCTATCTCCTCGGCACAAGACAAGCACTTTACGAAAAGAATCGTGATTCGATAACGATAACGATTGATCGTGTTAGCCCACAATCCATTGGTGCAATGATCGCCCTCTTCGAACGAGCAGTGGGTTTCTATGCCGAGCTAGTCGGGATCAACGCTTATCATCAACCGGGGGTTGAGGCGGGCAAGAAGGCGGCAGAATCCATTCTGGACCTGCAAGAAATGATCATTCGTTACCTCAAAACTTGCCCGGGTTCACCCGCCAGTGTCGAGGACATCGCAGAAGGGATCGATGCCCCCTCGCGACACGAGGAGATTTTCAAAATCCTTCAACACCTTACTTTGGGTAATAATCCTGAAACTATCCTTACAGATTCAGGAATGTCACCATTTTTGAGGACATACTCGGCAAAATAGTTGTTTGGGTCGAGATGTTTAGCTATCCCAAAGAATACGACGTGATCGTGGTCGGAGCCGGCCACGCAGGGGTGGAAGCCGCATTGGCCGCGGCACGCATGGGCTGTGCTACGCTGCTCCTGACGACAAACTTGGACACCATCGGGCAAATGTCCTGCAATCCCGCCATTGGGGGCTTGGCAAAAGGCCACTTGGTTCGCGAGATTGATGCTCTTGGTGGCGAGATGGGGATCAATACCGACTTGACGGGCATTCAGTTTAGAATGCTCAACACCAAGAAAGGACCTTCCGTCTGGGCCCCCCGCGCGCAATCGGACAAGAAAGCCTACCAATTCCGGCTCAAGTGGGTTTGTGAACGCCAAATAAACCTCGACATCAAACAAGGGCTGACCACGGGAATCCTTTGCCGAGATCAGGTCGTCTACGGCGTCGAAACTGCGTTGGAGGTTCGATTTTTAGCTAAGACAGTCGTCATCACGACCGGTACATTTCTTCGCGGACTGATGCATATAGGGTCCAATCAACAGTCCGGAGGCCGTGCTGGTGAAGCTGCGGCCACCGGGCTCTCCGGTTCCCTTGCCGCCATCGGACTGGAGTTGGGTCGGCTCAAGACGGGCACTCCACCCAGACTTGTGCGTAACTCCATCGACTTCGACAGGATGGAGCGTCAACCCGGCGATACACCTGTTCCTTACTTTTCGTACTGGAAAGAGGAATTGTTTCACGTGGAACAATCCCTGGAATCGAGCACGCTCATTCCCTCATTCCCGCCCGATTCCGTTTTGGCTCGCTACGGAGGACAAAGGGACTGCCACATTACCTACACCACGGACAAAACAGCCGAGATGATCCGGTGCAATTTGCACAAATCCCCGATGTATTCGGGGGTTATCGAAGGGGTTGGACCTCGCTATTGCCCTTCCATTGAGGATAAAATCGTCAGGTTCTCCGACAAAGAGAGGCATCAGATCTTCCTCGAACCCGAGGGAATTCATACCGACGAATTTTACGTCAATGGATTCTCAACCTGTTTGCCGTTTGAGGTTCAGGTCGAGCTGGTTCGAACCATTGTTGGTTGTGAACGTGCTGAGATCCTGCGCCCGGCCTATGCCGTCGAGTATGACTTTGCCAATCCCACGCAGCTCGGTCATTCCTTGGAAACGAAATGTTGCCATAACCTCTTTTTGGCAGGGCAAATCAATGGAACCTCCGGATACGAAGAAGCGGCGGCCCAAGGGATCATCGCCGGCATCAATGCCGCCCGCCTCGCTCAGGAGCGCAGCCCTTTCATCCTTCGTCGTGATCAAGCCTACATCGGAGTCTTGATCGACGATCTCATCAGCAAAGGAACTTCTGAACCGTATCGCATGTTCACTTCGCGGGCCGAGTTCAGACTGCTCTTGCGCCAGGACAACGCCGACCTTCGGCTTTCTGAGCTGGGAGCCGAGATCGGACTTCTCGCGAATCGCCGGATCGAGCGAACTCGGAAGAAACAACGGCTGATTCAGCAGGAAATTGCGCGCTTGGACTCCATCCGCCTCGGAACACTGCCGCTCAGCCAATGGCTCAAGCGCCCGGAAGTCAGCTATGCGCAATTAGAAGGGAAGGATGCGACCCTTTCCGCAGAAATCGCGGAACAGGTGGAAATCATGATCAAATACGCGGGATACATCGAGCGACAACAAGACGAGGTGCGCCGATTTCGAACTTTGGAGGACAAGCAGATTCCATCGTCGTTCGATTATGCATCCATTCCCAGTATGCGGACGGAATCCCGCCAAAAGTTGGCGAGGTACCGCCCAGAAACCATCGGCCAGGCCAGCCGCATTTCTGGAATCTCACCTTCCGACATCAGCCTGATTCTCGTTCACTTGAAACGCGCTGGTTCAACTGGAGAGGTCTCTTGATCCGGGTTGATCCTGCCCCAACCCCAAGCAAACCTCGAAGCCTCCTCCTCATGTTCCACGTGGAACAGCACTTCCGCTGGACTTAAGATGGGTTTCGATTCCGCGAAAAGACCTCCCTAATCACTTCTTCAATGGGTGGATCCTCAATATCAATGTCCAGGACGCCCTCTTCCTCGAGTAATTCCTTGGCGATCGCGATCGCATTCTCCTTCGGAACCTTGATCTGAAAAAGCGTGGATTGATCTTCCAGCACCTTGCCTTGGACCGAGAACCGTTGGGATAGTCTTCCCGTGTTCCCTCCGCGCAGATGCAAGGTCAGTATTTTCTCGGCCGAGAATCGATGCAGGATTTCCTCCAAAGGACCATCGAAGAACAGGCTTCCATGATCAATGACGATCACGCGCGGACATAGTTCGCGGATGTCGTCCATGTAATGACTGGTCAGCATGATGGTGGTTTTTTTCGACGAATTATGGTTCTTCAGAAAATCACGGACCGCTTTCTGAGAGACCACGTCGAGTCCAATCGTCGGTTCATCGAGGAAAAGAAGCCTTGGTTCGTGGAGCAATGCGGCAATGAGCTCCAACTTCATCCGTTCACCGAGTGAAAGTTCCCGCACCATGGTTGCGAGTTGCTTGGTCACCCCCAGCATCTCGCTCAACTCCAAGACCCGTCGCCGCGCCAAAGTCCAATCCAACCCGTAAATCTTGGCGTTGAGCTCAAACGAATCCTCAGCAGGCAGATCCCACCACAGTTGGTTCTTTTGACCGAGAAGCAACGCGAACTGCCGTCGATAAGCCTCCTTGCGCTCCCAGGGAACGTAACCCATCACCCGCGCATCTCCCGAGGTCGGATGTAACAACCCCGCCAACATCTTCAACGCGGTCGTTTTTCCGGCCCCGTTCGGACCCAGAAATCCTACAAATTCACCCTCTTCGATCTCAAATGTAACATCTTTAACAGCAACATGTTCCGTGGTTTCACGATGGAACAGGCTGCGCACTGCACCTGAGAATCCCGGGACTCGTTTGTAAGACCGAAAGACCTTGGTCAGGCGCTCGACCTTGATAACAGGCATTTCGACTTTGAAGACAACTCGGTCACCCGGCTGCGAGCCTCACCTCTGCAGCTGCTTCTCCAGGTAACCGACGACTTGGCGCACGTTGGGATCGACCTCCATGCGGTCCTTGATCAGACGGCATGCATGCATCACCGTGCCGTGATCGCGTCCACCAAAGGCGTCCCCGATGGTGTTGAGCGAGTTTTCAGTCAGTTCACGGGCCAGGAACATTGCGATTTGCCTGGGAAACACGATGTTTTCGGGACGCCGCTTGCTGGTCATGTCCGAAATCCGAAGGTCAAAATGCTCGGCGACCTTGCGTTGGATCAGCTCGATCGTAATCACCCGTTTCCCTTCCTCGTTCAGAACTTCCCGCAGGAGCCCCTCCACGACATCCAAAGCGAGCGGCTTTCCGATGAGTGACGCATAGGAAGCGACACGGATCAGCGCGCCCTCGAGCCGGCGCACATTGGTCCGAATGCGTTGAGCCAGGAAGGACAGAATTTCCTCGGAAACCGGCGAACCGAGCGAGAGCGCTTTCTTGCGGAGAATGGCGAGCCTGGTCTCCACGTCCGGAGGTTGCATATCGGTGGAAAGCCCCCATTCAAATCGAGAAACCAAGCGCTGCTCCAGATGCTGAATCTCGCTCGCGGGCCGATCGCAGGTGAGAACGATCTGCTTGTGCGCCTCGTGCAAAGCATTGAACGTATGGAAGAACTCCTCCTGGATGCGCTCCTTCCCGGCCAGGAACTGAATATCGTCGATGAGAAGGACATCGGTCTGGCGGTACCGCTTGCGGAACTTGATCAGCTGATTGTTCTGAATGCCGTCAATGTACTCGTTTGTGAACTTCTCTGAAGAAACATAGGCCACGCGCGCATTGCGCTTCTGGCCCAGAACATAATGTCCAATCGCATGAAGCAGATGCGTCTTGCCCAATCCCACCCCGCCATAAAGAAAGAGAGGATTATAGGATTTCCCGGGCGATTGCGCCACCGCCTGGGCCGCCGCGTGGGCGAAACTGTTGTTATTGCCCACCACGAAGGTTTCAAAGGTGTTGTTGGGATTGAGGACGAAGTCGTGCGGGGAGCCGTCCAAATCTCGTCGATTGGCGGACGGGCTTGTGATCCGGCGGACGCTGGATTCCGGGCGGGACGCAAGCGAGGGGCTCGTGGAAACTTCCGCGACTGGGGTGGAACTGGCGATGCGAAAAGCGACGCGCATCGGCTGGCCGGCGGTATGCGTGACCACCTCCTGCAATAGCCCCAAGTAATTATCTTTGATCCACACTTCACAAAAGTCGTTGGCCACTTCCAAAGTCAGCAAGTTCGCTTGGAGGGTGTGTGGGCGGATGGAAGAAAACCACAGATGATAGATCTCGGAGCTGAGCAGAGTCTGAAGCACTTGCTTGGCCGAATTCCAAAGTCCCTCCGCTGAATCGGGCACTTTCAGCGGGTCTCCACTTGAAGAGTTTGTTGGCTTATTCACTTGTCAAATCCACAGCCCAAAATTGCGGTTTTCCAGTTGTTTTCGACAGATTTTCGAAGCATTCGCCAACCCCCACAAGGGCAACTGCGACATCGCGCGCACAGGACAGGAATTGCTTCGTGGTATGTCATTGATAACAAACAGTTTAAGTGCTTTATTCAAACCGCGGACTCGACCCGTCAAGAGACACCTTGCCCCGGAGGAGCTTGTGTGTTCGAACGGATGACTTTCTAGGATAAGTCCACTGCCCTGACGAGGACAACATATTAACTCTTTTTCGCAGGTTATTCACAGGTTGATTTGCTGGCGCCTTTTCGAGTGGTATTGTCCATCCAGGCGCGGCGAAAGCGCGACCTTCGGGACGGAAATAAGCGAACCTTATACCTCTTGAGGGCTATTGACGGCGCTTAAATTAAGACTAGAGTTGTTCCGGATTTAAGACTTTAGGGCTGAGATAGTGTCGGTCATGTTCTTTGGCAGCCCGTTTGATTTCAGTTGGGGCATTGTACAAGCTCCAATTGGAGGTCCCTCATAATCCTACAGTTGTACTGATTCGAAAATTCCCCGGGTCCGACGGTCACCCCCTGACTGAGGACCCGGTTTTTTTTGTCGCTCTATTCTGGGAATCACGGAGGTGTTTCGCGACTGGTCCTTTTTAACAAAAGAAGTCCGCCGGGCCGGGGTGCGGAACGGTGAGTCACTTCAGCATCAAGTGAGTCGGGAGGTTCAAAGCCGGTTGACTTGAATGGCAATCCACCAGCCTGCGAAAACCAGAGCCAGGCAGGTCAGGATGGACCCCAAGACATTGGCCATCGCCAATCCCCAATCCCCCTTTTGGAGCAAGGCAAAGGTCTGGAAGCTGAAGGCCGAAAAAGTGGTGAAACCTCCCAGCACGCCCACGATCAGGAAGTGTTTGGGCGCATCCGCGATCATCCATTTCCCTCCGGGCATCGACCAAGCTCCCAGCAGCCCGATGAGAAAGGCCCCGAGTGCGTTGACCAGGAATGTCCCCCAAGGGAAGGGTCCGGAGGACAGCCGTCCCATCCATTCTGCAACGGCGTAACGTGCCAGCCCGCCGCCGGCACTTCCCAAGGCAACCCAAATCCAATTCATGTCATTCCCTTCGATGAACTTCGTTCCCGATTGAACATTTCGGTTCGAGCTCTGTCCAATCTATCGTGGTTTGTTCATGCGCCACCCTCTAAGGGTAGGGCGGAGTGGTCCTGTCCGCGGCGGGTATGGGTGGCGAGCCACGGTGTCGCTCCCGCCGCACAACCGACCGCCTCGTGAAGGCGGCAGACCTCGTCACGAAGAGCCGTGGCCGTGTGGCCCCGGCTCTTTGTGCTTTTTGGGGCACGGACCGCTTTTGCGACGGGTTGATTCCGCGCGCCCGAAAAATCGTTTGCCGGAATCAAGCGGCGTTTGCGACGCTTCAGCAACATGTTGACCGATGTCTCGCCTGCGATCACGCCAACCTCGACACTCGAATGGCACGTGGCGCACACTCGACCGCGCCGGGAGAAGAAGCTTGCTGAGTATTGTGCACGCGAGGGATTCCTCAGTACGCTGCCCTGCTACAAGAGCGTCAAGCGTTACCGCGGCAAAGTCGCGGTCTTCCTCAAGCCCCTCTTCCCCAACTACCTCTTCCTGCAACTGCGACCCGAACAAAAGCAGAAGGTTTATCAGAGCGATCATGTGGCCAATCTGCTCAAGGTTCCTGACCCCGATGTTTTTGAACAACAACTCAAGGATATCCTGGCTGCTCTGGACACCGAGGTTGAAGTCCGGCTCGCGCCTCAAGTCCAGGCCGGCATTCGCGTCAAAATCAAATCCGGCCCCTTGCGAGGCCTGGAAGGCTGGGTTGAAAGCCGCTCGGGCATGTCCGATGTGTTCCTGCGGCTCGATTTCATTCAGCAGGCGGCCTCGGTCAAGATCCACGCCGACGACTTGGAGTTGATCTAGGCTGTGCCGCCGGTGTAAAAATGCGTAACAATCCATTTCCACCGTATGCAACATCTCGCATGGGTTCGATTCGTCAGGCTGCTTGATCACGCCCGGAGCCTGCTCTTGAGCCTGGTTCTGGCCTGTGCGATGCCCTCGAGCCAAGCTGCAGGAGTGGATTTCGTCCGCGACATCAGGCCCATTCTTTCGGACCACTGTTTCGCCTGCCACGGGCCGGATGACAAGGCCCGGAAGGGCGGGCTGCGCCTGGACCTTAAAGAGGACGCCTTCAAGGCGGGCAAGTCAGGTCAGACGGCTATCGTCCCTGGAAAGCCCGCCGAAAGCGAACTGATCCGACGCGTTTCGACGGCCGACGAGGACGACCTGATGCCGCCGGCAAAATTTAAGAAGCCACTTTCCAGGGCCCAGGTTGAGACACTCTCGCGGTGGGTTGCGGAGGGTGCGAATTACCAGGTGCATTGGGCATTCGAACGTCCTTTGCGTCCAGCCGTGCCCGAGTTTCCCGGGAACCCTTTTGTCAAGAATCCGATCGATGCCTTTGTTCTATCCACTTTAAAAGCTGCAGGGCTGGCTCCCTCCCCCGAAGCAGATCGACCCACGTTGCTGCGGCGTGTCGCGCTGGATTTAACAGGACTTCCGCCGAGCCCGAGGGAAGTTCAGGCTTTTGTCCAGGACAAGGATCCGGATGCCTATGGGCGTGCCGTGGAGAAACTGCTGAAATCCGAACGTTACGGTGAGAACATGGTGAGGGGTTGGCTGGACGCCGCGCGTTACGCGGATTCACACGGATTTCACATCGATTCGCAGCGTGACATTTGGGCTTATCGGGATTGGGTCATTCGCGCGTTCAATGAGAACAAGCCTTTCGACCAGTTCACGATTGAACAACTTGCGGGTGATTTGCTGCCCGGCGCGACGAGGGAACAAAAGATCGCCACGGGATATGTCCGATGCAGCATGAGCACGGGTGAAGGCGGGGCGATCGAGGCGGAATATCAGGCCAAGTACGCGTTCGACCGCCTCGAAACCACCGGGGCGATCTGGCTCGGCTTGACCCTGACCTGCGCGCGCTGTCATTCCCACAAGTACGATCCCATCAGCCATCAGGAGTATTACGGCCTGCTTTCTTTCTTCAACCAAATGGACGAGCCCGTGATGGATGGGAATCAACCGCGGCCGGAACCCATATTGAAACTGCCCAGTCCCACGCAAAGCCGCCGGCAACAGGAACTCAAAGCGCGCCTTGAGGCTTTGGAGAAATCCGCCCGCGCCCCCTCCCCCCGCCTGGATGATGCGCAGCAGTCATGGTCCGAAAAATGGCACCAAAAGCTGTCTCCCGAATGGAGCTTGCTGACTCCCCTGACGGCGACGAGTCGCCCCAAGGCCACGAACCAGTCGCCCTCCCATCTCGAGATCCGTCCGGACGGGGCTGTTTTGGCCTCGGGTCCCAATCCCGAGCAAGATCTCCACGAGCTTCGTCTCCGTTATCCGGGCGGCACATTGTCGGCCCTGCGTTTGGAGGCGATGCCGCACGCTTCCTTGCCTCACTCGGGTCCGGGAAGGTCGGCGGAAGGCGAATTCAAAATGTCCGAAATCGAATTGGAATGGTCATCGAAAGACGAGAAGTCCGGCGAAGCCAAACCCAAGAGTCTCAAGCTGGGGCGAGCCTTCTCGATTTCCGACAAGGAAGGGGCGGACATTGCCAAGGCGGTGGATGGGAAATCCGAAACCGGATGGAGTGTGCCCTCGAGTACGAATTCGACGGCCCTGTTTGTGCTTGGAGAACCTTGGGAGATTCCGTCCGGGTCGGAGCTGATCGCACGACTGCGGTTTGAAGCTTCCACCAACCGGCTGGCGCTTGGCCATTACCGGATTTCAGCCTCGACGTCGAAGGAGATGGCGCGGCGGCTCATCCCGCGTTTCTATGATCCGTGGCAACAGATTGGGCCTTTCCCGCTCTCGGATTTGTCCGAGGCATTCGCCCGGGTTTACCCGCCCGAGGAGCAGATCGACCTGAAAGCGGCGTATCGAGGGACGAGGGGCGAAATCAAGTGGGGCAAGCGCGACTATGGCGACGGCGCTTATCACGAGCTGGTTCACGAAATCCACGGCGTGCATGGCGTTTATTATCTGCATCGGGTTTTGGAACAGGAGCGGGACATGGATGCCCGGCTGGTCTTCAAAGCGCACGAGGCCTACAAAGTATGGTTGAACGGCGAACTGGTGGCGTGGAGCACCAACCGGTCTGCTCAAGCCGCCAAGCGTGTGGAGGTGAAGTTGCGCCGGGGGGAGAATCGTTTGCTGTGCAAGGTGGTCAGCGAAGCGACTTCGAGCGGCTTCGCCTTCAAGCTGGAGGCCGAGGATGAAAACGTCCTTCCGCCCGACGTGGCGGGTGCGCTGGCGCTTTCCGCCGAGGCACCCAAAGCTCAACGCGCGGCGGTGCGGGATCATTTTCGAAGACAGGAGTCCTTGTCGATGCGGCGTCGGTTTCGCGAGATTGAGGTACGCAAGGAAGAGCAGCAGGCTTTGGAGAAATCCATTCCCACGACCCTTATTGCGAAGGAACTCGCCAAGCCGCGAGAGACGTTTCTCCTGGTGCGGGGCGAGTACGACAAGAAGGGCGATAAGATTGAGCCCCATGTCCCTGCGTTGCTGCATGCTTTCCCCTCCCATTCACCGTCGAACCGGCTTGGGCTGGCGCGGTGGCTGGTGGACCCTGCAAATCCTCTCACGCCCCGCGTGACGGTGAACCGGCTATGGCAACAGTTGTTGGGTGTGGGGTTGGTGAAGACGAGCGAGGATTTCGGGGTGCAAAGCGAGCGTCCTTCTCATCCGGAACTGCTGGACTGGCTGGCCGTCGAATATGTTTCCAGCGGCTGGGACACCAAGCATTTGCTTCGTTTGATCCTGAATTCCTCGACTTACCGTCAGACCTCGCAAGCCTCCGCCAAGCTGCGCGCTCGGGATCCCGAGAATCGACTGCTGGCGCGCGGACCCCGGTTTCGGGTGGACGCGGAAGTGTTGCGCGACGTGGTGCTTGCGGTCAGCGGGTTGCTGGTGGAGAAGGTGGGCGGGCCACCCGCTCGACCCTTCGAGCCTGGCGGGCTGTGGGAGGCCGTGTCGTTCAACAATGTGCAGCGCTACGTGGTGGATGTGGACCAGAACCAGTATCGCCGCGGCATTTACACGAACTGGAAGCGGCAAAGCCCGCCGCCGGCCATGCTCGCTTTCGACGCGCCCACGCGGGAGTATTGCGTCATGCGCCGTCCCCGCACCAATACACCATTGCAGGCGCTGGCCATGTTGAATGATCCGCAGTACGTCGAAGCATCGAATGCCTTTGCCGAACGCATATTGGAACAGGGCGGCGCCAACTGGGATTCTCGCATTCGCTACGCTTTTCAATGGGCCACCGGGCGCCGGCCCGAGCGTGAGGAGATCATGCCTTTGCGCGAAGTTTTCGAGGGCCAGTTGGAAGAATACCGGCGGAATCCCGCCGCGGTGGAGGCCTTGCTCTCCGTGAGAAGTTTCAGGCCGGGCAAATCCTGGAATCGCGCCGAGTTGGCCGCGTGGTCCTCGGTCTCTTCGGTGCTCCTCAACCTCGACGAAACCTTGACGAAGAATTGAGCCGTTTATGAATCCATGGCAAGAACGGGGGCTCCTCATCAATCGCCGCCACTTTTTCAGCCGGGCATCGGCCGGCTTGGGCGTCGCGGCACTGGGCTCGCTGCTGAACCCCTCGCTGCTGCGCGGAGCGGAAGCCGGTGCGAAGTCCACGCACGGCTTTGCCGGAGCGGCTCGAGGCGGGGGCAAAGCCAAGCGCGTAATTTATCTCTTCATGGCCGGCGGGCCTTCTCAAATGGATTTGCTGGATTACAAGCCCGCACTGGAGAATTACCACGAGAAGGAGCTGCCCGACTCGGTGCGCATGGGACAGCGCATCACGACCATGACCTCCGGACAGAAACAATTTCCGGTGGTGCGGTCGATGTTCAAGTTCAAGCAACACGGACAAGCCGGGACTTGGATGAGCGAACTCCTGCCGCATACGGCCGGAGTGGCCGACGACTTGTGTGTGGTGCGGAGTTTGAACACCGAGGCGATCAACCACGACCCGGCCATCACCAACATTCAAACGGGATTCCAACAACCGGGACGTCCCTGCGTCGGCGCCTGGCTCAGTTACGGATTGGGCAGTGCCAACGAAAATTTGCCTGCCTTTGTTGTGATGCTCTCCAGCGGACGCGAGAGCGATCAGCCGCTTTACACGAGGTTGTGGGGATCGGGATTTCTGCCGTCCGAGTATCAGGGCGTCCAGTTCCGGGCCGGGGGCGATCCGGTGCTCTATCTGTCGAATCCACCGGGTGTATCGCGCGAATCACGCCGCCGCGCGCTGGATGGATTGGCGGCTCTGAATCGCAGGCAATTCGATCGATACACGGACCCGGAGATCAACACCCGCATCGCGCAGTACGAAATGGCTTTTCGCATGCAGACCTCGGTTCCCGAGTTGACGGATCTGAGCCAAGAGCCGCAGAGCGTGCTCGATTTGTATGGGCCGGATGTGAAGACGCCGGGAACTTTCGCGTATCATTGCCTGCTGGCGCGCCGCATGGCGGAGCGGGGGGTGCGCTTTGTGCAGCTTTACCATCGCGGATGGGATCAGCACGGGAGCCTGCCACGGCGCATTCGGGAGCAATGTCAGGACACCGACCAACCCAGCGCGGCGCTGGTCAAGGACCTAAAGCAGCGGGGATTGCTCGAAGACACTCTGGTGGTGTGGGGCGGGGAGTTTGGCCGCACGGTTTACTCCCAAGGGAAGATCGAGAAGGACAACTACGGGCGCGACCACCACGGCCGTTGTTTCTCGATTTGGATGGCGGGCGGCGGCATCCGCGGGGGCATGGTCTACGGCCAAACCGACGATTATTGCTACAACGTCGTCGAGAACCCGGTTCATGTTCATGATCAAAACGCGACCCTCCTGCACTGCCTGGGCATCGATCACGAGAAATTGACCTATCGCTTCCAGGGACGCGACTATCGGCTCACCGATATTCATGGTGAAGTCGTGAAAGGCATCTTGGCCTGATCCCGGGGCGCGACGCCCTCGCCAGGCGTCCGATGCTCAAAGATGGCCAGCCTTGAGAACACCATGAGAACTCTGCTTGCCATCCTCATCGCATCCGGGACGGTCATCCTTCTGGGCTGGGTCTTGTGGAGATGGATGCGCAAGAGCGAGGACGAGCCTGCCAAACTGATTTTCAAATGGGGCTTGAGCGCGCTGCTCGTGGTCGGGCTCCTGCGGTTCGCCTTGAAGGCTGGCGATCCCATCACGCAAGTGGCCGGCGTCCTGGCCGCTGCAGTGTGCGGATTGATCCTGGCCATTCTCTGGGTTCCCAACTTGACCAACTGGGTGGCCCGCCCGTTCATGGCTCTCTATGATGGGGGTGATTTGGAGCCCGTGCCTCAACCGATCTACGGACCGGCCCACGCGCGGCGCAAGCGCGGGGAGTATCAGGCCGCCTGCGAAGAGATTCAGAAACAGCTGGCCGCCTTTCCCTCCGATTTAGAAGGGCACCTGTTGCTGGCCGAGATTCAGGCCGAGAATCTTGACGACGTGGATGCGGCTTCTTCCACGATTTGGCAGTGGTTGTCGGCGCAGTCGCAACCTCAGCCCGGAGCGGTGGCGCTGGCCTTGAACCGCCTGGCCGACTGGCAACTGCACCGCGCCCATCAACCCGAGGCAGCTCGCGCCACACTCGAAAACGTCGTGCGGCTGTTCCCCGAAAGTGAGCAAGCCCAAATGGCCGTCCAGCGCGTCGGCCACCTTCCGACGTTGGAAGCCATGGAAGCACGAGAACAACGTGATCCCATCCACCTTCCCAAGCCTGTGCGTGCCGGGCTGGTGAACGAACCTCGACCGGCCGAAGACCAGGGCGCGGGGAATTCACCTCTGGAGGTGGACGATGAAATTCAACCGTGGCTGAAGAGGCTCGAGAGCTTTGCGGACGACCACGAAGCGCGCGAACAACTGGTCCATCTTTATCTCGACAAGGCGGGCCGTCCGGATCTGGCCATGGAGCAGATTCGTTTGCTTTTGGAAACGCCTTCGCGACCGCCGAGACTCGTGGCGCGCTGGCTGAACATGGCGGCCGATGTTTATGTGCGATCGGGGGACGAGGCTGAGGTGCGGAACGTTCTGCAGCAGGTCATTGATCTGGGGTTGGAATCGGTGTCGGAGCGGGCGAGGCAACGGCTGGCTCGATTGGGGGTGGAGATGAATGCGCAAAAAAAGAGCCAAACCGTGAAGCTTGGCTCTTACGAAAAGAATCTGGGACTCAAGGTCAGGGCTTGACCAATCGCAGCGCGATTTGTTTGTCGATCTCGCTCGCGTAGTAGACGTCCGCCACCCCGCCTTTGCGGCGCGCCTGCACGGTCACGCTTGTCACTTTGGGTTCGGCCTCCGCGACCTTCACGTGCACCGTGCGGGTGTCGACCTTCGCCCAGAGCACCTTCTGGATGGTGTTTTCACCCTCGAGCGTGCCGTTGAAACTAAGGACGGCTTTGGCGGCGGCGAACACCTCATCAACCGGGCGTTCGTAACGGCTTTCGATGCGGTCTTTGGAAAAGGGGATTCCCGCTCGATTGCGCCCTTCGATGCTGCTGTAGCAGCCGGTCAGGACGGCGAATCCAAGGCACGCGCAGAGGGCCGGGGCAAGAAAGCTTCGCTTCATAGCAGCCCAAGCATGCAATCAAACCCGCCCCAAGCGTCAAGCTTCGATTACGGACCGACTTTGCCCCGGTGCATCCCGATGTTGCCGGTGATGCAGGTAGGGCGCGTCCGTCCCGGCGCGTCGCCGGAGCATGATGTTTTGCATCCCGTGGGCGGCGGGCTGGGACAGGCCCGCCCTACCAACAACATCGGGATGTACGGCTTTGCCCCCGGTGCATCCGCAAGTTGTCGGGGCGCGCCGTTCACGGCGCTTCCGCCCGCGCCAACCTGTCGCGGTGATCTCCTCCCGCTCCATGGCCCGCCCTGGGCGAACGCCTTCGCCTTGGCAGCACCCTTGCCCGGTGAAGCTGCCATGCCCCGTTGAAGACACGCCTTGAAGCGGCGTGAACGCCGCACCCCGCAGGCTGGGCAGGCTGGGCAAGGAGATCGCCGCGGCCGATTGGCGCGAGCCAAGCTCCTTCAGGGCCGGGGCACGAACTTCAACTTCAACTCCTGAATCAAGGGTGGATTCTCCGGAGTCAAGGTGAAGAACGCCTCAACGCTGCCTTGTTCTCCTTCGAACGCGAATGTTCCCCGCAATTGATTGTCGGGCTTGATTGGGGTGGTCCGCAAGATCCGGCCTGCCCGAGCAAAGAGATCTTGCGATGTCTTTCGCAGCAAATGGACCGGGTTGTCCTGGAAAAAGTTTTCGGCGAAAACGGCGCTGGTTTCCGCGCCCTTCCAGGCGGGCAGGAGTTGGATCAAGGACTCGCGGCGGGAGTTCAGGATGGGCGAAACCGGCCTGGATCGCGGTTCCAAGCCGCCCGGCCCCAGCAACAATTCGAAGACTGTGCGATGCGCAGCCGACCAGCCCGCGTAAGTGCGATTGGCCAGCCCGATCAATCCAAAGCCGTAGTCTGGAAAGAACACCCACTGGCTGCCATAACCGGGCAAGCCTCCGCTGTGGCTGACGCGGACGCGTTGGTGGCAGTCGAGAGTCCAGGCCAGGCCATAACCATACGCGGACATTGTGGGGCAGAGAACTCCGCTCGCAGGGGTGGCTTGCGGGGACCACTGGCTGAGGCGCCATGGAAAATGCATCTCTCGAAGAGTCGCGCGGCGAATCCAGCCGTTCTCGTTGTCTTCGCGAGGCGGCCACGCTTCCTGATGCAACGCGAGGTAACGGGCGAAATCTTCCACCGAGGAGAGCATCCCGCCCATGGCGGCATAGGAACCATCCTCCAGGGGCGCTTCCTCTTTCCACCGTTCCTCTTCCCAGCGGTAGCCGCGGGCGAGCAAGGCAGAGGGCACTTTCCGAAAATCCCACGCCGATTGTTCCATCTGGAGAGGACGCAAGATGTGGCGGTCGATGTAGGTTTGACACGAGATTCCCGACACGCGGGCGACCACGCGTCCAAGCAGAGCGTAGCCGAGGTTGCTGTATTCGAAGGCGGATCCGGGCGGATTGGAGAAAAAGAGGCCCTGGGCGAGGAGCTGGGAGAGGTCGTGTTCTGAATCGTTCAATTGGCGGTCTCCCCAGGGATTATCTTCCGGAAATCCGGCGCCATGCGTGAGCAGATGGCGGATGGTGATCGCGGGGGCGTCATGCGTGAGGGGTTTCATCCGTTTGAACTCGGGAATGAAGCGCCGGATGGGATCGTCCAGACTCAGGCGGCCTTGGTCGCGCAGTTTCAAGATGGCCAGGGCGGTGAAGCTCTTGGTCATGGAAGCGATGCGGAAGATCGTGCGCGCACTTGCCGGGGTTTGGGCGGCCAAGTCGGACAGCCCGAAAGCCCCCGAAAGAACGAGTCGTCCGTCGAGCACCACCCCCCAGGCGGCTCCGGGAAAATGTTGAGCTTGCGCGTGGTCGGCGTAAATGCGCTGGATCTCGTTGGAAAGAACGAGCACACGGTGGATTCGGTCGGTTTGCGCGAAGCGGGGCGGCGCATAGGCTCCGGGCGGCTGAAAAGCAGGAGAGGCGGCCTCCAGCGGAAGCGATCTGAGCGCCCCGATGGTCAGCCAGGCCAAAAAGAGAAGAACGCAGGGTGAAGCGCAGCGGCGGGTTCGCATGAGCCGAGGCTGTGGGCAGTGGCATTCGCAGGCAAGCGCCGGTTTGCCGGGGGGTGAGCCTCCACATCAGAAGCGAAAACGGCGCATCCAGAGGTTGTCGGTGATGCAGGTAGGGCGCGTCCGTCCCGGCGCGCCGCCGGAGCATGATGTTTTGCATCCCGTGGGCGGCGGGCTGGGACAGGCCCGCCCTACCAACCACTTCAGGATGCACCGAAGCGAAATGGGGCCGGGTAATTCCTTTTGACTCGATTTTGGCCTTGGGTATGCTCCCGCCCTTGTTTGTCCGGATTCTATGATGGCTAAAACCTCCATTCGCGAGCTGAACGTGAGCGGAAAACGCGTCCTGATGCGCGTGGACTACAACGTGCCGCTCAAGGAAGACGGCGGGCGGATGGTGATCACGGACGCGACTCGGATTCAGGAAACGCTCGAGACCCTCAAGTGGTTGATCAGCCAGGGGGGCAAGATCATTTTGATGGCTCACTTGGGACGGCCCAAAGGACAGCGAGACCCTAGTGCTTCGCTGCGGCCGGTGGCGGAAAAACTGTCCGAGATGCTGGGCCAGCCGGTTCGATTTGCCGACGATTGCATTGGTGAGGGGGTTGAGAATCAAGTGAGGGCCATGCAGCCCGGCGAAGTTCTGCTTTTGGAGAACGTCCGGTATCACAACGAGGAGGAAGCCAACGACCCGGCCTTCGCGGCGAAGCTGGCTTCTCTGGCCGACCTTTATGTGAACGACGCATTTGGCGCGGCCCATCGCGCGCATGCTTCGACGGAAGGCGTGGCCAAGTTGGTGAAGGCCCGTGGAGGAGCTTGTGCCGGCGGGTTTCTCATGGAACGGGAGCTCAAGTTTCTCGGGGACGAGTTGGAGGCGCCGGCCAGGCCCTTCGTGGTCATTTTAGGGGGCGCCAAAGTTTCCGACAAGATCGGGGTCATCGATCGGTTGCTCGAAAAGGCCGACACGATCATCATTGGCGGCGGCATGGCCTACACGTTTCGATACGCTCTGGGCCACAAGGTGGGGAAATCCTTGCTGGAAGCGGACAAGACACAGGTTGCTTTGAACGCCTTGGAGAAAGCCAAGCAGCGCAAGATCCGTTTTCTACTGCCGATGGACAACGTGGTCGCCACCCCTGTGGTCACCGACAAGTTGAACAAGAAGAGCAAGCCGATCGTGGAGTTCAAGGATCCGAGGATCAATGCCGGCACGCAGATTCCGGATCACGAGGAAGGACTCGATATCGGGCCGGAAACGGTGAAGGTTTTTGCGGATGCGGTCCGATCGGCGAAAACGATTTTATGGAATGGTCCGATGGGGATGTTTGAGGACCCGCGCTTCGCGGCTGGAACCAACGCCATTGCGCAAGCGGTGGTGGAAGCCACGGAAAAGAACGGCGCCAAGTCCCTGATTGGCGGCGGGGACAGTGTTAAAGCTTTGAACCAAGCCGGGCTGGGATCTCGAGTCACCTTTATGAGCACCGGGGGGGGTGCGAGCTTGGAATTCCTGGAAGGCCAGGTTTTGCCCGGGGTGGCGGCGTTGGATGATCGCCCCTAAGATCGAGCGAGACAGCAGGATCAGGGAGGAAGCAACATGGACAAGGAACGCAAATTACTCATCGCGGGCAATTGGAAGATGAACAAGACGGCGGCGGAGGCGCTCGATCTGGCGCAAGCGCTTGATCGGGATCTCGGCCTTGTCAAGGAGGTGGAAGTGGCTGTGTGTCCGCCCTTCACGGCCTTGGCGCGAGTTTCTGAAGTGTTGAAGGATTCCAATCTTCGGTTGGGTGCTCAGAACATGAGCGAGCATGCCAACGGGGCTTATACGGGTGAGATTTCAGCCGAGATGCTGAAGGAATTCTACGTGCGTTACGTGATTTTGGGACATTCCGAGCGCCGTCAGTATCAAAAGGAATCGGACGCTTTGATTGCCAGGAAGGCGGCTGCGGCGCACGCGGCGACCTTGAAGCCGATCGTTTGCGTGGGGGAGACGCTCCAGGAACGCGAGGCCAATCAAACGGCGGCCGTGGTGGAGTCCCAGGTGCGCGGCAGCCTCGCCGGCTTGACCAAAGCGCAAATGGAAGAGACAGTCTTGGCCTATGAACCGGTTTGGGCGATCGGCACGGGCAGGACTGCGACGTCCGCCCAAGCCCAAGAAGTGCATGCGTTGATCCGCAAGCTGCTGGCTTCTCTGTTTGATGAAGCGGTGGCCCGGAGGGTGCGCATTCAGTATGGCGGGAGTGTCAAGCCTGCCAACGCCCGCGAGTTGATGAGCCTTCCGGACGTGGATGGCGCGCTGGTGGGTGGCGCTTCGCTGGAAGCGCGCAGTTTCTCGGATATTGTGAAGAACTCTATATAGTTGATTTTATGAGCATTCTGATTGGTTTTCTTACGGTATTGCTGGTGCTTGCCAGCTTGTTGTTGGGTCTCTTGGTCTTGATTCAGTTGCCAAAGAAGGAGGCCGGCATGGGCGCTGCGTTCGGCGGGGGCACGACCGATGCCTTGTTTGGCGCGGGTTCGGGCACGGCGCTCACGCATATCACCAAGTACACGGCGGCGACCTTCCTCGGCCTGTGCTTGATCTTGTCGGTGCTGCATTCCCGGCAGTCGAGCTCGGGATCGAGGAACGTGTTGGAGAAGCTGGAGCAGAAGTCGAAGACCACCGCTGTGGTCCCCTCCGCGGCGGCTCCCGCGACCGCCACTGCTGGAACCAACGCGTTGACGCTGCCCAGCGCGACCACCCCGGCACCTGCCGCGCCCGCTTTGACCACGCCCGCTGCGGCGGTGGCCCCGGCCACTGCGCCAACCCCAGTTCCGCCCCCAGCGACCGCTCCGGCGCCGAACAAGTAAACTTCTCCCATGCGAAATCGCGCGCCCGCGTCGAATCCGAGGGGCCGCGCGGCATGGAGTGGTGAAGGGCGGGATTTCGCCGCAAATCGCGGCCGCCCGCTTTCCTTATGCGGTTTGGAAGAGCCCAGGCGATTAGGTGGGATTTGGGTTCTGCCGCTCCTGTTCCTTCTCGGATTGACCCCAGGCTGCGGCGGGCGAGGTCCCGCCCCGGATTTGGTCATCATCAACGGCAAGGAGCCTGAATCGCTGGATCCCGCCGTCATGAGCGGGGAGGCGGAGGGCCGGATCGTGCAGGCCCTGTTCGAAGGACTCACGCGCTACAACCCGACCAACGGAATGGCCGAACCCGGGTTGGCTGAGAGTTGGACCCTCTCCGAGAATGGACGACGCTATCGATTCCGGCTGCGATCCGAGGCCCGTTGGTCCAATGGCGAACCCATCCGAACGAAGGATGTGTTATACTCCTGGTTCCGGATGATCGATCCCGTCGAGGGGAGCCAATACTCGAGTCCTTTCTACCTTATTCGAAACGCCGAAGCTTATCAAACGGGCACGGTGAAATCCCGCGCCGAGGTGGGGATGAAAGCGTCGGATGAGCTGAATCTGGAGGTGGAGCTGGAAAACCCGGCGCCTTATTTCGTCGAACTGTGCGCCTACGCTCCCATGGCCGTCGTCCCCCAGCAGTCCATTGAGCGGCATCGGTCTGCTTGGTTGACGCAGGGTCAACCCCCTGCCAGCGGCGCTTATACCCTGGTGGAGTGGCGGCTCAACGACCGTGTGCGTCTGCGGAAGAATCCGCATTACTGGGACGCGGCGGGAGTGAAATCGACCTTGATCGACTTGCTTCCCGTCACGCATCCGACCACGGCGTTGAACCTCTACTTGAGCGGCCAGGCGGACGTGATTTGGGACAAGGATTTGATTCCATCGGATCTGGTGGAGACCTTGCGGAAGCGGCCGGATTTTCATTCTTTCGATTATCTGGCGACCTATTTCCTGCGGTTCAACACCACGCGCAAACCGTTTCATGATCCTCGGGTGCGCCGTGCGCTGGCGCTGGCGATCGACAAACGAAGGATTGTGGAGCAGATCACGCGCGGAGGGGAACGTCCGGCGGGCCATCTCGTGCCGCCCGGTTTGCCGGGTTATGTTTCGCCTCCGGGGCTTTCGGTGGATCCGGATCGGGCGCGAGCCTTGCTGGCGGAGGCGGGTTTTCCGGGAGGGGCGGGCTTTCCGAAGTTCCACTATCATTTCGACAGCCGCAAATCGCAGGAGAACATCGCGGTGCAAATCCAGGCCATGTGGGAGAAGGAGCTGGGGTTGCGGGCTGAATTGCGTCCCCAGGAATGGCAGGTTTATCTGAATACGCAGAGCCAGTTGGACTACGACATCAGCCGGAGCAGTTGGATCGGTGATTACAATGATCCCACCACGTTTCTCGATCTGTTCGCCGGCGGTAACCTGAACAATCGCACGGGTTGGAAGCACGAGAAGTATGACACGCTGTTAAAGCGGGCCGGAGCCGAGCCCGCGGGCCCGGCGCGCGCCGAGTTGTTGCGGCAGGCCGAGACGCTGCTCGTGGAACAAGAGATGCCCGTCGTACCGCTCTACTTCTATGCCGGCATGCAGATTCACGACCCTCGGCGGATTGAGGGGATTCATCCAAACTTGAGGGCTGAACATCCGTTGAGAGCGGTGGCGAGAAGGGGGGCGAGGCGGTGAGCTTTCAGCAGGTCTGGAAACGGCTGGCGGCCATGATTCCGGTCCTCTTGGGGATCAGCTTCGTGGTGTTTGGCATGATTCGCGCGGCCCCGGGCGGACCCTTCGACACTGCGCGCGCGGCGGTATCCGAGGAAGCCCGCGACGCGTTGCGCGCGCGCTATCATTTGGATGAACCCGTTTGGAAACAATACGGCCGGTTTTTGGCGCAGCTGGTGAAGGGAGATTTGGGACCGTCCTTGAAATATCGGCATCATACGGTGAACGACGTGTTGAGCCAGGCCTTGCCGGTTTCGATGATGCTGGGAGTCATGGCGTTCCTGTTTGCGCTGGCTTTGGGGATTCCTTTGGGGGTGGCGGCCGCGGTAGGACGCGGGCGCGCCTCGGGATGGCTCGCGGAAAGCGCCATTTTGCTTTGCATTTCCATTCCGGCGCTTCTGTTGGGACCCCTGCTGGTTCTGGTTTTCGCGGTCGGTCTGGGATGGTTCCCGGTGGGCCTGTGGAATTCGCCCTGGCACGCGGTCTTGCCGGTGGCCACGCTGGGGATTTTCTTCGCCGGCCGCGTCGCGCGTTTGATGCGTGAAGGCATGATGGACGCGTTCGGGTCGAGTTTTGTGACTGCTGCTCGGGCGCGGGGCGTTGGCGAGGGGAGTTTGATTTGGCGTCACGCGTTGCCTATCGGAGCCACTCCGGTGGTTTCTTATGCGGGTCCGCTGCTGGCGGACTTGCTCACGGGTTCTTTTGTCGTGGAGAATGTGTTTCAGATTCCGGGGATTGGAGTGTTCATGGTGAACAGCGCGCTGAACCGGGATTACACGATGGTGGTGGGTTTGGTGCTCGTTTACGCCGTTCTCTTGTTGATGCTCAATCTCGTGGTGGATGTGGCTTACACGGTGTTGGATCCCAAAGTGCGCCATGGGTGAATCGGCGAAGACGCAAGGGATCCGCGCAGGCGGCGGAGGGACACGCACCGGGCAGGGGCCATGGTCGCGGGCATGGAGTCATTTTTGGTCGCGGGCACCGGCGAAGTACTCGGCGGTCTTGCTCTTGGCGCTGGCGGTTTGGGTTGGGGCCGGGCCGGCTTGGCTGGGTGACAAGGCGTTGCGTTTGACCGACGCCAACCTGTCGCCGCCCGGCGCCCAGCACTGGTTCGGGACGGATCTGCATGGGCGGGACCTGCTCAGCAGGGTGTTGTCGGGGGCGAGGATTTCCGTGGCGGTGGGGTTGGTGGGGGCGATGGTCAGTCTGGTGATCGGTGTTTCGGTGGGTGCGATCGCGGGTTACTGGGGCGGAAAACTGGACGCGATCCTCATGCGTCTGGTGGATGCGCTGTATGCCTTGCCTTCGATCCTGCTGGTCATTGTGTTGGTGGCGGTGTTGGAGGATGCGGCGAAAGCGTCCTGGGGAGGATCCCATGCCGTGGAAGCGGGCGGGTGGATCCGCCTGCTCTTTTTGTTGGGCGGGTTGGGAGCGGTTTCCTGGCTGACCATGGCGCGTGTGGTTCGAGGCCAGGTGCTCTCGATTCGGGAACGCGCGTTTGTGGAAGCCAGCCGGGCGCTAGGCGGGGGGCGCTGGCATGTGTTGCGCCGTCATGTTCTGCCGCAGCTCAGTGGAGTGGTGCTGGCTTATCTCATGCTCACCGTGCCTGGCATCATTCTTTATGAATCGTTTCTGAGTTACCTCGGACTCGGGATTCAGCCGCCGCACGCCAGCTTGGGAACACTCATTGCGGAGGGGGCCGGGCAGTTGAATCCGATTCGCATATCGTGGTGGCTCCTCGTGTTTCCGGGCGGCATGCTAGTCCTGACCCTGGCCCTGCTGCAACAGGTCGGTGATGGATTGAGGGAAGCGTTCGATCCGAAGGCCTAGTCTCAGACATCCTGACCCCAAGTGGGAGATTCGGGACGGATGCAGAAGGGATGTGAGACCAGAGTGACGTGAAGCGGCTCAGTCGCAAGCCGGAGGCTCGCCAGCATGTAGCCGGTGGTTGAGAAGC
>Ga0194132_10002807_pt1 | contig 31905 bp, 28 predicted proteins | sample TA2KigOf80mmetaG_FD_148612 | JGI IMG/M metagenome (GOLD analysis project Ga0194132, IMG submission 148612) | Freshwater microbial communities from Lake Tanganyika, Tanzania - TA2015054 Kigoma Offshore 80m | ecosystem: Environmental > Aquatic > Freshwater > Lake | place: Tanzania: Lake... | reverse complement strand
GCGGAACTCCGCGACCCGCGCGGCCCGCCATGCCGTCTCGCGCCGCGGCACTGCCCGACGGATCGCCCGATCGAGTTCTCCGTCCTCCGGAACGCCGTCCTCGAGGAAGCCGATCGCCTCGAAGAGCGCGTGGATCGCGGTGCCGCGCTCGGCGGCGTCGCCACCTGCGATCGAGATCGCCTCGGCGAGCTCCTTCTCCTCGTGCGAGGAGGGCGGACGATCCCGGCGGGTCCGCACGGTCAAGGACCGGCGGAAGGAGATCGACCGCTCGACGTGCGTGGGGCGTGACGAGGATGAGGATGAGGACGAGGACGACCCCGCCGATGCGGAAGCCGCGACGGACGCGCGAGGCGACGCCGACGACTCCGTGGCTCGAGGCGAAGGCGAGCCCGCGACCGCCACGGCGACCCCAGCCTTCCCCGCCTCGCTCGCGCCCGCCTCCATCGCCTCCTCGAGCCATGCTCCGTCGCCCGACCGCCAGACGACGCCGCTCGCCGGAGCGCCAGGCGTGGCAAGCGCCTCGCGGATCACGCCGGCTGCGGTCGCGGGGCGCTTCTCCTCCTTCGGCTTCGGGGCGTCCACGAGCATGAAGAGCCGGTCCCGGGCGCGGGTCAGCGCGACGTAGAGGAGGCAGAGCGACTCGCGGACCTGTCGTGCGTCGCTCGCCTCGCGCACCGCGGCGAGCGCGGGCACGTGCTCGAGGCCTCTTAGGCGCCGGACGATCCGCCGGATGCGACCGTCCTCGTCCCTCGCGACGATCACGCCCTTCGATGGCTTGAGCCGCACGTCGAGCTCCGGGCAGATCACCGAGTCGAACTCGAGTCCCTTCGCCTGATGGACGTTGAGGACGGTCACGAGCGAAGCGGCGCCCTCGCCGACCCGCACCGCGTCGGCGGCGTCCACCAGCTCGATCGGTCGCGTCCAGCCCCTCGCGTCGATCGCGTCCGCTGCCTCAAGCAGGCGACCCCAGCGGCGACGGTCCCCCTCGCCGAGGGCTGGCTCGACCGCGGCGCGAAGCTCCTCCAGCACCGCCGCCGCGCCCAACTCGAGGAGCCTCGCCCGGAACCGCGTCGCGACGGCGAGGCGATCCTCGCGCGACGACCGCACGCCGAGACCCACCGCCGCGCCGAGCGGGCTCGACGCGACATGAAACGCCGCGATCGAGTGATCCGGCTGATCGCACAGGCGGAGGAACTCGAGCGCTGCGCTCGCCGCCGCCGAGTCGCGGATCGAGCCGCCGCCCCAGCCGGTCGCGTCGATCCCGGACGACCGAAGCGCCGCGAGCGTCGCCGCGACGGTGCGGTTTCGGCGCACCACGATCCCGATCGACGCGTCGGGCAAGCGACCGCGGAGCGCACGGACCAGCTCGACGACCCGCCGCGTCTTCGGCGAGGGCGCGAGCGAGTCCTCCTCGTCATCCTCCGAGGGATCATCGCCCTCGCGCGGCACGAGATGGAGCTCCGCGAGCCCCGCCTGCTCGCGCTTCGCCCGATGCGTCTCGAACACGCCTGCCCACCACCGCGCCGCGGTCGGCGAGGCTTCCAGCGCCGGGTCGCTCGTGCCGATCGAGCCGAGGACCGCGTTCACCGCCTCGAGCACCTGCGGCGTCGAGCGATAGGAGTCCTCCAACGACTCCGGCTTGAACGCGACGCTGCCGCGAGCCCCCTGAGCGGCGGCGAGGCGGTCGCCGAGATGCTCGAGGATCTCCGGCTCCGCGCCGCGCCAGCCGTAGATCGACTGCTTGAGGTCGCCCACCGCGAGGAAGGTCCGCGAGGCGTCGCCCCGGGCGACGATCTCCGACGCGATCGGTCGCAGCGCCGCCCACTGCGCGAGGCTCGTGTCCTGGAACTCGTCGAGGAGGAGGTGATCGACGCGGGCGTCGAGCCGCGCGAGCAGCTCGCCGAGAGGCGAGCTTCCGACCGGTGGTCCAGGCTGCGCCTCACGCCGCCGTCCGAGATGCCTTCCGACGAGCCGCGTCACCTCGGCGAAGGTCGTCGCCCCGCGCCGCTCGAGAAGCCGCCGCCTCTCGTCGCGCACCGCCAGCGCGAGCCTTGCCGAGGCGGTCGTGCGCCAGAGCGCGATCCGCTCCACCTCCCACCGCGCCCGCGCGACGATCGGCGAGAGGAGGGCGATCGCCTCCGCCGGCAGCGGCTTCGAGTAGTAGGTGCCGCCCTTGCTCGCGACCGCGCCGGTGAGTCCCCCGTCGAGCCATCCGACCCACGCCTCGAGCGGGATCGACGACGGATCACGCTCGCCGAAGGAGCGGAGGTCCGCCGCGGTCTTGCGAAGAGCGTTCGCGGTCCGCGTGCCGCCCTGCGCCTTCTCCTGCTCGATCGCCGGGGCGATCGCCTCGAGCGCCGCGGCGGTCGCCGCCGCCGCGATCTCCGCCGGCGGCTTCGGCAGCGTCCACGTCCACGCCTCCTCCGGCGCCTCCTCCGCGAGGCGGGCAAGCTCGTCGGTCGCGCGGCGGACGAGCTCGCCCACCGCGCGACCCGGGTTCCCCTCGGTCAGCGCCTCGAGGGTCGCGAGGAACGCCTCCGGATCCTCGGCGTCGAGCGACTCGATCACGCCCTCGACCGCCGCCGCCTCGAGGAGCGCCTCGCCATGCTCGTCGAGGGGCTCGAGCGGCCAAGGAAGCCCGAGCTCGATCGCGCTCGCGCCCGCGACGGCGAAGAAGAAGCTGTCGATCGTCCGCGCCTCGAGACGGTCGAGGTCGTCGAGGAGCCGGCGGAGCGCCGCCGCGGAGCGCTCCGGCGTCGCGTCGGAGGGCGCGAGCTCTCCGGAGGCGAGCAGTCCCTCGATCTCCTTCCTGCCCTCCGGCGTCGAGGCGCGGACCGCCGTCGCGAGGCGCCGCAGGATCCGTCCGCGGATCTCCCCCGCCGCGGCGCGGGTGAAGGTGGTCGCGAGGATCGAGCGCGGATCGACCTCGCGACCGCCCAGGAGGATCGCGAGGTAGCGCGTGGTGAGCGCGAAGGTCTTCCCGCTTCCCGCGGAGGCGAGGATCCGCCGGCAGGGCACGAGGCGGCTCATGCGTCCTCTCCTCCGAGCTCGGCGCCGAAGAGCACCGTCTCGCCGCAGAGCAGGGAGAACTCGTCCTGTCGCGCGGGCGGCGGAGCACGGTCGAACTCGCGGCGGCGGATCGCCCGCACCACCTCCCTCGCCCGCTCGATCGCGTCGGCGAAGATCCCCTCGTCCCACGCGGCGATCGTCCGGATCGCCACGTCGCCCGGGGCGCCCGCGAGCGTGACGTGCCCCACCTCGATCGAGGACTCCGCGGCGCCGAGCGGCCCCGCGAGGAGGTGCCGGTAGAGCGGCAGCTGCAGGTCGATCCAGCGCGGCGCCGCCCGCGGACCGGCGCGGTGCGCCCGCTCGGGCGTCGTCGCCTTGTCGCCGGTCTTGTAGTCGAGGATGCGGTAGCGCCCGGAGTCGAGGTTCCGGTCGATCCGGTCGAGGCGACCCGTGATGCGCTGCGGCGCCTCGCCCGGCGCCATCACGAGCGGCTCGTCGAACTCGCGCTCGACGTCGATCGTCCGCCAGCCTGCGCGGCGCGATTGCGCCTCCTTCGCCGCGAACGCGCCGAGCCGCCGCCGCAGCGAGCGGAGCTGCACCCGCACGCTCGCCGGAGGACGTGGTCCGAAGGAGCGTCGGGCGACCTCGGCGAGGATCGACTCGAGGCGATCGCGGAGGCGGAACTCGTCGCACTCGCCGCGGAAGGTCGCATCGCGTCCGAGCTGCTCGAACACTCCGTGGGCGAGCGTGCCGAAGCGGAGGGCGTCGAGTTCTCCCGCCCCCTCCGACGCCTCCTTGAGACGCTCGACGTGCCGCAGATAGAAGCGGTAGGGATCGAGCAGGTAGGTGCGGATCGCGGTCGGCGAGAGCTGCTCGGGAAGCGGTCGCGTCGGATCCGGCGCGGGCGGCGCGAACGCCGCGGAGCCGCCGCCGAGCGACCGCCGGAGCGTCGGAGCCGGATCGCCCGTCGCCGCGAGCACCCGCTCGGCGAGCGACTCGCCCTCGCCGCCGAGAAGCAACCGACTCGGAAGCTGCTCGCTGCCGTCGGGCGCCCGCCGCGGGACGATCACCGCGAGGTGCGTGCACCGCGCGGCGATCGTCGCGAGCACCGCCGCGTCGCGGGCGTGCCGCGCGAGCGAGGTCGGAAGCCCAAGGGTCCGCCGCAGCGACTCGGGAAGCAGGGTCTCGCCCCCGCCGGCGCCCGGAACGACGCCGTCGTGAAGTCCGACCACGACGAGCCTCGGCGCGAGGTCGGCGGCGAGCTCGAGCCAGCCGAGACCCTCGACCGCGTCGCCCTCGACGGTGGTCGCGCGACGCTCCCGGCGAAGCATCTCGTTCAGGCGATCGAGGAAGGTCTCCGCGGCGATCGGCGATTCGATCGCCGGATCGACCGCCGCGATCGAGCGGAGCACGCGGGCAACCGCGGCAAGGTCGTCGCGGAGCCGGTCACCCTCGCCGCGGAGCTCGCGCGATCCGCGGTCGACCGCCTCCGCGACCTCGCGGAGCCACGACGCGACCTCCGTCGCCCAGGCGGCGGAGGGACGCCTCGCGGAACTCCACCGCTCGACGAGGGTGCGAAGTCGATCGATCGCGCCCGCGGTCGAGCGCCTCGCCTCCTCGCGGAGCGCCGGTCGGCGTCCCTCCTCGGCGGCGCGGCAGCCCTCGGCGAGCTGCTCGAGCGAGCGCGGCATGCGGAGCGCGATGACCTCCGTCGCCGTCGCGGAGAGGTCCGCCCCGCCGCCGAGCCAGGCGGCGAGGTGCGTATGGCGGAGCACCGCCGCCGCGAGCGCAGCGCTCGGGGCACCGACGAGGCGGGTCATCGACTCGATCGCCCGCCCCGGAGAGGAGGATGCGAGCGACTCGCCCTCGGCGAGGTGGAGCGTCATGCCCGCGCGACGCGCGACCCGCGCGAGCGGCGCCGCGAGCACGGGGTCCGCGATGCCGACCGCGACCTCGTCGATCGATGCCTCGCGGCTCCAGACCTCGAGGCGATCGAGCATCGCCTCCGCGGCGTCGGCGACGGTCGCGGTCATCGTGACCGCCTCGATGGGGAGATCGATCGCCCGCCCGATCCACCGCTCGGCGACCACCGCGCCGAGCGCGTCGAAGTCATCCGCCCGCTCGGCGGGCGCCGCGACGAGGACGACCGCGCTAGATCGCTCGAGGAGCCGACGCTGCCAGCCGGTCCACTCGAGGACCCCCGCCGCGACGACCCGCCGCGGGGAGACCGTGCCGGCGGCGACCGCGTGGGCAAGGAGCGCGTCCGGGTCCGCGAGTCCCGCCTTCGCGAGGCGTTCGGCGACGCGGGCGTCGAGGCGGAGGATCGCCTCCCAGCGCGGTCGCTCCGCGGGCGACGCCGCGTCGAGGATCGCGCGGGGCGAGACCTGCTCGAGCCGAAGCTCGGCGACCACCCGCACGAGTCGCCCGGCGAGGGACCACGCGAGCGCGTCGCGGTCGCCCGCCGCGGCGCCGACGAGGGGCGCCGCGAGGTCCTTGGGCGCCGCGAGCAGCTCGCTCGCCCACGCCGAGCGCAGCTCCCACTCGCTCGCGGGCGCTCGCCCCTCGACCTGATCGACCATCGCGTCCTGCACGAGCCTCGCGAGTCGTCCGGGCGTCGCGACCTCGGGCGGTCGGAACGCGGCGCCGCGGCGCCGCGCGTCCTCCGCGAGCCGCCGCAGGAACTCCCGACCTGCCCGGGCGCCGCTGAAGATCCACAGTTGATCGGACGCATCGACCTCGCCGCCGACGACCTCGGCGCGGGCGAGGAACCACTCCGCCGCGAGGAGCGGGATCGGGCGGTCCCAGCCGAGCAGGTGCCGCGTCACGCCGCGCGGCGCAACGCCTCCGGAGTCCCCCCGCGGGAACGCATCGACGGGTCGATCAGGGGTTCGGTCCTTCGAACCAGCCACGGGCGGACGGTAGCACGCCAAGTCCGCGCCGGAGGCGCGGGCGATGACGACGCCCCGTCAGCGTCGCGCGGGCAAGCGACGAAGGACTTGGCTCGATGAGGTCCTCAGTCCGCCGGCGCCGTGACGAGGTCGAGGATCGCCTCGCCGTCGCCGACCTCCGCGTCGAGGAGCGAGACCCTCCGACCATCGCCGAGGTCGATCTCGCCCGGAATCGTGAGTCCCTCGAGGACCTCCGCGAACGCCGCGTGCTCCTCGCGACCGCCGGTCACGCGGTCGAGGACCGCGTTCCTAATCCCGGCGTCGGGCCAGGGCAGGCGGAGGCGACCGAACCCCGCCGAGGTCCAGCGGAGCGTGACCGAGCCATCCTCCTTCGAGGCGACCGGCGCCGCCTCGAGGACCGCGACGCTGCCGAGGTCCTTGAGCTCGACCGCGAGGCTCACCCGCCCGTGGGCGAGCCGGACCTGCACGCGACCAACCGACTCCGGCCAGGCGCCTCGGTGCTCGACCCACGGCCGCAGGCGCTCGGCGAGCCAGAGGTTGAGGTCCTCCTCGCGCACGCGGAGCGACCAGGTCGGCTGCTCGGCGCGGATCCGCGAGAACTCCTCGGCGAGCCGACGCTCGACCGTCCAGCCTCGCTCGCGCGATGCCTCGTCCGAGGCGGGCGGCTTGAACCACGCCGGAGGCGTGCGCGCCGACCAGAACCCCGCGGCGATGCCGACCGCAAGCAGCACCACGACGAGGAGAAGGACGAGCCGACCGAGGCGCCTCATGACGCCTCCTGACCCCGGCGCGACGACTCAGGCATGACCGCGACCGCCCGGCGAGAGGCGGGCGAGCGCCGCCTTCGCCATCGCGCCGATGATCGCGACGACGACGAGCATCGAGACCACGCCGACCGCGAGGATCCAGCCGCGCCCCGGCTCCTGGAGGAATCCCTGGATGTCCGCGGCGCCCGTCGCCGCCGCCGAGTGCGCGAGCCACACCGCGAGCGCCGTCCTCGGGGTCATCCCGATCACGGTGCCGAGGATGAACGGCGCGAATCGCACGCCGGTCGCCGCCATCACGAGGTTCGAGAGGGCAAACGGAGAATTCGGCGGCATCCGGAGGAGCGCGACGACGAGCACCGTCCGCCCGAAGCCGTGCCCGATCAGCGACTCGCGGATCACCGACGCGCGGGGATGACGGGCGATCGCCGTCTCGAGGCTCTGCTTCGCGACGAGCCGCGTGATCAGGAAGCCGATCACCGCGCCGCCCGCGAAGCCCCCCAGCGCCGCGGGCACGCCCGCGGCGAGCCCGAAGACCCAGCCGCCGAGGATCGACTGCGCGTAGGTCGGCAGCAGCCCGAAGCCCGCGGAGAGCGCGAAGAGCCCGACGTAGATCCAGATCCCCTCGCCCGGATGTGAGGCGAGCCACTCGCTGATCGGTCCGATCCGCGCGAGCAGCCAGAAGCCGAGGAGCGCCGGGAGCGCGGTCCATGCAGCGCCGAGGATCCAGGTTCCGGCGAGACCCTTCCGCTCGATCGCCACCGGATCAGGCAGCGTCGGGGCGGGCTCGGTCGGCGAGGAGGTTCCCACGCGGATCTCCCGCCGCGAGGCGGCGCAGGGCGTCCGGTCGGATCACTCGAGCGCGGCGGCGCCGCCGACGATCTCGGTGAGCTCGGTCGTGATGCGGGTCTGGCGGGCGCGGTTGTAGTCGCGCTTGAGCGTCCGCCCAAGACCGGCGGCGTTGTCGGTCGCCGCCTTCATCGCGACCATCCGCATGACCTGCTCGCTCACGACGGCGTCATTGAACGCCTGGAAGAGCGAGACCGAGACGGTCTTCGGGAGGATCGCGTCGAGGAGCGTCGGAGCGTCGGGACTGAACTCGTAGACGGTCGCCCCCCCGCCGCTCGCCGCGGACTTCGACTCCGTCGCCGCAGGCGGCTCGAGCGGCAGCAGCGTCATGACCTCGGGCACCTGTCGGCTGTTCGAGACGAACCGCATGTAGACCACGCGGACCGCGTCGCACGTGCCCTCGGTGAACTCCCGCATGTAGGTCTTCGCGAGCTCATTGACCGCCAAGTAGGTCGGCTTGTCGCCGATCTGGTGCCTCGCCGCGACCTCGACCCGGGCGAACTTGAAGAAGAGGCTCGCCTTGCGTCCGGCGGTCTCGACCCGCAGGGTGTTGCCGGCACCCGTCGAGCGGCGGATCGCCGAGATCGCCTGCTTCAGCACGTTGCCGTTGTAGGCGCCGCAGAGACCGCGGTCGGAGGAGATGACGAGGAACACCTCGCGCTTCGCGCCGGCGGGCTCCGGTCGCATCAGCGGATGGGTGAACTCCCCCGCCGAGGCGGCAAGGCGTCCGCTCATGTCGCGGATGCGGTCGGTGTAGGGGCGGGTCGCCTTCGCGCGCTGGAGCGCCGCGGTGAACCGCGCCGTCGCGATCATCTGCATGGTCTTCGTGATCCGCTGGATGGTGCGGACCGCGACCATGCGCTTCTTGATGGTCCTGATCTGACCCATGGGGCGGGGAGTGTAGCAATCACCACGCCCCGGCACGCCCCCCAGAACCGGCGCCAGACCCGTCGCCAGACTCGTCGCCAGACTCGTCGCCAGCCCAAGGCGAGAGCCGTCCCGCCGTCACTCCCGACGACCGCCGAGGACCATGCCGTCGAAGCCGAGCGACATGCCCGCGGGAAGGCGGGCGTCGGTCGCGGCGTGAGGCAGGTCGTGGGTCATGTGGATGAAGACCGTACGTCGCGCCGCGATCTCCCCCGCCGCGGCGACCGCCTCGTCGAAGGTGAAGTGCGTCGGATGCCGGCGGTCCCGCAACAGGTCGAGGACGAGGGTGTCGATTCCCGCGAGCAGCCGCCACGACTCGGGCGGGATCGCCGAGCAGTCGGTGCAGTAGGCGAGCGGAAGCGGTCCCGGCTGCTCGCGGGCGATCGCCCCGCCGCGGTCGAGCGCCTCGATGCGGAAGCCGAGGATCGGCAGCCGACCGTGCAAGAGCGGCACCGGCGTGAAGCGGAGCCCGCACAGGTCAAACGGCCGGCGGCGGTCGATCGGTCGCGCGACGAGGTCGGCGACGAAGGACTCGTTGACGTTCGACTGCCGCTCGAAGACGTGCCGGTAGACCCGCCGGAGGCTCGCGAGGACCTCCGGCTCGGCGAAGATCTCGATCGAGCGGCCCATCAGGACGTTGTAGCGCCGGACCTCGTCGAGACCCCAGACGTGATCGACATGGTCGTGCGTCACCACGATGCCGTCGCATCGCCCGAGCTGGTGCCGCAGCGCCTGCTCGCGATGGTCCGGCGGCACGTCGATCAGGATCACCCGCGGCTCGCCCGACTCGTCCACGAGGCGGAGGCAGGCGCCGCAGCGGAGCCGCTTGTCCCGGGGATCGTCGCTGCGGCAGGTCGCGCAGGCGCAGCCGATGACCGGCACGCCCGAGGAGGTCCCGGTCCCGAGGAGGAGGAGCTCGACCTCGCGGACGAGCGCCGCGGCGCCGGCGCCGACTTCGAGTCGAGGCGAGCCGGAGGTCATCCCACGACCGCCGGAGCGGGGCGATCGACCGACTCGATCGCCTCGACGAGCCGCGCCGCGGCGCCCTCGGGATCCTCCGCGGCGGTGATCGCCCGCCCGACCGCGAAGCCCCGCGCGCCCGCGGCGGCGGTCGCCGTGGCGTTCGAGGGATCGATCCCGCCGATCGCGAGGTGCGGATGGTCGGCGTGCCGCGACGCGAACGCGCGGAGCAGCTCGAGACCCGCCACCGAGAGCTCGCGCTTCGTCGAGGAGGGATGGATGCAGCCGACGCCGAGCATGTCGGCGCCGTCGGCGAGGGCTCGCTCGACCTCGCCGAGGTCGTGCGTGCTCGCCCCGAGCAGGAGGTCCGGTCCAGCGAGGCGGCGGGCCGCGCGGAGCGGGAGGTCGTCCTGACCGAGATGCACGCCATCCGCGCCCACGGCGAGGGCGAGGTCCACGCGGTCGTTGATCACGATGCTCGCGCCGCGGGGACGGGCGAGGTCGATGACCCGCCGCGCGTGCGCGAGGAGCTCGCGGTCGGCGAGGTGCTTCTCGCGCACCTGCACGCAGTCGGCGCCACCGCGGAGCGCCGCGTCGAGCACCTGCGACCACGACCCGCGGCAGGCGTCGATCGTGAGCAGCACGCAGAGCCGCCACTGCCGACGGCGGCGGCCGAGGAGCGATCGCTCGACCCGCGCCGCGAGCTCGTAGGACTCGTAGCGGCACCGCTCGATCCCCGCGGCGGCGGCGGGATGGTCGATCTTGAGGAGCTCCTCGAGCGATCGAAGCGCCTCGGCGAGCCGCGAGCCCGCGACCGCGGCGACCTCCGCCCAGTCGCGCCGGCGCTCCTCGCCCGCGACCTTCGCCTCGCGACCGGGATCGCCCTCGACGTCGCGACCTCGGCGGAGCCGCGACGCCGGGATGACCGCGGTCGCCTCCCGGATCTCGTGCCGGATCGCCTTGAGCCGTGCGCCGAGGGCGCCGTCCTCCAGCGCGAACCTCGCCGCGTCCTCGAGGACCCGCAGCGCCTCGCTCGCGCGGTTCAGGTTCGCGTCGATCACCCGAGCCAGTCCGTCCACGGCGCGATCATACGGGCGCCCCCGCTACACTCCGCCCCCCTTCCACGGAGGACCTCGCCATGCCCTTCACCCTTCCCGAGCTTCCCTACGCGAACGATGCCCTCGAGCCGGCGATCGACGCCCGCACGATGGAGATCCACCGGACCAAGCATCACCAGGCGTACGTCACGAACCTCAACAAGGCGCTCGAGGCGCACCCCGACCTCGCGTCGCTCTCGATCGAGGCGCTCTGCGCCCGGATGGGCTCGCTGCCGGAGTCGATCCGCACCGCGGTCCGCAACAACGGCGGCGGTCACTACAACCATTCGATGTTCTGGCGGGTGATGTCGCCGCCGGGCAAGGGCGGCACCACCTCGCCGGCGCTCGCGGCGGCGATCGACGCCGCGTTCGGCTCGATGAACTCGATGAAGGAGAAGTTCGGCGCCGCCGCCGCGGGGCGCTTCGGCTCCGGCTGGGCGTGGCTCGGCATGGGCGGCGACGGTCGGCTCTCGATCTGCTCGACGCCGAACCAGGACAACCCCCTGATGACCGGGCTCGTCGACTGCGCCTGCACGCCGATCCTCGGGCTCGACGTGTGGGAGCACGCCTACTACCTGCACTACCAGAACCGGCGCCCCGACTACGTCTCGGCGTGGTGGAGCGTGGTGAACTGGAACGAGGTCAACCAGCGGTTCGAGGCGGCGCGGAAGAAGTAGCGTCGCCCGTCGGGGCGGGATCGCTCGGGGTCGAGGTCTCCGGCGACGGAGCCGCCGGCGTCGCCGCCGAGGGGTTCGGCGCGACCTCGGGCAGCGCGAGGTTGATCGCGCGGAAGCCCCCCACCATCTCCATGAAGGCGTCGCGGTTCGCGTCCACGGTCGCGGAAGGTCCGACGAGCCGCACGAAGACGCGCCGCTTCGGCGCCTCGATCACCGCGGCGATCTGCGCGTGGTCGCCGCGAGGCGCCGCCGCGCCCATCTGCAGATAGGCGCCACGGTGCTCGACGATGAGCGTCGGCTGCTCGTACTCGATCCGCTCGCGCATCACCGGCTGGGTCGGCTGCCCGGCATCGTCGAGGAACTGCCGGCTCCAGCGGTCGACGTTGAGCTCGGTGGGACCGCCCTCCTGCTCGAAGAAGAGGCTGAAGATGAGGTCCGCCGCGCCGGCGCCGTCTCGCCCGGGCACCGCGAACTGGAGCGTCCGGAACTGCATGGTCGGCTGCTGCCAGGTCCAGGTGGGCGGCTTCCGCGCGTGCAGGCCACCGATCTCGACGAGGGTCGGGTCGTCGTCGGGACCCGTCAACTTCCAGTTCTGCGGATCCGTGGGATCCTCCGAGGTCGGCGGCTTCGCGACGATCGCGTTCTTGAGCGATCCGCCCGGCGGCCGCACCGCGTTCGCCGCCGCCTCGTCCGGAGCGCGGATCGGCGCCGGACCGACCGGCGCCGGACCATCGTCGCCGCAGCCTGCGAGACCCGCGACGACGAGCAGGGTGGCGAGCAGGCGGCGTCGCGGCAGTGAGTGGTTCATCGCGGGATTCCTGAAGTCGGTGGTGGAGTCGGTGGCGAGTCCGTCGGGGTCGTCATCGCTCACGCGGTCGCGAGCGTCGTGGGTCGAGGGCGATCCGGTCGAACCGTCGTCGAGGCGGCTCGCGCGGCATGAGGTCGTGCGTCGAACTCCTCGTACGATAGATCATCTGCGTGGCGTGGTGATCAAGCGATGACCGCTCCTCCTCTCGAGATCGTGGGTCGCTGCTGGACCGCGGACGCAGCGCGACCGTGGGCAGGCTCGATCGTGGTCGAGGGAGGTCGAATCGCGGCGATCGATCGCCCGCGGTCGGGCGCCCGGACGGTCCGGCTTGGCGAGGCGGTCGCGATGCCCGCCTTCATCGACGCGCACGTGCACCTCGTGATGGCGGGGCTGTCGCTCGATCAGGTGGACCTCGGAGCGGTCGATGGTCGTCGCGCGTTCGAGCGGACGATCGCCGACGCCGCGGCGAGGCTCGACCGCGAGGATCCCTCCCGCACGCGGTGGATCGAGGCGTGGGGCTGGTCCGCCGAGCGCTGGGCGGCGGAGGGCGGCGCGGACCCGGACCGGACTTGGTTCGCCGCGGCGGGATCGCGACCGGCGATCGCCTGGCGGATGGACCGGCACGCCTGCGTGCTCAACGACGCGGCGATCGCGGCGGTCGAGCGGCGGCATCCGGGACTCCCCGTCTTCCCGGGCGGCGCGGTGCGCCGTGACGCCGCGGGGCGACCTACCGGGCTCCTCGTCGAGGCGAACGCCTGGCGGCAGGCGCAGCCGGAGGTCCCGGCGCCGGACGCGCCGCGCCGCCGCGCCGCCGTGCGCGCCGCGGCGCGGCACCTCCACCACTTCGGCGTCGCGACCGTCGGCGCGATGGAGTACGCCCGCGAGGTCCGCGAGGCGATCCTGCCCGAGGCGGCGACCCTGCCGCTTCGGGTGAGGCTGACGCTCCTCGACCGCGACTGGCCCATCGATCCGTCGCTCGCGGCGCGACTCAACGAGGAGATCGAGGCGCTGGGACCGCGCGCCGCGGCGTGGACCAAGGTCATCGGCTTCAAGGCGTTCGCCGACGGCACGCTCGGGCTCCGCACGGCGCGGATGCTCGAGCCGTATCTCGACGCGGCGCCCTCGCGCGGGATGCTCGTCGAGCTCGCCCTCGACGGTCACCTCGACGCCTGGGCGAGGCTCGTGCATGCGTCGGGGCTCTCGCCCGCGATCCACGCGATCGGCGACGAGGCGCTGCGGCGCTCGCTCGACGCCTACGCGTCGCTCGACGCCGACGCCGGGGTCGCGGCGCCGCCCCGGATCGAGCACGCCCAGACGCTCGACCGCGGCGACCTCCCGCGGGTGCGCGGTCGGATGCTCAGCATGCAGCCGCTCCATCGGGTCGAGGACGCCCTCGTCGCGCCGCGGGCGCTTGGCGAGGCGAGGCTCGCGGGCTTCTTCGCGTTCCGCTCGCTGCAGGAGGCGGGAGCGATCCTCGCCTTCGGATCGGACTGGCCGATCGTCGCGCCGGACGCGATCGAGGCGGTGCGGAGCGCCGTCACCGCCCGCATCGCGGATGGTCGGGTGTTCCGCCCGCAGGAGTCGATCACGCCGCAGGCGGCGCTCCTCGCCCACACCCGCGATGCGGCACGGTGCCTCGGGCTTGCCTCGACGGGCATGCTCCGCGAGGGGCTCGATGCGGACCTCGTGGTGCTCGACCGCGACCCGATCTCGGCGGAGTGGCTCGACTCGCCACCGAGGGTGCTCGCGACGATCGTGGGCGGCGAGGCGGTGTTCGATCCGCACGGCGTGCTTGCGTAGGCGAGCGGTTCGGATGGCGGCGCTCGTCGCGCTACCATGCGACCCCTTGGACGTGGCGGACGCCCCGTCGGGAACGGAGCCCCTCGTGAGCGGATGGTGGGTCCACAACCTCTTCGAGCAGGGCGGCGCGCCGCTCGTCGCCACGTGGGTGATCTGGGTCATCGGATCGATCGTGCTGCACGAGCTCGCCCACGGCTGGGCAGCGCTCTGGCAGGGCGACGAGACGCCGCGCGAGCTCGACCGCATGACCATCAACCCGATGGTGCACATGGGTCCGTGGGCGCTCCTGATGTTCGCGCTCATCGGGATCACCTGGGGTCTCATGCCGACCGACCCGAGCCGCTATCGCTGGGGTCGGCGGGGTCGGATCGTGGTCTCCGCGGCGGGACCTGCGATGAACCTTCTCCTCGCCTTCGTCGCCCTCACCGTCCTCGGCATCTGGCAGGGCGTGGCGAGTCCCTCGGGACAGGTCGCCGACCGGCTCGTCCAGTTCCTGACGATCGGGGGCTTCCTGAACCTGGCGCTGGCGATGTTCAACCTGCTGCCGGTCCCCCCGCTCGATGGATCGGGGATCCTCGCCGGAGCGTCCTTCACGTGGTACCGCTGGAGCCAGAACCCCCAGGTCGCGCTCTACTCGATGCTCGCCCTGATGGTCCTCTTCTTCATGGGCGGCTTCGGCGGGGTCCTGTTCGGGGCGGCGGCGGACGCGTCCAACGCCTACGCCGACTGGGTCAGCGGCGTGCTGCGGGGTCCCGGCGGCCCGCCGGTCGAGGGCGGACCGGTCGGGTGAGGTCGCTCCTCTTCGACCGGAACCCTTGAACCAACCCTGCTGCCCGGTACACTCCCCGATTCGCATCCGCCGGGCCAAGGAGCCCCCCACGGAGCCATCCGGCTCTCCCGGGACTCCCGGCGCCTGAGTTCGATCCGCCACCGAGGCGGACGGGCCCGCGTCCGGCGCCACGAGGTTCCCCCCATGGTCGTGCTTCGCCTCAAGCGGATGGGCCGCGCCCACAAGCCGTTCTATCGCCTCGGCGCGATGGACAAGCGTTCGCCCCGCGACGGTCGCGTCATCGAGCATCTCGGCTGGTTCGATCCGACCGCCCCCGAGGGCAAGCAGCACGCGATCAAGGTCGACCGCGTCCGCTACTGGCTGAGCGTCGGCGCCCAGCCGAGCCAGACGGTCACCGACCTCCTTCGCCGCCTCGGCTGCGACGCGAAGCCGGGCACCCCGGTCGCGAGCGCCTAAGCCTCCCCGACGATCCCGCAACCGCGGGCTCGGAGGTTCCCATGCGGATCGACTTCCTGACCATCTTCCCGGAGATGTTCCCGCCGGTGCTCGGCGCGGGCGTGGTCGGTCGCGCGATCGAGGCGGGGATCGCCGAGGTCCGGGTGCATGACCTGCGGCGGTACAGCCTCGATCCTCATGGTCGCGTCGATGACCGACCCTTCGGCGGCGGTCCCGGCATGGTCATGATGGCGCAGCCGGTGCACGACGCGGTCCGCGAGGTCGAGGCGTCGGATCCTCGTCCTGCGCGGCGGATCGTGCTCTCGCCCCAGGGCGAGCCGTTGCGTCAGGCGAGGGTCGCCGAGCTCGCCCGCGCGGAGCGGCTCCTCGTCCTCGCCGGTCGATACGAGGGTCTCGACGAGCGGGTGCTCGACGAGCTCCGTCCGCTCGAGATCTCGATCGGCGACTTCGTGACCAGCGGCGGGGAGATCCCGGCGCTCCTCCTCGCCGACGCGGTGATCCGCCTGCTTCCCGGGGCGCTCGGTCACGAGGGCTCGGCGGGCGAGGACTCCTTCTCGCTCCGCGACGACGCCGACCGTCCGCTCCTCGACTGTCCCCACTTCACGCGACCCCGCTCGTGGCGGGGTCGCGGCGTTCCCGAGGTCCTCCTCGGCGGCGACCACGCGGCGATCGCCCGCTGGCGCCACGAGCAGCGCCTCGACCGCACCGCGCGACGCCGCCCCGACCTCCTCGCGGTCGTCGGCGCGGGTCGCTGACCGCTCCGTCCGTCGACTTCTTCTCGCCCCCGACTCGAGTCCAGCCATGAGCCGCATCAACCGCACCCTCACCGTCGAAAGCGTGGTCGCCGATCAGCTCAAGCCCCAGGGGGCCTACCCGCGCTTCAACATCGGCGACACCGTCGACGTCCACTACCGCATCATCGAGGGCGACAAGGAGCGCATCCAGGTCTTCCAGGGCGTCTACATCGCCGACCGCGGACGCGGCATCAACCGCATGATCACCGTCCGTCGCATCGTCGCGAACGAGGGCGTCGAGCGCATCTTCCCGCTCCACAGCCCGCGGATCGCGAAGATCGAGGTCGTGCGCCACGCCGACGCCCGCCGGGCGAAGCTCTTCTACCTCCGCGACCGCTTCGGCAAGAGCCGCCGGCTCCGCGACCAGCGGCGCGGGCTGAAGCACGTCGAGCCGGCGACCGCCTCCGAGCACGAGTCCGCGCCGTGACGGATGCGGGCGTTCCCATCCGGGTCCGCCTCGGCAAGTCCTTCTCGTTCGAGGCCGCGCACTTCCTCCCCACCTTTCCGGAGGGGCACAAGTGCCGCCGCATGCATGGTCACTCCTTCCGGGTGGACGTCACCGTCGATGGTCTCGTCGAACCGGCGGTCGGCTACCTGATCGACTACGGCGATCTCAAGAAGCTCGTCGCGCCGGTGATCGACGAGCTCGACCACCGCTGCCTCAACGAGATCCCCGGGCTCTCGAACCCGACGAGCGAGCTGCTCGCCGCGTGGATCTGGCGCCGGCTCCACGGTCGCGTGCCGAACCTCGCGGAGGTGGTGGTCCACGAGACGTGCACCTCGCGCTGCGAGTTCCGCGGCTAGACCCTCCGGTCGACCGCACCCGTCCATGCGCCACGCCTTCCCCTCCGCCGACCACTGGCACTGGCGCTCGCCGAAGGGCGTCGCCGCGCCGCCGCCGCTGGTGTCATGGGAGGGAAACCTCCTCCGCGACGCGCTGCCGCCGCCCGCATCGTTCGCGTCGCCGTGGATCGTCGCGCGGAGCGGATCGCTCGCCGAGGATCCCTTCGAGGACGAGCCCCGCAACTGGATGGGTCCCGGGCGGGCGGCGCTCGAGAAGATCTGCGACGGACTCGTCGGACCGCTCGTCGCCCACGAGCGGCTGCTCCTTCTCCGCCCCCACGCGCGGCAGGTGCTGAGCGACGTCGCCGGAACCGCGGACTTCCTCCGCCGGCACCGCGGCGAGCGGTTCGGTCTCGCCCTCGCCCCCGCCGACCTGCTCACCATCGACATGCTTCCACAGGCGGAGGATCACCTCCTCCGCATCGCCGAGACCCTCGCGGGTCTCGCGACGATCGTCCTCCTCGAGGACGCGCGGCCCTGCCGCGACGATCCGGACCGCGTCGAGATCGTGCCCATCGGGGAGGGAGTGCTGCCGCTCGGACCGCTTCTGACCCTCGTCGGATCGTCCCGAGCGACCGCGTGGATCGCCGCGCGGGGTCCGCGGGGCGAGGAGGTTCTCGCCCCTCCGCAGGCGCGGGACGATCCGACCCGACCGCGGTCCTGACCGATCCTTCGCGCCGGGGTCGGCACCGTCCGCGGAGGCGGGTTACGATTTCTTCGATCGCCGCCAGGAGGTGCTGCGATCGGAGGAACGGATGACCGCAGTCGCGAGCGGACTCGACGCCAAGGTGCTCGTCCTCAACCGCATGTACGCGGTGATCCGGGTCGTGGACGCGCGACGCGCGTTCTCGCTGCTCGCGAAGCAGGTCGCCGAGATCATCGCGATCGAGAATGGCGCCTACCGCAACTACGACCTCGCGACGTGGGCGGACCTCGGAGCGCTCCAGCAGCAGTTCGAGCGGGAGGAGCACGACTGGGTGCGCACGACCCGCGTGGTCATCGCGGTCCCGAAGATCATCCGCGTCCTCGGCTACGACCGCCTGCCGCGCGAGGGCGTGAAGCTCAACCGCCGGAACATCTACGCCCGCGATGCCAGCCGCTGCCAGTACTGCGGTCGTGCATTCTCGACCCGCGAGCTGACCCTCGACCACGTCATCCCGCGCGTGCAGGGCGGCGAGAACTCCTGGACGAACCTCGTCTGCGCCTGCGTCCGCTGCAACGCGCGGAAGGGCGGGCGAACCCCGAGCCAGGCAGGCATGAAGCTGGTGCGCACGCCGCGCCAGCCGAAGCGGAATCCGGCGATCACCATCCGCCTCGGAAGCCCGAGGTACCAGTCGTGGAAGGCATTCCTCGACGAGGCGTACTGGACGGTCGAGCTCTCGTAGCGAGCTCAGCGTCGATCAATCCGGCTCCGGGCTCAGGCGACCGGTCGCGCGGTCGTCGCGGGCAGCGTCGGCAGGACCTCGGGCTCCGCGGGCGTTCCCGCCTCGGTCGGGGCGCTCGGGTCCATCGCCGGCTCGATCAGTTCTTGCCGCGGCTCGATCTCGATGCTCGTCGAGCAGGTGCGGCCGTCCGGCCAGCGCTCCTCGCCCTCGACGCGGCGGATCAGCATGCTCTCGGGATCGATGGTCAGCTCGAGGATCGCCGAGGGCTCTCCCGGCGTGTCGCCGCCGCTTCGGAGCTCGAGGCGGAGCATCGGGCGGTCGTCCAGCTCGACGGTGCGGAGCGAGGTCGGGCGGTACCCCTCGAGTCCCTCCGGGCGCAACTCGCGGAGCGGCTGGTCGAGCAGTCGGAGCGCCAGGTGCGGCGCGAGCGCCGCATCGACGTCACGGCGAGCGCGGCGGCGATCCGCGGCAGTGCGTCCGCCGGGGTGGTCATCGTCGGAGGGGAGGAGCGCCTCGAGCAGCCGCGTCGCGGTCGAGATCACCTCGACCCGACCATCGGCGATCCGACCCTCGACCCGCACCCGCGAGCGGGAGGTGGTGGCGTCGGAAGGATCGGCGCCGGAGATCACCTGCTCGAACCACGAGACGTCCGCGTAGCGCACGAGCTCGCGGTAGCGGCGAACGAGGGAATCGAAGAACCTCGCCGCCTCCGGCGAGACCTCGGTCAGCGAGGCGGGCGGCACGTCGGGAAGCCCACGCGGGAGGTCGTCCGCGGGCGACGCCTCGACCGCGAGGGCGAGACCGAGGCACGCGAACGCCGCTCGAAGGCGCTGGCTCATCCCGGCACCGTAGCACGCGCCGTCTGTCCGTGCTGCTGGATTCCGCCGCGAGGCGCTCAACTCGTGCCGAGGATCGCCGCGTTCAGCAGCACGACGACCCCGTTGGTGATGCCGTGGGCGACGATCGCCGGACCGAGACCGCCAAGGAGTTCGCGGGCGATGCAGAACGCGACCGCGAGCGCCGCGAGCACCGGCGCGAAGGCGATGCCCTGCGGGTGGATCGCCGCGAAGAGGCTCGAGGAGAGGATCGCTGCGACGAGGAACGAGGCGACCGAGCCGAGGCGACCCGTCGCCTCCCGAAGGTGACGGTAGAGGACGCCCCGGAACATGATCTCCTCGACCGGCGGCACGATGACGGCGGCGAGGAGCAGGATGCCGAGGAGCTCGGGCGTGCCGGCAAGGGCGATCTCCTGCTGCACGGGATGCTGAGGCGGCGCCGTGGGCTGCAGCCACGTCGTGAGGAGCGTCGAGAGCAGCACGCCGAGCACGAGGAGCGGCATCGCGATCGCATAGGTCGCGATCCCCCCGATCGGCGTGATCCAGAGGGGTCGCCCCCACTCCAGTCCGAGGTCCGATCGCACCTCGGAGAAGGAGAGCCCACGCCAGTGCGGCCACGCGAGCGCGGCGAGGCTCCCGACCATGATGCAGCCGCCCTCGAGGAGTCCGGCGTCTCCCAGCACCAGCGACGCGAGCCACTGCAAGCCGACGAAGATCACGAGCCAGACGAGGAAGGTCTCGGCGTAGATCGAGCCCAGACGACCGGCGCCGCCGTTCGGCGCGACCTTCGGCACCAGCCGCCCGACCGCCGTCAGCACGATCACGAGGATCAGCAGGGCGAAGCCGACCGCGCCGAACCCGACGTACCACGCCCCCGTCGCGAGGATCACGAGGAGGAGGCTCCGCTGCCTCGCCGCGACCTCGGCGTGCGTGGGATCCTCCGGCGGGAGCTCCCAGCGAACCGCGACCTCGCCGAACCAGCCGAGCTCGCGCCGCAGCAGGTCGCGCCTCTCCGGGCTCATCGAAGGCGCCGGTCGCTCCGGCGAGCTCATCGCGATCCGCAGCGCATCTCGGATCGCGGAGAGATCGATCGACTCCTCCTCCCCGAGGTCGTCCGAGGCGGCGAGGTCGAGATCGTCGAGCCGAGCGATCGCCGCGCTCGGGTCTCCGACCTCCGAGAGGAGGATCGCCTCCGCCATGACCCGTCGAGGTCTGGGAGCGTCCGGGTCTCCGGCGAGACCGCTCATCGAGATGACGCTCGAGCGATCGCGAGCCGGCAGCCACAGCTGGAGGGCGAGGCTGATCCGACCCGCCATCTCCTCGGCGAGGCCGATCGACGGCTCCACCGAGGAGGACGTCGCCTCGTCCGATGGGACTGGCTCGCCCGCCCCGACGATCACCAGCCCGGCGATCGCGAGGATCCCGATCCAGCAGGCGAGGACGACCGCAAGACCACCCCGAGCACGAGGCGGGACGCCCCCCCCGTCCAACCGCGGGGGGTCCTCGATCGAGGGTGGCTCGGACGCCGAGTTGGACATCGACTTGGACACCCACTTGGACATCGGGGGATCGATGGCACGCTCCTGCCCCGGAACGCCGCAAGGTTCCCTGCATCGACCGGCGGGGGATCTCCGCCCCACATCCCCCGCGCCGCCCGCCGGAGCCGGCTCGGGACGCCCCGATCCCGACTCTCCGGAGTTCCCCAAAACCTTGACACTGCCGGGTCCACGACTATTCTGGGCGATTCTCCGCGGACCGGGCAGCGCCTAGTCCGCGGGGTCCTGCACCCCTCGTTCGCCGTCCCGGAGTTGCCCCGTCATGCCCCGACAGACCTTCCATGCCAAGCCCGGTCAAGTCCCGATGTCGTGGCGGCACGTGGACGCGGATGGGAAGGTCCTCGGTCGGATCGCGACGCAGGTGGCGACCGTGCTCATGGGCAAGCATCGCCCGGAGTACACCCCGCACTGCCTGTGCGGCGACTCGGTGATCGTCACCAACGCCGCCAAGGTCGTCCTGACCGGCGCGAAGCTCGACCAGAAGGAGCTCCAGAACTACTCCCGCTACCCCGGCGGTCTGCGGATCCGCAGCTATCGCGCGGTGATGGCGACCAAGCCGGAGGAGGTCGTGCGGGCGGCGATCATCCGCATGCTCCCCCGCGGTCCGCTCGGGCGCCGGATGATCAAGCGGCTCCGGGTCGTCGCCGGTCCGGAGGCGGGCATGCCCGCGAACCAGATGATTCCGCTCGACGCCCCATCGAAGCGCCTCCGCCTCGTCGCTGGCTGAGCGTCTACCGATCGTGACTCCTCCCCGCCCGAAGGCCAAGGCGGCGGAGGTTGACCCGACCCCGCGAGGCCGCCCTCGGGCGTTCCCCTCGATGACCCGAACCGACTGGCCCGGCTCCGGACCGCAGGACACCCGACCATGAACACGAACGACTCGACCTCCACCCCCGCTCCGGCTCCGATCCGCCGCGCCCCGCGCGGTCCCGACTCCGCCGGGTGGTTCTGGGGCACCGGTCGCCGCAAGACCGCCATCGCCCGCGTGCGGGTCAAGCAGGGCTCCGGGGTCTTCACGGTCAAGTCGAAGCCGATGGACCAGTTCTTCGCCGAGCTCCGCGACCGCAACGACATCAACGCGGTGCTCGAGAAGACCGGCATGCTCGGCAAGGTGGATGTCCGCGCGAGCGTGCTCGGCGGCGGCTTCACCGGTCAGGCGGGCGCGATCGTGCTCGGTCTCGGTCGAGCCCTGATGAACTTCGACCCCTCCCTCGAGCCGATGCTGCGGGCGAACAACTTCCTCACCCGCGACTCGCGCAAGGTCGAGCGCAAGAAGTACGGTCAGGCCGGCGCTCGTCGTCGCTTCCAGTTCTCGAAGCGCTGATCCGTCCGTCGGATCCCGACGCAGATCAGGCAATCGCCGAAGGTCCGAGGACCTCGCGGAGCGCGGTCAGTTCGTCCCGCGAGATCACGCCGCCCCTCCGGCAGGAGGCATGGAGGTGGGGCGAGACCTTCAGGAACGACGCGGCGTTCGACGCCCGCACGCCGCCGCCGGGGACGATCTCGACCGGCGGGCGACCGCCCGCGCACGCCGTGGCAAGCGCCGCGTCCCGCGCGAGCACCCCGCACCGTTCCTCGAGCGACGACATGCCAGCGTCCCAGCCGAGCACTCCGGCGGTCACGACCCGCGCCACCCCGAGCGACGAGATCGCCCGCATCCCCGCGGCGCGGTCCGCGAGCAGGTCGAAGGTGCGGAGGAACGCCACGATCAGCCCCATCGAGCGGGCGTGCTCGGCGAGCTCGCCGCAGGCGTCGAGGTCGACGTGACCGTCGCGCGTCAGCAGACCGATCGCGACCGAGTCCGCCCCCGCCGCGGCGCTCGCCTCGATCTCCCGCCGCGACGCCCCCATCACCGCGGGGGTCGCGAGGAACGCGGCGACGTCGAGCTCGCGACGTGCGCCGGGAAGCCGCGGACGGATCATCGCGACGATGCCCGCCCTGCAGCGGCGACGCACCTCCTCGACGAGTTCCGGTCGTGGCGTCCACCCTTCGCTCGCGAGGTCGTCGCAGAGCTCGAGGCGGTCGCCGGTCCCGAGGAACTCGTCGGCGAGGACCGCCGCCTCGATCGAGTCGACGGGGACCTCGAGGGTCGCATGCCCGTGGGGAGTCGCCATCAAGGAATCCCTCGTCGCGGTCAGCCCGGTCGGACCATCTGCTCGGGTCGCACCACCCGATGGAAGGTCGCCTCATCGACGTGCCCGAGCTCGACCGCGGACTCCTTGAGCGTCTTCCCGTGCTTGTGGGCGTGCTTGGCGATGTGGGTCGCCTTGTCGTAGCCGATCGAAGGCGCGAGCGCCGTGACGAGCATGAGGCTCTCGTGGAGGAGCCGCGCGATGCGCGGCTCGTTCGCCTCGATGCCCTCGGCGCAGAACTCCCGGAAGGCGTCGCAGGTCCCCGCGAGGAGCTCGCAGGAGTGGAGGAGGTTGAAGGCGATCACCGGCTTGAAGACGTTGAGCTCGAAGTTCCCCTGGCTTGCCGCGAGCTGGACGGCGGCGTTGTTCCCCATGACCTGCACGCAGACCATGGTCATGCTCTCGCTCTGAGTGGGGTTCACCTTGCCCGGCATGATGCTCGAGCCCGGCTCGTTCTCGGGGATGACGAGCTCGCCGAGACCGCAGCGAGGTCCGCTCGCGAGCCAGCGCACGTCGTTGGCGATCTTCATGAGCGCCCCCGCGAGCACCGCGAGCGCGCCATGGGCGAACGCCATGCCCTCATGTCCCGCGAGCGCCGCGAACTTGTTCGGTGCGCTCGCGAAGCGGAGCCCGGTCGCGGCGGAGAGCCGCCGCGCCACCGCCTCGCCGAAGCCGACCGGCGCGTTCAGACCGGTGCCCACCGCGGTGCCGCCGATCGCGAGGTCGAGGACGCCCGGCATCGTCGCGCGGACCGCCGCGATCGACGCGTCGAGCTGGGCGACGTAGCCGGAGAACTCCTGACCGAGCGTGAGCGGCACGGCGTCCTGCAGGTGGGTGCGCCCGATCTTGACGATCCGCTCGAACTGCCGCGACTTCGCGGCGAGCGCCTCGCGCAGCCGCTCGACCGACGGCCGCAGGGTCCGCTCGAGCTCGATCGCCGCCGCCACGTGCATCGCGGTCGGGAAGGTGTCGTTGCTCGACTGGCTCATGTTGACGTGGTCGTTGGGATGCACCGGCTTCTTCGAGCCGCGCATGCCGCCTGCCATCTCGATCGCCCGGTTCGAGATGACCTCGTTCACGTTCATGTTGGTCTGCGTGCCGGAGCCGGTCTGCCAGACCTTCAGCGGGAACTCCTCGTCGAGCGTGCCGGAGGCGACCTCGGCGGACGCCCGCACGATGAGGTCGCGGAGGGGCGGCTCGAGCAGCCCGAACTCCGCGTTCGCCTCGGCGCAGGCGGACTTGAGGAGCCCGAACGCACGGATGATCGGCGTCGGCATCCGGTCGCCGAAGGGGAAGTGATGGAGGCTTCGCTCGGTCTGGGCGCCCCAGTAGCGGTGCGCGGGGACCTCGATCGGTCCCATGGCGTCGGTCTCGGTGCGGGTGGCGGCAGGGCGGGACATCGCGGATCTCCAGGGAAGACCGCGAGTGTACTTGCGTGCTCCGACCACTCGGACCTTCGCCCCGTCCAACAAATCACGAAGGGGTCGGTCCGTAGACCGACCCCTCGGGACAGGCTCAGGACGAGTCGGATCGGAGTCAGTGCTTCTTGTTCAGCATCCTGCGGCGAAGGACGACGGCTCCCGCGAGCGCGGCCGCCGACAGCGCCAGCGGCGCCGGCACTGGATTGACGAAGAACTGGAAGCTCAGCTGCCCATTCATCTGCGTCGACGTCGCGACGTTGAAGCTGCTCGACGAGGCGTTCCAGGAGAGGAACTGGACGGTCGCGGTGCGGGAGATGAATCCCGCCGAGTTGTTGCCGAAGATGGTCACGCTGCCAGTGGTGCTGTGAGGCATGCCGACGTAGGCGAACGCCGCGACGCCACCGATGGCGTTCAGGGTGCCGACGGAGCTGAATCCTCCGCCAGACAGCTGCCCGATGTTGACGCCGCCCGTCTGGAACGCGCCGGTGCCGCCGGTGTTCGTGAGCACCGAGGTCTGCAGCGTGCCGCCCGCGAGGACGACGATCGAAGCCTGCGAGCCGTAGTTGACCGTGAACACGTACACCGTGCCCGCAAGCGGGTTGACCGAAGTCACCAGCGATGCGAGGTCGCCGGACGACATCGAGTTCGCGTTGCCGCTCGTCGCCGGCGTGCCGCCGAACACCGAGAGCGGCACGGCATCGAGGTGCCCCGTGGAGCCGGGCTGTCCTGCGCCCGGAGGCGAGATCCCGTGGATCTCGAGACCCCCAGCCGTCGCCATCGAGCCCGCCGCGAGGCTCGCCGCCCATGCCATCCGTAGCAACCGACCCTTCATGATCAATCTCCCAAGCTGTGGCTTCGAGGTGAAGTCCCGGGATCGCCTCGTGCCCGCGCTACCAGCGCGGGGAGCCGAGTCGGGGACCTTCAACGAAAGCCGCAACTTCAGGACTGACGATGCGCCCGGATCGAGAGGCGACCTCCACCAGACCGGAGATTCGTCGCAGATTCACCTGCGTAAGTACATGGTTACCTTGTGGTTGCGATCTACGACCGACATTCTGGGACCCTTGCGATCACGCTCGACCCTGACATGCCTTCTTGGTTCGTGGAGAGCATTCGAAGGACCGAACACGTCGCGCTGCCGAGATCCGCCCGCCCCAACGAAGAAGGGGTCGGTCCCGAAGGACCGACCCCTTGAAGTCACGCTCCAACCGAGCCGAGCGAGTCGAACTCAGTTCTTCGCCATGCGGCGGCGGAGGAGACCCGCGCCGACCAGTCCGAGACCCGCGAGAGCCACGGGCGCCGGCACCGGGACCACCTGGAACTGGAAGCTGAGCGAGCCGTCCATGTTCTGCGAGGTGACGGTGCTGAAGGTGCTGGAGATCGAGTTCCAGCTGAGGAAGTTCACCGTGGCGGTCGTGCCGATGCGGCCGAGGACGCCATCCTGCCCGAACAGGGTCACCGAGCCGGTGGTGTAGATCGGCATGTTGACGTACGCGAAGGACGAGTTGCCGCCCACCGCGTCCATGGTGCCGATCGAGCTGAACCCGCCAGCCATGAGCGAACTGATGTTCACGCCACCGGTCTGATAGACGCCGGTGCCGCCGGTGTTCGTGAGCACCGAGGTGTTCACGCTGCCGCCCGCGAGGACGACGAGCGACGCGCCGCTGGCGGATTCGACCGCGAAGACGTAGACCTGGCCAGCGACGGGATTGACCGCCGCGACGAGGGTCGCAAGGTCACCGCCCATGTTGTTCGCGCTGCCGCTCGTGGCGCCGGGGCCAGAGAAGACCGCCAGCGGAGCCGCCTCGAGACGACCCGACGAGCCCGGGAGCCCCGTGCCCGGAGGAGAGATCTGCCCCACGTCGATGGGGTGCGCGTTGGCGAGGGACGCGATGCCGAGCGTCGCCGCCACAGCCATTCCAAGAATCCGACCCTTCATGTTCCGACTCCTTTTTCAATGTCCTGAGTCCGCCCGGTTGGTCGTGCCACGCAGCACGTAACCGTTTGGTAGAAAACCACTTCCGTGTCCATGCGGAAGCGGTGATCAAGCATGCATTCGGGAGGCGGCGAGGGAACGCGGACGGCTCGGTTCCTCGGCGGATTGTTGGTTATCAGTGACTGCCATGTCGGGGCGTGCAGTCACGCCGCGACCTTATGGACGACTCGCGTCGTGATGCGTCCTGCGCCGCCGCCGCCTCGTCGTTTCCCATCTCCCCCAGAGCGCATCACCCGATCCGGCGAGGAGCTCGAAGGACTCCATGCCCGCGCCGCAGAGGCTCGATCCTCTCTCGTTCCGACGACGGCATCGACTGAGTCCGGCGGTATCGTCGCCGCATGCCGCTGCCCGGAGCCGCCCCCTTGTCCCGACGCCCCCGCATCGGTCTCACCGCGAGCGTGGACCCTGGTCCGAGCCCGAGTCCTGGTCCTAGTCCTAGTCCTAGTCCTAGTCCTCGTTCCGGACGCGACGCAGGAAGCCGCCGACCTCTCCGCTTCCGCCTCAACCAGTCATATTGCGACGCGGTGCGTCGGACCGGCGGCGTTCCGGTGATCCTCCCTCCCGATCCCGACTGCATCCCCGACTACCTGTCGATCCTCGACGGGGTGATCCTCACCGGCGGCGACGACATCGATCCGCGCCCCTGGGGCGTGGAGCTCCATCCGAAGTCCGAGATCATGCACCCCGCGCGGCAGGCATTCGACTTCGCCCTGCTCAAGGCGCTCGACGACCAACCGGCAACCCCCGTCCTTGGGATCTGCCTCGGCATGCAGGAGATGGGGGTCCACCGCGGCTGCCGGCTCATCCAGCATCTTCCGGACGAGTTTCCGAAGGGCTCAGAGCACGCCGACGATCGGGTGCACCGGATCCACGGGGCATTCGGAGAAGGACCGGTCACCAGTGCCCATCACCAAGGTCTCGGCGATGGCGGTCCCTTCGAGATCCTCGCCCGCAGCGAGGATGGCGTGATCGAGACGATCCGCGACCCCCGCCGTCCTTTCTATGTCGGCGTGCAGTGGCACCCCGAGAGGACGGCGGACCCGGTCCTTGGCGACGGCGTGATTCGCAGGCTGATCGACGCCGCGAGCCGATGACGCGTCGTCTCCGGTCGCGCGACCCCCTCCTCCGCGACCTGCGTGCGACGGGAGAACGCTCCCGCGAGGGTTGCTAGCATCCCGCCCCCTCGATTCCAGACTCCTGCCCCGCGGTCCCCGGACCGCCGCGAGCCCGCCCCATGAAGTCGACCGACCTCCGTCCCGGCATGGCGATTCTCCTCGACGGCAACATGTTCGTGATCACGCACTACACGCACGTGACGCCGGGCAACCTGCGGGCGTTCGTGCAGATCAAGATCAAGAACCTCGAGTCGGGCGTCATCATCGAGAAGCGCCTCCGCTCCGGCGAGGAGGTCGAGCCGATCGAGCTTGACCGCCGTCCCATGGAGTACCTCTTCTCGAGCGGCGGCACCCACACCTTCATGGACTCGGAGAACTACGAGCAGCACGAGCTCTCCGACGATCTCGTGGGGGAGCTCATGGTCTACGTGAAGCCGAACACCCAGGTCGTGGTGCTCTGGGCGAACGGCAAGCCGATCTCGATCGAGCTCCCGAACGTGGTCGAGCTCAAGGTCACCGACACGACCCCGGGCATCAAGAACGCGACTGCGACCAACCAGCTCAAGGAGGCGGTCTGCGAGACGGGACTCAAGACCCGCGTGCCGCCGTTCATCAACATCGGCGAGATGATCCGGATCAGCACCGTCGACGGCAGCTACAACAGCCGCGCGTGATCTCGGGCGCCCCGGGCGCGGCGAGTCGGCGCCTCGGTGCTGGTCAGAACCGCCGGATGATCACGGTGTCGTTCTGTCCGCCGAACCCGAAGGAGTTCGAGAGGCAGACGTCGACGTCCGCGGTTCGCGCCTGGTTCGGCACGTAGTCGAGGTCGAGCGCCGGATCGGGCTCGTGCAGGTTGATCGTCGGCGGCAGCACGCGGTCCCGGATCGCGAGCACGCAGGTGATCATCTCGACCGATCCCGCCGCGGCGATCAGGTGCCCGAACATGCTCTTCACCGAGCTCATCGGGATGCGCGGCGCGAGCGACCCGAAGACTCGCTTCACCGCCGCGGTCTCGATCGAGTCGTTCTCCTGCGTGCCGGTCCCGTGGGCGGAGATGTAGTGGACGCCGGGTCGTCCCTTCGCGTCGAGCGCCGCCGGGTCGAGCCCCGCCTGCCGGAGCGCCCCGGTCATCGCCGCCGCAGCGCCTCGTCCAGCCGGCTGAATGTCGGTGATCCGAAACGCGTCGGCGCTCGAGCCGTAGCCGACGACCTCGGCGAGCGGAGTCGCCCCGCGCCGCGCGGCGTGCGAGAGCCGCTCGAGGACGAGCATGCCGGAGCCCTCGCCCATCACGAATCCGTCGCGGTTGCGGCTGAAGGGCTTGCTCGCCTTGGTCGGGTCGCCCTTCGAGATGCTCAGCGCCGTCAGCCGGTTGAAGCCGGTGATGCCGAGCACGTGGATCATCGTGTGGGTGCCGCCGGCGATCATCACGTCGGCGTCGCCGCGGCGGATGATGCTGAACGCCTCGCCCATCGCCTGCGTGCTCGCCGCGCACGCCGTGAGGCAGTTGTAGGCGGGACCGCGGATCCCGAACTCCCGCGCGAGGTGCGCAAGGGGCATGTTCGGCTCCTGCTCGATCTCCCGCTCGGCGTGCATGAGCCGCAGCGCCGCCTCGACCCAGCGGCGCCCGTCCACCCGCTTCGTGGCGGGATCCCAGCCGGCGAGGTTGCTCGCCACGTAGGGATCGAAGTCGAGGACGCCCTCGCCGGCGCCGAGGTAGAGACCGATCCGCCGCCGGTCGAGCCGCGCGTCGTCGTCGAGCCTCGCCTGGGTCCATGCCTGCCGCGCCGCGCCGAGCGCGAACGCCGTGTTGAGCCCGGCGCCCGCGTGCACCGCCGGATCCTTCACGAACCGCGCGAGGTCGTAGCCGCGGACCTGCCCGGCGAAGGTCGTCGGAAAGGTGCGGGCGTCGAAGCGGTCGATCGGCGCGATGCCGCTCTCGCCGGCGAGAAGCCGCTTCCACACCGACTCGAGCTCGTGCCCAAGCGGCGTGACCCAGCCCATGCCGGTGATCACCACGCGGTCGTCGGCGCCGGGCGAGGTCATGCGATCCTCCGCAGCACGACCGCGGCGACCTGTCCGCCGAGACCGACCGAGGTCGCGACGACCGCGCGAAGCGGCACGTCGCGTCCGGGAGCCGCGCCGGCGTCGAGTCCCTCGACGGCGCCCGCGTTGAGCCGCCTTGGCAGGCGCTGCCGGGCGAGGCTCGTCGCGGCGAGGGCGATCGAGATCGCTCCCGAGCCCGCGGCGCAGTCGCCGACGTTCGGCACCACCGTGATCAGCGGGATCCGCGCGAGGCGGTCGCCGAAGACGCGGGCAAGACCCGAACGCTCCACCGCATCGACCGCGGGAATCCCGGAGGCGAACGGCGCGATCGCGTCGACCTCCTCCGCCCGCACGCCGGCGTTCGCGAGCGCCCGCTCGATCGCCGCGGAGACCTCCTCGCCCGCCGGATCGAGCCGCACGCCGGCGCCATCGCTCGCCGCCGCCTGCGCTGCGCCGAAGCCCGCGACCGTCGCGAGCGGACGCCGACCGCGGGCACGCGCGGTCTCGGCGGCCTCGAGGACGAGGATGCCTCCGCCCTCGCCCACCACGGTGCCGTCGGCGTCGCTCGAGTAGGGACGCACGAGCCGCGCCGGATCGGCGCCCTCGCCCGCCTCGCAGATGCGACCCGCGAACTGCTGACGGAGGAGCCCCATCGGGTTCAGCTTGCTCTCCGCGCCGCCGGAGAGGCAGGCGTCGGCGTCGCCCCGCTCGATGACCCGCATGCTCTCGCCGATCGAGAGTCCCCCGCTCGCCTCGGCGCAGGTGATCGTGTTGCTCGGACCCTGACAGTCATGAATGATCGTGACGTGGCAGGCGAGCATGTTCGGGAGGTACTTGAGCATCCAGAGCGGCGTCAGGTTCTGCATGCCCGACTCGCCCCAGCGGGCAAGGCTCAGCGAGCCGTCGGGATTGGTGCTCGCGGCGAGCGCCGCGGTCAGCTCGTCGACCTCCGCCGCGATGAGTCCAGCCCCGATGTGGCAGCCCATCCGATCCGGCGCGATCGTCGGCGTCGCCTCTGGGTCGATCCCGCGGGTCACGAGCCCCGCGTCGGCGATCGCGGCGGCGGCGGCGCCCACGGCAAGCTCGATGTCCCGCGACATCACCTTCGCCGCCTTGCGGTAGCTCTTGGGCACCGCGTTTCGGGGATCGAACCGCTCGACCGGCACGAACGCCGCGAAGCGGCTCCGGAATCCGCTCGCGTCGAAGGCGGCGATCGGGGCGATCCCCGTCCGACCCTCCTCGAGGGCACTCCAGAGCGGCTCCATGCCCGCCCCGAAGGCGGTGATCGGACCCACTCCCGTGATGACGACCTGCCGGGGACCGGACATGAGGGGAAGGAGTGTACTGCCCTCCGCGCGCTCCCATCGCCGGCCGACGTCGCCCGAAGATCGGTCGGGGCGGTCAGGGCAGGCGCCGGCTGAACCTATCCTCCCGCCTCCCGCGAACGAGCCCGACATGCCCTGGTCTCCCACCTCCTGGCGCGAGCGTCCCGGGCTTCACCAGCCGGAGTACCCGGATGCCGCGCAACTCGCGTCGGTCCTCGCCGAGCTGCGCGAGCTTCCTCCGCTCGTCTCGAGCTTCGAGGTGGAGCGGCTTCGAGCGCAGCTCGCAGACGCGGCGGAAGGTCGGCGGTTCCTCCTCCAGGGCGGAGATTGCGCCGAGCGGTTCGAGGACTGCCGCTCGCCGCTCATCGCCGCGAAGCTCAAGATCCTCCTCCAGATGGGTCTCGTCCTCTCGGAGGCGGGCGGTCGTCCGGCGATCCTCGTCGGGCGCATCGCCGGGCAGTACGCGAAGCCGCGGAGCGCCGCGTTCGAGACGATCGGCGAGATGTCGCTGCCGAGCTACCGCGGCGACCTCGTCAACGCCGCGAGCGCCACGCCAGACGACCGCCTGCCCGACCCGCGGCGGCTGCTGAAGGGCTACGCCCGGGCGGGGCTCACGGTGAACTTCATCCGCGCGCTCCTCGACGGAGGCTTCGGCGATCCCGGGCATCCGGAGTGGTGGCGGCTCGACTTCGCCCGCGATCCCTCGAAGCCGCACTTCCGCGAGTACGAGCGCCTCGTCGCGCAGCGACGCCATCGGATGGCGCTCGAGGGCGCCTCGCTCGACGAGCGGGCGGCGTTCTTCACGAGCCACGAGGCACTGCTGCTCTCCTACGAGGAGGCGCAGACGCGGCAGGTGCCCCACAAGGAAGGCTGGTGGAACCTCGCCACCCACTTCCCGTGGCTCGGCGCGAGGACCGGCGACCCGCGCGGCGCCCACGTCGAGTACCTCCGCGGCGTGGAGAACCCGATCGGCGTGAAGATCGGACCGGATCAGGATCCCGTGGCGCTCCCGGAGCTGCTCGACCTCCTTGATCCTCGTCGCGTGCCCGGTCGCATCACGCTGATCCACCGCCTCGGCGCGGATCAGGTGGAGGCGCGGCTCCCCGCGATCGTCGCGGCGGTCGAGCAGACCCGCCGCCGCGTCCTGTGGTCGGTCGACCCGATGCACGGCAACACCCGCCTCGCGCGGGTGCCCCTCGCCGACGGGCGGACGGTGACGGTGAAGACCCGGCGGTTCGAGGAGATCCTCGCGGAGGTCGAGGCGAGCTTCGAGGTGCATCGCCGCCTCGGCAGCATCCTCGGCGGCGTCCACTTCGAGCTCACCGGCGAGGACGTGACGGAGTGCCTCGGCGGCGCGAGCGGCGTCGGCGAGGTCGATCTCGCCCGCGCCTATCGCTCGCCGGTCGATCCCCG
>Ga0194132_10002806_pt1 | contig 31913 bp, 32 predicted proteins | sample TA2KigOf80mmetaG_FD_148612 | JGI IMG/M metagenome (GOLD analysis project Ga0194132, IMG submission 148612) | Freshwater microbial communities from Lake Tanganyika, Tanzania - TA2015054 Kigoma Offshore 80m | ecosystem: Environmental > Aquatic > Freshwater > Lake | place: Tanzania: Lake... | reverse complement strand
CGCCTCCATCGCCAGCGCGACATCGAGCAGCGCCGCCTCGCCCGGCGGTGCCGGGCGGTGCGCGCCGGCGAGCACCCGGGCGACGAGCGCGGCCGGCAGGTCCGGGTGGCGGGACCAGAACAGCGCCGCCGCGCCTGCGACGATCGGTGTCGCGAACGAGGAGCCGTCGCCTCGCGCGTACGGGCCGTCCTCGCACACCCAGCCGTCCTGGCCGCAGCGTGCCTGGGGGACGGCGGAGAGCAGCCCCACGCCGGGGGCGAGCAACCCCACGCCCGCGCCGAACTCCGCGAACGGCGCAACGCGCGTGTAGTCCACGCTGCCCGACGAGGCGTCCCCGCTCGCGGCGACGGAGAGCACGCCCGGGTAGACCGCCGGGTAGGTCACCCCGCGCCGTCCGTCGTTCCCGGCCGAGGCGACGATCAGCGCGCCGAGCCGCTGCGCCTCCTCGACCGCGGCACGCAGCACGGGGGAGTCCGCACGGGTGCCGAACGAGAGGTTGATCACACGCGCGCCCATACGGGCCGCGTACCGCACACCGGCGGATGCCTCGGCGATCCGTCCGGTGCCGGTGCAGTCGAGCACCTTCACCGGCAGGATGCGCGCGGCCGGAGCGACGCCCGCGATCTCCGCGCGCGGGCCGGCCGCGGCGATCAGCCCCGCGACGAACGTGCCGTGGCCGTCGTCGTCGCGGGCGCGCCACTGCGGCGCGTCGAACAGCGGGCCGCAGGACGGGTCGGCGGTGTCGGGCGAGACGAACGAGCAGCCCGCGATGTCGTCCGCGCAGCCGCTGCCGTCGTCGTCGCGCCCGTCAAAGTTCGCGTCGCGCGGGTTGACCGCGATCCGCCCGGCGAGCGCCGGGTGGTCCCAGTCCACTCCGGAGTCCACGACCGCGACGACGACCCCTTCGCCGCCGCGCGCGGACCACACCGGCGGCAGGCGCAGCGCCTCGAACACCGCGCGTTGCCCCCCGTAGCGCGTGGCGTCCGGCGTCCCGCTGGCACGCACCACGGCGTCCTCTTCCACGCTGGCCGCGAGGCCGCTGGCGGCGAGCCGCTGCGCCAGGGCGCGGGCGTCCTGACCCATGGGGATGCGTACCTGCACCGGATCGGCGGCGCCGCCGGTCGCGCGGGCGGAGACGCCCAGGCGGGTGAGCGCCTCGACCAGCGCCGGGGCGCTCAGGCCCTCGCGCGGCTGCAGGGCGAGGCCACCCGCGGACTGGGAGGGGACGACGAGCTCGGTGGGACGCGCGGGGTCGGCGGGCGCGGCGGGGACGTCGCGTACGGAGAGCAACGCCAGACCGGCGAGCAGCGCGACGGTGGCGGTTGCGAGAGGACGGTTCAGTCGGGGGAGGTGCATCCGTCCCTTCGCCTGTCGGGGGCCGCCGCTGTCATGCTACGGAGCGCCCGATCCCGCGGCAACCAGATTCAGATCCCACGACCCGCAACTGTCAGGTTCCCGCGATGACCGACCGCCCCCCGATCCGAATCCTGCCGCCGGAGGTCGCCGCGCGGATCGCCGCCGGCGAGGTGATCGAGCGTCCCGCCTCGGTGGTGAAGGAGCTCGTGGAGAACGCGCTGGACGCGGGCGCCACGCGGATCGAGGTCGAGATTGAGGGTGGCGGGGCCGACCGCATCCGCGTGCGGGACGACGGCCATGGGATCCCGCCCGAGCAGGTGGCGGACGCGTTCGAGCGGCACGCCACCTCGAAACTCCGCTCGGAGCATGACCTCTACGCCGTCCGCACGCTCGGCTTCCGCGGCGAGGCGCTCGCGGCGATCGCAGCCGCGGCGGACGTGGACCTGATCACGCGCCCCGCGGCACAGACGGCGGGCGCCACCCTCCACCTCCGCCGAGGCCGCACGGAACGGCAGGGAAGCGCCGCCGCCGCGCCAGGGACGAGCATCGAGGTGCGGGAGCTCTTCGCGTCGCTGCCGGCACGACGGCGGTTCCTGCGCGCGACGCGCAGCGAGACCCAGGCCGTGGCGCGCGTGGTCGCGGACTACGCCCTCGCCTACCCGGAGGTCGCCTTCCGGCTCACCGCGGACGGTCGGAGCGCCCTCGCCTCGCCCGGCTCCGGCGACCCGCGCGAGGCCGTCGCCGCGATCCATGGCGCAGAGGTCGCCGCAGCGCTGCTCCCCGCGCATGCGGAACGGGCCGCACCCGTGGAGGGCGAAGCCGACATCGCCCGTTGCGAGGTCGCCGGGCTGGTGGGGCCGCCCTCGCTCCATCGCGCGAGCCGCGCCGCGATCCACGTGGTGGCGAACGGCCGCACCGTGACGGCACGCGCGCTGCTGCCCGCGGTGGAACTCGGATACGAGGGGCTGCTGCCGGGCGGACGCCACCCCGTCGCGCTCATCCGGATCACCGTGCCGCCCGACCAGGTGGACGTCAACGTCCACCCGCAGAAGGCGGAGGTGCGCTTCCGCCACGAGCGGCTCGTCTTCGCGACCGTGCAGGCCGCCGTCCGCGCCGCGCTGTCCAGCGCGGCGCACCTCGCGCCCGACTCACCCGACCTCACCGCATTCGCGCCGTCGACGGACGGGACGGCGTACGCCGCCGCGCACGCCTGGCCGGGCCTCGACCTCCCTCCGGAGACGCCCGTGGCACAGCCGCCGTTCGAGGCGACCAGCGGCCGCTCGGTGATCGCGGGCGCGCGGGCCGCCTCGCGGACGGAACGTGACAGGCAACCGCCAGCCGACCTGGGCGGTCGGGTGCCGGTGCTCCGCCCGCTGGGCCAGGTGGAAAGCACCTACATCGTCGCGGAATCGTCGGACGGGATGGTGCTGGTCGACCAGCACGCGGCGCATGAGCGTGTGCTGTACGAGGAGGTACGCGCGCGGATCGCGGCGGGCGAGCGGCCCAGCCAGCCGCTGCTCCATTCCGTGCTCGCCACGCTCTCTGCGCCGCAGGCAGCGCTGCTCGCAGGCGGCGCGCGCGACCTGGAGGCCGTCGGCTGGCAGGTGGAACCAGCGGACGGCGCCGCCGTGATCGTGCGGGCCGTCCCGGCGGCGCTCGCCGGGCGCGACGTCGCGCGGGCGCTCGCGGACTACCTCGACCGGCTGGAGGCGGAGGAGCGGCTCTCCGGCCCGGACCGCGCGGCGGCGACGCTCGCCTGCCGCGCGGCGGTGATGGCCGGTGACCGGCTGGACGCGGCGCAACAGCGGGCGCTGCTGGACGCCCTCGCGCGCTGCGACACCCCGCACACCTGCCCCCACGGGCGCCCGACGATGCTCCACCTGAGCCGGGCCGCCCTCGAACGCTCGTTCGGGCGACGGTAGCCCGCGACCCTGGCGGCGCGAGACTCCCGGCGAACCGCCGCGTTACCATCGGACTTTCCACCCCGCCCGCGACCGACGCTATGCGGCGCGCAGCAGGAGGCCGCCTTGCCCGAGCATGCACTCGAACCGATCTTCCACCCCCGTGCCATCGCGCTGGTCGGCGTGTCGTCCAGCGAGAACACGGGCACCGGCAGTGGCGGCTCGGGCGGATTCCTCGGCTCGCTCCTGGAACAGGGGTTCCAGGAGAAGGGCGGCCTCTACCCGGTGAACCCGAAGATGTCGGAGGTGCGCGGGCTGCGCTGCTACCCGACGCTGCTGGACACGCCGGACCCGGTGGACCACGTCATCTCACTGATCCCGGCCCGCGCCGTGCCCGCCCTCGTCGACCAAGCGATCCAGAAGAAGGTGCGGTCGATCCACTTCTACACCGCCGGGTTCTCCGAGACGGGCGACCCGGAAATGGCGCGGATGGAGAGCGAGGTCATCGGCAAACTGAAGGCTGCCGGGATCCGCGCCGTGGGCCCGAACTGCATGGGGCTCTACGTGCCGGCGGAGCGGATCGCGTTCATGAACGGCTTCCCGAAGGAGCCGGGGAACGTGATGATGATCTCTCAGTCCGGCGCGAACGCCGGTGACGTCGTCCACGGGCTCGGACGGCGCGGGGTGCGCTTCTCGAAGGTGGTCTCCTTCGGCAACGGGATCGACATCCGCGCGCACGACCTCTTCGACTACGCCGCCGCCGACCCACAGACCGAGGTCATCACCGCGTACATCGAGGGCGTGCAGGATGGCCGAAAGATGTTCGAGGCGGTCAAGGCCGCCGCACGGGTGAAGCCGGTGATCCTGTTGAAGGGCGGCCTCACCAGCGCGGGGGCACGGGCCGCGCACTCGCACACCGGGTCGCTCGCCGGCTCGATCGACATCTTCGAGGCGCTCTGCCGCCAGACGGGCGCGATGCGCGCCGAGACCATGGACGACCTGCACGACCTGGTGGTGGCGGTGACCACGTCGGTGAAGCGCGTCCGCGGACGGGGCGTGGCGCTGGTCGTCGGCGGCGGCGGGTTCGCCGTGCTGTCGTCCGACGCGATCGCCACGGCGGGCCTCGAGGTGCCACCGACACCGGACGAGACGAAGCGACTGCTGCACGAATTCATCCCGGTCGCCGGCACCAGTGTGAACAACCCGATCGACACGAACATGGGGACGCCGGAGATTGCGATGAAGACACTCCGGATCGTCTCCGAGGCCCCCACCAACGACGTCATCATCGCCACCCCGAGCCTGGGCCAGCGCGGCGCCCCCGGCGATACCGCGCCGGCCGACGACGACCGGGACGCGCGCGTCCGCGAGCAGATCACCGCGGCCGTGGAGACCTACGCACGGACTCAGGACGAGACGGGCACGCCGATCGTCGCGCTGCTCCGCGACCGCACCGTGACCCCGGAACTCTCCGACGTCTTCCAGCAGGAGGCGTACCGCGCCGGCATCGCCACCTACCCGACGGTGGCGCGGGCCGCGCGTGCGATCTCGCTCGTGCTGCGCTGGCGCGAGCGACGACAGGGGCTCCCGGCCGTCTTCTAACGGCCCGACCATGATCCTCGTCGGGCAGTCGCTCCAGTTACGGCGCGGCGCGCTCGCCGGCGCATTCGCCCGAGACGACCGGATGCTGGTGGCGGCCTCCGCGCGCGCGCAGGTCGAGGCGGGTGCGCAGGCGCTGGACCTCAACTTCGGGATTGACCCGCCCCCGGACGAGATCCCCTGGGCCGTCTCCGCCGTGCGCGACGCCGTCCCGGGGGTGCCGCTCTGGATCGACGCCGGGCGGCCGTCCACGCTCACCCGGGCGCTCGCGGCCTGCGTGCGCGACGGGGTGACCGGCCCGCTCGTCGTGAACTCGCTGCCGGTGGGCGGCGGGATGGGCGCGGCGGACGAAGCTCTGATCCGGGCGACGGCCGACGCGGGCGCGGGTCTGGTCGTCTCACCCCGGCGCGTCGACCGCGACGGCGTCGCGAATGGCGAGGTCGGATGGCTGCTGCAGGAGGCGTCCGGGGCGGCGGACCACGCGTCCGCGCAGGGAGTCCCGCCGCCGCTGTATCTCGACGCCCTCGTCTACCCGGCGCTGCTCGACCCGCAGGGGGTGCGTCGGTCGCTCGCGCTGTTGCGCGTCTTCGGCGCTCGGCCGGAGGCGACGCCGCTCGCCGCGGTGGGGAACATCGCCTTCGGCGCGCCGCGCTCCGTCGCCGTGCCGCTGCGGATCGTCTATGCCGCGGCGGCCACCGGGGCGGGCGCGGGCGCGCTGATCCTGCCGGTGGAGGACGCGGCCTGCGTCCGCGCCGTGCATCTCGCCCTCGGCGAGGTGGAGGCGGCAGACGCCGGGGAGGCGTGGCTGTGCGCCGTCGCGGCGTGGACGGGGCGGAACGAGCCGCTGCCACCGGCCCCGGAGGAGTACCGCGAGGCGGCGCGCCTCATCTTCCAGGCGGAACGGCCGATGAACACGCCGGGCATGCTGTAGCCCGCCAACCCGCCGGAGTCAGGCCCGCCGTCCCCACAGGAGGACGCGCGGGAACGGGAAGAAGTACGGCCGCCGGTCGCCTTCGACGGCGAGCAGAGCCGCCTCATACGCCTCCAGGTAACGCGGCCAGAGGTCGGCAGGGATGCGCGCCTGGTAGGCGGTGAGCAGGCTGCCCTTCAGCCACTCCACGGCCCCGTGCGTGGACTCCATGACGTGCGGGTAGATCTGCAGCCGCACGTGCTGCTCGACAAAGCCGAGGTCGTTGAGCAAGCGTGAATAGAACACGGCGTCGCGCACGGGGTCCTCGCGCACCCAGCCGCCGAGCGCAGTCGCGAACGGCTCCTGCTGCGCCACCTCTGCCGTCAGACGGTGCGGGACGCCCTGGTTTGCCGGCATCTGCACGGCGATCTGCCCGCCAGGCCGCACGAGTTTGACCAGCTCCGCAAACAGCGTCTCGTGCCCCGTGACCCACTGCAGCGCCGCGTTCGAGAAGACGAGGTCGAAGCCCTCCGGGTAGCGCGCGGGGGCCATGCGGATGTCCTCGCGGTCGAATCGCAGGCCGGGCCGCGCGAACCCGGCGGCCTTCTCCAACATCGGGTCCGACGAGTCGAGGCCGACGGTCTCGGCGGCCTGGAGTTCGCCATGGAGCCACGCGGTCAGTTCGCCCGTCCCACAGCCGAGGTCCACCACGCGCATCCCCGGGCTCGGCTGGACGAGCGCGGCGAGGTCGTAGAACGGACGGCTGCGCTCATCGCGGAAGCGTCCGTACTGGCCGGGATCCCAGTTACCGCGACTGACCGCCTCGTTCGTCACGTCTCGCCTCCGTTGTCATGCCGGACACGTCACGGGTTTACCATGCCCGCCCACGTCACGCAGGGGTCACCGCGATCCCGAAGCGAGAGGCTGAACCGATGTCCGACGCCCCCCAGAACGCCGCCCGCTGGGCATACCTCCGCTCGCAGGTGCCGGCGATGGAACGCACCACCTACCTGAACGCGGGGTTCATCGGGCCGATGTCCAACCAGGTCGCGCAGGCGTTCCGCGACCGCTTCGACCTCGAGGTCACCTGGGGGCCGACGACGCGCGTGGTCTCCGAGGACCGGATGGCGATCACGACGCGACTGAAGGAGGCCGGCGCGCGGATGCTCGGCTGCGACGTGGACGAACTCGCGATCACAGGCAATACCACGGAGGGCGTGAACATCGCCGTGAACGGCGTGGAGATGCGGCCCGGCGACCGTGTGGTGACGACGAACATCGAGCACGGCGGCGGGCTGATGCCGGCCTACCGGCTGCGGGAGCACGGCGCCGAACTCGCCTTCGCGCGGATCGACGCGGAGGACGGGCCGGGCGCGATCGTCGAACGGTTCGACGAGGCATTGGGCGACCGCGCGCGATTGGTGATCCTCAGCGAGATCTCGTTCTCCACGACGCAGGTGCTGCCGGTGCGCGAGATCGTGCAGATGGCGCATGAGCGCGGGGCGACGGTGGTGGTGGACGGCGCGCAGACGGCGGGGCACATCCCGCTGGACATGCACGCGATGGACGTGGACGCCTACGCCATCCCGAGCCACAAGTGGCTCTGCGGGCCGGGCGGGATGGGCCTGCTGTACGTGAAGCGCGACCGCATCCCCGACCTGGAACCGGTGAAGGTCAGCGGCCGCTACGCCGCCTCGTTCGACTACGAGGGGAAGTTCGAGCCAAACCGTGATGCGGTGACGAAGTTCGAGGTCTCCACGATGTCCTCGCCCGCTGCGGCGGGGATGGCCGCGGCGATGGAGCAGTACCTGGAGTCGGTGCCGCAGGCGCACTGGGATTACGTCCGCTGGCTGAACATCGAGGCGGAGCGGCGGCTGGCCTCGATCCCCGGCGTGGAGCTGACCGGGGCACGCCAGGAGGCGACCCGCAGCGGGTTGTTCCTCTTCCGGCTGAAGGGGACCGACCCGGCGCACCTCGCGTACTACCTGCAGGCGGAGGGCGGCATCGTGTGCCGCTCGGTGAAGCAGATGGACTCCGTGCGCCTGTCGCTCAACGCCTACAACAACACCACCGACCTCGACCGTGTGGCCGAATACGTGGAGCGCGCGGCCATGAAGGGAATCCCGGAGGCAGTGCTGGAGGCGGCCCGTGCGGCTGCCGGGCCGGTGGAGGCCTAGCCGGCGGCGGCGTCCAGCGCTGACCCGGCCCACCGCGAGACGGTGTCGACCAGGAGCGCTCGGTCGAACGGTTTCGCGAGCAGCGCCTTGGCGCCGCCCTTGATCGCCTCCGACTCGGTTGCGTGGGCGCTCATCATGACCACCGGCGTGTCATCCCCGCGGGCGCGTAACTCCCGGATCATGGCCCAGCCGTCCAGCACCGGCATCTGCACATCCAGCAGGACCATATGGAACGGCGTGCTTTCCGCTACGACCTGGAGCGCTTCCTCCCCGTTCCGGGCAGACTCGACGTCGTACCCCGCGTCCTTGAGGACGGCGACGACGACCACCCGCACGAGTTCGTCGTCATCCACGACGAGTACACGGGGTGCTGCGGATCGGCGAGGGGAGATGGCCAACAGAACACTCTCTCTGCCGATTCGGCTCGGCATTCAGGTGACAGCACTCGGGCGATGGAGGAGATGTAAACCAGTAAACCCTCACCAAAACTGAGTGACAATCCCTGACAGTCCCTTCCTCACGCGTTTAATAGAAAAGTCAGATCTTGATGGACATTGCGGAGGCACCGGCTGTCCTGTGCCTCCGCAGTGTCAGCAGACCTACCGATACCGGTAGGCGGCCAGGCGGGGCTCCACGCTCTGGCGAAAGTCCTCGCCGGCCTCGCGGTGGGTGGGATGGCCGGGGCGGCCGTCCCGCACCACCGCGCGGTAGTACTCGTCCAGTCGCATTCTGTGGCTCCTTCCACGCCCGCCGGGGCCGTGCCCTCGGCGAGGTGCTCTGGTGCTCGCTGTCGCGAACGCTGGGTGGCCGAATTGCCTTCGGTGGCACTTTGCGAGGAAACACGGAATCCGGGAGGCATCTCGCCTCCGGTTCATTCGCCCTGCTCGCTCGAAAGGGTGTGCCAGCGAGGCGCCTCGCTGGAAGAGGGAGAACGCGCCGGCTCCCAGAAGGTAAACGAGGCACGCAACAAATCTTCATGCCGATGGCACAACGGGCAGGGGGCCAGATCACCGGAAGTGGCGCCTGCGTCCGGACGGCGCCTCCACCGGTGTCCCATGGCAAGGGCGCCCTGAAGGCGCGAACTCGGGCTTACCCGTCGCCTGTCCCGCGTGCCAGCAGCGGCAAGCCCATCGGTTGCTGGAGGCGGGGATAGGCGACGCCGAAGACGGCGGCGCCGATGAGCCCGCCAGCCAGAGCGGCCAACGCGTAGATCTTGCCCTCGCCGATGTTCACGAGAATCGGCCCGGGACACATCCCGGTGATCGACCAGCCGACGCCGAACAGGATGCCGCCCACGACGTTGCCTCGATGGCCGGGCTTCAACTCGACCACCAGCGGCTTGCCGGTGAGCGTCTTGCCGTACCGCTTGAGCAACCAGAGGGACGGCGCGGTGATCGCCACAGCGCTGCCGATGATGCCGTACAGTTGGAAGTTCGTCAGCAGAAACATCCCCTGGATGAAGTCGTAGTCTGCCGCGCCGGAACGGCTGAGGACGAACCCGAAGAGCGTCCCGAGGGCGAGATAGAGGAGGACCATCGTCGTCGCCTTCCTAGAGGATCACGCGGTACAGGAAGTTGGTGGTGACCACCCCCGACGCCATGAACGAGACCGTGGTGACGAGGCTCGGAATCTCGAGGTTCGAGAGCCCGAAGATCCCGTGGCCGCTGGTGCAGCCGCCGGCGAGCCGGGTCCCGAATCCGATAAACAGGCCGCCCACGAACATCCAGACGACCTTCCCACCCGGCCACCAGCCGATCTCGGTGTCGAACATTCCGAGATCCCACATGGGCGACCAACCGCCGCCGAGGACCGCGGAGAGCACGCCTCCGATCACGAGGCCGCCCAGCAGCGGCAGCCGCCATGGACGGCCCCCAGTGACTGCGGAGCGCTTGAAGTACGGCGCGTCCAGGACCAGCGAGCAGACATCCTCGAAGCCCGTGGAGACACCGAGGCGTCGGTTGGCAATGGCGAGCAGTGCCAGGGTCACGAAGCTGATGCCGAGCCCGGCGAACACCCAGTGGATTGCCTGCATGTCGTGAAGGATGAGCATGGAGCCTCGCTTCTAGTGACCCGCGACCCCTCCGGTGCGGGATGCGGCTGCTACTGTACGCGCGCTCCGGGGCTGAAGCCCCATGGACGACCGGGAGGTGATCGATGTCCGCAGACGTCCGCTGGGGTACCCGCACCCGCCTCGACGGCGGGATCGAGGAACGAACGCTCGCACTCGACCGCGGCCTCGGCCCGGTGCCGGGGCTGCTCTGGACGAAGGCAGGCGGCGCAGGGCGCACGCCGCTAGTCCTGGTTGGCCACGGCGGCGGCGGCGCGAAGAACGCGGCGAACATCCTCGTCACGCGCGACTATCTCACCGGCCAGTACGGCATCGCTACCCTCGCCATCGACGGCCCGGTGCACGGTGACCGCGGCCCGGTGACCGACACGAGCCACCCGGCCTACTCCGAGATGTGGCGCAACCCGCGTGCCGTCGACGAGATGGTCGCCGACTGGCAGCGCAGCCTGGACGCCGCCCTTGCCTTCGGCGAGTTCGATGCGGGCGCAATCGGCTACTACGGGCTCTCGATGGGCACGATGTTCGGGCTGCCATTCGTCGCGGCGGAACCGCGCATAGCGGTCGCCGTCCTCGGGCTCTGCGGCGTCCGCGGCACCTCGATCGACCGGAGCGGGATCGGTGGGCGGCTCGCGGCGGACGCCGCGCGTGTGACTTGCCCGCTGATGTACCACGTGCAGTGGGACGACGAGCGCTTCGAGCGCGAGAGCGCGTTCGAACTGTTCGGGATGCTCTCCTCCGCAGACAAGCGGCTGCAGTCGACCCCCGGCCTGCACGCCGGCGTCCCCGTCGAGGCGCGCGACACGCTCCAGGCGTTCCTCGCTGCCCGCGTGACGACGTTGCAGACAGCCCGGGCGGGCGGGCGATGAAGCGCGCGCGGGTCGGGGACGTCGAGGTCGTCGCGCTCGTCGACTGCGTCGAGTCGTACGACGCGAACTCGGTCTACGTGGACGCAGCGGAGGCGGTCGTGCCGCTGAGCGGCTACCTCGACAGCGAGGGACGCGTCGCGTTGAACTTCGGCTGCTTCCTGCTGTGCGAGGGCGGGCGCACCATCCTCGTCGACACCGGCTGGGGGCCGGAGCACCACGGGCTGCTGCCGGACGAACTGCGCGAGGCGGGCGTGGGCCTAGACGAGATCGATACCGTGGTGTTCACCCACTTGCACGGCGACCACACGGCGTGGAACCTCGATCGGACGACCGGGAAGCCGATGTTCCCGAAGGCGCGGTATCTCGTGCCGCGCGCAGACTGGGACCACTACAGCGCGTCGGGCTCCGCTTCGTTCGTCCGCGACGTCGCGCCGCTCGAACGGCTCGACTACCTTGACCTGATCGAGGGCGAGCGCGTCCTCACCCCCTCGCTGACCACGCTGCCGACACCGGGACACACGCCGGGGCACACCAGCATCGCGATCACCTCCGGAGGCGAGCATGGCTTCATCCTCGGTGACGTGGTGTTTTCTGAGGTGGACGCGGTGCTGCCCGACCTCCTGAGTACGTTCGACGGCGACCGCGAACTGGCACGTCGGACGCGCCTCGCCATCCTCCAGCGGCTCGTCGACGATGGCTCGCTCGTGGGCGCGAGCCACATCCGCGCGCCCGGCCTCGGCCACTTTGTGCGCGAAGGCACCGGCACCCGCTGGCGTCCGCTGGCGTGAACGGGAACGAATACCGGAGCGATCTTTCAGTCCGGTCGTTCCTTGGGTGGGTTGAGCTCCTGCTCTCGGGAGATCGACCGTTTGCCCACGCTTGGATATCGCCGCGGCACGGGGCCTTTCGTTACGAAACCTTGTTCAACGCGTACGAGCGGTATCGCTGGTCGTTCCGAGTACGCATACCGGGCGACATTGTACAAACCGTCGGATCAGCCTTTGCTGAAAGCCTCGTCGTCCTCGACGGTCTCAGAGGCATTCTGCGGGGTGCAGCCCAAGCCCTTAACACGGCGGGATTCGTCGCCGGGACACTCGCCGTCCTCGAGTGGGGCGGTGTCATGAGCAAGAACGCGGAGTGGCTCAAATCGTGAACGCCGGACGAGACCCGGGAGATTATCGAAGCCGCGAGGCGGCTCGATTCTCTGACCGCGGACGACAGCCGCCTGAGCCACATCCCTCGTCTGAACTCGGGGTTTACGAAAATCTACTCGCTGATGCTCGATGATCTCCCAATCTACGACAGCCGTGTGGCCGCTGCGCTCGCATTACTCATCCACCAATACTGCACCGAGACCGCACAGACGGCGGTTCCACCCTTCCTGCAGTTTCGATTGCCACCGGGCGCCGTTCCGGACGATCATTAGCCGGGTTTCCTGCGGGACAGGGAAGCACCCAGTTTGCGGTGTCGAACGTCCGGGCAGCCTGGCTGATGAACGAAATGCTCGATGGGGCCGGTTCGGTGAACTTCCACGCGCAAACCGCATGCGCGCGCTTGAAGCGGCGTTGTTCATGGTCGGCTTTCGCGTGACCTAGTGTGCGTATCGAGCGCTATCGTGCCCTCGGAGGTCGCCCGTGCCGCTGCCCGCCTTCACCCTCGACGCCGCCGATGGGCCTCGGGCGTTCCCAACGGGGCGTCCGGCGCTGCTGTGCTTCGTGAAGGAGGACTGCCCGACTAGCGGGCTATCGATGCCGCTGATCGAGGAAGCCCACCGGGCCTTCGGCGATGCGGTTGACGTGCTGATCGTGGGGCAGGACGCCGCGGGTAACGCGGTACTGGTGGAGCGGCACGGGCTAACGGCGCCGGTACTCGACGATTCCGCGCTGCACGTTTCCTACGCCTACGATCTGGACACCGTCCCCACCGTCATCCTCACTGACCCAGCAGGGGAGGAGCGCACGCGGTTCGTGGGGTTCGGGCGGGACGACTGGTGGCACCTCATGGCATCGCTCGCGGAGGCCTCGGGCCTGCGAGCGCCCGCCGTGGACTGGGACGCCTATCCGGAGTCACGGCCGGGGTGCGGGTCGAAGTCGGTGGAGCCGGGGATCGCGGAACGCCTCGAAGCAGAGGCGAGCGGGAGCCCGTTGCGGGCGCGGCGGATCGAAATCGCGGCGCAGGACGACGAGTTCGAGTTCATGTTCGACCAGGGGCTGACGGACGGGCTCCCCGTTGTGCCGCCCACGCCCCAGCGCGTTCTGCGGATGCTGCGCGGGACGCGACGAGACGCACAGGAGGTGGTGGCGGTGGTGCCGCCGAACATGGCGCCCGCAACCATCGAGAAGATCGCGATCAACGCGGTGATGGCCGGGTGCCGTCCGGAATACCTACCGGTCGTGATCGCGGCGGTCGAGGCGGTCTGCACTGACACGTTCAACGCGCACGGCGTGATGGCGACCACGATGGGCGCCGCGCCGGTGCTCGTAGTGAACGGGCCGGTCAGGCACCGCATCGGGATGAACATGGGGCTCGGCGTGCTGGGGCAAGGGAACCGCGCGAACGCGACGATCGGACGCGCGCTGATGCTGGTGCTACGCAACGTGGGCGGCGCGAAGCCCGGCGGCACCGAGCGCTCCACCTTCGGCGCACCGACCAAGTACACGATGGCGTTCGCGGAGTGGGAGGAGCGCAGCCCGTGGACGCCGCTCCACGTCGAGCGGGGCTTCCGCGCGGAGCAGAGCGTCGTCACTGCGTTCGGCATGACCGGCGGGCCGCACCAGATCGTCGACCAGACATCGAGGACGGCGCGGGCGCTCGCGGGCAGCATCGCGGCCGGCCTCGACTCCGCGTGGCACCCGAAGGCGCACCGCTTCGGCGACGTCCTGCTGGTGGTCGGGCCGGAGCACCTCGACACGCTGACGCACGACGGCTATCTGACGAAGGAGCATCTGCGTTCGCGGGTGCAAGAGGTGACGGCTCGGCCGTTCGCCGACCTGATCTCGGACGACGAGAGCGGTGGAGGCGCACCGGCGCCCGCGTCTCCGAACGCAGAGCAACTGGCGCGCCTGGTGCCAAAGTTCGAGGCGCCCGAGCGGATCAACATCGTGGTCGCGGGCGCGGACGCGGGAAAGTGGTCGGCGTTCTTCGCCGGCTGGACGACCGGTCCAGGCGGCACCATTCCCACGAGCCGGGTCATTGAAGAGTAGGATGCCGTCGTGACGCAGATCCTCGACCCCACCGATGAGCGCGTACCGGTCCGGCGGTCGTTGACGCCGCGGCCGGAGCATTTGCGCGGCGTCGTCGGGCTCCTCGACATCTCGAAGCCGCGCGGCAACGTCTTCCTCGACCGCCTCGAAACGCTCTTCCGCGAACGGTTGCCGGACGTGGAGGTCCGCCGCTACCGGAAGCCGACGTTCACGAAGCCCGCGCCGGAAGATCTGCGGCGGAAGATCATGGAGGAGTGCGGCTTCGTCGTCGAAGCGCTCGCCGACTGAGGGTCCTGCACGACGTGCAGTGTGCACGACACCGTCTACTTCGAAACGCAGGGCCGTCCCTCGGTCTTCCTCGCCTCGACCGAGTTCGTGGAGGCGGTGGAAGCCCAGTCGGTGGCGCTCGGACTGCCCGAGGTGCGCCGCGTGTTCGTGCCGCATCCGATCCAGGACGCCCTCGACGCCGAGATGTGGACGAAGGCTGAGGCCGCCTTCGATGCCGTGGTGACAGCGCTCCTCGATGGCTGAGGACTGACCGGACAACGTCTGCCCGTGTGAGGCCCCGACTCAAGCGCGCGTGCGACGTACCATCCCGCGATGACACGCGAGGCGGGCGCGCACCTCAACGGATCGGAAGCCGGATGACCGAGGCCATCTTCACGCGGGACAGTGACCTGTTCGTCCCGACCGACTACGCACGCGGCCCCTGGCGGCCGGACACGATGCACGGCGGCCCGCCCGCCGGGCTGCTCGCGCGCACGCTGGAACAACACGTCGGCGACCCCGCCTTCCAGATGGCGCGGATCACCATCGACCTCTTCCGGCAGCCGCCATTCTGACCGGTCTCGGTCGAGGTCAGGCCGATGCGGGAGGGCCGGCGGATTCGGGTGCTGCAGGCCTCGATGATCGCTGACGGCGTGGAGATCACCCGCGCCTCCGCGCTTTTCCTGCTGCGCTCAGATGCCGAGGGGCAGGAGCACCCTGTCACCCCTCCGCGAGGTCCGGAGGGACTCCCCGGCAACCTCGGCTTCGGCCGGCCCGCGCCGGGCGCACCTCCGATCCACGAGCAGGCCCGACGTCCCGGCTTCGGCAGCGCCGTCGAGACGCGCTGGGTGACCGGCCCCGGCGAGACGCCGCCGACCGTGTGGCTCCGCTTCCCCGTGCCGCTGGTGGAAGGCGAGAAGACGTCCCCCTCGGTCCGTGCCGTCACGGTCTCGGACCTCGCGAACCCGCTCTCAAACCAGGTGGCGGACGGCGGGATGCCGCGCGGCTTCATCAACGCGGACAACACGCTGTATATGCACCGCGAGCCGGAAGGGGAGTGGCTCTGCGTGCAGGCCCCCTTCCACGAGGAGATTGAGGGCGTCGGGGTCGTCGAGTCGATCTGGTACGACCGCCGTGGCCGCTACGGACGGGGCGTGGAAGCGCGGCTCGCGCAGGAGCGGCTCCGGTCCTGACCGTGGAAGGTAGGGCCGGCCGTGGTTGGCCAGTGGTGCGATCATGTGCGCGTGGCCTCGACGGCCACAGCGGAAGGAGGCGAGATGTACGGGACAGTCGCGCGCCCTCGGGCACGGCCCGGCGCGGAGCATCTGATCGTCGCCCAGATCAATGCGCTCAGGACGAATAACGCCGCCGACTCACCTCGAATGGCCGGGTGGCTCTCAACGGCGCTCCATCAGGCATCCCGGGATCCGCGGGAGCTCTACCTCGTCGTGGCATTCGAGGACGAGGTGGCGTACCGCAAGAACGCAGCGTTGCCGACGCAACACGACTGGTACATCCGCCTGCGTGGCTGCCTCGAAGAGGATCACGAGTGGATCGATGGCGGCATCCTGACGCACGTCCACCGTTCATAGGGTTACGGGCTGACCCACGTCGGTACCGGTATGCCGGCATCGACCACCCGTAAGAAGGAGAATGAGATGAGCCGCATCGGCGCATTGGACCCGGAAACGATGGACGAAGCGCTGCGTAACGAATACGACAGCCTGGTGCGCTGGCGCGGCGGCACGCCGCCAGCAAACGGCATGTTCGGCGGCCCGTTCGACTCGTGGCTCCGCAGCCCTCAACTCTGCCACAAGATGCGCGAGTTCGGCGGGATGCTCTGGAACGACACCTCGCTCGACCGGGGAGTCGTCGAGCTGTCGATCAGCATCGCCGCCTGGTTCTGGCAGTCGAACGTCGAGTGGAGCCACGCCGCCACCGCCATCAAGTTCGGCATCGAACCCGCCGTCCTCGACGCAGTCGCGGCCGGACGGCGCCCGGACTCCCCGCGCGAGGACGTCCTGCTCGCCTATGACCTCTCGCTCGCCTTCCTGCAGGGGAAGGCGCTGTCCGAGGCGCTGTTCAACCGCGCGATCGGCCTCTTTGGCGAGCGAGGGCTGGTGGAGATCGCAGAGATCGTCGGCTTCTACACGGCCGTCGCGTTTACGATCCGGGCGTTCGACATCGAGCCGGGCGGGGACGCGCCGCGCCCGTTCTCCCGGCCGGCGGAGGCGTAACGCCTGCCAGGGCGAGTCGGATGCTTTGGAGTTCCTCCGGGCCGGAGCGGCGCTGACCTTCGGCGGCCTCCTGATCTGCGGGGTCGCCTCGGGTAGGCAACCGGCGATCACTGGACACAACGCACCATGAACACAGCCGGGGCCGGGAGTAGAGTTCTCGACATGGGCACGACAGCCATCGCCAGACGGGGGGCTTCCCCTCCGCTGGTTTCTTATGCCTGGTTCACCCTCGGGTGGACCCTCCTCACGATCGTCCTCGGGGCGGTGGTGCGGGCAACGCATTCCGGCGACGGCTGCGGTGCTTCCTGGCCCTCCTGCGACGGCCGGTTCTTCGTGACCTCGGAGACCGAGACGTCCCGGCTGATCGAGTTCACGCACCGCGCGGTGAGCGGGCTCGACCTGCTGTTCGTCGCGCTCCTTCTTGTCTTCGTGTTCCGGGCGCTGCCGGGCGGGCACCGCGCGCGCCGGACGGCCGTATGGACGATGGCATCAATCATCGTGGAGGCAGGAATCGGTGCACTGATCGTGCAGTACGGCTGGGTAGCGCGAGACACCTCGACGCCGCGTCAGATCTCGCTGCCGCTGCACCTGGTCAACACGCTCGCGCTCACCGGCCTGCTCGCGCTGCTCATCTGGCAGTTGCGTGGTGGGGGCGCGATCACGTTCGCCCGGAGTCGTGGCGCGCGCGCGCTCGCGGGACTGGCAGCGCTGCTCGTGCTGGTCGCCGCGACCGGGGCGACGACGTCGCTGGCGGACACGCTGTTCGAGCCGGAGTCGCTCGGGCACGGGCTGGCGCAGGACCTCGAATCCTCGTCCGCGCTGATCGTGCGTCTGCGCGTCCTGCACCCGCTGATCGCGATCGTCACGGGGATCGTGGTGGCCTCATACTTCTGGCGCCGTCTCGACGACGGCATGGGTGTGCGGTCAGGGCAGGTGGTGCTGGTACTCCTGGCGGTACAGGCGGGGCTCGGATCGCTGCACATCGTGCTGCTCACGCCGCTGGCGACGGCGTTGATGCACCTTACGGTCGCACAGACGCTCTGGATCGCGTTCTCCTTCTTCGCGTTCGACCGCCTCGAAGCGCGCGAGGCCACGGCCTAGCCCGAAGCGCGCATCACGTGCAGGTCGGCGGCTGGGAGTTCCAACAACCACTGCTTCTGCGTCGCAACGCCGAGGACCTCGTACGGCCGCGCCGGCATATCGACTTCGATCAGCGGGCCACCGGCGAGCGGGCGCATCTGCAGCAGGTGGCTTGCACCGTAGGCCTCCTCGCTCTCCACCACGGCATCGAGGGCGTTGACGGCGGGTCGATCGCCGCGTCGCAATACGACGCGTTCGGAGCGCACCGCGACATCGACGGCATCCCCCACGCGGAGGCCCTCCACCCAGGAAGCGCAGCGCCAGCGCAGCGGCCCCACCTCCACCTCAAGGCTGTCGGGCGCGGTCGCGACCACACGTCCGCGGTAGAGGTTGCGCACGCCGAGCAGTTCCGCGACACGCCTCGACACTGGGCGGGAGAAGACGTCACCGGGCGTGCCAGCCTGAAGCACGCGTCCGGCGTTCAGCACGACGAAGCGATCAGCGAGCAGATAGGCCTCGCGCAGGTCGTGCGTGACGAAGAGCGCGCCGCGCCCGAGTTCGAGCTGGAGGCGGCGCAGCTCAAGGCGGAGCGACCGGCGGATCGCGTCGTCCAGGGCAGAGAACGGCTCGTCGAGCAGCAGTAGCCGGACGTCGCGCACGAGCACCCGTGCGAGCGCGACTCGCTGGCGCTGACCGCCGGAGAGGGTGCCGGGATCGCGGTCGCCTACGCCTTCGAGGCCGAGCGTGGCCAGCGATGCCTCCGCACGACTCCGTCGATCCGCCCGGGTGCCAGGCAGGGCGAAGGCGACGTTCTCCCAGACGGAGAGGTGCGGAAACAGCGCCATTTCCTGCACGACATAACCAGTCCGTCGTGCCTCCGGAGGAAGGTCGATCCCCTCCGCCGCGTCGAACAACACTTCGCCATCGAGGACGATTCGCCCACTCGTGGGGCGCGTCAGCCCGGCGATCGCGCGGAGCGTCAGACTCTTGCCCGCGCCCGAGGCGCCGAAGAGCACGACGATCTCGTCGCTTGCCTCGACCGCCACATCCAGCGAGAAGCGGCCCGCGTGGGCGGTGAAGGCGGCCTCGAGGCTCACGCGAGACCTCGCTTCGCTACGAGGCGGAGCGCGATCAACAGGATGAGTGCGACCCCCAGCAAGACAAGGGAGAGCGCGATGGCGCCGGGCAGTCCCAGTGGACCTCCCTCGAATGCCGCGACGACGGCGAGCGGCAGAGTCTGGGTGCGGCCGGTGAGGCTACCCGCGAAGATCAGCGTCGCACCCAGTTCGCCAAGGGCACGCGCCCAGCACAGCACCGCTCCGGCGAGCAGGGGCCCGCGCGCCAGTGGGACGGTGATCCGTCGAAAGACATGCACGCGCGATGCGCCGAGCGTGCGCGCGATCGCTTCCAGTTCCGGGTCGACCGCCTCGAACCCAGTACGCGCCGCACGCACGTAGAGGGGTGCCGCCACGAAGGTCTGCGCAACGATGACGGCGACGGCGGTGAAGGGTAGTGAAAGTCCGGTCACTGCCTCGATCGGCTCGCCCAACAGGCCACGACGACCAAACGCGGTGAGCAGCGCGACGCCCGCGACTGTCGGCGGTAGCACGATCGGAAGATCGAGGAGTGCGTCGAGTACCGCGCCCCCGGGGATCTGACGACGAGCGAGGAGGTAGGCGACGGGAGTCCCGAACAGCAGGCTGAGCGTAACCGAGACCGCCGTGGTCACCAACGAGAGGCGAAGCGCCATGCCAACCGCGGGATCGCCCAGCGCTTCACGCGCCCTCGGGTCATCGACCGCGCGCCAGACGAGGCCCGCGAACGGCAGCAGGAAGAACAGCGCAAAGGTGATCGCCAGGACGGCGACAGCCAGCGTGATGCCCGAGGGACGGCGAAGAATCATCGAGGTGGCATGGTAAACCCGCGCCTGGTGAGCAGCGCCTGTCCCTCGCCGCCACGGACGAAGGCGACGAAAGCCGAGCCAGCCGTGGGGTTCTCGCCACCGGTGAGCGGGGCGATGAGGTACTCCGTCGCTACGTTATACGCGTCCGGAACCGCCACAGCCTCGACCTCCCGAGCGCTGGCGATGTCCGTGCCGTAGACGAACGCCGCATCGGCCTCGCCCAGCTGCACCTTCGTCAGAGCGGCACGGACGTTCGCCTCGCGGCTTTTCACGTTTGCCATCACCCTCGCCTGAAAGTCCACGCCGAACGCCCCCGCCCGATCGGCGGCGGCGAGTGACTGCATGGTGTAGTTGTCGACGGGGACACCGTCGGCGGCGAGGACGATTCTCAGCCCGGGTTTTGCGAGGTCGCCGTATGCCGTGATGGCAACCGATCCCGTGGGCTTCGCGATGACGAGACGGTTTCGCGCGAAAACCTCAGGCGCCGCGGCGAGGCGATCCGTCCGCACCGCCTTCATCTGCGCCTCGTCCGCCGAGGCGAATACGTCGGCCGGCGCACCCTCACTGATCTGCGTGGCAAGCGCCGAGGAGGAGGCGAAATTCAGGGTGACCTTCGACCCGGGGTACTGGCGCTCGAACGCACGGGCGACATCGGCGAACGCCTCGGTGAGCGAGGAGGCTGCCGAGACGATGACCTCCCCGCTGACCGCGGAAGAGGGCGCCGTATCCGCACTCCGACAGCCCCCGAGCAGCAGCGCCGTCACCAGCAGCGCCACGAGCACCGGCCAAGCCCGCATTAGCCGAGCCCGTCCAGCGCGAGAACGCGGCGGTCTGCCTCAGTTGACCGAATACTGGCAGCGAGCGCCTCCACGGGTGCGAAGGACGCCGAACTCGATACGGCGACCAGAACCAGCCAGGGCAGGACCGTCGGAAGCGACCGGCGAAGCATGCGTATCCCCTCAAGCAGTTGCCCAGAATCCAGCGTACCGCGACGTGTCCGGCGGCGCGCGCCGTCCCGCTATCATCCGCCCGCCGGCGTGCCCCGAAACACGCCGTGGAAGGCCGGACGATGCTCGACGGCGTACGCGTGGTTGACCTGTCGTGCGAGCCGGGTGTGGCATACGCCGCACGGCTCTTCGCGCTGCTCGGTGCGGATGTAGTGAAGGTGGAACCGCCCGAGGGCGATCCATCTCGCCGTCGTGGCCCACGGCGGGGCGACGACGGGGAGACGAGCGCGCTCTTCGCCTACCTGAACGCGGCCAAGCGGTCAGCGGTCCTCGACCCCGCCACCGACGCCGACCGCGTCACGCTGCTCCGTTTGATCGCACGCGCTGACGTGGTGTTCGAGGACGGCGCCCCGGGCTGGTGGAAGGCACGCGGGGTCGATTTCGCCGCGCTGGCCGAAACGCACCCTCGCCTGGTCGTGGTGTCAGTGACGCCATTCGGGCAGGACGGGCCGCGCGCGGGCTGGCGAGCGACGGTGCTGACGGCGCACGCCTCGGGCGGACAGCTGGCGCTGTCCGGCGATCCGGATGCGCCACCGCTGAAGGTGGCGGGGCAGCAGGCGTACTACCAGGGCGGGTTGCACGCGTTCTCCGCCGCGCTCACGGCGCTGTATGCCGTCCGCCGCGACGGTCTCGGCGACCGAATCGATCTCTCGCTCCAGGAGGTGCAGGCGGCGAGCCTCGAAGCGGCCGGGCCGGTCGCGATGGTGCGCGAATTCGATACCGGTCGCGCGGGCAATCAGGCCCGCGCCGTCTGGGGGATCTACCCGTGCGCGGACGGCTATGTGGGCGTCGCGTCCATGGCGCGCCAGACGGGATCGGTCTATCGGTGCATCGAGCACCCCGAGCTTGCCGAGGACGAACGCTTCGCCGACCTGATCGGCAATCCGGAGATGAACGAGGTCGCCTCGATGCTGATCGAGGAGTGGACGATGGCGCGGGGGGCGCAGGAGATTTTCGAGGCGTCGCAGCGGCACCGGGCGCCGTTCTCGCTGATCCCCACGCCGCGCGACCTGCTCGACTGGGCCCCGCTGCGCGCGTCCGGCTTCTGGAGCGCGGTCGTGCATCCGACTCTGGGCGCGCACCCGCTGCCCGGCGCACCGTTCACCCTGAATGGGGAGCGGGCACACGCGACGCGGCCTGCGCCGTTGCTCGGCCAGCACACCGCCGAGGTTGTACGCGAGGCAGTGGAGCCGACGCCGACCGCTCCAGTCCCGAGCAGCCGAACCGCACGTCTGCCATTCGAAGGGCTGCGCGTGCTCGACCTCTCGCAGGTGTGGGCAGGCCCGTATGCCGCGCGGTTCTTCGCGGACATGGGCGCGGACGTGATCCATATCGAAGGACCGGGCTTCCCGGACGCCGTGCGTGGTCTGGTGCGCAGCGATGATCCGCGGTCGTTCAACAAGGCGACCTATTTCAACGAGTACAACCGGAACAAACGCGGCCTTGCGCTCGACCTTCACCGACCGGAGGGGATGGAGGCGTTCAAGAAGCTCGTCCCGCTCGCGGACGTGGTCATCGAGAACTGGAGCGTCGGCGTCTCCGAGCGGCTCGGCATGGGACCCGAGGAGCTGCGTGCGCTGAACCCGCGCATCGTCTTCGTGCAGATGCCGGGGTTCTCGAAGGAACCACCGGAATCGGAGCGCGTCGGGTTCGGCCCCACGATCGAGCAGATGGGCGGACTCGTCGCGCTCCAGGGGTACGAGGGTGGTCCGCCGCATAAGAGCGGGATCTCGTACGGTGACCCAATCGGCGGGATCGTCGCCGCCGGCGCGACCGCCCTCGGCCTCTGGCGTCGCGAGGGCAGTGGCGAAGGGTGCCACGTCGTCGTCTCGCAACGGGACAACGTGATCGGGATGGTGGGCGAGTTCATGATCGCGGAAGACCTCGGACTCGACTATCCGGTACGCGATGGCAACCGCGACCCGGACGTCGCACCGCACAACGTCTACCGCACGCGTGACGATGCCGGCCGCTGGCAGGGCGATGCCCTCGGGCGCCCGGTGTCGGAGTTCCACGACACGTGGGTCGCGATCGTGGTCGACTCGGACGAGGCGTGGCGTGCGCTGCGCGGAGTGGTGTCAGACGCACGCCTCGACGATCCGGCCTACGACACGGGGGCCGGGCGGAAGGCCGCGGAGGCCACCATCGATGCCGCGATCGGCGAGTGGGCGCGTGGACGAGACGGGGGCGAGGTGGCCGAGGCGCTGCAGGCAGCGGGCGTCGCGGCATGTCCGGTGCTGACGCCGCTGATGCTCGTGCGTGATACCCATCTCGCAACTCGGGGGAACTTCCCAACCACTGTCCACCCGGAGGCGGGGGAGGTGCGCACGTCGCGGCCGGTCTGGCGAATGGCACGGCGGACCACGCCCCGGCCCTCGCCCGCGCCGACCTTCGGTCAGCACAACCGTGAGGTGCTGCGCGACCTTGCGGGGTACTCGGACGCCGAACTGGTCGCATTCGAGACGCACGGGATCGTCGCGACGGTGCCGGCGCGCTCATGACTCCAGACACCCCGGACGACGCGGGCGTTGAGGAGACGCCGGAGGAGGCCGAAGAGTACCGCCGTGCGTTGCGGAAGGAGAACCGGAAGAAGGGGCTCCTGATCGTCAACACGGGGACCGGCAAGGGGAAGACGACATCTGCGTTCGGACTCGCGATGCGAGCACGCGGACGCGGGATGCGCGTCATCGTGATCCAGTTCATCAAGCCCGGGACGGCGAACTTCGGGGAGATCCGCGCGGCGCGCGACCTCGGCATCGAGGTGCAGGGGATGGGCGATGGCTGGACGTGGCGCAGCAAGGACTTGGACGAGTCGGCGGCCCTTGCACGCGCGGGGTGGGCACGAGCGCAGGAGGCGATCAGCGGCGGCGAGCATGACCTCGTGGTGCTCGACGAGTTCACGTACCCGCTGCATTACGGCTGGCTGGACACGGTCGAGGTGGTGACGTGGCTCACTGAGCACAAGCCTTCAATGCTGCACCTGGCGATCACCGGGCGGTACGCGCCGGATGCGCTGATCGAGGCGGCCGACCTGGTGACGGAGATGCGGCTGGTGAAGCATCCATTCAAGGAGCAGGGGATTCGCGCCCAGCCGGGGATCGAGTTCTAGACCAACCCTGGCACCTCCACTCGTATTCGCGCCGCCGGGAGCAGGTGCTGTCCGGCGACGCATCGCCCGTGCAGAGTCCCGATGCCGATCGAGGACAGTCGCGCGTAACGAGGGCGTGCCGGAACTAGACGCGCCTCGTCATCGTCGTATTCCCATACGGGGATCCGTAACGTCGGATGGGCACCATGATCGGCCATCTCATAGGTCGGATTCGGACGCAGGTCGCATGGCAGGTGGGGATGGGCGTTGCCGTACTCCTCGTCGTCCTCGGCGTCGCGACCTCCGTCGTCGTGCAGAACAACAGCAACACCTCGGCCGTTGGCGTCGCGCCGAGCCGGGGGGGTACCTGATCGAGCGCGCGATCGCCCTCGTACAGTTGGCCGAACTTGCCTCACTGGCATCGCTTCCGACCACGCGCCAGCGCTGGAAGGAGATCCGGCGGCGCGGGCGCATGGAACTGGATGGCCTCGGTATCGACCCTGACCCACTGGCCTACCAGGTCGCGCGTGCGCTGGCCCTGGGGCGCACCTCAGACTTCTCGCCGAAACTCACGCCACGGGAGGTCGAGGTCCTGTCGCTCCTCGCGCGCGGGCTCACCCATCGCGAGGTCGGCGCGGCGCTGGGAATCTCGTGGCGCACGGCTCAGGTCCACGCGGCCAGCGCATACGGAAAACTCGACGCGACCAGCCGGACCACCGCGATCTCTCGCGCGCGCGAACTCGGCCTGCTGGGTTAAGCCTCGGACGACCGGGCTACCCGCCTGCGAGTTTCACCCGGTGCCCGAGGGCGACGAGCCGCGCCTCGAGCCGCTCCCGATGGTCGCCCTGGATCTCGAGGACGGCGCCCTCGCGCGTCCCGCCGGCCCCGCAGTGCTGCTTGAGGTCCTTCAGGAGCGCGTCCAGCTCAGCCGCTCCGCCAGGCAGGCCGGTGACGAGCGTGACGGTCTTGGCGGCCCGGCCCTTCTTCTCACGCTGGATGCGGACGAATCCGTCCGGCGGGAGAGGCGGACGTGACGGAGGCTGTCCGGCGCGTGTCCGCGGTGGACGCGGCGGCAACTTCTCGTCCACGCGACCACCGTCGGTGGAATACACCAGCCGTGAGTTCGGGTCGGGCACGGGACGGCTCCCTTGCGGTCAGTTCGTCCCGGATCGTAGGTGATGGCGAGATTCCATTGGCACCCTGACGGTCCGAACGTCCCTGAAATCAGGGGGCAAGTGTCCGCCACTGCGCTGACCATTCCCGCTATCGTGGACGCCGGGGAGGGATCCCATGACTCAACCAACCGACCAACCATTGGAAGCAGTTCCAACGCCGGCGCCAGCCGTCCAACGGTCGGCACTCACTCGCTCCCGCCATGACCGCGTCTTCACGGGGCTGGCCGGGGGACTGGCGATTCACTTCGGGATCGATCCGGTCCTGGTGCGGCTCGCTCTGGTGCTTCTCACGATTTTCAGCAGCGGCGTGGGACTCCTCCTGTACGTCATCGGCAGTGTGATCGTGCCACTCGAGCCGGCCACCGCCGGAGAACCAACCGTGCCGGGCGACCGCAGCGACCTCGGATCCGCCGCGGCCATGGTGTTCGGCATCCTCCTGATCGGAGCGGGGGTCGTCGCGCTCCTCTCTACTGTGGGAGACCGTGCGAGGCGCGGCGTCCGGTGGGGTGGCGGCGGGCGATACCAGGTAGCGGGCCAGACACGCCAGTCCAGTACGGCTGTAATACACTCCGCTCGCCCTCGACGGTCGTCTCTGAGGGCAACGAGTGCATGGGGGCAGAGGGGGAGCGCCTGATGAGCAACACCGTCATCTATGAAGTCCGCAACCACATCGCGTACATCACGCTGAACCGTCCGGAGGCGCTGAACGCGCTGAACCACGAGTTGAGCGCCGCGCTGGAAGAGACCTGGTACGCCTACGACGCCGACCCGGAGGCCTGGGTAGCGATCCTCACCGCGAACGGGCGGGCATTCTGCTCCGGCGCGGACCTGCGCCAGCGCAACGCCGAGACCAGCCCGTCGAGCCACCGCCCGACCCACAGCCTGGGTCACGGCGTGGACATCTACAAACCGATCATCGTCGGCGTGCACGGCTACTGCCTCGCCGCGGGCATCGACCTCGTCCTGCCGTGCGACATCCGCGTCGCGGGGGAGAGCGCGCAGTTCGGCATGACGATGACCCGCGTCGGCGTGATGGCCTCCACCGGAGCTTCACAGCTGCCGCGTTCGATCCACTGGTCGCACGCGATGGAGATGCTGTTGACCGGCGAGCGCGTCAGCGCGCAGGAGGCGTACCGCATCGGCCTCGTCAACAAGGTGGTGCCCGACGCGGACATCCTGACGACCTGCGAGGAGTATGCGGCGAAGATCCTCCGGAACTCGCCGACGGCGGTGCGCCTGACGAAGGAGGCCGCGATCCGCGGCCGCGACGCCAGCACGATGGCGGAGAGCCTGAAGATCGGCTTCGGCATCCAGCGGGTGATGCGGGCCACGCCTGACGCGAAGGAAGGGCCCCGCGCGTTCGTCGAGAAGCGCGACCCGCAGTGGCAGCCCGCGGACGTCGGCGGGGTGCACTAGCCGCCGCCCTCGGTCCTGCCCGTCCATCACGTTTCGTTCAGGTGGCCTCGGCGACGGCTGGTCGCTGAGGCCGCCGGACGAACGTGGAGAGGACCGCGGCAAGCAGCCACAGCCCGGCGATGAGGAAGAAGATCCCCCGGTAGTTCCCCACCGCGTCGTAGTAAGCGGAGACCGCGAGCGGCGCCCCGGCACCGAGGAAGAGCGCGACCGGGAGCGCCGCGCTGCGGACGGCGCCGATGTAGCGTCGCCCAAAGTACGACGCCCAGATCGTCTCCTGGAGTGGGATCGCGCCGCCGAACCCCCATCCCATCAGGACGAACCCGACCGTGAGCGGCACGAACGCATGCGCCTCTGCGGCGATCAGGATGATGACCATCGCCACCGCCGACTGCACGAAGCAGATCGAGGCGACGCGATTCGGCTCCATGCGTCCCGCCATCCAGCCCCACGCCGGCTTGCAGAGCATCGCGAAGAGGGACATCACCGCCGAAAGCAGGGCTGCCTCGTTGGGTGAGAAGTCCTGGTCGGTGAGGAACGGGATGGTCTGGAGCAACATCGCACCGCTCCCCACCTGGCTCAGGCCGAAGGCCAGCACAATCAGGTAGAAGGTCGACGTACGGACCGCCTCGCGCCGTGTGAACGAGTTGGCGTAGTCCGCCGCGGCGGCCGCACCTGCGCCGTCCCTGATCTCCTGCTGGGTACGGCCGTCCGGATGCAGTCCGTAGTCCTCCGGCTGCCGCCTCATTACCAGCGCCGCGGCGTAGACACTGAGGACAATCGCGGCCATCACATGCCAGCCCGCGCGCCAGCCCCACTCGTGGATGACCACCGTGACCAGCGGCGGGAAGACGGCCCCCGCGCCAGAGACCCCCATCGAGGCAAGGCCGATCATCTGGGCGCGCTTCTCCACCCACCAGCGCGACAGGGTCACGTTGACCACCAGCCCGCCGATCAGGGCCGATCCGACCGTCATCATGAAGCCCCGGAGGAGGAGCCACTGCCAGAGCTCGGCGACAGAGCCCATCAGGAACAGGGAGGCCGCGACCACCGTGGTCCCCACGAGCATCAGCGGACGGCTGCCATACCGATCCACGTAGACACCGATGAAGAACCCGACAAACGCCGAGAGGAAGCGGGACAGCGTCAGGGCATACGTGAAATCGGTCCGCGACCAGCCGAGCTCGTCCGACATCGGCTTGAGGAACGCGCCTGAGACGGCATTCGTACCGACAGACATGAACTGGGCGACGAACGCCGCGACCACAATCCAGTACCCAAACGAGGCAGGCAGGCTCCGAGCGCGATTCGGGGGCAGGGCGCGTTCCACAGACAGCCCTTCGGACACGGGACGTCAGAGCGGCGGGACTATACACCGCACCGCCACGCAGGCGGACCGCATCCACTGCGGTCCCACACGCTCCCGCACGAGGACGCGGCACCGCCGAACGGATGGACGGACGTTTGCCGTCAACGGGCCCTCAGCACCTTGACCCGAGGCATACCATCCGGCCGTCCTCACCAGACCATCGCCGAGGCGATCAAGGCGGCCTGCTGGACACCCAGACTCGGCAGGAGCAATTTCGAATGCTCTGACGAAGCGATATCAAAGGAGGGCCACGATGGCCGTAATGGATTTCTCTAACCAGTAAGAGTTCTCAGCTCGCAGTTATGAATGGCGGCTGCACTGTGGCCCGGAGGCGATTGAGAACCGCCTCAAGGAAGAGGTCATCCGGCTCGGGGCGAAGCGCGCCTTCGTGTTCTGCTCGCCCTCGATCAAGAGCAAGACGAACAGCGTGGAGCGGGTGCAGGCGGCGCTCGGGCCGCTGTTTGCCGGGTACTTCGACGGCATCCACGTGGAAGCCTCGTACCCGGATGTCGTCGCGGCGACAGAAGCGGCGCGGAAGGCCGGGGCCGACCTCCTGATCTCGCTCGGGGCCGGGACGATCGTCGTGGCGACCCGCGTGATCAACATCTACCTGTGCGAGACCGGCGACCGTCAGGCGATGGCGACGCAGTACCCGGAGGGGAAACCTGCGGTCAGCCCGCGGCTCAACGCCCCGAAGTTGCCGACCATCAACATCACCACGACACCGACCGGGGCGATGAACCGCGGCGGCCAGGGCGTCGCGAGCCCGCACCTCGACCAGAACCGGCTGGAGTACTTCGACCCGAAGACGCGCCCGGCGACCCTGATCTGGGACCACGAGGCGATCATGGCGACGCCGCTCGACATGATGCGCGGCTTCTGCATCAACGGGTACATCGGCTCGGCGCTCGGCGCTGGCCGTCGGAGCGAGAACCCGCTCGTCGAGGCCGACCGCGAACACATGAAGACCCTCCACCAGCGCGCGTTCCGGCGGATGCACGAGGCACCGGACGCGATCGACTGGCGCATCGACCTCTTCACCGCGGCGTTGCTCGGCAACCGCGCGGCGGACGACTCGTTGCGTGGTGCGCACATGCACGACGGCGAGTCGTTCGAAGGTGACTACGGCCTGGGCACCGCGCTCCACATCCGCTTCCCGCACGTCTGGCAGCAGGACTCCGGCTCTGCTCTCCGCGCGACGGTGATCCGGCAGTCGAAGGCGCCTTCAAAGGAGACGCTGGAGGCGGTCGCGCGAGCGCTGAACATCTGGCAGGACGGCCGCAGCCCGGAACAGACCCAAGCGGCGATCGCGGACGAGGTCGAACGCATCTACCGCACGGAGGGGATGCCGGCGAGCGTGCGCGCGTTGAAGATTTCCAAGGAGGACTTCCCAGCCGTCGCACAGGACAGCGTGAAGATCTTCAACTCCAACGCCGGCCTGCGCGACCCTGAGAGGCACATCCGCGGGGCGATCGCCATGCTGGAGGCGGCCTGGTAGTCAGCCGGGCGGTGAACGACCACGCATGGAAGAAGCCCGCCTCACGGCGGGCTTCTTCGTGAGCCCGAAGCCAGAGGAGGCGGACTAGAGGCCGATCCCCGGAAGGTCGAGCAACGCACGGATCTCCTGGATCTCGCCGATATGGCCAAGGGAGTGCGGTAGCCCCTGCTGCCCGAGCAGTGTCATCTTGGTCATCTGCCCCACCGGCTTCAGCGTGACCAGCTTCTGATAGTCCTCGGGATCGTCCCATTGCTCGAGGAACTCGGTGGTCCGGGCCCGCACCTGCATCGCGTACTCGACGAACCCGCTCACATCCATGATGCGGAGGGCCTGCGCATCTTCGCGCGGCATCCCGGTCCCCTGTGACACGGCAGGGAGGCCGAGCCGCTCCGCCCAGTTCCCCTCCATCCAAACGGTCGGCCGCCGTTCCTGGATGATCCAGTTGATGGCGTTGTCCTCTGTACGGAGGAGGTGCCACGCGATGAACGCAATGGTGTTGCTGGTCGGGCTGGGCGCCCAGTGGAACTGCTCGTCCGTGAGCGGCCCAAGGGCACGGCTGACATGCCCGTCCAGGCGTCGCCCCAAGATGCTCCAGTACTCATGCAGGGCCTCGTTCGCCACAGCGTGCCTCCGCGGTCATGTTCAGGCCCGCAGCGTAGCGCGAGGCGAGGACATGATTGCTCTGGCTTGCCCCTGTGAGCCTGGCTCCGCCGACAGGCGTGATGATCCCGTGCTCAGCGGTATAACTGAGGTGGTTTCCCGATGTCGTGGGCAGCAGGCGGCTCCCGGCGGGACACGGGAACCTGGGGGTTGTCCATGCAGCACGATGGATCCGAACAAACACCTCGCCCGAGCGAGGCGATCGCCACTCGGAGGCGATTCATCCGGCAGGCCGCAGGAGTGGGCGTGGGCGGCGCGGCGTTGCTCCTGATTCCTCGTATCGCGACTGCCGAGGACAAGAAGGACGACAAGAAGAAGGACGAGAAGCCGACACCAACACCGACGCCGGCTGCTGCGGCGACACCACGGCCTGCGGCTACACCGACCGCTACGCCGACACCCACGCCCACGCCGACACAGCGCGTGCCGCAGGTACGGGGCGACGACGAAACGCCCGAACCGGACGGTGAAGAGATCGTCGGCTCGCCACGGGGCGGCGACCGTGGTCGCCGGCGCCTGCATACGCCGCCGCGCCCGCCCAGGCGACGCAAGTACCTGCGGATCGACCACGCCAACGCGGGGATCGGCCAGACCATCCTCGTGTCCCCTGACCCGGACGCCGCCTTCGTCGTGCAGAACGCGATGGGGGCTGGGGTAGTCGGGGAATCGACGGGCGCCCTCGGTGGGTTCAACTCGGTCGGCGTAAAGGGGCTCTCGACCAGTGGCATCGGAGTCGACGGCGAGAGCGTCACGGACACCGGTGTCTTCGGTGGCTCGCAGAACCACTACGGCGTCCACGGAAAGTCCGACCAGTCGGTCGGTGTCCTTGGCGAGACGTCCGGCATCAGCTGGGCCAGCATCGGCCGAGCCCACGGCCCGGCATTCGGTGGCGTCTCCGGCACCACCGCGAACCGGGGCAAGGGTGTCGAAGGGCTTGCCGGTTTCGGCGAACCCATCCCCGGTCCACCGCCGCCGCCGCCAGACCCCTCCACGTTCCCGGTGATCGGCGTCTTCGGCGCCGCGAAGTCCCCGGAGGGCGTCGCCACGGGCATCCTCGGCGTGACCCATGATGCCAGCGGGCGGGGCGTCTCAGGCGAAGGGCCGTTCGGCGGGGTCGGAGTGCACGGCTTCAGCACGACCGGCGTCGCGGTACGCGGAGTCAGCCAGCACGGATTCGGCATGGAGGCCTTCTCCGACCACACGGTCGGTCTGGTTGCCGCGACCGGCGGGGCGGACTGGGGCATCATCGGTCGCTGCGCCCCATCCGGCGTCGGCGGCATCTCCGGTTTCGCTCCGAGCAGCGTTGGCGTCGAGGGCGTCACGGACGGGCTTGGCGGCGCCGGCATCGGGGTGCAGGCGATCAACAACTTCCGCGACCCCTCCAGCGACACGCTCGCGGCACGAGCGCTGGAGGTGATCAGACGGCCATGGTTCATCTCGGCGCGCCGCTGGGGATCCGGACCGGGCACGACGGTGATCACCGCGACCGGCGTCGACGGGGCTGGCCCGGTGCGATCGTGCTCGCCACCGTGCAGACCAGCGATGCCGGGGCCATCGTTGACCACGCCCTGGTGACGCTGTCTGGGACGGTTGAGATCTACTTCACCGCACCGTCCACCGGCGGTGGCGAGGTGGGCTTTTTCGTCCTCAACTAGCGGTGTCGGCTGATGTAAGACATAACTCTTCAGCCGGGGTCCTCTGCTCACTTTCCGGGCGCGGAATTTGCGTCACAGCCCACAATACTGGTGCCAATGGCGAATCTGTGCGGGGAATCTTTGAATCCGGCGGTGGGGGTAGTTTCGTAACGTTAGGTACACCTAGCACTATGGGCGTGGTGTAATGGCGCCATGCGCGGGCCTGGGGTGCCCGTGCATTGGGGAACCCAGAGGAGGGACTAGTGGCAGATAACTATTGGACGTCGCTCGCGACGCACCGGGTGAGCCGGCGCAGCGCCCTGCGGGGTGCGGCGGTCGGTGTCGCCGGACTGTCGGGGGCCGCGCTCATCGGCTGCGGCGGAGACAAGAAAGAAGAGGCGAAGCCCGCAGCGAGCAAAGCCGGTGGGGCGGCGACCGCCGCTGCGCCCGCGGCGCCGCAGCCGAAGCAGGGTGGCCGCATCGCGCGCGCCCAGTCCGGTGA
>Ga0194132_10002805_pt1 | contig 31927 bp, 24 predicted proteins | sample TA2KigOf80mmetaG_FD_148612 | JGI IMG/M metagenome (GOLD analysis project Ga0194132, IMG submission 148612) | Freshwater microbial communities from Lake Tanganyika, Tanzania - TA2015054 Kigoma Offshore 80m | ecosystem: Environmental > Aquatic > Freshwater > Lake | place: Tanzania: Lake... | reverse complement strand
TGGGGAAGAAGCATGCGTCCTTGTCCGCGTCCGACCGCGCGTCGGGCGCGTCTCCCGAGCCGTCGGCGTCGTCCGCGCGGTGCGGACGAGCCGAGACCGCTGGCACACCCGCCGGTCGATCGGCGGAACTCCAAGGAGGTGTCGCATGCCCGCTGGATCGAGCACCGGACCATCCGTCGGCGCCGGACCGCAGTACCGCTTCCGGGGCGCCTCGGGCACCTCGGGTTGGATGTCCGCCGAGCAGCTGCGCGAGCTCGCGCGGCAGGGCTCGCTTGATCCGCGCGACGAGGTGCAGGCGTCGGGTCGCGCGGAGTGGATCGCCGCCTCGCAGGTGAAGGGGCTCGACTTCCCCCGCGCCGCCGAGCCGGAGCAGGCATCGCCGCCGGGCTCGGCGACCGGTCATCACGTCAAGTTCGGCACGCTCAAGGAGGTGCTCGGCACCTTCCTCCACGCCGAGGTCGAGATGCGGGGCGCGAGCGGCTCGCGGGTGATGCGCCTCGTCGCGGTAGGCACCGATCACTTCGAGGCGACCGAGGAGGGCTCGCGGCGCCGCGTCTTCGTCCCATACCTGCGGCTTCGCAGCCTCGTCGCGGAGGAGCTCGCGGGCGCGAGCGCCCTCAACTACCGCGAGGCTCATCGGCTCGCGATCGTGGTCGACGGCGAGGCGTGACGGATCCCGCTACCTCGACCATGCGGCGCGGAGGCGGGTCTGCGCCTCCTCGCCGGCGATCATCGTCGCGGAGAGCTCCGCCGCCTGATCGAGGACCGCGTCCTCGAGCGACCCGTCGAGCTGGTTGAGCCAGCGCTTCGTCGCCGCCATCGCGTTCGGACCACCCGCGGCGAGCCGCTTCGCGAGCGCCGCGACCGCCTCGTCGAGCTGCGGCTCCTCGTCGACGCAGTGGGTGGCGATCCCCCGCTCGCATCCCTCGCGACCGGACATCGTGCCGCCCAAGAGGAGCATCGCCCGCGCCGGACCCGCCCCGATCTTCTTGACGAGCCAGGGCGCGACGACCGCCGGGCAGATGCCGAGGTCGACCTCGGGATAGCCGACCTTCGCCGCCGCGTGGGTCACCGCGAAGTCGCAGACGACCATCAGCCCGCAGCCGCCGCCGACCGCGGCGCCCTGCACGCGGGCGATCGTGGGAACCCGCAGGCGCCGCAGCCGCCGCGAGACGCGGGCGAGCGCCCGCAGCATGTCCGCCATCGCATGCGGATCCTTCGCGACCGCCTTGAGGTCCATGCCGGCACAGAAGCTCTTGCCCTCGCCCGCGAGGACGGCGACGAGGACCGACCGATCCCGCTCGACCGCATCGATCGCCGACTCGAGCGCCGCGATCAGCTCGTGCGAGAGGGCGTTGCGGACCTCGGGGCGGTTGAGGCGGATCTCCGCGATGCCGTCCTGGATGCGAAGGGTCGCGAGCTGGCTCATGGGGCGGGCATGGTAGGGACTTCGCCCCTGCCCACCTCCGGACGGTTGCCCGCCGCGACGACGACGGCGAGGATCCCCCCATGAGCGCCGCCCCGAGTCATCCCGTCGCCGCCGCCGGCGGAGCGAGCGCGCGGGTGCTGATCGCCTTCGACGTCGGGGTCGGCATCGACCTCGACCTCGCGGCGCGGCGCCTCGCGGAGGCGTCCCGCGCGGGTCTCTGGCACGAGGGCGGCACGAGCCGTCGAACCGGGACCTTCGAGTACGAGCCGCTGCCGCTCCGCCTCGCCTCGCCCGCGGGCTCGATCTCGGTCGGCGGACTCGCGGTCGCGGGCGAGGTCGAGGTGACGCTCTTCGACTTCGGCTCGATGTCGGTCCACTACCGCCTGCCGATCCCGCGCGAGCTCAAGGTCCTCCGCGCGGCGATGCCGGTGCTCGCGGGCTCCGAGGTCCTCGTCGTCGAGGCGAGGCGACGCGTGGAGTCGATCCTCGCGCGGCTCGGCGACGCGGTCGACCGCCCGAGCGTCGCCGCCGACGCGGAGGACTACGTCGTCCTCGTGATGCCTCCGGAGGCGGACCGCCCCGCGTCGGTCGAGTCGTTCGACCCGCAGGAGCTCGCGCAGCTCCTCCGCGCCGAGCAGGGCGAGCTCTCCGAGGAGGAGGTCCGCGACTCGACCGCGGAGCGGGTGAGCCACGGGCGTTCCGACCTCGCGGTCGTCGACTGGCACGGGGCGCTCGTGATCGACGCCGATCCGGAGCCGACCGTCGAGGTGCTCGAGTTCGCGAACGTGCAGCTCCTCGAGTTCCGCCACCTCGACCGCCAGCTCGACCTCGCCCTCTCGCAGGCGTACGAGACGCTGCGGGGCGGGCGATCGCTCGGCGGACGAGGTCTCGGATGGCGATGGAGCGCCGCGAGCCGCGACTGGCGCCGGCTCGCGCGGCTGCAGGTCGAGGCGGCGCTCCTCTACGAGAGCATCCAGAACGCCCTCAAGCTGGTCGGCGACCAGTCGCTCGCGCGGCTCATGGCGGCGACGGCGCGGCGGTTCCACCTCCACCGCTGGGAGGCGAGCATCCTCCGCAAGCTCGAGGTCCTCGAGTCGATCTACTCGAAGTTCTCCGACGCGCAGGCGCACCGCCGCGCGGAGATCCTCGAGTGGATCATCATCGCGCTCATCGCCTTCGAGGTGGTGTTCGGCCTGCTGCCGACGCTAGGGCGGTAGCGGAGGTCAAGCCGCCTCGTCGCCGGAGGATCATCCGAGTCCCTGCAGGGCACGGGCGTCCTCGAGTTCCCTCGGGCAGCCCGATGCCCACTTCGCCGCGATGAGGTCCGCCCGCGAGATGATCCAGTAGTCGATGCCGTCGAGGGACCGCTTCTCCCGCCTCGTCCAGGCGTCCTCGAAGCGGACGCCGGGAATCGTGGTGAGCAGGTCGACGCGGATCCGGTCCTTCAGCACGGTGATCTCGTGGGCGATCACCGCCTCGGGACTGGTGAGCGCCGCCGAACCGAGACCAGCGGACTCGAGCGCGGCGAGCAGGCGGCGGGCGTTCGCCTCGTCCGCCCCGACGAGGAGGTCGAGGTCGAACGTGGTGCGCGGCACGCCGTGCACGATCGCCGCGACGCCGCCGACCACGAGGTAGCGGACCTCATGGACGCTCAAGGACCTGAACACGTCCTGGAACGGCTGCATGGCGCCCCACGTCGCGGATCCCAGGGTTGAGCCGCTGCATGGCGTCGGCCCACTGGAGCAGCATCCGCAGCCGCTCCTCCGGCGAGAGCGTCGAGAACCAGCGGACCTTCGAGGCGAGGTCCTCCTCGCGGAGGTCGTGGCTCACCGGCTCGCTCGGCATGCGGCGGGTCCTATCGCGTGACCGCCGATCACCCCGCCGCGCGGCGTCCCACGGCGCCGCTCAGCCCGCGAACGCCTCCGGGCGCCGCGACCAGACCCCGAGGCGATCCTCCACCGCGCGACCAAGCCGGATCAGGGTGCCCTCGTCGAAGAGCCGGCCCGTGAAGGTCACCGCCTGCGGATGCCCCGCCGCGTCGAAGCCGACCCGCTGCACGAGCGAGGGATGCCCCGTCGCGTTCGAGACGACGAGGATCGATCCCGCGTAGGGCGGCGAGACGAGGGCATCGACCGAGTCGAAGACGTCGTCGAAGCGCCGCATCGCCTCGCGGCGCAGCCGCTCCGCCTGCACGAGCTCGACCGCGGGGAGGAGCCAGGTGCGGCGGAAGGTGTTCGGCCACGCCTCGGGCGCCTGCCAGGAGAGCGAGTCGTCGAGACCGGATCGGGTGAGGTCCTCGAACGCCGCCGCCGCCTCGGCGTGGAGCGGCACGAGGAGCGGCGCCGCCTCGATCGCGGGCATCTCCAGCTCGACGAGCGAGACCCCGGCGTCGCGGAGCGCCCCGAGCACCGGCGCCGCGCCGACGCCGTCGCCCTCCGCCGCGAACCAGCGCGGATCGAAGCCGACCTGCAGGTCCCGCGCGTCGGCGGCGGGATCGACGCGGAGCGGCTCGATCACGGAGGAGGGATCGCCGTCGTCCGCGCCCTTGATCTCGGCGAGCACCATCGCGCAGTCCGCGACGGTGCGGGCGATCGGGCCGATCTTGTCCATCGACCACGAGAGCGCCATGCAGCCGGTGCGGGCGACGCGACCAAAGGTCGGGCGAAGGCCGGTCGATCCGCACTGGCGGCAGGGCGAGACGATCGAGCCGAGCGTCTCGCTGCCGATCGCGAAGGGGACGAGACCCGCCGCGACCGCCGAGCAGGATCCGGCGCTCGAGCCGCTCGAGCCGCGCTCGGGATCGAAGGGGTCGTTGGTGCGGCCGCCGAACCAGAGGTCGCCGTAGGCAAGCGCCCCGACGGAGAGCTTCGCGACGAGGACCGCTCCCGCGCGGTCGAGCCGACGCACCACCGCCGCGTCCTCGGCGGGCACGCGGTCGCGGAAGGGCTCGGCGCCCCAGGTCGTCGCGATGCCCGCGGTGTCGAGGATGTCCTTCGCCCCCCAGGGGATCCCGTGCAGCGGTCCGCGCCAGCGACCGGCGGCGGTCTCGGCATCCGCGCGGTCCGCGGCGGCGAGCGCCCGCTCGGGGCAGAGCGTGATGACGCAGCGGAGCGCGGGGTCCGCCCGCTCGAGGCGGCGGAGGGAGAGCTCCGTCAGGCGTCGGCTCGTGATCGCGCGGGCGCGGATCCACGCCGCGAGGCGCGAGACCGGCGCGAAGGCGAGATCGACGTCGCGGGCGGGCAGCGGACCCGGGTCCGCCTCGACGAACCCGCGCACGTCGCCGTCGGGCGTGCGCCACCGAGGTCGCCGACCCGGCAGGAGCGCGCGGAAGACCGTGGCGGGCGCGAGCGAGTTCGGCAGCGGACCCACCGATCGCCGCGCCTCGAACCACGCAAGCTGCTCGCCGATCGTCGCCGCGATCGTCGCCCGCTCCGCGTAGGTGAACTCGATCCCGGCGAGGCGCTCGGCGGCGGCGATGATCGCCGGATCGATCGGCGCAGGCGATGCTTCCGCGTCCTCCTGCGCGGCGCGTCCTCGAAGCGGAGACGAGAAGGCGAGCGAGCCTCCCGCCGCCTCCGCCGCGGCGAGCGCGACCGCGGCGCGGAGGATGAACTCCCGACGATTCCTAGGCGATTCGACCTCGTGCATGGCGCATCTCCGGGCGGCGCCCCGCGCCGCGCAAGTGGACCCGTCAGGATCGGGCGCCGCCGCCCGCGCTCGTCGGCGTCCCCGCCTCCGCGGCGCGGACGATTCCCCTCAGCATTCCTCGGAAGACGATGCCGTGCAGAGGCAGCACCGAGTACCAGTAGGCGATCCCGAGGAGTCCGCGTGGTCGAAACCGCGCGGTCGAGACGACCGTGCAGCCGGCGCCGCCATCGGCGGGCGGCTCGACCTCGAGGGTCAGCGTCGCGACGCCCGGCAGGCGCATCTCCGCGGTGAGCTCGAGATGGCGGGGCGGCTCGCACGCCGTCACCCGCCAGAAGTCGAGGGCGTCGCCGAGCCGCAGGTCGGTGGCGCTGCGGCGTCCGCGGCGCAGTCCCGGTCCGCCGATCAGGCGATCCATCCGACCGCGCAGCCGCCAGAGCCAGTCCGCCGCGTAGTAGCCATGCTCGCCGCCGATCGAGCAGACCTCGCGCCATGCCCGCGCCGCGTCCGCGCCGCAGGCGAGGCGCCGGCGGTCGACGAAGACCGTGCCGCCCGACCAGTGCGGGTCGCCCGGCATGACGCCGGCATCCGACCAGGCGGTCTCGACGGCGCCCGACTTCTCGCGCTCGACGGCGGCGGCGATCGCCTCGGGGATCGTGAGGCATCGGTGCGGCATGAGCCGCGTCGCCTCGTCGTCGCGGCAGACGACGCGGTTTCGGAGCCCCTCCGCGAGCGGGCGGGCGATGCTCGCGGCGAGCGGCGTGACGAGGTGGATCCAGAGCGAGCTGAGCCTCGGGGTCAGCACCGGCACCGGGATCACCAGCCGGCGCCGCAGCCCGAGCGCCCGCGCCATCTCCCGCATCACCTCGGAGTAGCTCCACACGTCGGCGCCGCCGATGTCGAGGGTCCGTCCGGTCGTGGCGGGCGCCTCGAGCGCCGCGATCAGGTAGTGCAGCACGTCGCGCACCGCGATCGGCTGCGACTCGGTCCGCACCCAGCGCGGGGTGATCATGATCGGCAGCCGCTCGACGAGGTAGCGCAGGATCTCGAAGGACGCCGAGCCGGAGCCGATGATCATCGCCGCGCGGAGCACCGTCACCGGCACGCCGCCGCGGGCGAGCGCCCGCTCCACCTCGCGGCGCGAGGAGAGGTGCTCGCTGAGGACGTCCTCCGAGTCGCCGAGCCCGCCGAGGTAGATGATCCGACCGACGCCCGACGCCGCGGCGGCACGTCCGAAGACCTCCGCGATCGCGAGGTCGCGGGCGCGGTACTCGTGCCCCGCGGAGTCCATCGAGTGGACGAGGAAGTACGCGGCGGCGCAGCCCTGCATCGCCCGGCGGACCGCCTCCTCGTCCCCCGCGTCGCCCTCGACCACCTCGATGCCATCGCGCGACGCCCACGGTCGGGCGAGCACCTTCGCGCGGCTGCGGGCGAGGCACCGCACGCGGACGCCGCGGTCGAGGAGCCGCGGCGCGAGGCGTCCGCCGATGTAGCCGGTCGCGCCGGTGAGGAGGACCGTGGTCGTCGCGGCGGGCTGGCTCACGAGCCCGACTGCACCCGCCGCATCGCCTCCTCGGTCGAGCGGGAGAGCAGGTAGCCCATCGCCTCGCGGTCACGGTCGCTCCATCGCCTCTGCGCCATGTAGTCGTTGAGGCGCTCGGAGAACTCCGCGTACTGAAGGTTGATCTTGACGTACGCCTCCTGCTCCGCGGCGCCACCGGTCTTCATCGCGGCGCGGGCGCGGGCGACCTTCACCATCATCTCGGTGTTCTGCGAGGCGAGGTTGCGGAACTCGGAGAACTTCGCGGCGGCGGCGTCTCGCTCGAGGTCCTTCGCGTTCGAGTAGACCTGATCGACGGTGTCCTTCGGCGGCGGCACCGCGATCGGCGCGCCGGGCTCCGCGGGCGTGTTGGGAATCGGCGCGCCCGCGGCGGGTCGCGGGGGCGCCGGCACCTCGCCGCCTGGCGCCTCGATCGAGCCGCCGTCGCCCTCGCCTCCGCCGGCGTCGGTCATCGGCGCCGCCTCGCCGCCTGCGCCGAGACCCATGCGGCTTCCGGGCGCCGCGAGTCCCTGCGAGGGCGCGTCGGACTGATCGCCCTCGGGCGCCTCCGCCGCGACCTCCGCGGGAGGCGGCGTCGGGCGGGTCGGCTCCTCGCCGCCGCAGCCGAAGAGGGAGAAGGTCAGACCGAGGAAGCACGCCGCGATCGCGGTCATCCCGCGGACGCCGGAGGGTCGAGAGGTGGTCATGACCGGATGGTATCGACGCTGCGCAGCCGCGGACCCACGCACCACGCCGCGTTCGCGGAGGTCGGCCGTCGATCATGACCCGCAGGGACCCCAGCGCCGAGAGGAGCCGGGTCCGGTCGAGACCGCCCACCACGCCCTCGCCGTCGAGTTCATCGGGGACTCGAAGGGTCGTTGCTCTCGGCGGAACCTGCCTCAGCGACCGCGGGATGACGCTCGATCCCGGCAGTGCCCGCAGGTTGATCGGCTTCGAGCGTCGCGGCTTCGGGAGCGAGCCGACCTCAGCCGCCGCGGGCGATCTGCTCCCGCAGCGTCCGCGCCTCGCCGTCGAGGGGTTGCTCCGCGAGGTGCCGGTCGAGGAGCTCGACCGCCCGGTCGCGCTCGCCTGCCGCGGCAAGGCAGCGGGCCCGGAGCAGGCGCACCCGCGGCGCCATGACCTCGCCAAGCCCGCCGAGCGCCGCGAGCGCCTTCGCGCCCTCGCCGCGCTTGAGGAGGACTCCCGCCAGCACGATCCGGTCGGCGGGGAGCCCGATGCCTGCCGCGACGATCGGGGAGAGCGCTCGTATAGCGAGGTCCTCGAGCCCGATCCTCGCCGCCGCCCGACCGACCACCGACCGCTGCGTCGGGATGCGGATCGCATCGAGGTCGAGCGACTCGAGGAGCTCGCGCGGGGGCGGCGCCGGATCGAGCAGCGGGAGGAGCCGAGTCGCGGTCGCGTCCGGGTGGCTCCTCCGCAGCGAGCCGGCGGCGTGCGCGAGGCGCGGGCGGTCGCCCGAGCGCTCCGCCGCGAAGGCAAGCCGCCACAGGTCGACCTCGCGACCGTGCAGCTCGACGAGCGACTCCGCGGTCGATGCCGCGGCGGGCCAGTCCGCCTGCTCGAGGGCAATCATCCACTCCGCCTCGAAGCGGCGCGCCAGGAGCTCGTCGATCGAGGGCGTGGACTCGTCCGCCGCGGATCGCTCCCGACCTCGCCTCGCCGCGAGCGCCCGCCGCGCGAGCACCCCCGCCTCGGGTCGCGCCGCACCGCCCGCGTCCGGACGAGCCGACGCGACCGCCCAGGACCTTGGTCCCTCGCGCCTCCTCGGGACGAGCACCCGACCCGGAAGATCCCCGGGCACGTCGAGTCCCGCCGCCTCGAGAAGCGTGGGCACGAGGTCGATCGCCGCGGCGGCTCCGGCGTCGATCGAGATCCCGACCGCCACGAGCATGCCCATCGACTCTCCATGCACCGCCGCGAGGAGGACGCCCTGCTCGCCGACGCCGCGGGCGAGCTCCGCGACCGCCGCGCGGACCGCCGCGACGCCGAGCGCCGACGCCTGCGCCGACGCCGCCGCCTGCGTCGGCTCGTCCGCGTGATCCGCGGGCTCCACGTGGCGCTCTGCCGGCTCGACGAGCGCCGAGGCGCCGAGGACCCACAACGCAGGTCCCCGCCGTGATGCCTGCCCGCCCGCCGACGCCTCGAGTCCCGCCGCCGCCGCGAGCGAGATCCGCGCCGAGAGCGCCGCCCGCGCGACCACGTCGCCCCCGAGCGGAACCTGCGGGACCACCGCGGCGATCGACTCGGCGACCGCGCGGACCGACTCCGGCGGCGCGACCGGCGGCGCGTGCTCGCCGGCGCTCTCGCCCGATCCTCCGCCGCGGCGGATCTGGGCGAGGAACTCGAGTGGTCGAAGCGTCGCGGCGCGGGTCGCGATGGGCACGCCGGCCGCGCGAGGGTCGGCGATGCCGGGAAGACCTGCGACCACCGCCCCGAGTCCCGCGGCGGTCCAGCGGCTCCAGATCCACGGTCGATCCGCATCGCCCGCGCGGCGAGGTCGCGGCGCGAGCGTCGCCTCGTCGATCGACCACGGGGTCAGCACGCCATGGAGCGAGGGAGGGACTCCCGTCGCGATCGAGGCGGCGACGCCCGCCGCACCAAGGCGCGGGATGAAGCGGAGCGGTCGCGCGGCGCGCCATGCGGGATCCGAGGCAAGGTCCGCGACCTCGCCGGAGGCGATCGCCCGCAGCGCCGAGTCCGTCGCATGGACCACCGCGAGCACCACGCGCCGCGGCGTCGCCTCGCCGCTCACGCCGCGCCGCCTCCGCGCTGCCGCCGCAGGCTCGGGTCGATCGCCGCCGCCATCGCCGCGGCGTCCGCGAGCCCGAGGAACGCGGCGACCCGCGCCATCTCGCCGCGCGGATCCGCGACGACCCTCGCGTAGTCGACGAAGAGGCACTCGACGTCGGCACGCTGCCGCATCCAGCGCTCGATCTGCGCGACCTGCGCGTCGAGCGTCGTCATCATCTTGTCGGGCTCAAGCCGCCCGCCCGAACGACCGAGCCGCTCGAGCATCGCCCGCTGGCTTCGGACGATCTCGCGGAGGTCCCGGTCCATGAAGACGACGCGGTAGCGCGGCAGCGTCGGACCTTGCGGCAGGAACGGCAGGAGCTGCGCGACGATCTTCACGACCTTCCCCCTCGCCTCGGGGATCCACGAGGCGTCGCGGGCAAGCTGGGTCGCCTTCTCGTGCTCGTAGTAGCCGCGGGGATTGTCGCTGTCGGCGGCGCGCTTCTCGTCGGTGAAGGGCTCGACTCCGCCCGCCACGATCGCCTGCATCATCATCGAGGTGCCGCTGCGCGGGAGCCCGCTCACGATGACGACGACCTCGTCGCGGGCGGCGCCTTCGAGCGAGCCGACGCGGTCGGCGCCGCCGCGGCGGGACTCCCGAGCGGCGGTGATCCGCTCCATCGCCGCGTCGAGGGGATCGCGCGCGGCGGCAGGAGCCGGCGCCGCCGGCGCGGCGGCATCCGCCGAGGGCGGCTTCGCCTCGCTCAGGCGCCGGATCTCCCCGATCAACCGCCGCTGGTCCGCGGCGCGTCCCGCGTCGCCGAGAGCGTCGAGGACCTTCGCGAGCGACTCCCGCGCCTCGACGAAGCCCGGCGCCTGCGCGACGGCGAGCTCGAGCGCCGTGCGCGACGTCGCGGCGTCGCCGACCGCATGGAGCGCCACGCCGAGCAGCTGGTGCGCCCGGGGGTTCTGGAAGCGGAGCTCCGTCGCGGAGAGGGCGTGCTCGACCGCGTCCTCCCACGCCTCGCGGGCGACCGCGCATTCGGCGAGCCCGAGCCGCGCGTCGGCGCCCTCGCCGTCCGCGGCGAGCGCCCGCGCGAAGCAGGTCTCCGCCCGGGCGGCGTGACCGAGGTCGAGGAACGCGCGGGCGAGCATCAGGTGGCGCTCGGGGGTCTCGTCGTTCGCGCACTCCTCGAATGCCGCGTCGAGCATCGGCAGCGCCCTCGCGCCGGCGCCGGTGCCGATCGCGTGCTGCGCCTCGAGCCACGCGAAGGTGCCGCGCATGTCGCCGAGCAGGCTCATGAGCTTGCGGATCCTGAAGACGAGTTGACGCGGCGGCTCCTTGTAGGGCTTCTCCCTGTCGGGCTTCTCCCTATCGGGCTTCTCCTCGCCGTGCCCTTCCCCTCCCTCGTCCGCCGTGGCGTCCTGCCCGCTCGACGCGGGATCGTCGACCACGAGGTCCTCGCCCTCGCGTCGCAGCCTCGGGATCCGGAGGTCGTGCTTCTCCGCCTCGGGGCGGAGCTTCTCGAGCGCCTCGAGCGCCTTCTCGCGGGCGGCGGCGACGTTCCTCGCGAGCCTCGCGGTCGCGGTGGCGTGGTCCTTCCACCGCTCGAGCCCCGCGAGGCAGCCGAGGAGGTTCAGGCCGAAGCGGTGCTCGTCGGGGTCGTCGCTCCAGATCTCCTCGAGGATCTCCGCCGCCTCGCCGAGGCGCCCCGCATCCATGTAGGACTGCGCGAGGTTGTAGCGGAGCTCCCGCACGGTCCCCTTGATCGCGACGCCGGCGTCCTCGTTCGGCTGCTCGATGTAGCCGAGCTCGACGAGCTGCTTCATCGCCTCGGCGCTCTGCGCGCCGTCGAGCATCGCGTCCGGCGGATGCATGCCGGCGCTTCCGGGAACGGTCTCCCAGCTCTCGATCGTGGCGACCTCGGGCGGATCCTCGAAGATCGTGACGATTGGCTTGCCGTCCATGTCGCGGCCGACGGGGAGCCCGTAGAGCGAGAGGATGGTCGGGCAGAGGTCGAGGACGCTCGCGCCGGCGATCTCGCCGCCCCGGCGGATGCCCGGACCCTTCGCGACGAGGATGCCGTAGGGGCGGTGCTCGACCGCCGGACCCGCCGGCTCCGTGGGAATGTGCTCGGGGCGCAGGTGATCTGGATGGAAGCCGTGGTCGGAGAGCAGGATGACGGTCGTCTCCTCGCCCGCGAGGGCGAGGAGCGCCCCGAGCATCAGGTCGTGCATGCGGTAGCCCGCCTCGACGACGCCCGAGTAGACCTCGAAGTCCGGCTCGGAGACGCCCCGCTGCCGCGGCGGGTGGTACTTCATGAAGCCGTGGCAGAAGTGGTCGATGCCGTCAAGGTAGACCGCCATGAAGTCCCACGGCTCGAGCTGCATGAGCGCGGTCGCGGCGGCGTGGATCGAGGAGATCTCGCCGACGATCTTCGCGATCGACTGCAGGCGCTGGTCCTTCTGCTGGTCGACCTTGTGCCCGAGCGGCACGAAGGGTCCGATGTCGTCCTCCGCGACCTCGACCTGATGGATCCGGAACTCCTGGAGGTTCCGCTCGAGCCGCGGGGGATGCACGGCGCCGGGCGGCATCGGCCACTGCGCGAGGGTCCAGCCGAGGTCGCCCGGTCTCGGCCGGATCCCCTGCTCGAGCTGCCGCGCGACCTCGGGATCGCGGATCGGTCGGCTCTTCTGGTACCAGTCGCTCACCATCACGCCGTCGATGGGCTCGGCGGGATGGCTCGGCCACCAGCCGACCACGATCGGCTTCTTGCCGCACTGGTTCAGGATGTTCCAGACCGCCTTGACCTTGCGGCTGATGTTGGTGATCGGTCGGATCCCCTTGCCGTCGGGGGTCGGCTCGCTGAAGCCGTGGATCCCGTGCTTGAAGGGGCGCTTGCCGGTGGCGATCGAGGTCCAGAGCATCGGGCTCAGGACCGGCGTGAGGGTCGCGTTGTTGCCGCTGACCCCCTCCTCCATCATCCGCTTCAGGTTGGGCATCTTGCCCTGTTCAAGAAGAGGACGGATCACCCGCCAGTCGGCGGCGTCCCAGCCGATGACCAGCACCTTGCGGTCGTTAGGGAGGGGGATCGAGTCGGGCTTCGGGTCTGGCTTCGGGTCTGGCATCGGGTCTGGCATCGGGTCTGGCATCGGGAAGGACGTCCAGGTCAAGGGCGCGGCGGTGCAGGATCCGCGGAGGGTTATCGGGGCGCCGAGCGCCGATCTGCAGCGGAGTCGAGCGGGGAGCCGTCGCGGTCGCCCGCGAGAGGCGGGGCGTCCGCTGCGGTACGCTCCGCAATCCTCCCACGGCGACCCTCCCGCAGAGGACCGGCGTCGTGGAGTGACCGGCCCGCGACCCGAACTCGTTCATCGACCTCGTCCCATCGACCTCGTCCCATCGACCTCGTCCCATCGACCTCGTCCCATCTAGGAGACTCCTCATGTTCCGCCAGCGTCCGCTCCGTTCCTCCCTCCTCGCCGTCGCCGCGGTCGTCGCCGCTGGAGGCGGGTGGCTCGCCCTTGCCCCGCGTCCCGCCGACGCGCAGCAGATGCAGGGTGGCGCGCCGATGCCCTGGCAGCAGCAGATCTCGGGAGCGCTGCCGATCTTCGGCACCGGCAACTGGGTGGTGATCGCCTCGACCGAGTTCCCGCTCCTCTCGGTCAGCGGCGTCGAGACGATCCGCGTGCCTGACGGGCTCGGCGCCGCGGTGAACTCGATGGAGGGCATCTTCCAGATGACCAGCCGCCTCCGCCCGACCTTCCACGTCGCGAGCGAGCTTGACTTCGCCGCGCAGCAGAACGACGACGCGAAGACCTACCTCGAGGAGATCGGCAAGATCCTCCCCCAGATCGGCGTGGTGAAGATGCCCTCCGAGGACATCGTCAACAAGATCATCGACGCCGCCGCGAAGCGTCGGGTGCTCGTGATCAAGACCGACTCGATGATCCCCTACGGCTCCATCGCGATCGAGCTCGGACCCGGCTTCTGGAGCGTCGAGCAGGAGCAGGCGCTCCGCGACGCGATGAAGAAGGGCGGCTGAGCGCGCGGTCGAGTCCCGACCATCTCGAGCCGCGTCCGGCGTCCGCCGGGCGCGGCTTGTCGTTGCGCGGGCTCCGCGCGAGCCCGATCGCGCAAGGGTCGTGAGTCGAGCCACCCTCACCCGGTTCGCGACCGTTGGTCGCGAACCGACCTCTCCCGCTCGTCGCGTGGCGACTCGCGGGAGAGGTGATGCGCTCCGGCACTCTCCCGCGAGCGCAGCGACGCGGGGGAGTCGGGCTTGTCGCGAAGCGACAAGCCCGGTGGGGGTGGTCCGAAGCACGACGACGCAAGTCGAGCCGCCGCGACGATGAGCGATGTCTCGATCAGGGCGCCCCGCGACGCTTGCTTCGAGTCGTACCACCCTCACCCGCCTCGCGAACTGCGTTCGCGAGGCGACCTCTCCCGCTCGTCGCGTGGCGACTCGCGGGAGAGGTGATGCGCTCCGGCACTCTCCCGCCGGAGCCGAGCGACCCAGGAGCGATGCGTCGACCGCCGAACGAGAGCCTCCCCCAGCCTCAGCTCGTCGCTTCGCGGATCGCCTCGAGACCGCGCAGCACCTCCGCCATCGACTGCGGGCGGTCGCCGGGCTGCGGCTGGACGCAGGCGAGGATGAGGTCGGAGAGCGCCTCCGGCACCGCGGGATTCTTCTCGCAGGGCGGCGTCGGCAGCTCGAGGTTCTCCGCGTCGATCGCCCCCGAGTAGAGGCTGGTGCGGTCGTCGGAGGGCGGCATCGCGGTGGGGATCACCTCGCGGCAGAGGATCCAGTACATCGTCGCGCCGAAGTTGTAGACGTCGGTGCGCTCGGTGATCGCGTCGCGGTGCGCCTGCTCGGGCGCCATGTAGCCGGGCGTCCCCTGGATCCTCTTCTTGACCGCGCCGATCTGGCACGCCTGCCCAAGGTCGATCAGCTTCACGGTGCCGCGGTCATCCACCATGATGTTGGTGGGCTTGAGGTCGGCGTGGATGAAGCCCCGCTCGTGCATGTGGGCGAGCGCCCGGGCGACCTGCACGAAGATGTCGAGGGCGCCGCGGATCTGCTCCGGGGGATGCAGGTCCACCGTCTCGGCGTCCACGAGCTCCATCACCAGCACGATGTCCGCGAGGCGGAACATCTTCCGGTTCTTGATGAGCTTCTCGACCTTGCGGATGTTCGGGTGGTCGAGCTTGCTCGCGACGGCGTACTCCTGCTCGACCTGCTCGAGGAATCGCATGTCCTTGTCGGATTTGCGGATGACGTGCTTCAGCGCCCAGACCTGCTTGGACTTCGGATTCTGGACCGCGTAGATCGTGCTCGCGGCGCCGTGCCCGATCTTGGCAAGCACCTTGAAGCCTGGAAACTGGCTGTCGAGAACGGTGTCCACTGGCGAAGCCTGAAGCGTCCCGAACGCCTTGCGGCGCTCGGTTCATGCACGCGGGTCCTCGGATCACCCTTGGAGTCCCCGGAGCGTGGACGCCCGTCGCGGACGACGAGGTCCGAGCAAGGGTCAGACGCCGGGCGAGGACCGAGCCGCCCGACGCGAAGAAGTGATCCGCGACTGTAACGCCCGCCCCCCCGCCGCCGCAAGGAACGCCCCGACCCGCCGCCGGATCAGTCGAGGATCGCGTTGGCGAACGCCGCCGCCGGGAAGAGGGGTCCGGGGCTCTCGACCGCGGCGAGGTCCGAGTGGAGGTGGACCGCCGAGGCGGGGATGTCGAGCTCCTGCTGGAGCCGCCGCACGAGGGCGACGAGCTCGGTCATCTGCCGCGCCGTGAACTCCTCGCGGCTCCCGTTTCCGATCAGGCAGATCCCGATCGAGGTCCGGTTGAGTTCGTCCGCGTCCGGCGTCGCGCCCCCGGCTCGCGGGGCGACGTGGGCGCCGGGCTGCTGGAGGTTCCACCGAGGTCCGGCGTGGATCGCCCCGTCGTCGAGTCCCCGCCCGTTCCCGATCAGGAAGTGGTAGCCGAGACCGGCGTAGCCATAGGAGCGGTGCTCGCGGTCGATCGACTCGGGGGTTCCCCCGGGCAGACCGGAGTGATGGATCACGATCGAGGTCCAGCGACCCTGCTCGATCCCGCCGCTCGAGGGCTGCAGGCGACCGCCCGGCTCGCGGCTCGCGACGGAGGCAAGCGGCGGCGCCGTGCCTCGGTCGCCGATCACGAAGAGTCCGCTGACCGCCGCGGTCGCGACCAGGAAGCTCGCCCAGACCAGCCTCGTCCGGCTCTGCCTCGACGATGCGGTGACGGGTCGGGAAGAACGGGCGGCTCGTCGCTGGGGTCGCTTCACGCTCGTGCCTCGGGATCGGGTCGGTGCTGACGTGGAGGTGCTGGCGTATCGGTCGCGCCGAACGAGATGCGTGGAAGATTTCCCGCGCGTCCCACGCTCACGCCGAGGGCGTTCCGCCGCTCGGCGCAGGACCACCACCCGTGGGGTCGCCACCTCCGCCACCACCACCACGCCGGCGCCGACGGCGTCGGCGCTTGCGGGGCGCCGTGCCGCCATCCGCTGCCGAGGTTCCCGGCGCGACATCGCCTGCCTCGCGATCCTCGGGCGCCTCGTCGCCACGCTCGGAGTCGGGCTCATGCTCGCCGCCATGCTCCAGCGCCAGAGGTCCGGCGCCGGACGTCGATCCGGACTCGGTCGCCATCCCCTCGGGCGTGCCCGGCGATCCCTCGCCGCCGCGACCTCGCCGACGACGCCGACGCCGCTTCTTCCGCGTGCCCTCGCCTCCCTCGCCCGCCTCGGTCGAGGCGTCGGCGGGAGCGGGCGGGATGCCCTCGGCGCTCGACGGCTTCGGCTCCGGCGGACGCTCGCGCGGCGCCCGCGCGTCCGCGCCGCGCGTCGCGCCCTCGCTCGCCGCGAGGCGGGAGCGGTGGCGGTCCTGCCTTGGCGCCGAGCCCTCGCGACCGCGGCGAAGCGCCGCGTCCGTCGAGAGCCCGCGCAACGGATCGACCTCCGCCTCGGGCGGCGGGCAGGCGTCCGGATCGCAGAGCTCCTCGACCGGCACCGCGACCTCGCGGCCGTCCGCCTCGAGCTGCACGAGGACGAGCTGCACGAGGATCTTCGAGTCGATCACGAGACCCGGTCCGTGGGGCGTGCCCACGCGGGTTCGGTTCTTCGGCAGGCGCTTCTTGAGGTCCTCGTAGGTCTCGTCCTCGTAGCGGAGGCAGCACATGAGCCGCCCGCAGCGACCGGAGATCTTGAGGGGGTCGATCGTGCCCTTCTGGGTCTTCGCCGAGCGCATCGACACCGGCTTGAGGACCTTCAGGAAGTTCTTGCAGCAGCAGTGCTGCCCGCACCGCTCGTAGTCGGCGACGAGCCGCGCCTCGTCGCGGGCGCCCACCTGCCGCATCTCGATGCGGGTCTTCATCTCGCCGGCGATGCGACGGACGAGCTCGCGGAAGTCGACCCGCTCCTCGGAGAGGAAGTAGACCGTCACCGTCTCGCGGCTCAGGGTGCCCTCGAGGTCGACGATCTTCATGGGGAGCCCGAGCTCCGCGACCATCGCCTTGATCGGGCGGACCTGTCCGCGGAGATCGGTCTGCACGGTGGTCCAGCGGGCAAGATCGTCGGGGGTCGCGACCCGCAGGATCCGACCGTCGGTGCGGAAGGGGTAGTCGCTGCCGCCGGAGTTCTCGATGTACTCGAGCATCTCCTGCCGGGAGACGCTCTTGCCGCAGCCGGAGTTGGAGCAGGTGGTGGTGAGCATCTCGACCACCTCGAGCCCCCGGTGGGTGCGGGCGACGAGCTTGGAGCCGCAGCCGGGCTTGGCGGGTCCGTCGTAGGGGTACTCCGCGACCGCCTTCATGAGCCCGTAGCGGACCACGATGCTCGTGGGCGGCTTGAGGCGCTCGTAGATCTCGCGGTCGGTCATCGCCGTGCGCCGCTCGGGATCGGCGTCGGCCTCGTAGACGGGAAGCTTGGTGATGGGCATGGCGCGCGTCGGGGAGCCGGACAGGCGGTCGACGCGACCACCGGCGCCGTCGCGCCGGAGGGATCGTCGAAGGACCGCGTTGTCGTCGAGCGGGGATAGTTGGCTCCGGACCGCCGCTCGACGGAGCGGTCCGGGTTCAGACGCGGGCGCAAGATCGGATGGTAGCGGGAGCGAGGGTCCGGCAGCGCCACGCGTCGCGAACGAGCCGCACGCACGACTCCTCTCCGCGCGATGCTCGGCTCCGCCACCCCGCGGCCTCGTCCGGCTCTGCTGGATCAACGCGTCCATGCGTCCATGCGTCCATGCGTCCACGCTCCACCGGCGACCCTCCGCAGCACCCCTACACTCCACCCCTTCGCCCTCGGACTCCTCCGCTCTTGAGCATCCCCTCGATCGCCATCGTCGGCCGCCCCAACGTGGGCAAGTCGAGCCTGTTCAACCGACTGCTTGGTCGGCGGGTGTCGATCGTCGATCCCACGCCGGGGGTGACCCGCGACCGCATCGAGGCGCTCCTCGAGCTCGTCCCCGATCCGGTGGACGATCCCGAGGGCGTCCCCCGCTTCGCCGAGCTCACCGACACCGGCGGCTACGGGCTCTACTCGCCCGAGGGTCGCCGGGTGGACGAGTCGGGTCAGGACCTCTCGCGGCTCGACGCCGACATCGAGCGTCAGATCGGGCTCGCCGTGGAGCGGGCGACCGTGATCCTCTTCGTCCTCGACGCGAGCGAGGGCGCGACCCCGCTCGACCGCGCGGTGGCGGAGCTCCTCCGCAAGCGCCGCCTCGCGGAGAAGGTCATCCTCGTCGCGAACAAGACCGACGACGAGAGCTGGCTCGTCCGCCTCGGCGAGCTCAACCGGCTCGGCTTCGGCGAGCCGATCGGCGTCTCCGCGAAGTCCGGGCTCGGGATGCGCCGCCTCGTCGCGGCGCTCCGCGCCCGGCTCGGCGAGTCCTCCGAGGCGCCGCCCGAGCGACCCGAGCTCCGCCTCGCGATCGTCGGAAGGCGCAACGCCGGCAAGAGCACCCTCGTCAACGCCCTCGCCGGGCAGCCGCGGGTCATCGTCTCGGAGATCGCCGGCACCACCCGCGACAGCGTGGACGTCCGGTTCGAGATGAAGGGGCGAACCCTCGTCGCCATCGACACCGCGGGCGTCCGCAAGAAGAAGAGCTGGGCGGACGACGTCGAGCGCTACTCGCACGGGCGCGCCGTCGAGGCGATCGAGCGATGCGACGTCGCGGTCCTCCTCCTCGAGGCGACCGAGCCCGCGAGCCAGATCGAGAAGGCGCTCGCGAAGGAGCTCATCGACCGCTTCAAGCCGGTGGTGGTGGCGATCAACAAGTGGGACCTCGTCGAGGGCAAGCTCGCCGCGGAGGACTACCTCGCGCACCTCGAGCAGGAGCTCCCGAGCCTCGCCTTCGCGCCGATCGTGACGATCTCCGGTCGGTCCGGCGAGGGGCTCGAGGAGCTCGTGGCGATGGCGTTCAACCTGCACGAGCAATCCGGTCACCGCGAGGGCACCGGTCGCCTCAACGCCGCGTTCGCGCGGATCCTCGAGGAGCGCGGACCGTCCTCGCGGCTCGGCTCGCAGGCGAAGATCTACTACGCGAGCCAGATCGGCGTGCATCCGCCGACGATCGCGGTGGTGGTGAACCGCCCCGACCTCTTCGAGGGTCAGTACGAGCGGTACCTCCTCAACCGCCTGCGCGACGTGGTGCCCTTCTCCGAGGTGCCCATCCGCCTCCGCTTCGCGGCCCGCCGCCGGGCGTGACCTGCCGCCGAGTCCGGAGACGCCTCCGACCTCAGCCGCCGGAGGGCGCCGGAGCCTCGACCGCGGGCGGGTCCTGCACGCGGAGCGGCCGAACGTCGTACGCCCATGCCGCCGGGTCGGGAGGCTCGAGCAGGAGGAGCGACCTCTGCGGCTCGCCCATCTCGCCGTTCACCTTCGGTCGGCGAAGGAGCACGGTGTCGCGGTTGCCGTTCGGGCGGAGCACGCGGATCCCGAGCGGCGCGAGCGTCGCGCGGTCGTAGAAGAGCTCGATGAAGGAGCAGTCCTCCGCGAGCGCGGTGCCCGGCTTCGGCACGAGCCGCACGCCGACGAAGTCCGCGAGCCGGTCGAGGAGCGGCGGGCTCGGCGGCGGCGGCTCGAGCACGTCGAAGCGGGCGAGCACGTCGTCCTTCTTCTGGGCGATCGGCAGCGGGATCGGTCCCTCGCCGAGCCTGAGCGGATCGACCGCCTCGCCGGGCATCGCGAGCTGCCGGCGGACGTAGCGCTTCTGCCGGTGGTCGAGCTCGTCGAGCCAGCCGTCGGCGTAGACCCAGTGCTGCCGCCACGACTCGCCGTGACCGGAGCCGTCGATGAACTCGTCGAAGACGATCGCCACCCGCGTCGCGTCGCCCTCGCGGGCAAGCAGCACCTCGCCGAGCCGCGTCTCCGACTCCTCGACGAGGGCGTCGAAGCGGATCAGGGTCAGTCCCGCCTCGAGCGTGCGGGTCTCTCGACCGGCGACCTCGAGGCGCTCGAGGAGCGCCTCGCCGTCGAAGCCGCTCGGCGCGACCTCCCCGCCCGCCGCCGCGGTCGGCGGCTTCGGCGCGCCCGCCGAGCCCGTCGGCGGCTGCCCGCATCCGGGATCGACCTGCGCGGTCGCGGCGGTGGCGGCGGCAAGCAGGAGCGCGAGGGCGGCGTGGGGGAGGCTCATGGCGTGGTCCTTCATGGCGGATGCTAGGTTCGGCGCCGACCCTGCTCGCCCGGCCCGACGGCAAGGTACGCCTCGTCGAGGTACTCGCCGAGCATGCGGTCGGTGTTGAAGACGGGCGCGACGGTCGCGGCGCTTCGGATCACCCGGCGCAACCATCGGCGGGGAATCCCGTCGCGACCTCGATCATGGAACTCCGGGACGATCTCCTCCTCGAGCAGCCGGTAGAGCGCCTCCGCGTCCGCCTTGTCCTGCGCCGCCTGCGTGCGGCAGGTCCGCCCGGCGTCGATCGTCCAGCCGTTCGTGCCGTCGGCGGCCTCGGGCCACCACCCGTCGGAGATCGAGCAGTTGATGCCGCCGTTGAGGGGCGACTTCATGCCGCTCGTGCCGCTCGCCTCGTGCGGGCGAAGCGGCGTGTTGAGCCAGACGTCGCAGCCGGAGACGAGGGCGCGACCGATCGCCATGTCGTACTCCTCGAGGAGCACGACGCGACCTCTGAACTCGGGGCGCTGGGTCATCTCGAAGACCTTCTGCGCGAACGCCTGACCTCCGAGGTCGCGGGGGTGCGCCTTCCCGGAGAAGACGACCTGCACCGGTCGCCTTGCATCGCCGAGGATCCTCGCGAGCCGTCTCGGGTCGCTGAAGAGGAGGATCGCCCGCTTGTAGGTCGCGAAGCGCCGCGCGAATCCGATGGTGAGCGCGTGCTCCGAGAGCATCGCGCCCGCCTCGGCGACGGCGCCCGGTCCGGCGCCGCGGCAGCAGCCCTGGAGCACGAGCCGCGCCCGCACGAAGCGGACCAGCTCGCGGCGGAGACGATGGCGGAGGTCCCACAGGCCTTCGAGGTCCGCCTTCGCGGCGTCCGCGAGCGGTCGGGCGTCCGGCGCGGGCGCCGGAAGCGAGACCTTCCGCGAGCGCCAGAACTCCGCGGCGAGCGGATGCATCCAGGTCGGCACGTGCACGCCGTTGGTGATCGAGCCGATCGGCACCTCCGCCGCGTCGACGCCGTGCGCGTCGCGCCACATCGCGCGGCTCACCTCGCCGTGCAGGCGGGAGACGCCGTTGGATCGCCCGGCGAGCCGGAGCGCGAGCACCGTCATGCAGAGCGGCTCCTTGGGGTCCTCGGGATGCTCGCGACCGAGGCGCTCCAGCACGTCCGAGGGCAGCCCGCCCTCCGCGAGGACCGGCGCGAGCGCCGTCGCGACCATCTCGATCGGATAGCGGTCGTGCCCCGCGGGAACCGGCGTGTGCGTGGTGAAGACGAGCCGGCGGCGGACGCGGTCGATCGCCGCGTCGAGCGCGGCGCCGCCGCGGGTCTCCCGCGAGAGCATCCACACGCCCGCGAACGCGGCGTGCCCCTCGTTGAGGTGGACGACCGTCGGAAGCTCGCCGAGCGCCTCGAGGGCGAGCAGCCCGCCGATCCCGAGCAGCACCTGCTGCTCCATGCGGAGGCGCGGCTCGCCCTTGTAGAGCCCCTCGGTGAGCTCGCGCTCCTCGCGGGAGTTCTCGGGGAGGTCCGTGTCGAGGAGGATCAGGCTCGCGCGACCGATCCGCTGCCGCCAGAGCCGGACGAGCGGCGACCGCCTCCCGATCGGGCAGCGGATGCGGGTGCCGGTGTCCGCGACGGGAAGCCGCGCCGGATCCTGCCGCGGATAGAGGACGCGGGTCGAGCCATCCTCGCGGAGCTGCTGCCGGTAGTAGCCGTGCTGGTAGAGGAGCCCGACGCCGACGAGGGGAATGCCGAGGTCGCTCGCGCTCTTGAGGTGGTCGCCCGCGAGGATCCCGAGCCCGCCGGCGTACTGCGGCATCGACTCGTGGAGGGCGAACTCCGAGCAGAGGTACGCGACCTTGAGGTTCCCGGCGCGGCGGCGCCGCGCGCGGTCGAACCAGGTCCGCGCCTTCCGGTAGCGCATCAGGTCGCGGTGGACCTCCGCGACCGCGCGGCGCATGGAGTCCTCCGAGAGCCTCGCCGCGAGCACCTCCGGCGGCACGTCGCGGAGGATCGCGATCGGGCTGTGCGAGGAAGCCTCCCACCGCGCGGGATCGATCGCGCGGAACGGACGCTGCGCGTGCTCGTTCCAGGTCCACCACAGGTCGAGCGCGACCTCCTCGAGCATGCGGCGGGTGGTCTCGAGGCGATGATCCGCGCCGCGCTCGACGGCGGCAGGCGTGGCGCGGGGGCGAAGGCTCAGGCGGGGCATCCGGGACTTCCTCGGGCGGGCGAGGTCGGGAGCGTAGCGGACGCGATCGACCGCCGACCCGAACCCCGCCGGACGTGGGTCCGCGTTGGGGACCGTCCCATGTTCAGTCATGGACTACCGCGATCGAGTCAAGATCGAACCCGGCAAGCGAGGTGGTCGTCCGTGCGTGCGCGGACTGCGCATCTGCGTCCATGACGTCCTGGGATGGCTGGCGGCCGGGATGAGCGAGGACGCGATCCTCGCCGATCACCCGGACCTCGAGCGCGAGGACATCCGCGCCTGCCTGGCGTTCGCGGCCGACCGCGAGCGGCGGATCGACCAGTCCCCCGCCGCCTGATGCAGCACCTCACGCCTCGCCGAGCAAACCCTCAGCCAAGCCTTCCGCTCGCCGCGACGAGGCGACGAAGCGCCTCCGCGACCGCGCGGTCCGCGGCGCCGCGCTCGAGCCGCCAACGCCAATTGCCGCTCGCGGTGCCGGGCAGGTTCATGCGCGATCCGGGCGGCAATCCGAGGAGGTCCTGCATCAGGCAGACCGCGAGCGACGCGGGCGAGGTCATCGCGAGGCGCACCAGACCCTCGGCAGGGTCCGCCGAGCGACCGGCGTAGTCGCGAACGCGCCGCCGCGCGTCGGCGCCGAGCGTGCGCCACCAGCCCGTCGCGACGTGGTTGTCGTGGGTGCCGGGATACGCGACGCACTCGGGGGGAAACCGGTGCGGCATGTCGAAGGCGTCGTCGCGCCAGAACGCGTTCTGCACGATCCGCATCCCGGGGAGCCCGAACTCCTCGCGGAGCCGCGTCACCGCGGGCGTCACCGCGCCGAGGTCCTCCGCGACGAGGGGAAGCGCCGCGCCGTGGTCCTTCGCGAGCGCCGCGAGGAGCTCGCGGCCCGGCTGCGCCCGCCAGCGCCCCCGCCGCGCGTTCGGCGCGTCGGCGGGCACCTCGTAGGCGCGGACGAAGCCGATGAAGTGGTCGATGCGGACGAGGTCGAACCTCGCGAGCGCCATCCCGATCCGGTCGCGCCACCAGCGGAAGCCGTCGCGGCGATGGGCGCTCCAGCGGTAGTGCGGGCTGCCCCAGAGCTGCCCGTCGGCGGAGAAGGAGTCGGGCGGCACGCCGGTCACGACCTCCGGGCGACCGCGGCGGTCGAGGCGGAAGAGCTCGGGTCGCGAGCGCACGTCCGAGGAGTCGAGGCTCGTGAAGATCGGGACGTCGCCGAAGAAGACGATCCCCCGCCGCGACGCCTCCTCGCGGAGCCGACGCCACTGGCGGTCGAAGCACCACTGGCAGAACGCGTGGAACGCCTCGCCGCGACCATCCCGAGAGGCGGCGAAGGCGGTCCAGTCGGGAAGCCACCACGACGCCGACTGCACGAACGCCTCGTGCTCGCGGGCGAGGCGCCGCGGTCTCGCGCGGAGGAACGCCTCGTGCGCCCGCTCGAGCAGGCGGGTCTTCTCCCGCCGCACTCGCTCGAAGCGCACGGGACCGGGGCGATCGAGCATGCGCCGCGCCCGCGCGAGGTCCGCCCGCGCGAGGAGATCGTCCTCGTGCAGGCGCTCCGGCGAGAGGAGGAGCGGCTCGCCCGCGAAGCTCGAGGGGCTCGCGTAGGGCGAGTCGCCGGGACCGATCGGTCCGATCGGCAGCATCTGCCAGACCGAGAGACCCGCGTGCTCCATCCAGTCGAGGAAGCGGACCGCCTCCGGGCCGACATCGCCGATCCCGAAGGCTCCGGGCAGGCTGGTCGGATGGAGGAGGACGCCGGCACGCCGCGTCGCGAGCAGCGGGTGCATGGAACGTCGTTCGTCGCGCATCGCCTGCATCCTGCCCGCCCTCACGGACCGGTCGCCCAGGCGCGACCGGAGACCGGCGGGATCACGATCTCGGGGAAGCGGTCGGGCTCGTCGCGCGGATGGCGGTGCCCGAAGACGAGTCGCCACTCGCCCTTCGCCGTCGCGGGCATCGCCGCGAGCTCCGGCACCTCGACCGTCGCCTGGCGGTCGCTCGCGTTGAGTGCGACGAGCACCTTCTCCGACCCGAACTCCCGCAGGAAGACCCAGACGTCCTGCGCGTCGTCGACGAGGAGCGTGCGGAAGGAGCCGCGCCGAAGCGACGGATGCCGCGCGCGAAGCGCCGTCGCCTGCATGGTGAAGGCGAGCTGCTCCTCCATGACGCGGTTCTCCCGCGGCTCGTCGTAGGGCTCGAGGTCCTTCCAGAGCATCGGCTTGCGGTTGTTGGGGTCGTCGGAGCCCCACATCCCCACCTCGTCGCCGTAGTAGATCATCGGGGCGCCGACGTAGGTCATCTGCAGCAGGACGAGCAGGCGCACCCTGCGGTAGACCTCCGCGCTCGGCTTGCTCGCGTCGTACTTCGCCCCGTCCTGCTCGCGGTTGCCGCGGTCGTACTCGCGGTCGGGGTTCGCCAGCATCGACGCGATGCGGTCGGTGTCGTGGCTGTCGAGCAGGTTCATCAGGCAGTAGGTGACCTCGGCGGGATACGCGAGGCGGAGCTCCGCGAGGCGCCGGTCGAGGACGCTCGGCGGGATCTTCTCGGCGCGGTTCCCGACCCACGCGATCGCCGCCTCGGCGAAGGGATAGTTCATCACCGCGTCGAAGCTGCGGCCGTCGAGCCATTCGTCGGCGCGCTTCCAGATCTCGCCGGTGATGTAGGCGTCGGGATTGATCGCCTTCACGAACCGGCGCCACTCGATCCAGAAGGGAAGCGGCACCTCGTTGGGCACGTCGAGCCGCCAGCCGTCGATCCCGTCCGAGGGGTCGCCGTCGCCGTCGGGATCCATCCAGCGCCGCGTGACCTCGTAGACGTGACGCGTCGCCGCCTCGCTCGCGAGCCCGCCGCCGTTCTTCGCGAAGATCGGCAGGTCGGAGAAGCCCGCCCAGCCCTCGTGCTCGAAGGGGTCCCAGCTGCGGACGGAGAACCAGTCGGCGAAGGGCGAGCCCTTGCCGCGCCGGCGCACGTCGAGGAACGCGGGATGGGTGTCGCCGACGTGGTTGAAGACGCCATCGAGGATCACCCGGAAGCCCTTCGACTTCGCGAGGCGCAGGAACTCGAGGAAGACCCTGTCGCTGCCGGTCCAGGTCCACGTGCGCGGGTCGAGGAGGTTCTCGACCGCCTCCGCCGCCTTGTAGTCGCCCCGCACGCCGTAGTGCTCGTCGACGTGGAGGTAGTTCGTCGCGTTGTACTTGTGCGCGGTCGGCGCCTGGAAGATCGGGTTGAGGTAGAGGGCGTTGACGCCGAGCGCCCGGAGGTAGTCGAGCTTCTCGATCACCCCTTGCAGGTCGCCGCCGTAGAGCCGCGCGAACACGAAGTGCTGGTAGAAGCCCTGACCGTCGCGGTCCTCCCACGGGCTCGTCGAGTACCACTCGCTCCGCCACGGTCGGCAGGGCACGGGATCGTTCGAGGCGCTTCCGTTGCGGAAGCGGTCGACGAAGATCTGGTACCAGATCGCGTCCTTCGCCCAGTCGGGCGTGCGCACGCGGGAGCTGCGACCATCATCGAGGGAGTAGGTCTCTGGAGTCTGCGCCGTCATCGATCCGTCCTTGAGGATGAACACGTAGCGGTCGCCGCCCGCCGCCTCGGGCACCGCCGCCTCCCACCACGAGAAGGTCCCGTCGTCGAGGACCTCGATCATCGCGACCGGCGGATGATCCTCGAACGCGACCTCGACCGCCTCGACGTCGCCGCGGAGCCCGCGAAGCCGAAGGAGCGTCCGACCCTCGGGATCCACCTGCCGGTAGGCGGGACCGGCGGGCAGATGCCGCACCGCGGCGGCCTCGATCCGTCCGTCGCCGCGCGACGCGGCGTCGGCGCCCGCGAGGCTCGCGTCCGCCCCGAGCAGGATCCGCGAGTTGAATCCCCCCTGCCCGTCGTCGACGCGGTCGGGATTGCGGGGATCGTCGAACCACGCCGGACCGCGCTCGCCCTCGAGGACGAACTTGTAGAGGTGCTCGCCCGGCGGGAGCGAGACCCTCGCCTCCCAGGCGCCGTCGGCCCGCCGCGTCATCGGCAGCGCCGTCGGGCTCCATCCGTTGAAGGAGCCCGCGAGGGAAGCCCGCCGCGCCGCGGTCGAGGTCCGGAACTCGACGCGGCAGGACCACGAGCCGTCCTTCCCCCGCGTCGCCTCGATCGACGCAGGCACCCGCGCCGCGTCCGCGGCGGAGGCGGCGTCGAGCACGGGCACGTCGGGGGGGAATCCGAGGACCACCCGCGGCGCCGCCGGCGCGACCAACGCGAGGCACGTGATGGTCGCGATGGTCAAGACCGCCGCGGCGACCACGGACCACCTGCGACCCTCGCGCGAACGGCTCCGCATCGGGGTCGATGATAGAGGAGCACGCGTCCTCGGCGCTACCGCGAGGAGCAGGAGGACGCCGCGGCAAGCGGCGAGGCGATGATCGCGACGAGCCAGACGAGCGCGAAGGTCACGAAGCCGATGCCGACCAGCATCAGGAGGACGTTGATCGACTGGATGATCCAGTAGCCGAACATGATCAGGAGCCCTCGACCGACCCGGCCGGCGTAGAGGTGCCCGATCCCGAAGGTCTGGATGAGGAGACCCCCGAGGACCTCGAGGAGCGCGGCGGTGCCGCCCGACTTGGGGACCATGGACCCGTGGGCGACGACCTGCGACATGCGTGGACTCCCGGGAGCGTGATCGGACGGTCTAGGGGCGACCCCGACGTGGATCGCCTCGCGTGAAGGATAGCTGAACCTTCGTCCGTACCATGCCCCCGATGCCCGCCGCGCCCCGAGGTCCCCTGCACGCGCTGCTCTCGGTGGTGGGGATCTCGCTCCGCGTCGCGCTCCTCGCCGCGGCGCTCGGGCTCGTCGCGTGGAGCTTCTGGCGGGTCGGCGCGCGGGAGCTCGGCGGGCGCTTCTCCGGCGAGGACCGGGGCGAGGTCGAGCTCGTCGTGATGCACTGGTCCGGCGACGGCGGTCCCGAGGAGGACGCGATCGTCGAGGACGCCCTCGCCCGCTTCGAGGCGGCGCATCCGGGGATCCGCGTGCGGCGGGTGAACCCCGGCGACGCGGCGAGCTTCTACACCAAGCTGCAGACCATGCTCGTCGCGGGCGATCCGCCGGACGTCTTCTACGTCGGCGCCGAGCGCCTCGCGAACTTCGTCTCGCTCGGGCTCCTTGCGCCCCTCGACGCGTTCGTCGCCGCGGAGGAGTCGCGCGACGACGACGACGCGCTCGACCTCGACGAGTTCTTCCCCGCGACGGTCGAGGCGTTCCGCTTCGACGGCTCCCGCGTCGGCGGCGGTCCGCTCTACGGGATCCCCAAGGACTTCACCACCGTCGGCTTCTACCTGAACCTCGACCTCTTCCGCCGCGCGGGCGTCGAGCCGCCGCCCGACGACTGGACGTGGGAGGACTTCATCGCGATCGCCCGCCGCCTCGGCGAGCTGCCCGACGCGACCGGCGCCGAGTTCGTGACCTGGCCGTTCGTCGTGCGGGTCTATCTATGGACCGAGGGCGTGGACGTGGTCGGCGAGGACTTCGACGACCTGCGCCTCGACGATCCCAAGGTCGTCGCGGCGCTCGGGCGGCTTCGGGCGTGGCGGCACGGAGAGGAGAACGCCCTCACGAGCGGGCGGAGCCGCGTCGCGAGCGGCTCGGCGGTCTTCCAGACCGGCCGCGTCGGCATGGCGGGACCCTTCGGTCGCTGGGTGGTCCCGGCGTACTCGGCGCTGACGCCCTCGCCCGCGAAGGCGCCGGGCGACGTCCGGTTCGAGTGGGACTTCCGCCCGCTGCCGCGCGGCGCCGAGCGGGCGAACGTGATCCTCACCGTCGCGTGGGCGATCGCCGAGCAGTGCCGGCACAAGCCGGAGGCGTGGGAGCTCGTCAAGTTCCTCACCAGCGCGGAGAACCAGGCGGCGCAGTCCCGCCTCGGGCTCGCGATCCCCACCCGCCGCGCGGTCGCGGAGAGCGACGCCTTCCTCGACGCGTCGGTCGCGCCGGCGAACGACCGCGCCTACCTCGACGCGGCGGAGGTCGCGCGGGTCGCGGAGTGGCCGGTCGATCCGCGCTTCGAGCAGCTCTTCGGAAGCCGCATGGACCAGGGGCTCCGAAGCGGCGACCTCACCGTCGCCGAGGCGTCGGCGGACCTCGCCGCGAACTGGCGCCGCGTGCGCGAGTCGCCGCTCGCGGCGGGCGGTCGGGCGCCGATGCCGTGGAACGTGCTCGCGGTCGCCGGCGCGGTCGCGGCGCTCGCGGTCGCGGCGTGGCTCGCGGTCCTCCTCCGCCGCCGACCGGGCGACTCGCCCGCCGGCACCGCGGAGGAGCGGGCGGGACTCCTGCTCGCCTCGCCGTGGCTCGTCGGCTTCGCGCTCTTCATGCTCTTCCCGATCGCGATGAGCCTCGTGCTGTCGCTCGCCCGCTGGAACGGGATGTCCACGCTCTCCGAGGCGACCTTCGTCGGGCTCGACAACTACCGCGAGCTCCTCCTCCACGACCGCCGCATGCACGTGAGCCTGCGGGTGACCGCGTACTACGCCCTCCTCGCGGTGCCGCTCGGGCAGGTGGTCGCGCTCGGCGCGGCGGCGCTGCTGCATGCGCGGGTGCCCGCGGTCGGGTTCTTCCGCGCGGCGCTCTACCTGCCGAGCGTCCTCGCGGGCGTGGGCACCGCGGTCCTCTGGCGGTGGGTCTTCGACGGCGAGGACGGGCTCATGAACGCCTTGCTCGCGCCGCCCTTCTCGCTGCTCGGGCTCGAGCCGCCGCAGTGGTTCGGCGCCGACGCCGCCTGGTTCGGCCCGCCCGCCTTCGCGATCATGAGCCTCTGGACCGTCGGCGGCAGCATGCTCATCTACCTCGCGGGGCTGCAGGGCGTGCCGAAGGAGCTCGAGGAGGCGGCGGCGATCGACGGCGCGGGCGCCTGGCGGCGGTTCCGCAGCGTCACCCTCCCGATGCTCTCGCCGGTGATCCTCTTCAACCTGATCGTCGGGGTGATCGGCTCGTTCCAGGTCTTCACGCAGGCGTTCGTGATGACCGGCGGCGAGCCGGGCGACCTCACCCGCTTCTACGTCCTCTACCTCTTCAACCTCGGCTTCGAGAGCTACGAGATGGGCTACGCCTCCGCGATGGCGTGGATCCTGCTCGTGGTGGTCCTCCTGCTCACCGCGGTCCTCATGCGGGGAAGCCGCCGGCTCGTCCACTACGAGGGGCTCAAGGCATGAGCGCCGAGCGGATCCTCAAGGCGATCGCGGTGCTCGCGGCGCTGCTCGGGCTCTCGGCGCTGACGATCTTCCCCCTCTGGTGGATGCTCGTGGTCAGCCTCGAGACGCCCGCGAACGCCGGCGCCGCGATGGTCGGCGGCGGCGACGTGGTCAAGGTCTGGCCGTCCTCGCCGCAGTGGTCGAACTACGCGCAGGCGGTCGAGGAGATGGGGAGCCGCCGCAGCGAGGGCTTCGGCGAGGGCTTCAAGGACGCCCTCGCGAACTCGACGGTGATCACCGTGCTCGTCTGCGTCGGGACGATCCTCTCCTCGAGCCTCGTCGGCTTCGCCTTCGCGCGGGTCCGCTTCCGCGGACGGCAGGGGCTCTTCCTGCTGATGCTCGCGACGATGATGCTGCCGGGTCAGGTGACGATGATCCCGCTCTTCCTCCTCTTCCGGAGCCTCGGCTGGATCGACACCATGCTGCCGCTCGTCGTCCCGGCGTTCTTCGGCAGCGCCTTCTTCGTCTTCATGTACCGCCAGTTCATCGCGCAGGTGCCGGAGGCGCTCGTCGAGGCGGCGCGCATCGACGGGCTCGGCTGGCTCGGCATCTGGTGGCGGATCATGCTGCCGCTCTGCCGCCCGGTCACCGCGATCGTCGCCGTCTTCACCTTCATCTGGACCTGGAACGACTTCCTCGGTCCGCTCATCTACCTCCAGCGCGAGGAGTCGATGACCCTCGCGGTCGCCCTCAACGGCTTCCGCAACCAGTACGGGAACCTCGAGCGGGTGCACCTGCTGATGGCGGCGAGCCTGCTCACCATGCTGCCCTGCGTGCTCCTCTTCCTCGGCGCCCAGAAGCAGTTCGTGGAGGGACTCGGCGCCGGCGCCGTGAAGGGCTGAGTCCCCGCTACCCTCCCCACCACCCATGGCGGACGTCGTCCTCGTCAAGGTCTCGAAGGTCTATCCCGGCGGCGTCCGCGCCGTCGACGCGATCGACCTCTCGATCCCTCACGGCGAGTTCGTGGTGCTCGTCGGTCCCTCCGGCTGCGGCAAGAGCACGACGCTCCGCATGATCGCGGGGCTCGAGGAGATCTCCTCCGGCACGATCTCGATCGGCGGTCGCGTGGTGAACCACGTCGCCGCCCGCGACCGCGACATCGCGATGGTGTTCCAGAGCTACGCGCTCTATCCGCACCTCACCGTGCGGCAGAACCTCGAGTTCCCGCTGCTGCGGCGCCGCCGCCACCCGAGCTGGCTGCTCGGTCTCCTCTCCGCAAGCTACGCCCGCCGCCGCCGCGAGGAGATCGCGGCGATGCGGGCGAGGGTCGAGTCCGCCGCGCGGACGCTCGAGATCACCGGGCTCCTCGCCCGCAAGCCGAAGGAGCTCTCGGGCGGCCAGCGGCAGCGGGTCGCGCTTGGTCGGGCGCTCGTGCGCGAGCCGGCGGTCTTCCTCCTCGACGAGCCGCTCTCGAACCTCGACGCGCGGCTCCGTCTCGAGATGCGGACGGAGCTCCGCATGCTCCATCGCCGGACCGGCGGCACGATGATCCACGTGACGCACGACCAGGAGGAGGCGATGACCCTCGGCGACCGCCTCGTCGTCATGAAGGACGGCGTGATCCGGCAGGTCGGCACGCCGATCGAGGTGTACGCGGAGCCCGCCGACTCCTTCGTCGCGGGATTCCTCGGCACGCCGGCGATCAACCTCGTCGCCGGCGACGCCCGGCTCGAGGGATCGCAGGCGACCTTCGTCGCCCGTCGACCCGCGGGCGCGACCTCCGCCCCGGGCGCTCCGCCGCCGACGATCGCCCTTCCCCCGCGCCTCGCCGAGGTCGCCTCCCGCGCCGCGGGGAGCGCGCGGACGATCCCGCTCCTCCTCGGCGTGCGCCCGGACGCGGTGCGACCTGCCGACTCCGGCGCCACGGGGGCGATCCACGCCATCGTCGAGGCGGTCGAGCGTCACGGCGACCGCGTGGACCTGCGGCTCGACGCGGGCGGGGTGCGGCTCGCGGCGCGGATCGACGACGCCGGCACGCTCCGCGAGGGCGGCACCGCGGCGGTCTCGCTCGATCTCTCCCGGGCGCATCTCTTCGCCGCGGACGCGGCGGGGAAGCGGCTTCGCTGATCTTCGAGGCAGGCGCGGCGGAGCGCGATCCGCGACTCCTCCTCGACCGAGCGCAGCGAGGGCGGGGAGGAGTTCCAGAGGTCGCGAAGGTGCGATGACGCGATCCGCGACTCCTCCTCGACCGAGCGCAGCGAGGGCGGGGAGGAGTTCCAGAGGTCGCGAAGGTGCGATGACGCGATCCGCGACTCCTCCTCGACCGAGCGCAGCGAGGGCGGGGGGGTGGCTCGCTGGCGAAGCCAGCGAGACGGAGGGGAGGTCCGACCAACGGGTTGCTTGCATCGCGCTGCGCTTCGCTCGCAACCCGTCGGAGCAGGTCCCCTCCGTCGCCTCGCTGCGCTCGGCGACACCTCCCCACGGCTCCGCCGTGGGGAGGAGTTCCAGAGCGCACCTCCTCGAGATCGCGCGTTCCGGAACTCCGCGACTCCTC
>Ga0194132_10002803_pt1 | contig 31959 bp, 28 predicted proteins | sample TA2KigOf80mmetaG_FD_148612 | JGI IMG/M metagenome (GOLD analysis project Ga0194132, IMG submission 148612) | Freshwater microbial communities from Lake Tanganyika, Tanzania - TA2015054 Kigoma Offshore 80m | ecosystem: Environmental > Aquatic > Freshwater > Lake | place: Tanzania: Lake... | reverse complement strand
CCGTTCGCCACAGTCGTCTCGCCGGCCTTCGCCCAGGGAACGTCGACCTTCCAGAGCTGGATCACGGCGCGCTGGAGGCGGACCGCGAAGTGATTGCCCATGTCCTCCACCGGACTCGTCGGCAGGCCGTAGAAGGTCAGCGGATCGTTCACTCCGTCGTAGCGCAGTCGGATCGATGGCTGCCGTGCGAGCAGCCCGATCCGTGAGGTCACGATCTGCATCCAGGTCTTGCCTGTGTCGCCGGCCGAACTCATCGGCTTCGGCGTGGAGCGGAACGCCTTGAGCCATTCATCCTTGCCTGCGGCGTTCATCTCGTCGAAGACGTTCGTCAGCCACACCTGACTCACCTCGGGACGCCATTGCATGATCCCCTTCTGCATCGCCTGGACGACGAAGCCGTGGGCGCGATACCGCTGCGAGATCGGGTAGCCGAGCGCGGCCACGCCGCCGAGGCGCCGGAACTCGCTGTAGAAGTTGCCCGCGCCGTCGTCCACGATGGCGAAGCCGGTGATCCCGTCGCCGCCGGTCGCCTGGGTGTAGAACCATCCGTTCGGGATCGCGTGGTCCTGGGGGAGCTTCGTGGGTGCGTTTTCCGGGAACGTCCGCGAGGGGAGGTTCGCGTTCGGCGGGAGCGGCTGTACGGTCCCTATACGCGACCCGGCCAGGTCTCCCACCGCCGGTGCGAGGACGAGTTCGAACTCCGCGCGGCCGCCGGTGCGCAGGTCGGCATTGCCGCGGAACTCCACGTCGTAGTTCTTCGCGTACCCCGCAAGGTCGTACATGCCCGCCGGCACGTCCTTGATCGTGAACCAGCCGTCGTTCCCGGTGACGACCGAGTCGACGGTGTACCGCTCGGTTCCGCTCCAGTAGAAGACGCGGGCATTCGCGATGGGAAGTCGCGTCTTCTCGTCGATCACCCGCCCCGCGATCGTCGCCGGCGGCAGTCTCGGCGCGGACGGCGCGGGCTTGGCGATCGGTTTGGTTCCCCAGTCCTTCGGCAGCGGTGGCGGTGGCGGCAGGGGCACATCGCTGTCGATGTTCACCCGACGCACCGGGACATACCGAGGGTCGTAGGGCACGACCCGATGCATTACCTGGGGCGTGTCCGCCTCGTACACCCACACCAGCGCGCGGTCGGCGGTCGCCCACTTATCGAAGATGCGGATGTGCCCGATCGTGCCCGCCCGCGGATAGTTGAGCGCGTCTCCCGGCATCAACTGCTCCTTGGCGATCGGCACCGTGACATCGCCCAACGTGTCGGTCGTCCGCCGCCCGATCTCCCAGACGGCGCTGACGTACCCCGAGCAGTCGAACCCTTTCGCGGTCGAGCCGCCGTACACGTACGGCACGCCGAGATGCTTCTTCGCGGTCGCGAGCACCTTCGAGGCCTTGATCGGCGCCGGTTTCACCGTCTGTGCCGAGGCGGCCTCGGCGTCAAAGAGGAGCGCCGCGAACAGGAAAAGGCTGAGCAGTAGCGCGCCCAACGCGATACGCAGCGCGTGGCGGAAGTCGTCGGCCATCCGCCGGATAGTCTGGTTGGAGCCTCCTCAGCGGCAATCGCACATTAGAACGAGATTAAAGGTAGGAGCCGGGTCCTATAAAGGCGGCGTAAATGGCGCGCTATTTGCTCCGGGGCATCGCCCTCGTCGTGGTCTGTGCCATGCTGGGTTGGGGAGTAGGCTCCCTTGCCGAGATCGTCACCGATGTCCAGGGGTGGGACATCTTCGGCGCGACCGCCGGGTTCATCGTCGGTCTGATCGGCATCGCAGTCTTCAACGACCCCGTCGACCGGACGAAGAAGCCTCAGTAGGCGGCGGCGAGCAACCGCTCCCGGATCGCGAGCACATCCCGGCGCAGACCGTCATCGCTCTCCACATCGCCGCGGATCTTCTCCCAGCCGTGGAGGACGGTCGAGTGGTCGCGGCCGCCCAGTTCGCGGCCGATCTCGAGGAGCGATGCGGTCGTCTCCTCGCGCATGAGATACATCGCGATCTGGCGGGGCAGGACGATCTCGCGATCGCGCTGCTTGCCGCGAAGAAGGCGTGTCTCCAGCTTGAAATAGGCCGCGACGACATCGGCGACCTCGGCCGGCTGGATGGACCGCGCCCGCCCGGCGGTCACCTCGGTGAGGGCGCGCCCGGCGGTTTCGGCCGTCAGCGGGCTACCGTTGAGGCGGGCGTAGGCGATCACGGTGGTGAGCGCGCCCTCCAGTTCTCGGACATTCCGCTGCACGCGCTGCGCCAGAAGGCCGATTACCTCCTCGGGCACCGGGTGCGCCTGCCGCTGGGCGAACGCGCGCAGGATCGCCGTGCGTGTTTCCACGTCGGGGGGCTGGATGTCGACGATCAGCCCCCACTCGAAGCGCGAAGTGAGCCGTTGCTCGAGCGTCGCGATCGCCCGGGGCGGACGATCCGAGGAGATCACAATCTGCCGGCGCGAGGCATGGAGATCGTTGAACGTATGGAAGAACTCGTCCTGCGTCGACTCCTTGCCGGCGAGAAACTGGATGTCGTCGACGAGCAGCACGTCGTTGGAGCGGTAGTTCTCGCGAAACGCGTCGGTCTGACGGCGCTGGATCGCGTCGATGAGGTCGTTGGTGAACTGCTCGCAGGTGACGTAGAGCGTCTTCAACCCTTGCGCGGCGCACGACTGCGCCACCGCCTGGAGCAGATGGGTCTTACCCAGACCGACCCCGCCGTGGAGGAAGAGCGGGTTGTAGGTCGTCGCCGGCGCGTCGGCGACCGCGCGCGCGGCGGCGAAGGCGAACCGGTTGGAGGGGCCGACGATGAATGCGTCGAACGACCAGCGTGGATCGACATCCACCGCGCGCGCGGCCAGGGGTGCCGGCGCCCGCCGGGACCGCCGCTGTGCCGCTGGCGAAGCGGCCGCGATGGTGGGCGCGGCCGCGGGTGACGGAACCGCGGCGTAGGCCGCCGGGATCGCCCGTGGCAGGTGGCTCTGCGCGGGAGGAACCTCCCGATTGGCCCGGCCGGGCGCCGGGGCCGGCCCGCCGACATAGGAGTCGCCGGTGAGGACGACGACATCCAGCGCGATCTTCCTCCCGAGGATCCGGCTCAGCGCCGCCTCGATCGGCTCCCGGAAACGGGTGTCCAGCCACTCCTTGGCGAACGTCGTCGGCGCCGTGACGGTAAAGCGATCGCCGCCAATCCCGTCGCCCGCCGCGCCGGTGTTCCGGATCCAGGTCTCGAAGGTCGCCCGGGTCATCGTCTTCTCGAGGTCGCTCAGGGCGGCCTGCCAGACCTGCGTGGGGTTCATCGTTCTCCCGAGGGAAGATGGGGCCCGCCATGGTAGACGAGCCGGGACTGACATCACGGGCCTCTTTGCGCCATGCTTTCGGGCGTGACGCCAATGTGGATGGAGAGGTGAGGCGTGCTTGACTACGGCGCTCCGGGGCTTGCCGAGGAGATCGCGCGGGCCGAAGTGCCGGCCCGCGCGGTCTCGCTCTGGTGGCTGGGCCAGGCCAGCTTCGCGCTCAAAGGTGCCGGCGCGACGATCTACATCGATCCCTACCTCGCCGTCTCGCCGCGCCGCCTGAGTCCTCCGCCGTTCCCGCCTGACGCGGTCTCGGGGGCGGACCTCATCCTTCTCACCCACGACCACCTGGATCACATCGACCCATCGGCGCTGCCCGGCATCGCCGCAGCGTCGCCGGCGGCGCGGTTCGTCGCGCCCCGGCCCCACCTGCGCCGTGTCGCCGCACTGATCGGCTCGGTCGAGCGCGTCGTACCGGCCGATGCCGACGTGCCGCTCCGCCTGCTCCTGCCCGCGGGAGAGGTCGCGATCGATCCCGTGCCGGCGGCCCACGAGACGCTCGACCCGACGCCGGAGGGATACGGCTTCCTCGGCTACACGATCCGTCTCGGGTCCATCGCTGTCCATCACGCCGGCGATACGACTCCCTACCCGGGGCAGATCGAGCGGGTGCGTGCCCACGCGGTCGATGTCGCGCTCCTCCCGATCAACGGCCGCGACGTCTACCGGACCTCTCGCGGCGTCATCGGGAACATGGATTACCGCGAGGCTGCCGAGTTCGCCCACGCCATCGGCGCCCTCGTCGTCGTGCCCATGCACTACGGGATGTTCGCCGGCAACACCGTCCCGCCCGGCCACTTCGTCTCCCTCGCCGCCGAGATGTTCCCGGACCTGAACGTCCACATCATGGGCCGCTTCGGCCGGTACACATACCTCCGCTGAGGGTCAGACGGGTTCGCGTGCCGCCGAGGACCTGTGATGGAAACGATACCGCCGGGTGCCTGGCGCCTCGGTACGGTTGAGATATGGCGTCGTTCGAGAGAAGTCCGGTGATGCAAGATCTGGTGCACTTCCTGGGCGATCTGGCCCGAGAGTTCGAGTCGCCGGACGTGCGCGTTCCCGAACTCGATCCGCGCGTGGTGGCGCTGGCGCGGCGACGGCCAGCGTTGCTTGGACGCCGATTCCGCTGCCGCGGACCCGGTCGCTGATCGGCCTCATGTTCGCTCGGGCCTGGTGCCTCCTCGGCGGGCACCGGCTCGAGAACGCCCGCAGCCTGGCCGGTCCGCTGCTGCGCTGCACGCGCTGCGGCACCATCGCGTACGGCAGGCCCGCCGCCGGTCGCGCGACCGGCACTCTCGTCTGCCCCTGCCTGGCATATACGCCAGCACGCCCGTCGCGGAAGAGCACTCCGAACCCCCGGACTCGCGCGTGCCTTCTCCCGGGTGCGCGCGGGCGAGGGTGTGCGTACCCGCGCCGCCCGTTGCGAGAGGCGGAACAATCGGTGCCACGACCGCCGGCGACGCATTCCTCTCTCCCGGCTGGAGAGGGGAATGCGTGAGGCGTTTCGCCCGCTCCGTCCGACGCTGGAGAACCCGCGCGAATCGCATGCGGCGTTACCATCGCGCCCACCCGACCGAGGAGGGCACCCGCCTTGATCATTCGCGATGTCCGCGTCATCCCAACGTTCGTGGGCCGGCGGAACCAGACCATCGTCCGTATCGATACCGACGAGGGGATCTTCGGCCTCGGCGAATCCGGCCTCTCGGCCCGCGAGCGTGCCGTGGCCGGCGCGATCGAGCACTTCACGCCCTACCTGATCGGGCGGGACCCGATGGCGAGCGGTGCGATCTGGCAGGAGCTGTACCGGTCGGGGTATTTCGAAGGTGGGCGCGTCCTCACCGCAGCCATGTCGGCGATCGACATCGCGCTCCACGATATCCGCGGCAAGGCGCTGGGCGTGCCGGTCTACCAACTGCTCGGCGGTAAGCACCGCGACTGGATCCCGCTCTTCGCCACGACCGCCGCGCCAATGGGGCCGCGCCTGATCGAAGACGTGCGGTTGTTGCTCGACCAGGGCTGGAACGTCATCCGCACCTGGTTCCATGCCCCCGAAGAGGATGACGCGCTCGGGCGCCGGATCTATGAGCCCCGCGAATCGATCGGGAAGACCGCCCACTGGCTGACGAAACTCCGCGAGGCGGTCGGACCCGATCCGGTGCTCGGTGTCGACTACCACCATCGCCTCACCGTCGCCGAGGCGGCCTCCTTCTGCCAGCGCATGCCGCACGGGACGCTGGATTACCTGGAGGAACCGATCCGCGATGAGACGCCCGAGGCGTACGAGGCGCTGCGGAGGATGACCGACATCCCCTTCGCGATCGGCGAGGAGTTCGCCTCGAAATGGCAATTCCTCCCCTACATCGAGCGCGGGATCACCCAGTTCGCGCGGATCGACGTGAGCAACGTTGGCGGCCTCACCGAGGCGATGAAGGTAGCCGGGTGGTGCGAGGCGCACTACATCGACTTGATGCCCCACAACCCACTCGGGCCGATCTGCACCGCCGCCACTGTGCATCTCGCCGCCGCGGTGCCGAACCACGCCTGGCTGGAGATCCGCTCCTCACCAACCGAGGAGCTGGGCTTCTACGACCGAGACCTGTTCCCCGTGCAGTGCGTCCAGGAAGGGCCGCGTCTGCACGTGCCCGATCGTCCTGGCCTCGGCGTGGAGTTCGACGAGGAGCGCGCCGCGAGCCAGAGCTACCAGGCCGACGTGATGCGCCACTTGAGGCGTCGGGACGGCTCGATCACGAACTGGTAGGGGCACCCCGCGCCCACGCCCACGCGGCGATTGTTGGCTGGCGGTTGCCGGGGCGTCGGGCTGCGCGGCACAGATCCCGCCGCCCACGTCCTGAAGCGCGGCCGGCGGCGGGAATGGATCCCACACCGATCGCGCTCGCCAGAGGTTGCCGACGGACACCGTCCGTAGAATCCTGGCGTGCGACGGCATCTCCTCCGCGTGACCGCCACCGTTGTCAGCACGCTCATGTTCGCGTCCTGCGCCGCCGCTGCGCCCACCTCAACACTGCCACCCGCGCCGTCTGCCCCGCCGACCGTAGCCCCGGCGAAACACGCGGCCCCGACTTCCGCGCCGCCCACGATCGCGCCAGCGCCGACCGCCGGCACGGCCACGGCGATACCTCCGGCGGTCGGGCCGACGAACCCTGCCCCGCCGCCGGCCGCCGTGCCGACGATGCAGACATACCAGGTTCCGGCGGGCTCCCGGCCCCACGATGTGGCCCCGGCCGCGGATGGGGGTGTCTGGTACACCGCCCAGGGCAGCGGCGCGCTCGGGCATCTGAACCCGGCCTCGGGCGCGACGCGGCACATCCCCCTTGGCGCCGGCTCGGCGCCCCATGGCGTCATCGTCGATCCGGAGGGCAGGGCCTGGGTCACCGATAGCGGACTCAATGCCATCGTACGCGTCGATCCGGCGACGAGTGCCGTCACGCGGTTCGCGATGCCCGCCGGCACGCCGAACATCAACATGAACACAGCCGCGTTCGACGGTGCGGGCCTCCTCTGGTTCACCGGCCAGAACGGCTGGTACGGCCGCGTGGACCCTCCGAACGGCAAAGTAGATGTCTGGCCGGCGCCGCGCGGCCGCGGACCGTACGGCATCACCGGCACGCCGAAGGGCGACGTGTATTACGCCTCGCTTGCCGGCTCGCACATCGCGCTCATCGACCGGGAGACCGGCGCGGCGAAGCCGATCGACCCGCCCACCGCGAGCCAGGGCGCGCGGCGCGTCTGGTCCGATGCGAACGGGCGCATCTGGGTCAGCGAATGGAACTCCGGCAACGTCTCGGTGTTCGACCCGGTCTCATCGGCCTGGAGGCAGTGGAAACTGCCCGGCGCGCGGCCGCAGACATACAGCGTGTACGTCGACGAGAGGGACATCGTCTGGCTCACCGACTTCGGCGCCAACGCGATCGTCCGGTTCGACCCTGTCGCCGAGCAGTTCACCTCGTTCCCACTCAGCGCTCCCGGCGCGGCGGTGCGGCAGATGCTGGGGCGCCCGGGCGAAGTCTGGGGCGCGGAGTCGATCACCGACCGGCTGGTGGTGATTCGGACGACCGCCGGCTGACCGCAGGGGCGGATTAGGCCATGTGGTCGTACCACAAATCACTTCGCGATCCATCGGATCGGTCCAGATCGGCGGCGCGGCCTGGACATTATCCGCTGACGATCTTCCGCCTCACACCCCGACGCAGAAGGGTAGGATCTCCTCCAGTGACGGGTCGTAGCCGTCGCTCGTATCGCAGATGAGGCGAGGTATTGGCAGATCGAGCGGATCGAAGGCGCTCCAGTCGAACGTCCGGTCCTCGACCTCCGCGACGACCGCGAGGCCGATCCCGCCGCGATGGCCCGGATCCTGGAGTGGGTGTCCGCGCCAGATGCGCGCGTGCGCGGCCATCCTCTCCTCGTGCAGGGCGAGGAACCGGGCTCGCGCGACCTCGAGGTCGATCTGACAGTGAACGTTCACCATCCGCGCCCGGCCCAGGAGCGGTCGAAGCCGCGCCTCATCGAGCCTGCGGCGGAACGAGATCTCGGCGACGATGCCCACGCCATCCGTGAGTAACCGCCCCACCGGACGGTAGAAGGCATCGATCACCGTGAGGCCGGAGGGCGGCGGAAGTCCGGCGTGCGCACGCGTCTCGGCCTGGCCGGTCCGCGTCGCCGGAGACGACGTTGAGCCAGAGATCCGGCGCGATCGCATCGGCCAGGGTTGACTTGCCCGATGCCGGGATCCCGCCTACCAGCACGAGCATCGGGCGGTGCGGGGTGGGCAACGGCACGCAGGTGTACCGCCGACGGTGCCGCAACCTTCGCCGGCCGCCCCGGGAGCGAGAGTGGCGCAAGGCGGTGTGGGGCACGAACCCGGCGGCCTCACGCGGAGTCCCTGCCCCGTCGGCGCCGCAGTCGTCGCGGTGCGTCGCGTCGGTCGAGGCGAGCACGCGCTAGCCGTCTCTTGGGGGCCGGACCCAGACTACCTCGGCGCGGGCGCCGAACGCGGAACGGAAGGGCGTTTCGAATGCAAACGAAGGACATCGTTGTCCGCTACAAGACGGTCACGCGATCTTTCACGCTGGGGGCGACCAGCAGCGACGGACGGACGGCGGCGTCGTTGAGTGTCGGTGGGCCGGTCGGGTGGGTGCCGGTGATCGTGGCGCTGCGGGCGGGCGGGTGCGAGGCTCGCGCGGAGACTGGGTTCTTGGGGCGATTGGGCCGCAGAAACGGACGAGGTCCGACCTGTGGGCTCGGCTACCATGCCGCCGTGCGCACTCGGGTGGTGGCCGCCGTTATTGAGCGTGAGGAGCGATTCCTCGTCTGCCAGAGGCCTGCGGGGAAGAGGTACGCCGGACTTTGGGAGTTCCCCGGAGGGAAGTTCGAGCCGGGCGAGCAGGCGTTCGACGCGGCTCGACGTGAGCTTGGTGAGGAGCTCGCTGTCACGGTCTCGGCCGTGGGCGAACCGCTCCTGGCACTCGAAGACCCTGGATCCCTATTCACGATCGAGTTCACGCCAGTGGTCATCGAAGGTGATCCCGTCGCGGTCGAGCACGCGAGCATCCTGTGGGCGAGCTCGGCAGAACTGGTTGAGTTGCCGCTCGCTCCTTCGGATGCGCGTTTCGTGATGCATCTTCGCTCGGCGGGCTCGAACCAGTGATGGGTCGCAGAGTTTGGCGACGACGCTGTGGCCGACGCGCTCCGCGTGCCTGCGTCGTGCGCTGCCCAGCGCCGAGCCGTCCGGGACTGCGGGGAGGGTGTTTCTTCCCTCCGTCTGTGCCTCGGCACCCATGCAGGTAGACCCGGTGGGGCGAGACGCGCTGGGTGGCTATGAATAACGAGGCAACGGTTGCTGAATGGATCGGGCGCCTAAGAGGCGTGACCTCCCACATCAACCCCGCAACGTGGCCGACGGCGACGCTAAATCGCGCGCCACACAAGGCGCTCCTACTTTTGGCTGTGATCGATCTGGTCGACAGCGGACAGTTATCGGACGCGCAAATCGAAGCATCTGACGCACTCGTGGGTCGATATGAGCAACTGTGGAGATGTGCGCTTCCCGGTCGGACGCCAGCGGGCGTCGTCGAACCGTTCACCCACTTAGTGAGCGACGGTTTCTGGCACTTGGTGGGGCCGAATGGGGTACTGAGCCGTGAGACCGCCCTTGGCATTCGGAGCCTCGTTCAGCTGCGAGCGACGATCGTCGGGGCGGCCGTCGACTCACAGCTATTTGACCTTCTGATGGATCCAGAAGTGCGTCCGCGCCTGCGCCAGGCTCTGCTCGAGACCTACTTCGACTCTCCCGCGAGGGACCGGCTTACGGCGGCCCAGCCCGCCACGCCACCGGATCCTCGACGCAGCGCGTCGTACTGGTGGGTGAACCAGGGGGTAACCTACGACCAGGAGCGCCAGGGCGGGTACGTGTGGGCGTCGAAGAGAACAAAGACAGGAAGGGAGATCGCCCACCACACCAACGTGGGGCTGCTTAAGCCAGGGGATCTCCTCTTTCACTATGCGCGAAGGGCGATCTGTGCGACTGGGAGAGTGACGGCGTCGCCCGAGGATGCGGTTCGCCCTCAAAAACTGCCTGAGGGAGCTTGGACCCAAAAGAGGGGAGCATGGACCCAAGAGGGGAGACTGGCCCGAATCGATTACGAGGTACTGGAGAAGCCGATCCCCCTAATTGATATCCCCGAAGCATGGCGCAAGGCTGAGGGAGGACCCTTCAACGCCGCGGGAGCCGTGAAGCAGGGGTATCTGTTCCCTCTGAGGCCGGAGTTTGCGCAGCGTCTGCTCGAGCGAGTGCAGCCGGCGAAAGGGCCGGCGCCCCACAAGCATCGGACCTGGATCTTCCAGGCGAATCCGCAGCTGTGGAACCTGCGCGCCGCGCTCCAGATCCTTACCCACATGACCTGGCTAGTTAATCGCCATCGCGATGAGGTCCGGCAAGGAGATCACGTCTACCTCTGGGAGTCGGGCAGGGAGGGCGGCCTCTGGGCGAGCGCCGAGGTCCTGACGGACGTGGAGGACCTCACTGATCGCCCGGAGGAGGCGCAATTCCGGGTCGAGAGCGAGCCCATCGAGGGGACCTGCCCTCGCGTGCGGTTGCGCGTATTGAGGGCTCTATCGCAGCCGGTCCCTCGACAAGCCCTGAAAGCGGATCCGCGGCTGGCGCAGATGACGCTCTTACGCTTCGCACAAGGGACGAACTTTCCCGTGACGGACGAGGAGGCGGCGGTGCTGAAGCAGTACATTGCAGGTCAGGCGCCTCCGGACTCCACCGCGGCGTCGAAGTCCGCGTTCGCTTCGCTGCTCGAGACGTTGGCGCACGAAGGGCTTCACTTCTCTGAGGAACTCGTCGCCAATTACCTGTTGGCTCTCCAAACGAAGCGCTTTGCGATCGTCACCGGGATCTCCGGGACCGGGAAGACGGGCCTCGCGCTGGCGGTAGCGCGTCACTTCCGGCCTTTGGTCCGCGGGCTGCGACCGGATCCGACCGTGACGAGCGCGGTCGAGGTGTCGGTCAAGCCCTACATGCTCGGATATCACAAGCTGGTGCTGCCCAAGGCCCTAATGCTGCTGTACCGCTTGCCGCCGCGGGGCGGCAAGCCAAGTGCGCCGGTGAACGTTAGGTATCCGGAAGGCGAGGCGCAGCTTTCGGTCTACCACGACGTCGAGCGGGATGTGGTGCACCTCACGTTCCGGGAGCGTTTTCGCTCGTGGTTCGACGCGAACGTCCGGGTCGGAGACTCCCTTCTGATCGACGTTGATACCGATCCGGACGGAGAAAACGATTGCCTGCGGTTCGCGCTTCCGTCGCCGGCTCTGAGGGTGCCCCTCGACAACTGTGTCGTCATGGCCGTCCGCCCCGAATGGACGGACAACCGTGGTCTGTTGGGGTACTACAACCCGCTGACGCAGCGTTATTCGACGACGCCGGCGCTCGATTTGTTACTGCGTGCGGCCGAGGATGTGGAAGCGGCGAAGCGCGAGGGGCGTGCCCCACATCCCTTCTTCCTCATTCTGGACGAGATGAACCTTGCCCGCGTTGAACACTATTTCTCTGACTTCCTGTCCTGCCTCGAATCTGACCAGTCCTTGCATCTTCATAGCGATCCCCGGATCGAAGCTGGTGAGAGTGACGATGCGCGTGCGGTGCCGCGCCAACTCCTCATCCCACCAAACGTGTTCTTCACGGGCACTGTCAACGTCGACGAGACGACATACATGTTCAGCCCCAAAGTCCTCGATCGCGCGTTCACGCTCGAGTTCAATGACTGCGATCTGGAGGGGTACGGGCCGGGTCGGAACTCGGCGTCTCCCCAGCCAGGGCCTCTCCATCTCAGCGGGCTCCCCGACAGCCTGGTGCCAGATGGGCGGCCGTCTGCGGACGACTGGGACGTATTCTCGAAACTGGACGCGAAGCTCCATCGTGTCGTGCTCGACCTTCACGCCCTGCTCGTCCCGGACCATCGGCACTTCGGCTACCGGGTGGCGAACGAGATCGCGCGGTTCGTGGTGCTTGCAGCCGATCAGACTGATGGCTCCGAGAAGGCGCTCTGGGCTGCGCTCGACCTGGGCGTCCTCGAGAAGATTCTCCCGAAGCTCCACGGGACTCAGCAGGAGCTCGAGGAGCTGCTGCGGCAGCTTTTCGAATTCGCGGTGGCAGTCGGCCGCAGCGACGTCGCTGCAGGCATGCTCAAGACCTCCGGTTGGAAACCAGATAGAGGGGGCTTGCGTCCGACGCTTGCACAAGGTCAAGAGGATGCGCCGAAGGCCGCCCTACCGCGCACCGCGACGAAGCTCTGGAGAATGCTCCGGCGTTTGGAGCGGCAGGGTTTCACGTCGTTCATGGAATGAGCGAGTCTGCGGTGACGCTGCGTCTGACGGACCGACGCGGGATTGACCCACCCCGCGACGGTGACAGGCTGGTGCTCGCCGCGGAGAGTTCGTGGATGGTGCGAGGCCCCTCTGGAAAGCTGCAGATCGTCGAGGCCGCGTTGCCGGGCGTGTGTGAAGCGTTCGGTGACGATCTCCTCGTGCTGAACTTCGGCAACTCGGTCGGGCGCATGGAGCTCCCCGGGCTAGGCGCGGTGGAGGTTGTTTCCGCGAAGGGAGGCGCGGAGCTCTTCGACCGTATGCTCGCGGATCTCTCGCGTGTGGCGGCACAGTTGCCGTTCTCGGCCGATACAGCGACCGCGATGCCCTACGACCGCAGTGTGGTTGCCCGCCGTGACATCTTGTACCACGCGTTTGTCTATCTCCGGCACATCCTCTCTGATGGTGCGCCGACGGCCGACCGCCTGCTTCCCGCGTTGGAGGCGGTGCTGCGGGAGCCCCACCGCCGCTTCGAACGCGACCGCCACACCATCCCTATTGGGCAAGCCACGCGCGTCGATGGTGGATCGCTTCTTTCGCTGGCCACGCAGGGTGATCTGGAGAACGTGAGGTCGGCGGGCGCGCGTCGGTCGCCGTTGGTTCGGGCTCTCGGCGGTAGGGTGCCGCGGACGATCCGTGAGGTTCGGATTGAGAGCACCTTCGATACAGCGGAGAACCGGTACGTTAAATCCTTCCTGTCCGCGTCGGCAGGGGTCATCGAAGGGATGCGCGAGGCTGTGCGCCGCGAAAGGAACCAGGGCGCCTTTAGCGCGCGCGTCGTGGGAGAGTGCGACGCGATGGAGCGGCGGCTCAGGCCGATTCAGCTTGCGTCGTTGTGGGCCGAGGTCGGGCCGATGGTCCACGTTCCGGTGGCGTCGACGGTCCTGCAGCGCCGCCGCGGATACCGTGAGGTGTTTCGCCACTCTGTCCGGCTCCGGTTGGCGTCGCGCATACCGCTCGCTGCAGATGTCGTGCGCGCGCTCCTCGAGGTAAAGGACATCGCGCTACTTTATGAGCTGTGGTGCTACTTCCGGGTGGTCGACGAACTGGGAAAGCTCCTCGGCCCGCCCGATGCGGCAGCGTCACCGGTAGCAGGCGCATTCGCCCTGACGGTTCCGTGGGACTTAGGCGTTAGTTGGGGGCGGCGAGCTCGGCTCTATTACAACGCGAGGTTCTCTCGGTGCAGGGCGAACGAGCGGCGATCGTACTCAGTGCCGCTTCGGCCCGACATTGTTCTCGAGGTGGGTGAGGGCACGGATTGCAGGGTGCACCTGCTGGATGCGAAGTTCCGCCTCGACCGGATCGAGCAGGTGCTTTCCTCGGCGGAGGGTGAGGATGACGTCACGGAAACAGAGGAACGGCAGGGGACGTTCAGGCGGGGCGACCTCTACAAGATGCACGCGTACAGGGATGCGATCCCCGGGGCGGCGTCGGTCTGGATCCTGTACCCAGGGTCTGAGTTCGAGTTTTTCGAAGCCAGCGGCGTGAGGCACAGCGCGCCGACAGGGATGGGGAGTAGGCCAAAGGGTGTGGGGGCGATCCCGCTCAGCCCGTCTGGGGATAGCGCGGACTTCCGGATCACTCTCGCGGCTCTGCTCGAGCGGCAAGGCCAGGGGCCGCAGGAAGGGGAAGTCTAGCGAGAGGCTGCGGCGGCCTCGCGCGGTAGGGTCGCTGCTGCCTCCGTAGAATCGACCTCGCGGTGCGCCTCTTCCACCTCAGCGAGGAGGCCGAGATCGCGCCAGTATGGCCGGGCGGCTCGGCATCCTCGGCGCGCTGCTCGCCGTGGTCGCGGTGCTCGGGCTGCTCGGCAGTGCCATCGTCACCGGCAACGGCGCGCCGCGGGTGCGTCAGAGCGTCAACACGACGTTTGCCTGCATGCCGCTGGCACCGCGCCCGGCCTGCGCCTTCACCCTCCGTCTCCTCACGGAACGCCATTCTCCCTGGCCGACGCGGCCGGCCAGATCGTGGTCGTCGACTTCTGGGCGTCGTGGTGAGGGCCGTGTCAGGAGGAAGCGCCGACGCTGGCGCGCGTGTGGCAGCGGTATCGCGATCGCGGCGTGCTCTTCGTGGGCGTCAATACGCTCGGCGACACGCCCGACGCGGCGCACGCCTTCATCGCGCAACACGGCCTGACCTACCCGAACGGCACCGATCCTGGCCGCATCGCGATCGACTACCGCGTGCGTGGCGTGCCCGAGAAGTACCTCGTCACCGGCCGCGGGCAGCTCGTCCATCGGTTCATCGGCCCGGTCGATGAGGGCGGCCTCACGGCACGCCTCGAGGAACTGCTGGCGTTGGCGCGCCTGACGGCCGCGACCGATCCATGAACCGACGGGAGCTGGCAGGAAGATGCCGACTAACCTGGCGGATTCCTACTACTCGCTGTGTCGTTCGTCGCTGCCAGACGGTAGACTGTGAGCGCTACCCGTGCACGCACGCCGAATTCATTCCGGAGGAGAGGCATGAAGCTGCGTCTACCCTGGCAGAAGGCGACGGAGAGCGCACCCGCGCCATCGCCCGCGGCCTGCACGCACCCGCGCGTGGAGGTCGAGATGCACGGCACCGCCATCAAGCGCCGCTGGTGCGCCATCTGCGGCGCCGCCCTGGCCGTACCCAACCGGGCGACGTAGGCTCCGCCCGCCCGGGCAGGGTCCGCCTCCAAAGGGGTGGAGCCAGATCGGGCGAGAAACCGCTGCTCGTCCCGCGCGTGGCAACACGGGGTATACCCCACTTGGGGTAGAAAACCCTGCGAGACCGGCCGCCTGTGGTTCGTCAACCCGCTACTCCCACCCTGGTTGCGCCAGGCGTCGGAACGCGCCAATCGGCACGCCTCCACGCCACTGCCACGTCTCCTGGGCCGCACAGCCGACATGCTGGCGGAACGGATCGTGCACTTCGCGAGGCAGCCTCGATCGTATCGCCTATCGCCGAGGCGACGACCTCACACCTTTCCCGCGCGCGCGTCCAGCGTGGCGAGAAGTTCGTCCAGTTGCTCGAACTGCTCGGGCAGCGCACCGGTCGAGCCGGAGGCGATGGCCTCGTCGAGCGCTTCCTTCGAGGGATAGCGGTCGTGTACGACCAGCCGCGTCTGGCAATGGCGATCGCCGAACGTCACCGTGGTCACCTGGCCGGCGTCACCCGATTCCTCATTGGTCCAACTGAGGCGTGTGTGCGGCGTCACGTCGAGGTACGTGCCAAAGAACGCCATCGGCTCCGGGGCCGCGGGGTGGCTGAACACCGGACCGTTCATCATCCAGGACATTGGCGCCGGTCACTGGATCAGTCGCGAGACCATCACCCGATTCGGGTCGACCCGCTCGGCGATCTCCTGGCGGCGATGGCCAAGCACGATGTCGAACTGCGGGTGATGCCCTCGCTGGCGAAGTTGCGAGGCGCGGTCATCGCCTCCACCCTCCAGTTCTCGATCATCCGATGGCGGAGCGCCCGGTCGGAGTGAGCGCGTCCACGCCGGTCACGACCCGGGGACCCCTCGGCAAAGCGCCCCCGACCATCGATACCGCCAGGTCACCCTCCAGGCCGTACGTCAGGCGGTAGGATGATCCGCATGGCCAGAACAAAGATGACGATCGTGATCGATCGGACAAAGGCCGAAACGGCACGCAACCTGTGCGGGTCGGCCAGTACCCTCCGACGTCATAGACCTGGCGCGTGACCGCCTGATCCGGGCAGAGCGGCTGCACAGGGACCTCATGCTCTATCGGGCCCATGCCGCAAACCACAGAGGAGATCGCGGCGGTGCGGATCTCCCTGTCGCACGACATCGCGGATGACACCGACTCGGAGGTGTGGCCAGTCGGTGTCCCGACGCGCGATCCTTTGCACAGATCGTCCACGCGATCCTCGCGGCGCCCGTCACGACGCACGTCCGTGGACCGACCGAAGTGCCGCGGGGAGAGGCTGATGGCGTGCGCGTGCCGTCGGTGATCAACCTCGACAGCGCGCAACTCATCGAGCGTGCCTGGCTGATCAGGCGTCTCGGAAGAGCGAGCCTGCAGACGATGGGGCAGGTGTGCCGCGCACTCTCTATCGCGACTGGCTGCGACGATCCGGACGATCTCCACGATACGGGTCGCTGAATCGAGAAGCGAATCCGCTCGCTACCCCGCCACCCTCCACTCGATTACGCTGTGCCCGTGACTTCCGGAGTCTAGGGCGTGCGGGTTCGCTCCATCCTCGCCTGGCTCCTCCTCGTCCTGCTCATCCTGTTCGGTCAATCGACCGCCGGCATCACCGCGCACTTTGCCTGCGAACACGCTGGGCTCACCGTCACCGACCTGCCCTGCCTGACGCCGCTCGTCGTGCCGTTCCTGATCCCCAGTCTCATCGGTATCGGTGTGGGTGTCCTACTTATGGGCGCCGGACGGCGCGAGCGACTCCTGCGCGTCTCCGTGGTCGCCATCCCTGCCCTGCTCGCCCTCGATGTCGGCGGTGCCTTCCTCGCCTGGCGGTATGACGGCATCGACGCGATCGGCACGCCGCGGACGGCCGGCACGCCGCTCTTCGTGGAGGAGTTCGAGGATGCTACCCGACCACGCCTCGAAGTCCGCGCCACCGCGGCGCAGACTCTCGCCTACGCCCAGGGCGGCTATCAGGTCCGCGGCTCGGGCGGCGCCCGCACCGCGCCGTTCGTCGCCCTGCCGGGCCGTTACGCCCACACGACGATGACCGTCGAGGCGCGGCTGGTCGGCCCGAGCGAGAATCGCGCGATCGTCCTGGGCTGTCGCCACCCGCTGAGCAACGCGGTCGATGGTTATAGGCTCGTGGTTGCGCCGGCACTCCAGCAGTACAGCGTGCTGCAGTGGGATGACGGTCGAGCGACTCCGCTCCTGGAGCCGCAAATTTCGTCGGCGATCCGGTCGGGCGACGAGAGCAACCGGCTCTCCCTCACCTGCGCCGGCGCGCGCATCTCCGTGACGATCAACGACGTTCCCGTCGCCGACGTTTCCCTGTCCGAGGCGGGCGACGTAGCGCTGTTCTCGGGAGGACGGCTCTCGATCGGCGTCATCGCCGCCGACGAAGCGGAGGTCGAGGCACGCTTCGATCGCCTGAGCGTCACCCAGGCGCCCACCTGACCTCAGGCGCCGAGAAGACGCACCAACCGCTTCGGCGCGGTGATCCGGTACGCCTCGTCCACGAGCGCGGCGAGTTGGTCCCAGTCGACCCCGTCCCGGTCGAGCCAGGCGCCGACCCAGCCGTGCTGCCCGACGTAGGGCGGGCGGAAGAATCGATCCGGCTCGGTGGAGGTGAGCACATCCTGCGCGCCGGGCAATCCCTTCACCCACAGCGACGGGCGCCCCTCCATCCGATGCTGCATCGCGAAGATCTTGTTCCGCACCTTGAATGAGGGCGCGCCGCCACCACCGGTCTTGACCGCCTCCGGGAGCGCCAGGCAGATCTCCCGCAGACGCGCCAGCAGCGCCTCGCCGGGGCCGTAGATCTCGAGGGGTGCAGATCCTGTGTCAGGGGCCGGAGTCTACGCCCACCAATGCCGACGCGGGGCGCTTCGGTTCTCACCGCCGACCCATGGGACTCCACCCGGACCTTGGCGGCCGCCCCGTCCGCTGGGCGTACCTCACCGCCGCGAACCCGCTTTCGCGATCGCGGTACGGGCTACCCGACGCGATCCAGAAACCGGCGAACCGGACGAGGTGCTCCGCCGCGTCGGCACGGGCGAGGTCGGGCGTCGCGCACCAGGTGACCTGAGATTGCGATGCCCAGTTCGGCTGCCGCGTATCCCAGCGCCTCGTCGATTCGTGGTGTGCGCTATGAACGCCAGGTTGAAGTTGCCCACGACGGAGATGCGCCGCTGCGCCGTTACCGCGGAATTTGCAGCAAGCTCACCTCTCGCGGCGCATGCAGGCGATCTACGCGCGGCGCACCGCCACGGCGACTTCTCACGCGCTATTCCCCCCGGGGTGCTGGCCGGACCGCCTATCCTTACCGACGGTGCTTCACCGGTTGTGATCCGCGCGCTTCCCTGAACCGCACCACACCCACCCCGAGGGTCGTTCGGGGAACTCGCACATCGGAGAACGAAGCACGTTGACTTTCGATCATTTTGCGCTCGACCCTGCTGTCCGCCAGGCGCTCGCAGCCAGCGGTATCACCGCGCCGACGCCCATTCAGGCCGCGGCTCTGCCGCGCCTCCTCGCCGGACAGGATGTCCTCGGCCAGGCCCGCACCGGGTCCGGCAAGACGCTCGCCTTCGGGCTGCCGCTCATCCAGCGATGCGATCCACGTGTCGCCGCAGTGCAGGCGCTCGTCTTGGCGCCGACGCGCGAACTCGTCGTCCAGATCGCGTCGGTCCTGACCCCGCTCGCGGCGAAGCGAAACCTGAAGGTCTCCACCCTGTACGGGGGCCGCGGCCTCGGCGGCGAGGTGGCCGCCCTGCGCGCCGGCACCCAGATCATCATCGGCGCCCCGGGGCGCACGCTCGATCACCTGCGCCAGCGCACCCTCTCCCTCGCCGCCGTCACCTACCTCGTTCTCGACGAGGCGGATGAGATGCTCGATCGCGGCTTTGCACCGGACGTGGAGCGGATCATCGGCCATACGCCGACGATGCGGCAGACTGCGCTCTTCTCCGCGACCATCCCCGAATGGGTGCTCGAGACCGCGCGGAAGCATCAGCGCGATCCGGAGACGGTGCGAGTCGATCGCGCCGACGAGGCGACTCCCGGCGAGGTGCGCCAGATCGTCTACGACATGGACCTGCCCACCAGGTTCCCCGCCCTGCGCGCCGTGCTCGACGAGAGGGTCGACGGCCCCATGCTCGTCTTTGGCCGTACGAAGCACGGCGTGCGCAAACTGGCGAAGCAACTGGCCGACCTCGGCTACCCCGCCGCGGCCCTGCAGGGGAACATGAGCCAGAACGCGCGCGAGCGCGTAATGGCCGACTTCCGCTCCGGCGCTGTGCCGATCCTTGTCGCCACGAACGTCGCCGCCCGCGGTATCGACGTGACGGGCATCGACCAGGTCGTGAATTACGAACTGCCCGAGTCGCCCGAGCTGTTCACCCACCGCGTCGGACGCACCGGACGGATGGGCCGCCACGGCGAAGCGATCACTTTTGTCACCGCCGAGGATGCCGCAAAATGGCGGGAGATCCAGCGCGCGATGGGTCGTCCGTCCCATCGGGTCGTCCGTCTCCCGTGGCCCGGGTTCCATTTCCCGACGACCGAGAACGAGCCGGTGGAGCGCGCCGCGCCTGTGCGATCGGTCACTCCTGTCCCGCCGAAGCCGCCGAAGGCCGAGCGGGACGAGGCGCCGCGCCCCCGTCGGGACCGTCCGCGTCCCGCGCGAGGACCGGCAGCCGACGAGCGATCCTCGGCACCGCACGGCCGACCGGGTTCGGCGCGGCGGACCCTGGTACGCGACAGCGCGCTACCGCGCGGCGACGATCGTCGCGCCGCGGGAGATTCAGTGCCCGTTGTGCCGGCGTCCGATCGAGATCGCACGCCTGGGGACCACGTCGCGGAGAGGCGGGAGAACGGACGAGGGTTCCTCGGCGCCGCCGCGACCGTGCAGGCCGAGGGATCGCCGGCCCGCCTGGCACAGGCTGGTGCGCCGTACTATCCGTTCCGCGCCGCTCGCCCCGCCTCGGATGAGGGCCACCCGCGCGCCGACGGTGCGACCAGACGCCCCCACGGCGCACGGCGGCCGACGACGTACCGCACGGAGCGCTGAGAGACATACCGGCGCGGTCGGCCAGGGCGCCGCGTTCGCTGGGCTCCGGTCGTGTCCCCTCTGCTCGGGCGTGCGCGCTGGCGCGCACAGTGCGTTGCCACGCCGCGACGGTCATACTGGTCGGTGAGGAAGGGCCTGGGTGATCGCGCGGGTTCGGTTCGGTAGGCGATCAATCCTGCGCCTCGGCGGAAGCGACTCTCTCTGGCTCTCCGCGACGGCACCTCTCGGGGCCGCCTGCGCGTCTCCACGGGCGGCATCGCGGGCGGTGCCCGACGATACGGATAGCTCGAGCGCGCCGACGCCGGGCGCGGCATCCAACCCCATCGCGATGGGGGAGAGCGTACCCCTCGGCTCGCCGCCCTCGATCGCGCGGCCCGACCCGCCGCGCGTTGCCGCCACCCTTCCGGCCGCCAGCACCGAGGAGGCCAGTGCTCCCTGGGCGCGGGAATGGCTCGACCTCATCCTCGCCGTGCGGCGGGAAGGAAGACTCTCGCTTTTCACCTGGGTCGGCGGCGGCTATCGACAGACCGTCCAGGCGTTCCAGCGCGCCTTCCCGGGGATCGCCGTCGAACACGTGGAGGATTCCTCGGCCGATTCCTGGCTCGCTCGGGTCGGCCGCGAGCGCTGCGGTGGCGCCTACGTCTGGGACATCGGCATGCTCCATACTGACCGCGCGCTGCAGGAAGGCGCACCCCAGGGGATGTGGGCGCCGCTCCGTCCGCTCCTCTTCCATCCCGACGCGATCCGCGAAGGTGCGTGATGCGGTGGCCTGGACGGCCGCTTCGTGGACGCCGCCGGGAAGTACTGCTTCGCGTGGTCCTACACCGTCTTCCACGTCTACGCGATCAATACCGATCTGGTCGCCGAGGGCGAGATTGCCGGCGTGCGCGACCTCCTCGATTCGCGCTGGCGCGGTCGGATGATCTCGCTCGATCCGCGTCTGGGCACCGGCCTCCTGACCGCGTCGGCCACGGCGCGCGCCGAGGGCATCACCCACCGCTCCGCCGAGCAGGCAGCCCCGGAAACGATCACGCGTGTCGATCCCCACGGTTCCAGGAACTCCTTCTACACGGTGGACAGAGTCGCCGGGAGGGTGCGATTTTACGCCAGTCAGCATGCACCGCCGCACCTTCCGCGCTCTGTGCTGCGCGCGATCCCGGGCAGCACCGCCGCCCAGGACTTGCCCACTCAACCAGGAGTGGTTCGCGCGACACGGCACAGGCACCGGCACCCACTCCAATCAGCTACGGCGACGTTCGGAACACGGGCCTCTCGAGAGCCACCGGCCAGTTGATCGAGCGGTACCCTGCCTGCATCACCCGCCCGGCTTGTACTCCCGGTACACCCCCACCGTCCGGAACCCCGCCCGCGCGTAGATCCGCTGCCCCTGATCCGCGGCTTGCAGCGCCCCCACCTCCGCCCCGTCCTCGCGCGCGTCGTGCAGCGCGTGGAGCGTCAGCGCCGTGCCGTAGCCGCGGCGGCGGTGCGCCTCGCGGGTACACACGCTGTAGAGCCCGGCCACGCTGTCCACGAGGCAGAGTTCTGCCGCCGCGACCGGCTCTCCATCAACGCGCCCGACATAGAGATCGATCGGCGAGTCCGGACGGAGGATGAACGGCGCGCCGGCTGTGTAGAAGGCGACAACCGCGTCGTCTGGCGGCGACCAGTTTGCGGCCACCACGCGGGCGAAGTCGAGCACCTCCGCCACCGTCGTCGCGCGGCGGATGGTGAGGGCGGGTGGGATCACCACCGAGGGAAGGTCGTCCAGGTCGGCGACCATCGCCAGCGACTCCCCGGCGCGGGCGAGACCGGCACCTTCGAGTCGAGCGGGCAGATCGGCCGGTGTGTCGAGCGGGCCATGCCACCAGCAGTACGGCCTCCCGTAGCCCGCCATCCGCGCCACCGTCGCGGGGATCGCCACGCCGGCGCGGCGCTTGCTCATGCGCGCGCGCATGACGATGTTGAACGTGTCGGTCGCGAATCCCGAATCGGCGATCGCGATCTCCGGCGTCACGAACGCCCGCGCCAGGGGCAGGTGGCTGTGGATCCAGGTGACGTGGGTCAGCAGGTTATCGTCGATCGCCTCGCGGGCATCGCCATCGTCGATCACCCGTGCCACGTGACGAACCCTAACAGCGGCGATCTGCGGCACGGCATTGGTCCCAAGCGATTCGGGGCATGCCGGCAGCAGGCACACCAACTGATTCATCGGCAGATCTCTCTATCTGGCAGTTCTGGTAGTCTGTGCATGCTGATGTGGGTATCCGCATCGAATCGGGAGGGATAACGTGCCGACGTATGTGACTCTCTATCGCTACACAGATCAGGGGATCAAGAACATCAAAGAGGCGCCCCGCCGCGTGGAAGCCGCGCGTCAGAGGATCGAACAGGCCGGCGGCAGGCTGCTGAGCTACTACTGGCTCCAGGGCGCTTACGACTTCGTCGCGACCGCGGAATTTTCCGACGATGAGAGCGCCACCGCGTTCAACCTCGCCATAGCCGCGGCCGGCAACGTTCGGAGCGAGACGATGCGCGCCTACGGCCCCGACGATCTGAATCGGATCATCGCGAAGCTCCCCTGAAGCGCTCCCCCTCCGCGCCTATGCGTTGACGAGCGCCGCCACGCCAACCCGCCCCCGCCGCGACAGAGCGATGACCTCCTTCACGGCGTCGCCGCTCACCACCATGCCTTCACCCGCGTGAGCGGGAGAGGGTTTGAGCGCTGCGGCGGGCGAGAGTCTGGACGCGCCGGCCGACGTAGCGGCCGTCACCCCAACCCTCGCCCGCCGCAGCGGGCGAGAGCACCGCGCCAGCGTTCGCTTCCATCGCCGCCGCCGCCATCTTCCTTGCGTTCGGACGGAACCCCCGGACGACCGCGTCGCTCCCCTATCCGCCGGGGCGCGGACCGAAGCGAGAGCGCCTGCCCTCCACGTTGCAGTGGATATCCAGGAGCACGGTCCGTCCGTCCGCGTTGAGCTTGCGGGCGCGGACGAGCGCGGCCGCGATCTCGGAGGGCTTCTTGACCACGATGCCGACCGCGCCCAAACCCTCGGCGATCCGCGCGTAGTCGCCGGTCATGTGTGTCAGGTTGAACCGTGCGCGCGCCTCCGGGTAAGCACCGGGGTAGGTCGCCATGTCGCCGTTGTTGAGCACGATGGTGGTGATGGGCGCGCCGATCCGCGCCGAGGTCTCGAGGTCCAGGCCAGACATCCCGAACGCCCCGTCGCCCATGAAGTTGAGGCAGAAGGCGTCCGGGCGCGCCAGCTTCGCCCCGATCATCAGCGGGATGCCGAAGCCGAGGTGCGTCGTCTTTCCCCAGCCGATGTAGCTATGCGGGACGGTCGCCCGGTAGAAGGGCATCAGGATGTCCCGCGGCGCGCCCGCGTCGTGGGTCACGATCGCGCTCTCCTTCTCCTTCATCCGCTCCAGCTCGCCCACGACGCGGTAGGCGTTGATCAATTCCTCGTCCGACTCGAGCAATGGAGTCCATTCCGCCAGCCACTGCTGCCTGATCGCGGCGATCTCGTCGGCAACCCCGTTCGACCGCGGGCGCTCGCCGATCTGCGCCTTCACCTCGTCGAGAACCATCGCCAGCGTCAACTTCGCGTCACCGGGCAGACCGATCGCGGCGTCGTAGTCCTTGTTGATGTCGTCGATGCTCTCGGTGTTGTGCACGATCGTCTTGCCGCCCGGAATGGGCTGGCCGTAGAAGGTGCGCGTCAGGCTAGAGCCGACGGCGAAGAGCATGTCGGACTCCTGGAGCCAGCGGTAAGCGGGCAGAGTTGTCGCACCGCTCCCGGAGCCGAGCGTGAGCGGATGCCGCTCGTCGAAGCCGGACTTGCCCGGCATGGTGCAGTAGACCGGTATCTGAGTGAGCTCGGCGAGTTCGCGCAGTTCGTCGGTCGCGCCGGCGAAGAGTGTGCCCATCCCCGACCAGATCACCGGCTTGCGCGCGCCCAACAGGGCGCGGACGGCGTCCTGCACCGCCCCACGGGAGGGCACCTGAGGCGATCGTCCGGGAGACCGATAGGCCTGCGCCGTTTCCGGCACGGCCTGCCGGTCCACGTCGGAGGGAATCTCGATCAGGACCGGGCCGGGACGTCCGTTGCGCAGGGCGTGGAAGGCGCGGCGCATCACCGCCGAGACCATCTCGGGTTTCCAGATGACCTCGGCATGCCTCGTGACGGACTGGTAGGTCCGGGCCGGGGAGAAGTTGGGACGAACGGCGTACTCCTGGGTGCTGACACCGCCCTGGAAGATCAAAATCGGGACGTTATCGGCGTACGCCTGGGCGATGCCCCCCATGGAGTTCTCGGCACCCGGGCCGCCCTGGGTGATGACGACGCCGAACTTCTGGCGATCGTTCAGGCGGCTGAACCCGTCGGCAGCCATCACCGCGCCCCGCTCGTGTCGGAACAAGAGCGTGCGAATACCCTCGACGGCGACAGCCTCGAGCAAGTTGTTGGAGGGGAAGCAGGAGACCCACTCCACGCCTTCCGTCTTCAGGATGCGGGCAACGGCCTGCAGAGTGTCCACGATTGTCAATGCCTCCTCGTCGTGCCTCGATCGTGCCCAATAAGGTACAGGAAGCGGCATTGGCTCCCGGCGGGTCTGCGGCGCTTCCTCGAGACCTCTGCCCCGGCGTTCAGAGCGCAGGGTGCGTCATCCAAGGAACACTCTGTCTCGGTGCCAGGCGAGAAGGTCAGGTGCTGGCCTGGCGGTGGCCTGCGCGGGCAGGTTGAGCGGCCGCCCGTGGAGGTGGTAATAGGAGCGGCCGTTCAAGAAGTCGGCCTTCAGACGCGAGCCGACCGCGAACCGATACTCGTGGTCGATAGTGACGTATCCGCGATCGAACAGGCGGTGGATGTCCGAGCGCAGGGCGATTCCATTGGCGAGTGCGTGCCGACCGCCCGAGGCAAAAGGCTGAATGTGTGCCGCCTCCACGACCGGCAACGAGTGCTCGGCGGTGACAGCGCATGCCCGGCCGTAGGCGTCGAGCACGCGCACACGGAAGATCGGCTGGCCCAAGCGGGGCATCACGAGAATCGACGATCCCGATCGCGCCACCGGCTCCAGAAATCGCTCAAGCGCACCGGCGTCCCTTTCGGTGACACCCTGAGTGGCGGAGCCGTGCTCGGCAATCGCGTGGGGCTGCCGCGCACGCACCCGGTCCAGACACTCCTCCCAGATCCGCCGTCCCTCACCTCGGGTGAGGTCATAGCCCGCGCCGGTCTGGGTGGTGGGTCTCCAATCAGAGGGTTCGGGCACCCACTCAAGCTGGGGGAAGAACGAAGCCTCGGCGATGAGCGTGCAGCCAATTTGGCCGAGCGGATCGGCCTCGATGCGTGCGTCGGCGCGGATCCGCGCCAGGCGATCCTGGAGGCCCACGAAGTCGAACACACCGTTCGCGGACCCGAAAACCTCCCAGGCGAGCCAGTCTGGAAGCGCCGAGAAGCCGGCGACGAAACCGAAGCCGCAGATCGCGCGATGCGGTGCCTTGAGCTTGAAGAAGAATGGCGTACCGACCTGAAGCCGGGGCGATTCACGGATGGACGGCTTCCAGAAATTCACATCCGCCACGATCGGCCGTGAGCGCAGATGCTCGTACCATCCCGGGTCCGTGACCGCGATGTAACCGCGCATGCCCTCAGCCTGCTACCAGCGACACGATTTCAGTCTGGCCCGCGCTACCGCGTCCCCGGCAGCCCCGGCGGACCGAACGCGCGGAACGGCTCCGGCACGTACGCCGCCAGCGCCTCGGCCCAGTCCGGCAGCGCCACGCGCACCACGTCATCGTCGTGGCTCAACCACCAGAGGTGGCGCAGGGCGTGCTCAAGAACCGACCGGGTCACTCTCCAAGCGTACTGTAGAGATAATGTATCATCAGCGACGCCGGTGATGTTCCGACCAGCGGGCGCGAGCCAGACGTGACGTTCCGCGACCACGAGCAGGCGGCTGCGGCGGCGCGCGCGGCGGTTCGCTGCGCCGTCGTCACCCTGAGCGATAGCCGCACTGAGGAAACCGACACCAGCGGCCAACTGATCCTCGACGCACTGCGTGCGGCCGGCCACGAGATCGTCGAGCGGCACGTCATCCCAGACGAGCCAGCCCTGCTCGGCCCGCTGTTGGACCGGCTCTGCGCGGAGGAGCGGGTCGAGGCCATCCTGCTCACCGGCGGCACCGGCGTCGGCCCGCGCGACTCCACCCACGATGTCGTCGCGGCCCGGCTCGACAAGCGGCTCGATGGCTTCGGCGAGCTGTTCCGCATGCTCTCCTGGGAAGAGATCGGGCCGGCCGCGATGCTCTCCCGCGCGCTCGGCGGCGTCCGCTACGGCCGCGTCCTGCTCTCGATGCCCGGCTCACGCAAGGCGGTCCAGCTCGCGATGGAGAAGCTGGTCCTCCCCGAGCTGCGCCACCTGGTCTGGGAAGCCACCGGCCGCGATTAGGGGTTTGGCACCGCTCATTTGCCGAGCAGCCGCTTAGGCGCTGAGGCGGCAGTCCGGGCAGCGCCCGAAGTACTGCACCAGGTGCCCCTCGATCTTGTAGCCCGTCGCGGCCGCGACCTCGGCCTGTTCGTGGCCGAGGTCGCACCGGTCGATCACGGCGATCTTGCCGCAGGCGGTGCAGGTGAGCTGGTGCTCGTGGCCGAGCCGCCGCGGCGCGACGCCGTGGCAGCCGTCGAGCCCATGGACCCGCGTGACCAGCCCGAGCTCCTCCAGCAGATCCAGCGTCCGGTACACCGTCGTCAGCCCGGCGTCGATGCCGCGCTCGACCGCCAGCCCGTGCAGCTCCTGCGGGCTCAGCACCCGCTCGAGCGTCAAGACCAGCCGGGCCAGCGCCAGCCGCTGCGAGGTCACCCGTCCCCCGCGCTCGTGCAGCCGCCGTCCCACCAGCGCGATCGAGCGCTCGACCGCGTCCCCGTCAGCCTGGACCGCTTTGTAGGCGACCATCGGCCAGACTATAGCCCGGCTAAAGAAAACGGTCGCCAACAGCTTGACAAGACCCCACGTCGCGGCCTAAACACTGTGTTGAATATCATTTTCATCAGATGGAGGCCTCGGTGGTTGCTGAACCGATCGCGAAGACGCCGGTGACGGTCTTGACCGGGTTCCTGGGCGCGGGCAAGACCACGCTCCTCAACCGCATCCTGACCGAGGACCACGGCAAGAAGGTCGCCGTGATCGTCAACGAGTTCGGTGAGGTCGGCATCGACAACCAGCTCGTCATCGGCGCCGACGAAGAGCTCTTCGAGATGAGCAACGGCTGCATCTGCTGCACCGTGCGCGGCGACCTGATCCGCATCGTCGGCTCCCTGCTCAAGCGCAAGGAGCGCTTCGACTACATGCTGATCGAGACGACCGGCCTAGCCGACCCCGGCCCGGTCGCCCAGACCTTCTTCGTCGACGATGAGATGCAGCGCAAGCTCGCCCTCGACGCGATCGTCACGGTCGTCGACGCCAAGCACATCAGCCAGCACCTCGGCACCAGCCCCGAGGCGCAAGAGCAGATCGCTTTCGCCGACGTGATCTTGCTCAACAAGACAGACCTCGTCTCGGCCGAGGATCTCGACGCGCTCGAGGCGCGCATCCGCTCCATCAACGCGATGGCCCGCGTCCACCGCACCCGCGACTCCGCGGTCGAGCTCGACTGGGTGCTGAACGTCGGCGGGTTCGACCTCAATCGCGCCCTTGAGGTGAAGCCGACCTTCCTCGAGGCCGAGTACCCGTTCGAGTGGGCCGGCATCTACCTCCTCCAGGATGGCCAGCATGAACTGGTGCTCCAGGCCGGCCCCGACCCGTCCATGGCCGTCCTGCTCGAGCCAATCGCCGGCGAGGACGGGGCCGCGCTCGACGCGGCCCAGGACGACGCGCTGATCCGCTTCACCGCCGCCGCGCCGATGTTCGCCTCCGGCGCCGAACTCGCGCCCTCGCGTGCTCCCGTCGAACTGACGTTGCGCGCGCCCGAGAACCGGTTCCGCGTCCGGGTTGACCACGCCGGCCTCTACGTGCTGTACACCGAGCACGGGCCGGACGAGTTTGCCCTGGAGCTGCGGGGACCGGGCGGCCCCGTCGAGCCGCTGCTCAGCCGCGCGTACGCGGCCGGCCACAGCCACGACGACACCGTCTCCTCCATTTCGATCGTCGCCGACGGTCAGGTCGATGACAAGAAGCTGAACCGCTGGATGTCCAAGGTGCTACGCGAACAAGGGCCGGACATCTTCCGGATGAAGGGAATCCTGAACGTCAAGGGCGAGTCAAACCGGATCGTCTTCCAGGGCGTCCACATGCTGTTCGAGGGCCGCCCCGACCGGCCGTGGCGCGCCGACGAGCTGCGCAACAACCAGCTCGTCTTCATCGGCCGGAACCTCGACGAGGCCGCGCTTGAGAAGGGCTTCCTTGCCTGCCTTTCGTAGGGGGGCGGCCTCGGCCGACGTCGTCGAGCTCCAACCAGCCTGGACTTGCGGGCTCGACGACTACATCACTGGGCTTCGCTTCTCGCCCGACGGCCAGGCACTCGCCGCCACCTCCGCCAGCGGGCGCGTCGGTATGCGGCCGGTCGAAGACGGTGTGCCATGGGTCGAGTTCGGCGCGCATCAGAGCGATGCTACCGCCCTGGCCTGGTCCCCCGACAGCCGCAGTTTCGCCACGGGAGGGCACGACAGCGCAGTCCGGCTCTGGTCACGCGAGAGCGGGCGAGAGCTGAGGGTGCTGCCGCTGTTCGGCTGGGTCGACCACCTCGTCTGGCACCCCGTGAGCTGGATGCTGGCCGCGGCGGCGGGGAGGAGCATCGAGGTGTGGGGCGGCCACGACTTCGAAACCGTCGCGCGCTGGTCGGACATGCCGAGCACCGTGTCCTGCCTGCGATGGCTGCGCGCTCCCGACCGCCTCGTCGCGGCTTGCTACGGCGGGGTGTTCCGCTTCCGGGTCGGCGCCGAAGGCTCTGACCACCACTTCCGCTACCAGGGAGCCCCGATCGCTCTCGCGGTCGCGCCGGACGAGAGCTGGCTGGTCAGCGGCAACCTCGACGCGTCGGTCCATCTGTGGCCCATGCGCGGCGCCCGCTTCGGGCGCGAGGACGCCCAGCTCGGGATGCACGGGTTCCGCGCCAAGGTCGAGCACGTCGTGTTCGACCACTCGTTCCGCTGGCTGTACAACACCGCCGGTCCAATGATCGCCCGCTGGCCGATGCCCGACCCGGCCGGACGCAAGGGCGAGCCGCTGGCCGAGCACCCCGGCTGGGTCACCGCCATCGCGCCGCAACCGAAGGGGACCTTGCTCGCCTCGGCCGACGACGCCGGCATGCTCTGCCTCTGGCGCAGCGGTGGCCAGCGCGACCCGCTCCGCTCCGAGCGCGTCACCCAGACCGGCGTCACCACGCTCGCTTGGTCGCCGGACGGCGAGCTCCTGTCCGCCGGCACGCGCGACGGCACGGTCCAGACCTGGCGGGTCGTCGACGCCCGCGTCCCCGCTGCCTCGGGAGGCACGCGGCGGTGATGCTGCGCCGCACCATCCTCCGTGGTGCCACCGCAGTGTGGGGGAACCTAGCCAGCGCTGCGCCGGTCGACCTGCGCTGCCGCCTGACCGCGCCGCAGCGTCGATCGAACGGCGCAGCCGATCGGATCGGGCCCGCATCGGCCGGGAGCATCGATCTCCGTCCAGCCGCCGCTGGCGACGACTGGGCGGTCCGCGGGCTGTTCGTCGCCCTCCATAGCCACAACGCGACGCTCGATCCCCTCTTCGCACTGGCCGACGGTTGGGAAACGACCCTCGACGAACACCTCGCCCGCATCCGGGAGGACCGCGCAGGCATCACGCTGCTGGCCTGGCGGGCCAGCGAGCCGGTTGGGCTGCTGATGATGGACAGCCACGTCGACTCGCCGCTGTTCCGTTTCCGGCGGTGGGTCGAGCTCCTGGCGCTGTACGTCGCTCCGCCGGTGCGCGGAACCGGGCTGGCCGATCGCCTGCTACGAGTCGGCGTGGCGTGGGCGCACGCCCGCGGCGCCGCGCGCGTGCAACTCTACGTCACCGCGTCCAACGAGCCGGCCCGACGGTTCTACGCCCGCGGCGGATTCCGGCCGGTCCAGGAGATCTGGCGGCTCGACCTCGGTCGGCCCGCGCCCGGCGGCGAGCCCGACGCCGGGTGCGAGGCGGTGCACGCCAGCGGCCACCACCTGCTCTCGCCAACGCAGCACCGCCTGGCCGACGAGATCGAGCGCGACCAGCCGGCGTGAGCCACCCCCAAGGACCGGCGCCGGGTCGTTCGGCCGCCGCGGTCGTGGGCTCTTCGTGCGCGCGCCTTCGGGTCGACGGATAGTGGGTTATAATGACAAGAATGTTCAATAAGTCGGTCCTGATGCTCAGCCGCCGCCGTTTCCTCGCCGGACTCGCCGGGGTCGCGGTGCTCGCCGCTCTCGGGTCGGGCTGCGCCGGCACCACCACCTCGCCGACTGCCCCGAGCGCCGCGGCCGGCATCCTGCCGGTCGCCAGGCTCGAGGTCGCCGACTCCGCGACTCTGATGATCGAGACCAAGGCGCCCAACGGCGCGGTCCCGGCCGCGCTGGCGAGCTACTTCCTGACGATCCACGACGCCGAAGAGGCCTCCCGGGTCGGCGACGAGAGGTTCAACGCCGCCCCTCAAATGACCGGGCCGTTCAGCCCGGTCGAGCTCCGGCCGGCCGAGCTGACGGTCGTCGAGCGGCACGACGGCTACTGGGGCGGCGCCAGCGGCCTCGATCGGGTCGAGTTCCGGGGCGTCAACGACGGCAACGCCCGCCTCAACGCCGTCCTGGCCGGCGACGTCCAGGTCGCGCGCCAGATCCCGCCCCAGGGCGTCAGCCAGGCGAAGAGTGCCGGCCTCGCCGTCCAGAGCGTCGGCTCGGCCTACGTCTACCACCTCTTCCTCAACAACCGCCGCCCACCCTTCGACGACCCGGCGGTGCGCCGCGCCATGTCGCTGGCGGTCGACCGTCAGGCGCTGGTCGATCGGGTGCTCAACGGAAGCGGCCAGGTCGCGACCGGCGCCTTCCCGCGCTTCTCGCCGAACGACACCTTCCCGTTCGAGGCCGCCCGGGCGCGCGCGCTGCTCGAGGACGCTGGCTGGAAGGCCGGCCCGGACGGCACCCGGGTCAATGAGGACCGCCGCCTCGCGTTCACCATCCTCACCTACCCCCAGCGCCCCGACCTGGGCCTGCTCGCGACTGCGATCCAGGCCATGGTGCGCGAGGTCGGCGTCGCCGCCTCCATTACGTCGACCGAGGACATCTCGACCCCGGTCGACAAGGGCGAGTACGACGCCGCGATGTACGCCTGCAAAACCGCTCCCTCCGGCGACCCGGGCTTCGCCCTCAACCTGTTGTACCACAGCAAGGGCGCCCTCAACGGGCAGATCGGCTACCGGTCGGCCATGCTTGACGCGACCGTCGAGACGGCGAAGCGGCACGAGTTGGCCGCGCAGGCCCAGGCGATCCTGCGCGAGGAGTCGCCGATCCTGCACCTGGCGATCCCCAACTACCACACCGCGCTGGCGCGCAAGGTGGGCGGCTACGAGATTCACCCGGTCGAGATGGACTTCCTCGACCGCGCCATGGCGCTGGCCTGATGGCCGGGACCTGCCCCCGCCCGAGCGACGTTGGCGCCGCCCCGACCGATTGGGCCGAGCGCTGGCTCGGCGGCTTCTGAGCGCCCGGCGCGATCGGCGGTCCGCCGATCCGGGCCAGCGATTACCCGGCCCACACCGTGATGGCCGACCTCCTGACCCTTCCCTCCGCCGCTAGGCGGAGATCGGCGTCGGCCCAGGCCGCGACCGCAGGGTGGTCGGCCGCGCTGGGTGGGCTGCCGGCCGTGCTCGCACCCAGCGCCGCCGCGGCGCGCCGGGCCGTGATGGCGGCGGCCGGCGTTCGCCCGGGCGATTCCGTCGAGGTGCCGCCGAACGCCGACCGCGCGCTCGTCGAAGCGGTCGCCGACGTCGGTGCGCGTCCGCGCTTCCGCCCGTTCGGTCCGGACCTGACCGTGCCCCGATCGTCTGCGCCCTGGGCCT
>Ga0194132_10002802_pt1 | contig 31962 bp, 25 predicted proteins | sample TA2KigOf80mmetaG_FD_148612 | JGI IMG/M metagenome (GOLD analysis project Ga0194132, IMG submission 148612) | Freshwater microbial communities from Lake Tanganyika, Tanzania - TA2015054 Kigoma Offshore 80m | ecosystem: Environmental > Aquatic > Freshwater > Lake | place: Tanzania: Lake... | reverse complement strand
GAGGAGTTTTGCGGCCTGCACCTGGTTGCCGCGGGTCTGGCGCAACGCCTCGCTGATGAGCTCGCGCTCGACGGCGGGAAGAATCTTCAGTTGAGAGTTCGCCCGCGCCCACGTGAACAGCGTCTGCGCCATGCTGGCGATGTCGGTCGGCGCGGCTGGACCCGTGGCCGTTTCGCCGCGTGGGGTGGCGGAGGCCGGCGCCGCGCCGCGGCCCGGCTGCGTGAGTTCCGCGGGCAGGTCTGCGAGTGTGAGCGTGTCGCCTTTCGCCATCACCAGCGCGCGCTGGATGACGTTTTCGAGTTCGCGCACGTTGCCCGGCCACGGATGCTGCTCGAGCGCGCGAAGCACGTCGGGCACGAGTTTTTTTGCGGGATGCTTCGCCCGTTGCGAATGTTTCTTGAGGAAGTAGTCCACGAGCAGCGGAACGTCGCCGCGCCTCTCCCGCAACGGCGGCATCTGGATGCGCACGACATTGAGCCGGTAAAACAGGTCCTCGCGAAACTCGCGCCTTGCCACTGCGGATTCGAGCGCCTTGTTCGTCGCCGCGATGATGCGCACGTCGGCGTGCACGGGCTGGTTGCCGCCGACGCGCTCGAAGTTGCCGGACTGCAGCACGCGCAGCACCTTCGCCTGCGTTGCGATCGTCATGTCGCCGATCTCGTCGAGGAAGAGCGTCCCGCCGTGGCACTGCTCGAAGCGCCCGATGCGCTGCGTGTGGGCGCCGGTGAAGGCGCCCTTCTCGTGGCCGAACAGTTCGCTCTCGAGGAGATGCTCCGGCAGCGCGGCGCAGTTTACGGCCAGGAAGGGTTTCCCGGCGCGCGCGCTGTGCGAGTAGATGGCGCGGGCCACGAGTTCCTTGCCGGTGCCGCTTTCGCCCGTGATGAGCGCCGTCGCATCGGACGTCGCGAGCTGGCCGATGAGCTTGAAGACGCTTTGCATCCCGTCGCTGCGCCCGATGATGCCGAGGTCGTAATCCTCCGACTCGAGCAGCGGCTGGTAGCTCACGACCTGCCGCATCGCACGCGCGGCGTTCAACGCGTCGCCGACGAGTTGCTTGAGCTTCGGCACGTCGAAGGGCTTGAGAATGTAATCATAGGCGCCGAGCTTCATGGCCTCGATCGCCGTCGCCGTGGTGCCGTAGGCGGTCATCATGATGACGGGCACCCTGGCGTCGAACTGGCGGAGGCGGCGCAGGGTTTCGAGGCCGTTCATGCCGCCCATGCGCACGTCGGTGATCACGAGGTCGGGCTTGAGCTTGGGAAGCAGACGCAACCCCTCCTCGCCGCTGGACGCGGTCGTGAGCGCGATGTCCGGCGAGTCGAAGATGCGGCGGAAGCTGTATTGCACGTCCGCCTCGTCGTCGATCAGGAGAAGCTTGTCCATGCGCATTGGCGTCGGTGGAGCGGTCTGCAGCGCTGACGGGAGCGTCCGTGGCCGCGTCGTGATCCCGGGCTCTGAAGTGGTGGCTGGGGACGGAATTGAACCGCCGACACAAGGATTTTCAGTCCTCTGCTCTACCGACTGAGCTACCCAGCCATCGCAGGGCGGAAACTATGCACCGGGCCGAAGTCGCGGCAAGAGCATTCTCGACGTGAGTGGATCAATCTGCGATCGCGGATGCCTCAGGCCGCCTTGCGCGCCCAGCGGAGTTTCGCGGAGGTCGCGCGTGGGTTGGCGCCGCACTCCTCCGGCGATGGACGGGTCACGGTCGGCGAGATCTCCGCGTAGTCACCGGCGCGCAACCCTGCTTCGAAGGATTTTTTCACCCGCCGATCCTCGCCCGAGTGGAAGGTCAGGAACGCGACGCGACCGCCGGGTCGCAGGCACGCCGGCAGATGGCGCAGGAGCATCTCCAACGCGCCAAACTCGTCGTTCACCGCGATCCGGACCGCCTGAAACACGCGGCGCACGGTCCGTTCAAGTTCGTCCTCGGCCTTCCGCGGAAGCGTCGCGCGAACGGCCGCGGCGAGCGCGGTGGTGGTGGTGAGCGACTTGCCCGCGAGCGCGTCCGCGATTAGCCGGGCGTTGGGTTCGTCGGAGTTGCCCGCGAGCAGGTCGGCCAGCGCGCGGGCACTGAGGGATTGCAGGAAGAGGGACGCGGGTTGGCCGCGGTGCGGATTCATCCGCATGTCGAGCGGACCGTCGAGCTTCATCGCGAAGCCGCGCGCGGGATCGTCGATCTGCATCGAGGAGACGCCGAGGTCCGCGAAGATGGCGTCCGCGCCGCCGAGCCCGAGCCCGGCGAGCCGTTGCGCAAGGCCGGCGAAGTTGCCGCGGTGCGCGCGGAACGCCGATCCGTCGAAGCCCAGCGCGCGCAGTCGCGCCTCGGTTCGTGGTAACTCGATGGGGTCGGAGTCCAGCCCGATCAATTGTCCGCCGGGCTGGATGCGCTGGAGCAATGCCTGCGCGTGTCCGCCGTAACCGAGGGTGCAATCCACCACCACGTCGCGTGGCTTGGGCGTGAGCGCGTCGAGTACTTCGGCGACCATCACCGGCCGATGCGAGCCTGCGGGCGTTTTTCCCGAGGCGATCACCTTGGCGATGGTCTCCGGGAAGCGCGCCGGGGCGTGCTCCTTGTATTTGTCCTCGAATCGCCGCGGGTTCTTCCCGGGGTAGCGCGGCCGGCGCCGGTGCGCGGCGGGCGGTGGATTGGTTGGCGAGTTTTCGGTCACGCCGGGGCGACATTGTCAAAACGGGACGGCGAGCGCGACACGGGAGTGATTCACGGCCGCGAGATGAACGCGTTGCCGCGGATGTAGAATCGCAAGAGACGCCGCGCCCAGTGCCCCGCGTAATCCACGCCGACGCGCGGCCGTCGCGTGACGGCGAACGAATCCGCCCTGGCGGAATCCGCGATAAAGAACGAGCCGGTCGTCAGGTCGCGTGCGTTGAGCCGACGGTCGATTTCCATGGCGCGGCAGAGCAACCCGGGACCGCTTGAGCGCCTGGTGATTCCACGGACGGGCTCCACCGCGCGCAGGAGCACGGCGGCGCCGTGGCCTGCGGGCTCGGTCACCACGTTCATGCAATGGTGCATGCCGTAGACAAGATACACGTAGGCGTGTCCCGGCGGTCCGAACATTACGCGCGTGCGTTCCGTGAGCCCGCGGCACGAATGCGCCGCCAGGTCGTGCGGGCCGAGGTAGGCTTCGGTCTCGACGATGCGGCCGACGAGGTCGCGCGAGGCGCGGCGATGGACGAGAAGCTTGCCGAGCAGGTCGCGGGCGACGCTGACGGTGTCGCGGTCGTAGAACTCGCGAGGCAGCGGTTGGAGATTCCCGATGCCAGGCATGGCTTACGCGGGCGGGGTTGGAGCGGGACCGACTGGCGCCGGCCGCCGCGGCGCGGCGCTGCCGGGCGCGCGAGGGCGAGTGGATGCGGTGTCTCTCCCGGGACGCGACGGCTGCAGGACCGCGGATTTGATGAGCCGGCAGAATTCCTTCTTCGTGGCTTGATGGAGCGTGCCCGCCTTGAAGTCCGCGCTGACGGCGGACTTGTATGCCACGGCGAGGCGCTCGAGGCGGACGATGCGGATGAATTCAACGCCGCGCTTCCAAAGTTGACCTTGCTGGAGTCGGAGTGGGGTTGCCATCGGTGTCGGTCGCGTCGTCGCGCGGCGCGCATCATGCGAGCGGGCTGGCCCTGTGTAAATGCAGGAGCTGTCCGCGGAGTTTGCACCGCGTGGGGTTCTGTGCCATAACGCCGCGGCACTTGCGCACCATGAAAGCTCCATCCTTCCGACTTGCCCTGCTCCCGACGTTTCTCCTCGTCACGGCGCCCGCGGTCGGCGCCGACCGCAACGTCGGTGTCGGCGCGAAACCCATCGCTGGCGCGGAGGTGCTTCTGGATGGCTCCCGCGCGATGCTCGATGACAAGTGGACCTACTGGAGGGGCCCGCGCTTCGGCTCTTCGCTGCCGATCAAGTGGAAAGTCGTGGATGACCCGGTGGACAAGGGAACCGTGGTGCAGACCGACGATCCCGCAGCCGCCGGCGGCAAGTATGGCGCGGCGGACATCGTGACCAAGAAGGCGTATCGCGACTTCCGGCTGCACATCGAGTTTCTCGTGGTGAACCCGCGCGGCAACAGCGGCGTGTATTTGCAGAACCGCTACGAAATCCAGATTCAGGAGGGCGACAAGACGAAGCACGGCATGGGCGCGGTCATCAACGAGAGCGAGTCGCCGTATCATGCGTTTGCAGGCCTCGGCAGGTGGAACGCCTACGACATCAACTTCCGCGCCGCGCGCTTCAAGGACGGCCAGCGCACGGAGAAGGCGCTCGTGACGATGTATTTCAACGGCGTCAAGGTGCACACGAACTTCCCGATCGCGCAGGTGTGGGGCGGGCCGAATTCCGGCGTGGACGGCGGCAATGACCGCGGACGCGGCATCACGGACACGCCCCAGGGATTGAAATTGCAGGCCGAGGGCCACGACATCCGCTATCGCAACGCCTGGATCAAGGAGATCGACCTGAAGGAGCCTGACACGGACTTCTAGCCGCGCGCGAAGCCCGCGAACGCATGAACCTCGCATCCCAAGATCTCCACCTGCACCTTGGTGAACTCAAGGCGCAGCTGCTGCACGCGACGGATTACGAACGGGCGTTTCATTACTTCCTGGAGGAGTTTGGTGGCGACCAGAAGTTCATCACGATGGGCGAAGTCGAGCCGGCGCCCCAACTGACGCCGGGGCTTGCGCCCGCCCGCCCGCCGTGTTTTCAATGGCAATCCCGTCACGCGTGACTACACTCCCGGCATGATTAATCCGCGCCACAAGCCGCTCGTGATTGGCGGAGTCGTCCTCGCAGTCGTCTGGGCCGTGGCCATGGCCGTGTATCTATACGCCAAGGCGCAGAAGGTCACCGCCGAGAAAGTCGCCGCGCAGGTCGCGAAGACGGAGTTGGCGAAACTCTCCGCCGAGGAGCGGCGCAAGGCGTTGCGCAAGCTCGCCGCGATGCTCAACTCGCTGCAGGTGGACGAGCGGCGGGTGGCGCGGGCCGAGGCGGATTGGGACCGGCTCGTTCGCGAGATGACGGAAGAGGAGCGGCTGGAGTTCCTCGAGTCCACGCTGCCGAGCGGCGTGAAACAGATGCTCACCAACTTCGAGCAGCTCCCGCCCGACCGCCGCAAACGCATCCTGGGCGACTCGCTCAAGCGGCTTCAGGAGGCGCGGGACAATCCCGAGGTGCGCGAGCGGATGCAGTCCGAGGGCCGCCAGCCGGGGCCGCCGTTGAGCGAGGAGGCGCAGAAGCGGCTCACCCAGGTCGGCCTCAACACGTTTTACACGCAAAGTTCCGCGCAATCGAAGGCCGAGCTCGCCCCGTTGATCGAGGAGCTCCAGCGCGCGATGCAGCAGGGACGCTTCATGCCCCGATGAGTTTCGAGTTCCGAGTTTCGAGCCCCGAGGTTCGCCGACAGGTCGCGTTCACGTTGATCGAGCTGCTGGTCGTCATCGCGATCATCGCCGTGCTGGCCGGCCTGCTCATGCCCGTCGTCAGCAAGGCCAAGGAAGCCGGACGCTCGACCGCCTGCCTCAGCAACCTCCGCCAGATGGGCATCGCGCTGCAGGTGTATGTGCAGGACAACAACAACCGCCTGCCCTTCATGCGCGACAAGGTTTACGGCACGAACTCGGTCCCGGTCACCAACCTCCCCGCGCTCAAGAGCCCCGACATCGTGCTGAGCAATTACTTCGGCGCGCCGCGCCTGCTCCGCTGCCCGTCGGACAAGAACGGCGTGTTCGAGCAAAGCGAATCCAGCTACGCGTGGAACAGCCTGCTCAACGGGCAGGACGCCGACCACCTCAACGTGATGAACATCGCCTTCAACCCGCATCAGATTCCCGTCTTCTATGACAAGGAGGCCTTCCACATCCTGCGCGGGCCGGACCAGGGCATCAATTTCCTCTACGCGGACGGCCACATCCGCAACCTGCTCGAAGTGGGGGGCGCGAAGTGATCGAACTGCGGGACTTGGGCAAGCGCTTCGGCGCGCGCTGGGCGTTGGAGGGACTGGACCTCGACGTGCCGCGCGGCGAAATCTTCGGGCTGCTCGGCCACAACGGCGCCGGAAAATCCACCGCCATCGGCATGATGCTCGGCCAGGTCTGGCCCACGACCGGCGCCGCGAAGATCTGCGGCCACGAAATCACCACGCACCGCCGGCAGGCGCTCGCCCGCGTCGGCGCGATTTTCGAGACGCCGGTCTTTTACGACTACCTGAGCGGCCGCAAGAACCTCGCCATCCTCAGCAGCTACAGCGCGCCGACGCCCGCCCGGCGCATCAAGGAAGTCATCGAGTGGGTCGGCCTCACCGGCCGCGCGGACAGCAAGGTGCGCACCTACTCCCACGGCATGCGCACACGGCTCGCGCTTGCGCAGGCGCTCCTGCCGGACCCTGAACTGCTCATCCTCGACGAGCCGAGCGACGGCCTCGACCCCGAGGGCATCCACGAAATGCGCCTGACCATCCTGCGCCTTCGCAAGGAACTCGGCCTGACGATCCTGCTCTCGTCGCACTTGCTCAACGAAGTCGAGCAACTCTGCACGCGCATCGCGGTGTTGAACCAGGGCCGCAAGGTCTTCGAAGGCTCGCTCGTCGAAGCCCGCAAGACGCAGGCTTGGGTCCGGCTGAAGACGGCGAACTTCGGCGACGCCGCGAACCTGCTGCGGCGCGAGCAACTCATCACGGACGCGCGCGACGGGAGCCGGTTCACCGCCGCGCCCGGCGTGGGCACGGACCGGATCGTCAAGTGCCTCGTGGACGCGGGCATGCCGGTGTTCGAGATCGTGCAGGAGGAGGAGACACTCGAGGGCTTCTACCTTTCGTTGATGAAGGAAAGCCGCGCGTCGAACTCCGCCCCAACTTCCGGGCCACCCGCGCTGCCCCGCTCATGATGATGTTCTACCTGCATCTGCGGAACGAGCTGTGGAAGCTCTTCGGGAAGAAGCGCACCTACATCGGCTTCGGCGTGTTCCTCGTCGCGCAGAACCTCATGCTGCTGGCGTTCCGCTACTCGAAGTGGCAGAGCGGCACCGCCAAGCTGCTCGAATCCAACGGCTACGTCGGCGCGGAATTCATCTCCGCGCTCACGGTCGCGCTGCTCATGCTCCTCCCGCAAATCGTGCTGCTCATGCCGCTCTACGTGATGCTCGTCGGCGGCGATCTGGTTGCGAAGGAAGCGGAGGACGGCGCGCTGCGGATGATCCTCTCGCGCCCGATCTCGCGCCTGCGCCTGCTGTTCACCAAGTGGCTCACGGGCGTGATCTTCGCGGCGCTGCTCGTCGCCTCGCTCGGCGCGATGGCTCTCGTGTTTGCGCGGCTGTGGTTCCCGTGGAGCGGCATGTTTGTGTTCATTCCGATCCCGGGCGGCGGCATGATTTTCAACGTGATGGAGGCGGGGGAAGGCCTCCGATACTACGCGCTCGCGCACCTGTTCCTCGCGGTGAACGCCTGCACGATGCTGAGCCTCGCGTTCATGTTCTCGTGCTTCAACATGAAGCCCGCCGCCGCGACGATCCTCGCCATGTCCGTGCTGTTCCTGAGCGTGGTGATGGAGGGGCTGCCGTTCTTCGAGGACTGGAAGGAATTCGCGCTCACGCATCACTTCCGCGCGTGGGTGATGGTCTTCGGCAAGCCGATGCAAGTCGCGCAGATCGTGCAGTCGCTGTGCGTGCTGGCCGGTGTGAACGTGACCGCGTTCATCATCGGCGCGGTGCATTTCCATCAGCGGGACATCAAGTCGTAGCCGTCCGCGCCCGCGGCCGGCGGCTCACTTCACATAGAGCGCCGCCTGCAGATCCCGCACGAGCACACTGGTGAACGGGTAGCGTTTCTCCGGGTCGCGTTCGAGACACTTGAGGACAATCCGCTCCAGCGCGACCGGGATGTCCTCGTTGTAATCCCGCAACGGCGTGATGGGATGATCGTGGTCGAGCTGCTTCTTGAGGACGTCCTGCGGCGTGTTGCCATCGAACGCGGGCCGGAAGGTCAGCAGCTCATACGCGGTCGCGCCGAAGGAAAAAATGTCGGCGCGATGGTCGAGCGGTTCGTCGAGCAACTGTTCCGGCGCCATGTAGGCAGGCGTTCCCGAGTGCTTCGTCATCCGCCGCGGCTTGTCGGTCCGAGGCTCCGCCAGGTCGAAGTCCACGATCCGCACGTCGCCGCTGCGCGTCATCAGCACGTTCTCCGGCTTGAAGTCGAGGTGCAAGAACCCGCTCGTGTGGATGTGGTCCACCCCGACGGCCATGTCGATGAGGACGTTGCCCAGGAACTCGCCCAGCGTCGCGTCGCGGCGGCCGATGAGTTGCCGGAGATTCGATGCCTCCACGTATTCCATGAGCAGGTAGAGCGTGCCGTTGATCTTCCCGTGCTCGACGTAGCCGATCACGTGCGAGTGATCGTGGATCTCCTTGAGGATTTCGCAACCGCGGATGAACTGCTTCCGGGCGGCGAAGGCGAAGAATGAATTGCGGGTCATCATCCGCAACGCAAAGCTCTGCCCCTGCGCGTCCGTGGCGAGCCAGATCTCGGCCATGCCACCGCGGGCGATGAGTTCATGGAGACGATACGGGCCGAACTCCCCGGTCTGGCCCTGGACCTGGCCGCTGCCCTTGTTCAAGTTGTTCTGCATCAGTGGACGACCCTCACAACGGCCCTTGGCCGGAAATGCTGCCCTCCACGACGCCCGCCGCGCCGTGATGGGGACAGCAAATATTCACTCCCCAACTCTTCGTGGTTTCGCAAGGTGGGCCCGAGGCCGCCCGCGGGAACGGACGTCCCAGACCACGCCCTCATTCGGGCCTTTCCCAAAAACGCCACCACGCCCGCGCCGGCTTGGGTGGGGCGGTGGAGAACTGAACCCCGTGTTCCCCGCCGCGCCCGGGCGGCAGGTTGATTCGCACCGTTTTCTTCTTCGTCCTCAACTTGCTCGTGTCCGAAGGTTCAAACTTCGGGATCTCCGTCGCCCGTTGTGGAAGGCGAGGGACAGGAAATCCCGCCGCACGGGCCGGATTCAGATTGAGGTCGTCGTCTTTCATACGAGCGGGGTTGCCATGTTCGAGTGGCTGTCTCCGAACGTCGCAACCTGCTGCGTTCTCCCGTGAATTCCCAGTCCGAGCTTCGTGGACGCGGCGACATGGAGTGATTTGCGCGCGGCACAACGCCCGCCGCTAGGTTCGAGTCCTCGCGCACCGCTCATCGGCGGGATTCGTATAATCTGCTTGGCGGCCATGCAAGCGCCGAGTTCAATCATCGTGTGCGCCCCGTCGTCGCGATTTTCCTCTTTCTGGCCACGGTACTCCTTGGCGGCGCGCTGATCGCGCCTTGGGCGTGGAATTTGATGCAGTGGGCGGCGACGCAATCCGATTCACTCAAACCGTGGGCTGACGCGCCGTTTCACCGCTACGTGAGCCGGTGTTTTCTGATCGTTGCTCTGGCGGGCCTGTGGCCGTTCCTGCGCGCGGTGGGCGCGCGCTCCTTTCGCGACGCGGGCCTCTGCAGATCCGCCGACAGCGCCCGGCAAGTCGTGCTTGGGCTCGCGATCGGGTTCGGGTCGCTCGCGCTCGTCGGCCTCGCCGGGCTCCTGGCCGGCGCCCGGACACTCCACCTCGAGTTCTCCTCCGGCCAATGGGCCGCGCACCTCGGCAACGCGACGCTGTCCGCGGTGGTCGTCGCCGTGCTGGAGGAGCTCCTTTTCCGTGGCGCCATCTTTGCCGCGCTCCGCAAGTCGCTCGCACTCCCCGCGGCGATCGGGTTGAGCAGTGCCATTTACGCGGCGCTGCATTTCTTCCAGCGGTCGGAATCGTCCGGCCCGGTCGAATGGTCGTCGGGCCTTGCGTTGCTTCCCCGCATGTTGCGCGGATTTGGCGCGGTGCAAGACTTGATCCCGGCGTTTCCCAACCTTCTGCTCGCCGGAGTGATCCTGGCGATGCTCTTCGTGGCCACGGGCAGCCTTTGGGTTTCCATTGGCGTGCATGCGGGATGGATCTTCCTCCAGAAAACGCACGCACTCGTGACGATTCCGGCGCCGGGCCCGCAGGCAGCGTTCTGGGGAACCGGCAAACTCGTGGACGGCTGGCCGGCTGCGATCGTGCTCGCGACGGTCGTGGCCGTGATTTGGGTCCGTTCCATCCGGAACCCGCGCGTCCTCCCGCCTCGGGAACCTTCGGAGTTGCCATGAACGAGCTGGCGCAACGCGGACGGAACGCGGTCGAGAGCCTGCTCGGATTCTTCTTTCCCAATGTCTGCCAGCTTTGCGGCGAGAACCGGGCGGGACGAGCCGAGGGCTACGTCTGCGCCGGCTGCCGGTGTCAGGTGAAGTTCGTGCTCCCGCCCTGCTGCGACCGGTGCGGGCTCCCGTTCGAAGGCGACATCGCCACGACGTTCGAGTGTTCCAACTGTCGTGAGATGGAACTCCACTTCAGTCAGGCGCGCGCCGCCGCCATCGCGAATGACTTCCTGCTCGATGTGATCCACCGCTACAAGTATTCGCAGGCGGTGTGGTTCGAGCCGTTCCTTGCGGAGCTGCTCGTGCGCGAAGCCGCGCCCGGGCTCCGCGCCTCGCGGTGGGAGGTCGTGGTGCCCGTGCCGTTGCATCCCGTGAAGGAGCGCGAGCGCGAATTCAACCAGGCCACCCGGCTCGCCGGCCATCTCGCAACCGCCGCCGGACTGCGACTGAACACGAAGCTCCTCCGCCGCGTGCTGCCGACCCGCACGCAGACCAAGCTCACCCGCAAGGCGCGCGCCGCGAATGTCGCCCGCGCCTTCGCCCTCCGCGACGGCGCCGTGCTGCGGGGCGAACGTGTGGTGCTCGTGGACGACGTGCTGACGACCGGCGCGACGACAAGCGCCGCCGCAAAGGTCCTCATGGACGGCGGCGCCGGCGAAGTCTGCGTGTGGACACTCGCGCGCGGAGTGCTCGGAACACGTCTCTGACGCGCCGGATGCCCGCGCAGGCGGGGCCGGGCATTCCAAAGTTTTCCGTTGCCTCCCCGCGCGAAGCCGACCACGATGGGGCAACCGTTCGGCCCGTTCTTTTGCGACCGTTTGACCATGGCGACCACTTCATTCACACGCAAATCTCTCGGCTCCGAAGGTGTTGAACCGGCTGTCACCCCCTTGACCGCCACGGCGGAGACGGCGTTCTTCCGCAAGCCCAAGCTTGGCAGCTCCAAGACCCGCAAGAAGGAAATCCCCGAAGGGCTCTGGAAGAAGTGCCCCAATTGCGCGTCGATCCTCTACGACAAGGAACTTGATGCCAACCTGAAGGTCTGTCCCAAGTGCAGCCATCACTTCACCATCGGCGCGCGCGAGCGGATTCACTCGCTTGTCGAGACGTGTTCTTTCGAGGAGATGGACGCCGGGATGACCAGCGTGGACGTGCTCAAGTTCACCGGCGTCGCCACTTACGCCTCGAAGCTCGAAGATTACCAGGATCGCACCAACCTGAAGGACGCCGTGACCACCGGCATCGGCCGCATCGGCGGGCAGGCGGTCGCGCTCGGCGTGATGGACTTCAGCTTCCTTGGCGGCTCGATGGGCTCGGTCGTCGGCGAGAAGCTCACCCGCCTCATCGAGGCCGGCACCTCGCGCGGTCTGCCCGTCATCATCATCTCAACCTCCGGCGGCGCGCGCATGTATGAGGGCATGTTCAGCCTCATGCAGATGGCCAAGACGAGCGCGGCGCTCGCCTATCACGGCCGGGCGCGGCTGCCTTACATCAGCGTCCTGACCCACCCGACGACCGCGGGCGTGATGGCGAGCTACGCAAGCCTCGGAGACCTCATCCTCGCCGAACCGGGCGCGATGATCGGTTTCGCGGGGCCGCGCGTGATCAAGGACACCACACAGGCGGACCTGCCGCCGGGTTTTCAGACCGCGGAATTCCTCCTCGACCACGGCCTCATCGACGCCATCGTGCCGCGCAAGGACCTCAACCAGAGCCTTGGGGTTTTCCTCGAATTCCTCATGGCCGGGCGCCACGGCAAGTCAGTGACGTAGTTCGCAAACACGATCGCGGCGCCAGAATCACGCGCCGGCCGGCTCCAAGTTTTTGCTCAACTTCCCCGCTTCGGCCGTTATCCTGCCGCTGCTCGCATGAATCGCCCGGTCCGCAGTTTGCTTTCGTTCGTTGTCGCTGCCGGCGCGCTTGTTCCCTTCGGCTCCGCCGCGCCGTCGCTTCCCGCGAAAGACCAGCGGGCGGACGTCGTCCGCGATCTCAACACCCCGCGCCCATTTCCCGTCATCGGGTCGAAAGCCGAATGGCAGGCGCGCGCGAAGCAAATCCGCGAGCAGATCCTCGTGAGCTGCGGCTTGTGGCCGTTCCCCGAGCAGTCGCCGCTCAACGCCACGGTCTTTGGCCGCATCGCGCGCGACGGATACTCGATTGAAAAAGTCCACTTCGAGACGTTCCCCGGCGTGGTCCTCGCGGGCAACCTCTACCGCCCGCTGGGCCGCGGCAACGGCCCGTTCCCCGGCGTCCTCAACCCGCACGGCCACTGGGGCAAGGGCCGCATGGCCGACGAACCGAATGGCTCCATCGCGGGCCGCTGCATCAACTTCGCCCAGTCCGGCATGGTCGCGTTCAGCTACGACATGTTCGGCTACAATGACACAATGCAGTTCGGGTCGCACGGCCGCATCCTCACCAGCCCCACCGCCCAATTTTGGAGTCTGAACCTGATGGGACTCCAGACTTACAACAGCCTTCGCGCCATGATGTTCCTCATGTCGCTGCCCGACGTGGACCCCGCGCGCCTCGCGTGCACCGGCGAGTCCGGCGGCGGCACGCAGACGTTCATGCTCGGCGCCATCGCCGGCAACCTCGCTGCGCAGGCCCCCGTCGTCATGGTGTCGCACTCGATGCAGGGCGGCTGCCTTTGCGAAAACGCGCCCGGCCTGCGGTTGAATTACTCAAACATGGAAATCGCGGCCGTCCCCGCGCCGCGCCCGCAAATCCTCGTTGCCGCCAGCGGGGACTGGACGAAGACCACGCAGACCATCGAGGGCCCGGGCATCGCGGGCGTTTACAAGCTCTTCAACGCGCCCGGGCTCAAGGCCGCGGACCGGTTTCGCCACGTCACCTTCGACTTCCCGCACAACTACAACAAGACCTCGCGCGAGGCCGTCTATCCGTGGTTCGAGCACTGGCTGCTCAAGGCGCCGCTCAAGGATGCCCGTGTGGAATTCCCGTTCAGCAAGGAGCCCGACGCCGCGCTCCGCGTATTCCCCGGCACGAACCAGCTCGCGCCCGGCGCCATCAGCGAGGTCGCGTTCGTCCAGTCGCGCATTCTCGAAGCACGCTCCCATCTCGCCTCGCTCCGCCCGATGGACAGCGCCTCGCTCAAGCACGTCAAGGAGGCGCTCACGCCGCTTTGGAAGCACACCATGCAGCTTCAATTCCCCGTTGGCGGGCTCGTCGTCGAGCGCCCCGACGCCCTGCCGTATGGGCCTTACACGGTCACGCGCCTCGCCATCGGCCGCGACAGCCGGGGCGACCGGTTGCCCGCCGTGCTGTTCACGCCCAAGGACGACAAACTCGGCCGCACCGTCGTGCTCGCGCATTCCGACGGCAAGTCGCCATTCATCGCGCCGAACGGCATGGCGCAGGGGCTCGCGCGCCAGCTCGTGCTCGACGGCAGCGCCGTGCTGGTCCTCGACACCTTCCTCACGGGCGAACTCGCCGATCCTTCCGCAGTGGTCCGGCGCGACCCGCACCGGAACTACTTCACCACCTACAACCGCACCGACCTGCAGGAGCGCGTGCAGGATTTGCTGACCGTCTGCGCGTTCCTCCACGTGGAATCACGCGGACGGCAGGTGATCCTCTGCGGACTCGGCACCGCCGGATTGTGGACGCTCCTCGCCGCGCCCGGCGCCGACGCCGTGGTCGCGGATTGCTCGGACTTTGACGTGATGAACGACGACGCCCTGCTCGCGCCCGCGATGTTCGTGCCAGGCTTCCGCCGCATGGGCGCGTTCGAGACCCCCATCCTGCTCGCCGCCCCCAACCCGCTCGTGCTGCACAACAGCGGCGGGCACTTCAGCACCGTCATGCTGCGCGCGAGCTACACCGCCATCGGCGCGCCCAAGAACATCGCCGTTCACAAGGACCGCCTCGACGACGAGCGCGTCGCCAGACTCATCGCGGAGTTGAATCTGAAGTGAAGGGCCACGCCGTGAATTCACCCGCCACTTCCCCGCTGGGCGAGTTTTGCCGCGTGCTCTTCAACCTCAACGCGTTCGTTTACGTGGAGTGATTTTTCTCGCGCCGGGCCCCGTCCATCTCCCTACCATATCCGAGCCATGCGAAACCGATTCCTCCCGTTCGCCGCGACGGCGTCGATGCTTTGCGCCAGTGCTCACGCCGCGGCGAGTTCGCAGAAGGTGGACTTCAACCGTGACATCCGGCCCATCCTGTCGGACACCTGTTTCAAGTGCCACGGGCCGGACCCGAAGCATGTGAAGGGCGGCCTGCGTCTCGACTTGCGCGAGGTCGCGACCAAGCCCGCCAAGTCGGGCAGGACGGCGATCATCGCGAAGAAGCCCTCGCAAAGCGAACTGGTCCGCCGCCTCACGACGAAGGACCCCGACGATCTCATGCCGCCGGCCGAGACAGGCAAGAAGCTCACGTCGCAGCAAATCGAGCTGTTCAAGAGATGGATCGAGCAGGGCGCGGAGTATCAGATGCACTGGGCGTATCAGCCCGTGGCGAAGCCCGTAGTCCCCGCGGTAAAGGCAAAGGAGCGCGTGCGGAATCCGATTGATAACTTTGCCCTCGCGAAGCTTGAAGCGCAGAAGCTCAAGCCACAGCCCGAGGCCGACCCGGTGACGTTGATCCGACGGCTGTCGTTCGATCTCACGGGCCTTCCGCCGAAGCCGGAGGAGGTGGAGTTGTTTGTTCGTGCCTTCTCCCCCGCTCCCTCTCTCCCCCGCGCCCCGGCCTCCGCCAGCGCAGCGGAGAAGGGGAGAAAGGGAGAACGGGAGGCGGCTGCAGTCGAAGCTCTCATGGACCGCCTGCTTGCGTCGCCGCATTACGGCGAACGGATGGCGATGTATTGGCTCGACCTCGTGCGTTACGCGGACACGCGCGGCTACCATGGCGACCAGCACCAGAGCATCACGCCGTATCGCGACTACGTGATCAACGCCTTCAACTCGAACAAGCGGTTCGATGTGTTCACCGCGGAGCAACTCGCGGGTGATTTGTTCCCCGAGGCTTCGCAGGAGCAGCGCGTCGCCAGTGGTTACAACAAGCTGCTCATGACCACCGAGGAGGGCGGCGCGCAACCGAAGGAATACACCGCCAAGTATGCCGCCGACCGCGTCCGCAACGCGTCGGTCGTGTGGCTTGGCTCGACGATGGGTTGCGCCGAGTGCCATGACCACAAATACGACCCGTTCACACAGCGCGATTTCTACAGTTTCGCGTCGTTCTTCTCCGATGTGAAGGAGACCGCCGTCGGCGGACTCGAAACCGTGCCGCTGCCGACCGCCGAACAGAAGGCCAATCTCGACGCCGCCGACAAGCAGATCGCCGCGGTCGAGAAGTCCATCCGCGAAGCCGTCGCGAAGGCGAAGTATGAGGAACCGGAACCGCTGCCGCTTCCGGCACCGAAGGACGAGCCGAAGGATGCGACGTCTGCGAAGCGCCCGCCGCCCAAGCCCGACCTCCCGGCCGCGTCACAGCGCGCGTGGGAAGCCAAGGTGAAGGCCGAGACGAAGTCCGCCGTGCCCAAGCCCGTCGTGGACGCGATCAAGGTTGCCGACGACAAACGCACCGACGCGCAGCGCAAAACCATCCGCGAGCACTACGTCGAGTTCGTGTGGGGCGGCAGTCGAGCGACGTTTGACCCGCTGCACAAGCAGTTGAACGAAGCGAAGGCCGCCCGCGCCGCCGTGGACGCGAAGGTCGTCCGCACCATGATGACCGCATCGAGCGAGCCGCGCATGATGCGCATCCTGCCGCGCGGCAACTGGCTCAGCGACGACGGCGAGATTGTGCAGCCCGCGCTGCCTGCGTTCCTCGGCAAGCTTGATGCGAAGGGCCGGGCCACGCGCCTCGACTTGGCGAAGTGGATGACCGCGCCGGACAACCCGCTCGTCGCCCGGGTCTTCGTCAACCGCGCGTGGAAGCTCATGTTCGGCCGCGGCATCGTCACCACGCTTGAGGACTTCGGCCGTCAGGGGACGCACCCATCGCATCCCGAGTTGCTCGACTGGCTCGCGCAGGACTTCATCGCCAGCGGCTGGGACGTGAAGCGGTTGATGAAACTCATCGCCACGTCGGACACGTATCGGCGCACGTCGCGCGACACGCCTGAACTTCGGCAGAAGGACCCTTACAACGCGCAACTCGCGCGGCAGGGGCGGTTCCGCATTGACGCCGAGATGGTGCGCGACAACGCGCTCGCGGTCGCCGGCTTGCTGAACTTGAGCGTCGGCGGACCAAGCGCGAAGCCCTACCAGCCGCCCGGCTACTGGAGCTACCTGAACTTCCCGAAGCGCGAATGGCAGAACGACAGCGGCGACGGGTTGTATCGCCGCGGCGTTTACACCTATTGGTGCCGGACGTTCCTGCACCCGAGCCTTGCGGCGTTCGACGCGAGCACGCGCGAGGAATGCGTCGCCGAGCGCGTCCGCTCGAACACGCCGCAGCAGGCGCTCGTGCTGCTCAACGACCCGACTTACGTAGAAGCCGCGCGCACCTTCGCAGAGCGCATCGTCCGCGAGGGCGGCCAGGACGCGAAGAGCCGCATCGAGTTCGCCTACCGCGCGGCGCTCTCGCGCAAACCGCTGCCCGATGAACTGAAGCTGCTCACCGAACTCCAGTCCAAGCATCACCAGCAATACGCCACCGACAAGGCCGCCGTGGATGAACTGCTCAAATCCGGCGGGAAGCCCGCGGCGAAGGACCTCGACGCCACCGAACTGGCCTCGTGGACCAGCGTCGCGCGGACCATCCTGAACCTGCACGAGACGATCACGCGAAACTGAGATGAACCCCTTGCTACTCCAGAACGAATTGAACCGTCGCGCGTTTCTGTGCCGCGCCGGCGCGACCGTCGGCACCGCGGCATTCGCGGACCTCCTCGCTTCGCGGATCTTTGCCGCCTCGCCGGCTCCCGCGAAGTCCGACAGGTGGCCGGGCGTCGTGCGGCCGTTTCATCATCCGCCAAAGGCCAGGCGCGTCATCCAGCTCTACATGGCGGGCGGGCCGTCACACCTCGAAACGTTCGACCCCAAGCCGCATCTCGCGAAACTCCACGGCGAACCAATGCCCGAGAGCATCACGGCGGGACAGCCCATCGCGCAGTTGCAGGGCAACAAGGCGCTCAAGTGTTTCGGGCCGCAATGGGAATTCAAGAAGGCCGGCCAGTCGGGACAGGAGATTTCGGAGATCTTCCCGAAACTCGCGGAGCACGCGGATGAGCTCGCCATCGTCCGCTCGATGCACACCGAGGCCATCAACCACGATCCGGCGCACACCTACATGAACACCGGCACGCTCATCAGCGGCCGGCCGTCGTTCGGCTCGTGGCTGCTCTACGGGCTCGGCTCCGAGTGCGAAGATTTGCCGGGCTTCGTCGTGCTGCTGTCCACGGGCAAGTTCGGCCAGTCGCAGCCCGTGTCCGCGCGGCAGTGGGCGAGCGGATTCCTGCCGACGAAGTTCACCGGTGTCGAGTTGCGCTCGAAGGGCGACCCCGTCCTCTACGTGAAAAACCCGCGCGGCATCGCGCCCGGCCAGCAGGAGGACGTCGTGCGCGCCGTGCAGAAGTTGAACCAGCTGCAGAACGCCGTCGTGGACGACCCCGAGATCGCCACGCGCATCAGCCAGTATGAAATGGCGTTCCGCATGCAGGCGAGCGTGCCCGACCTGATGGACATCTCGAAGGAGCCCGCGAGCGCGCTCGACCTCTACGGCGCGAAGCCCGGCGACGGCTCCTTCGCCTCGAATGCGTTGCTCGCGCGCCGCCTCGCGGAGCGCGGCGTGCGCTTCATCCAGCTTTACCACCGCGACTGGGATCACCACGGCAGCATCAAGGACCACGTGCGCGGCACCGCCGCCGAGGTGGACCAGCCGATGGCCGCGCTGCTCACCGACCTCAAGCAGCGCGACATGCTCAAGGACACCCTCATCCTGTGGAACGGCGAGTTCGGCCGCACGCCGATGGCGCAGGGCAACGGCCGCGACCATCACCAGAAGGCCTTCTCCATCTGGCTCGCCGGCGGCGGCGTCAAGGGCGGCGTCACTTACGGCGCGACGGACGACTTCGGCTACCACGCCACCGTGGACCGCATGCACGTGAACGACCTCCACGCCACGATGCTGCACCTGCTGGGCATTGACCACACGCGGCTGAACTTCAAGTTCCAAGGGCTCGACATGCGCCTCACGAACGTGGCGGGCGAAGTCGTGAAGCCGCTGCTGGCGTGAGCCTGCGCCATGACAGGTTGGAGTAAACTCGCGTGCCCGGCTGCGTTCGTCCTGTTCCTGGCGCCCGATGCGGAAGGCGCGGCGGCGAAAACTTCACCAGCGAATGCCGCAACGAACTGGTGGTCCCTCAAGCCCATTGTCCGCCCGGTCGTCCCAATTCTCCGCAATTCGAAAACTGAAATCCGAAATCCCATCGACGCTTTCATCGTCTCGAAACTGCGCGAGAAGGGCCTCTCTCCATCGCCGGAGGCTGACGCGCGCACGCTGATTCGCCGGCTCCATTTCGGCCTCGTCGGCCTGCCCCCGGCGCCGGAGGATGTGGAGGAGTTTGCCAGCACCTTCCCCGCGTCTCCGCGTCCCAGCGTCCCCGCGTCGTCGGCCAAGGACGCGGAGACGCGGAGACACGGAGACGCCGCGATCGAGCGTCTCGTGGACCGTCTTCTCGCCAGCCCGCGACACGGTGAACGCTGGGCTCGCCACTGGCTCGACGTCGCGCGCTTCGCCGAGACGCACGGCCACGACCAGGACCGCGTGCGCGAGAACGCCTGGCCCTACCGCGACTACGTCATCGAGTCGCTCAACGCCGACAAGCCGTGGGCGCGTTTCGTGCAGGAGCAGGTCGCCGCGGATGCGCTCTTCCCCGGCGAGCCGCGGCTCATTCCCGCGCTCGGCTTTCTTGCCGCCGGGCCGTGGGACGAGAGTTCGCTGCGCGACATCCGCGAAGACACGCTCGACCGCGAAATCGGCCGCTACCTCGACCGCGACGACATCGTGACCGCCGTGATGAGCGCGTTCGCGAGCAGTTCCGTCCATTGCGCGCGCTGTCACGACCACAAATTTGACCCCATCCCGCAGCGCGATTACTACAGCCTGCAAGCTGTCTTCGCCGGCGTGGAGAAGGCGAACCGCGCCTTCGACCCCGACCCCGCCATCTCGAAGCGCCGCGCCGACCTTCGCGCCAAAGTCGTCGCGCTGGAGAAACGCGAGCCCGCGTTTATGGAGGCGCTGCTCACGCCCGCGATGCAGGCCGATGTCGAAGCCTGGCTCGCGCGCGAACTTGCCGCGGCGCGACTCATCGTCTGGACCACGCTCACGCCCGAGTCCGTGACATCGCTGAACGGCTCCAAGCTCGTGCCGCATCCCGACGGCTCCGTGCTCGCCACCGGCGGGCGTCCCGAGAAGGACACTTACACATTCGTTGCCGCGACCGAACTGCGGGGGATTACTGGCGTCCGCCTCGAAGTCCTCACGGACGACTCGCTGCCGAAGAAAGGCCCCGGTCGCCAGGATAACGGGAACCTGCACCTCACGGAGTTCAAAGCGGGCGCCGCGCCACAATCGGGCGGCGAGCCAAGGGCCATCGCATTTCAAAACCCGCTCGCCGACTTCAACCAACAGGGCTGGACCATCCAGCACGCGCTCGACAACAAGCCGGCCACCGCGTGGGGCATCTATCCCGAGGTCGGCAAATCGCATCAGGCCGTGTTTGAGTTCGCCGCGCCGCTCGCAAACACCACGGCTTCGCGGATCACGTTCGTCCTCGAACAACTGCACGGCGGCGGTCATCTCATCGGCCGGTTCCGCATATCGGTCACGACGGCGCCGCGTCCGCTGAGCCTGCCGGTGCTGCCCGATGCCCTCGCGCGTCTCGCCTCGACGCCACCCGCCGATCGCACGCCGGCGCAGCGTCAGGAACTCGCGGCGCACTGGCTGAAGGAGAAACTCACGCGCGAGCTCGCGGCGATGCCGAAGCCGCAGCTCGTCTTTGCCGCCGCGAGCGACTTCGAGCCTGACGGCAGTCACAAGCCGCCGATGGGCCCGCGTCCTGTCCACATGCTGCGCCGCGGCGAGATCGGGCGAAAGCTCGACCCCGCGTCCCCGGGGGCGCTCGATTGTGTTGCTGCGCTGCCTGCGCGCTTCGACCTCGCAGCGGAGCCGGACGAGTCCGCACGCCGCGCCTCGCTCGCGCTGTGGCTCACCGACCCGCAGAACCCGCTCGTGTGGCGCTCTATCGTGAATCGCGTCTGGCAGCATCACTTCGGTCGCGGGCTCGTCGACACGCCGAATGACTTTGGAAGGATGGGCTCGCTTCCGACGCATCCCGACCTGCTCGACTGGCTCGCCGCCGAGTTCCGTGATCGCGGGGGTTCGCTCAAGTGGTTGCACCGGATCATCGTGACCAGTGCGGCGTATCGGCAGGCTTCGAATTGCGAGCCCGCGCTTTCGGGCGCGGCCGCGGTGCGCTTGACTCGAAACTCCAAACTCACGCATGGAACCATGGATGCGGACAACCGCCTGCTCTGGCGCCAGAACCGGACGCGGCTCGACGCCGAGTGCGTGCGCGATGCGATGCTCTCGGTGTCCGGCCAGCTCGATCTCACGACGGGCGGACCGAGTGCGCGGCACTTCGCGCTCGGGCCCGGCATCCACGTCACGCCCACGGTGGAATACTCGAAGTTCGACTGGGACTCTCCCGCCGGACGCCGCCGCAGCGTGTATCGCTTCGTGTTCCGAACGCTGCCCGACCCGTTCATGGAGGCGCTCGACTTCGCGGACACGTCGGTCAGCACGCCCGCGCGCGCGGAGTCGAACACGCCGCTGCAGGCGCTTGCGGTCTGGAACAACGACTTCGTGCTGCGCCAGTCGGAGCACTTCGCCGCACGCCTCGAACGCGAGACGCAGGGGACCGGGGCGCGCGTGAAGCGGGCGTTCGCGCTCGCGCTCAACCGCGCGCCCACCCCGGCGGAGATTGCGGACTTCGTTCCCTACATCGAGCAGCACGGGCTCGCGGCGTTCTGCCGGCTGCTCTTCAACTCCAGTGAATTCCTGTTCATCAACTGACCTCCGTTGCGGCCGTCGCGACTTCCTCTGGCGCTTCGGCGGCGGACTCGGCGGCGTCGCGCTCGCGCACTTGCTGGGCGTCGAGGATTTGCTTGGGGCTGACGCGCCCAAGCCGCGGCCGGAGTTCAACGGCGGGCTGCATCATCGGGCAAAGGTTCGCCGCGTCATACAGCTCTTTATGAACGGCGGCGTGAGCCAGATGGACACGTTCGATCACAAGCCCGAACTCACGAAGCGTCACGGCGAAAAGTTCGATCCCGGCACCGGCGAGCGCGTCGAGGCCGCGACGAGCGAGCCGGGCAAGGTGATGAAGAGCGTGTTCGACTTCCAGCAGCACGGCCAGTGCGGGCGCTGGGTCAGCAGCGTGTTCCCGCACCTCGCGGGTTGCGTGGACGACATCGCGTTCCTCATGGCGCTCGCGTCGAAGACGAACGTGCACGGCCCCGCGAGCTACATGATGAACACGGGCTTCATCGCGCCGGGCTTTCCGTGCATGGGCGCGTGGATGTCTTACGGGCTTGGCCGCCTCTCGGACAATCTGCCGACGTTCGTGGTGCTGCCCGACTCGCGCGGCCTGCCCTACAACGCGAAGGGCAACTTCTCCAGCGGTTTCCTGCCCGTGATGCACGCGGGCACCATCGTGAACGCCACGGCGCCGCAGCCGATTCCTGACCTGTTTCCGGCGAATCCCCCGAAGTCGCTCCCGCCTGCGAGTGAGCGAGACGGCCTCGCGTTGCTCGCGAAGATGAACCGCGCGCACGCCGCGGCGAATCCCGGCGACTCGCGGCTCGACGCGCGCATCGCGTCCTACGAACTCGCGGCGAAGCTGCAGTCGAGCGCGCCCGAGGCGTTCAATCTCGCGGGCGAAACCGAGGCGACGCGCAAGCGCTACGGGGTCGGCGAGAAGGCGACGGATGACTTCGGCCGGCGCTGCCTGCACGCGCGGCGATTGATCGAGCGCGGCGTGCGCTTCGTGCAAGTGTGGAGCGGCGCGGGAGGCCCGAAGAACAACTGGGACAACCATGGCGACATCCCGAACGAACTGCCGTCCATCGCCGGTCAGGTGGACAAACCGATCGCCGGCCTGCTCACGGACCTCAAGGCGCGCGGGTTGTTCGAGGACACGCTCGTCGTGTTCAGCACCGAGTTCGGCCGCATGCCCTTCACGCAGGGCGCGACCGGCCGCGACCACAACGGCGGCACCGGGATTGGGTGGCTTGCGGGCGCGGGCATCCGCGGTGGTGCGACGCACGGCGAAAGCGATGCCTGGTCGTGGAAGGCAGGGAAGGACCGCACCTACTGCTACGACCTGCACGCGACAGTGTTGCATCTGCTCGGGATTGACCACGAGCGCCTCACCTTCCGCCACAACGGCGTCGAGCGCCGCCTCACCGACGTGCACGGGCACGTGGTGAAGCAGATTCTCGCGTAGGCGCGGCCGCCTTCGTTGACACCCCTCCGGGTCGCTCGTAGCGTCAGCGCGTGTTCGAGCTCGTCTCTTCTTACAAGCCCGCGGGCGACCAGCCGCAGGCGATTGAGAAGCTCGCCGCGGGCTTGAACGCGGGCGCGAAGCATCAAGTCCTCCTTGGCGTCACCGGCTCGGGCAAGACCTTCACCGTCGCGAACGTCATCGCGCGCGTGCAGCGCCCCACGCTGGTCATCTCGCACAACAAGACGCTCGCCGCGCAGCTCTACGCGGAGTTCAAGGGCTTCTTCCCCAACAACGCCGTCGAGTATTTCATCAGCTACTTCGACTACTACCAGCCCGAGGCCTACATCCCGCGCACGGACACGTTCATCGAGAAGGACTCGTCCATCAACGAGGAGATCGAGCGGCTGCGGCTCTCGACGATGAGCAGCCTCTTCGCGCGGCGCGACGTGATCGTGGTCGCGAGTGTGTCGTGCATCTACGGCATCGGCAGCAAGGAGGACTACGAGGCGATGGTCATCCCGCTCCAGCTCGGCCAGAGCCTCTCGCGCGACCAGCTCCTCTCGCGCATGGTGGACATCCAATACAACCGCAACGACATCGCCTTCGAGCGCGGCCAGTTCCGCGTCCGCGGCGACACGGTCGAGGTGCGCCCCGGCTACACCGAGGACGCGCTGCGCATCGAGTTCTTCGGCGACGACATTGACCGCATCACGCGCTTCGAGCCGCTCACGGGCGGGCGCATCGAGGAACTGCGCGCGGTGACGATCTATCCCGGCAAGCAGTTCGTCACGCCGATGGACAAGCTCAAGCGCGCGACGCTGACCATCCGCGAGGAACTGACGGAGCGCATCGCGTGGTTCGAGGCGCGCGGCAAGCTGCTCGAGGCGCAGCGCATCAAGATGCGCACCGAATACGACCTGGAGATGATGCTCGAGATGGGCTTCTGCTCCGGCATCGAGAACTACTCGCGCCACATCGCCGCGCGGCCGCCCGGCTCACGCCCGTGCACGATCATGGATTTCTTTCCCAAGGACTCGCTGCTCGTGATTGACGAGTCGCACGCGACGGTGCCGCAAATCGGCGCGATGTATGAGGGCGACCGCTCGCGCAAGACGGTGCTGGTCGAGCACGGCTTCCGCCTGCCGAGCGCGCTGGACAACCGGCCGCTGCGCTTCGAGGAGTTCCAGTCGTTGCAGAACCAGACGCTCTACGTGAGCGCCACGCCGGGACCGAGGGAGTTCGAGTGGGCGAGGGAAAATGCGGTCGGAGTCAAAGCGACGCAACCCCTCACCCCGTCCCTCTCCGCTTCCGAAGGGGAGAGGGTGCCCGAAGGGCGGGTGAGGGGTGATTCAGGCATCGCCGAACTCGTCGTCCGCCCGACCGGCCTCGTGGACCCGCGCGTCACGCTCAAGCCGCTCGCCGGCCAGATTGACGACCTCATCGAGGAGGTCCGCAAGCGCGTGGATGTGAAGGAACGCACGCTCGTCACCACGCTCACCAAGCGCACCGCCGAGGAACTCACCGATTACCTGCGCGACATCGGCATCAACGTCCGCTACCTGCACAGCGAGATTGACGCGATCGAGCGCGTCGAGATTTTGCGCGCGCTGCGCAAGGGCGAATTCGACGTGCTCGTCGGCATCAACCTCCTGCGCGAAGGGCTGGATTTGCCGGAGGTTTCGCTCGTGGCGATCCTCGACGCCGACAAGGAAGGCTTCCTCCGCAGCACGACGAGTTTGATTCAGACCTCGGGCCGCGCGGCGCGGCACTTGAACGGCGAGGTCATCCTTTACGCCGACGTGCAGACGGACAGCATCAGGAAGTTCCTCGCGACGACGGAATATCGCCGGCAGAGGCAGCTCGCCTGGAACGCCGCGCACGGCATCACGCCGCGCAGCGTGAGCCGCGCCGTCGAGGAGAGCCTCTCGTCGCAGAAGGAGGTCCACGACAAGGCGCTGACGCTGATGCGCGACGCGCAGGCGGACTTCGACGTGGGCACGGTGCTGCGCGAGTTGGAGGACGAGATGGTGAAGGCCGCGGAGAACCTGGAGTTCGAGAAAGCCGCGCTCGTGCGCGACCAGATCAACGAACTCAAGCGCGGCGCAGGCATCCTCACGGAGAAGGAGAAGGCGCAGGCGCGGTCGAGCCAGGTCAGTTACACGAAGCGGGGCAAGCGCCCGAAACGCGCGGCCGAGCGGCCATTTTGACGATTCAGTTCCACGACAGGTCCTCGGGCGCGTCGGCGAGGAGCTTGTATTGCCAGCCTTTCTTCTGGATGACGGATTTCCAGAGCGCGCCCGGGTCGGTGTTGAACACGAGGTCGAGCGAGGCGGGATGCGTCAGCCAAGCGTCGCGCTTCATCTCGTCGTCGAGCTGTCCGGCGGACCAGCCCGCGTAGCCGGCGAAAATCTTCACCTTCTGCGTCGGCGAGTAGGATTGGCCGAGCTCGACGAGTTCCTCGACCGAGTGGCCGAGGGCGAGGTTGGGCATCACGTCGGCGTCGGGCAGGAAGATGTCCGAGTAAAGGTAGCTCAGCGCCTGCGTCTGCACGGGCCCGCCAAGGTGCAGGGGGAGTTCCTTGATGACGTCGGGCAGGTCCGCCACGAGCGCCTCGCCGACCTTGGCGTCCGCCGTGCGGGTGAGCACGAGGCCAAAGGCCCCCTCGGCGTTGTGCTCGCAGACGAGCACGGCGGTGCGGTGGAAGAAGGAGCCGTTGAGCTTCCCGCCGTCGAGCAGGAGCTGTCCCTTGAGCGAGGTGAATGGCTTGTCCATGCGACCTGTGGCCGAATGTGGCGCAAGCTTGCGTGGCTGTAAATGGGCTTTAGAGTCGCGCGCACCACCGACTGCGGCATGAAGGAACTCCTGCGCAAAGTGCGCGACAACAAGAAGCTCATCGTGGCGGTGGGGTCGTTGTTGTGTTCGGTGGCCGTGCTGGTGGCGCTGGTGTTCTTCCTCTACAAGCTCAAGCAGCGGATGCTCGAGGACTCGGAGGTTTCGAACGAGCCGCCGCCCACGGAAGACGGCGATGAGCCGGGCCAAGGGCGGTGATCCAACGGCTCCGGGGCATTTCTGCTTTCGGACGGGCGGCTGGTCCTGCTACAGATTCACTCATGCCCTCAGCCACTTTCAAATCCGGCGACCTCACGGCCGTCATCGGCGACAACTCGGCGGATGGCGAGCATCGCGCCGGCTACAACGGTGTGTGGAGCCTTCGCCACCGGGCGGGCGCGCGCAGCCTGTTCGTGCCGGCGGTGGCTGGGCTGAACTTGGAACACATCGTCAGCGGCGAGCACTTGGAGGACGGGAAGGTATTCTTCGAGCCGCGCAACGCACCGATGACCTTCAAGCAGCTCAGCGAGACGGAAGCAGAGTTGCACCAGCCGCCGACGCCGACGTTCTTCGTCGAGAGCTGGACTCGCTTCAAGCTCATCGCGCCGCACTACCTCGACATGAGCTTCCGCTGCGTGCCGCACCAGCACGTCTTCCCGCGCGGCTACATGGCGCTCTTTTGGGCGAGCTACATGAACGCGCCGGCGGACAAGTCCATGTATTTCCTCGGCGGACTCGACGCACAGCGCAACCAGTGGACGCAGCTTTGCACGCAGTGGCACAACGACCAGAGCACCGTGCGCCACCGCGATGACACCTTCGAGATGACCTTCCCCGCCGGCAGCCGCGACACGCTGTTCAAGAGCCTCTCGCGGTTCCGCTTCGACCAGCCGTTCTTCTACGGCAACTTCGACGACCTCGTGTGGCTCGTCATGTTCGATCGAACGGACGGCATCCGGCTCACGCACTCGCCGAGCGGTGGCGGCTCGAATGCGCCGTTGCAGTCCACGAATCCCGCATGGGATTTTCAGTTCCTGGTGCAGAAGCCCGAGGTGATGAAGGAATACAGCTTCAACGTCCGCACCGTGCTGCGCCCGCGCTGCGAGCGCGCGGAATTGCTGGCGGAGTTCAAGAAATGGAAGGAGGCGAAATGAAGACGACGATTGCCGCAGTCGCGCTGCTGATCATCTCGAATGCTCCTGTCCGCGCCGCGTCGCTCAACCTGCCGCCGAACTCGTGGGTGAAGCTCTCGCCGCTCGCGAACACGCCGCCTTCGCCGCGGCTCGGCTACGAGGGCGCGTGCGTGTGGGACTCGAAACATCGCGTGATGATCCGATACGGAGGGCACAACCAGGGCGGCGGCGGCGAGCAGCATTCGGAGATGTGGACGTTTGACCCGCTCACAGCCACGTGGACGCTCAAGGAGCCGAACCTCCAGCCGCCGGGGATTTGTTGCGGGCAGCAGAATGTCTTCGACCCGGTTCAAGGGCGCTACCTGCGCTTTCCGTCGTTCAGCGGAAGCCACGGCTGGCAGTGGTGGCGCGAGATTTATCTCAACGACGCATCCGTGTGGAGCTACGACCTCGCGGAAAACAAATGGCGAAACTTGCGTCCCGTGCCGACGCCGACCCCGAAGCCGCTGCGCTGCGCGTCGTGGGACTCGCACCACGGCGTCGTCGTGCTTTTCGGCGGCGAGACGAGCAATGACGGCACGTTGGTTTATGATCCGCACGCAAACGAGTGGGTGCGCAAGAAGCCCGCGAAGCAACCCGAGGGCCGCAGCGGCGGGAACATGGCTTACGACGAGGCGCGCCGGAAACACATCCTCTTCGGCGCGCAGTTCATCAACGACCCGCGCACGTGGGCTTACGACCTCGACAAGAACGAGTGGACCGACTTGAAACCCGCCGCGATGCCTCCAACGGACAAGAACGATGCCGTGCTGGCCTACGACGCCGGCGCGCGGAAGGTGCTGTGCATCGTGAAGGTCAGCGAAGGCGCTGGCGACAACGCGAAGTCGCACCTGGAGACGTGGGCGTTCGACACGGGCGCGAACACGTGGACGAAGCTGAACCCGGAGCCGGAGCCGCATCAGTCCGGCAACCGCGCGCGAAACGTCCTTTACGCTCCGGAGCTGAACGCGGTGCTGCTCGAAAACCGCACGCATCCGCCGAACGGGCCTGCGGAGCAGCAGGTGCTGGCGTATCGCTTCGCCGGCGAATCGAAGCGCGAACCCGTCAAGCCATCCGACCGAACCACGCCGCGCATCGTCGAGGACATCGTCGTCTCGGTCGTATCGGCCACGCGCGTCGAGGTTTCGTGGAAGCGGCCGCGGCATGCGAACGTGCTCGGCTTTCACGTCGAGCGCGCGCCGGTCGAGGTGGCGACGGAAGACCAGCTCAAGCGGCTCAAGCGCCAGACCGAACCACTCGCGGAGCCAAGCGTTGGCGCGGTCACGCGCATCGGGAACTTTACACGGCTGACGCAAGCGATCCTCAAAGAGCCTTCATTCACTGACACAAGCGTTGACCTGACCAAGCCGCAGGCGGCCGGCGACTCGCCGCTCTACGAGCGCAAATTCAACGACGAGCAGCTTGACAAGGATGGCAGGCCGTATCGGTTCGCCGTGTTCGCCTACCGGGTGCGGGCCGTGATTCTCGGCGGGGAGAGCGGTCCCTCCGCAGCCGAGTTCACAATTCCTTCGCCTGTGCAATGGCTGGTCTCAAAGGAGGAAGGCGCGACGTGTCATCTCAAGTGGGCTGGGAATCCGGAGCGCGGCATCAAGGGCTATCGCGTCTATCGCATGAATGGCCGCTACGACAAGGATCCGATCCCGCGCCTGACACCTGAGCCAATCGTTGCGAATGCCTTCTCCGACCCGGAGGCAGGCAAGAACGCGCGCCGCTACTACGTCGTCGCCGTGGATGCGCTCGGGCAGGAGGGGTTCCCAAGTTCGCCGGTGTGGTTCGAGCGAGAGTGGAAGGCGTTTTACAAGCCGTTCACCGGCGAGTGGCATCAGTGACAGGCGCCCGCGAAGCCGGACGATGCGAAACCGCTCTTGACCCTCGCGGTCGTTGGGGCACATTCGCCCCGTGAACCCTCCCGGCCCGAGCCATGCGATGGGTTCCTTTGATGACTCCGGACTCCGATGATCACCGCCACGATTGACAATCTTCTCGGCAACAAGGCCGGCCAGATCTGGTCAGTCCCGCCCGATGCGACGGTGTTGGACGCGCTCAAGTTGATGGCGGCGAAAAACGTCGGCGCGCTCCTCGTCATGCAGGGCGACCAGCTTGTCGGCATTCTCTCCGAACGGGATTACGCGCGCAAAGTCACGCTCAAGGGCCGCGCCGCCGACACGACCCGCGTCAGCGAAGTCATCACCACGCCGGTCGTCACGGTCACGCCGCAGCAGACGGTCGAAGAGTGCATGCGGCTCATGACGAGCCACCGGTTCCGGCACCTGCCGGTCGTCAAGGACGGCAAAGTGCTTGGCGTCATCTCCATCGGCGATCTTATCAACTGGACGATTTCCGCGCAGGAGCAGGCGATCCAGCAGATGGAGAACTACATCGCCGGCGGCTACCGGTAGCCGTCCGGCGCACGCGACCGTGGCCGGCAAGCTGAAGTTCCCCATCGTCCTGGCGTGCGGCATCGCGCGCTTCGACGCGCTTCGCGAGCAGTTCGCCGCGCTGGTCGGCACGAAGGGCGTGCAGCTCTCCGACGCGGGCCACTATTTCCGGTTCATCAAGTCGCGGCTGGAGGAACGCGGTTTCACCACGCGCCACACGCAGGTCAGCTTCGCGGCGCGGGTGGACGTGCGGGCGAACGAACTTGCGGCGCAAGTCGGCGCGATTCGCCGCGAGTTGAACGCCGGGCAGGTCCACATCATCGCGCACAGCATGGGCGGGCTCGACGCGCGGCGCATGATCGTGGACATCACCGGGGCGGCGGCGACCGTCGCCAGCCTCACGACGATCGGCACGCCGCATTGGGGCAGCCCCGTGGCCGATGCCATGCTCGCGCGCGGATTCGAGAGCGTGGTGGACAAGCTGCAGCCGTTCATCACGCTCGAAGGCGTGCACGATCTCGCGACCGAAGCCTGCCGGCGTTTCAACGAACGCGCCGAGCCCGTCGAGGCCGCGAACGCGGTCCACTACGCCGCGTGGTCCGGCGCGCAGGTGCGCGACCAGACGTTTTTCCCGCTTCTGAAATCGTGGGATGTCACGCACGCCGCGGAAGGCGACAACGATGGACTGGTCTCGGTGAAGTCCCAGCGATGGCAGCCGGCCTTGCACGCGCCGGGCGTCACGAAGCCCGTTCACCAGCGATCATTCCCTTTCCCCGCCGATCACTTGAACCAGATCGGATGGTGGATGCCGCCGGCGGCGGAGTTCGCCTTTCCGACCCTTGCGCGCTGCAGGGCGTGGCGCGCGCGTGCGCAGGAAATCGAAGCCGCCGTGCAGCAGGTCTATCTCGGGGTCGCGGACGAACTCGAAGTCATGGAGTCCTTCGGACGGCTCCGGTAGTAGAAGTAGATGGGCGTCCCGAGCGCGACGAGCACGAGGCCGAAGGCGAAGTTGATCAGGCCCGGCTTGCCCGCGGCGACTGCCGCGCGATACGCCGCGATGTCGTTGTAGATCGTCATCAAGAGGAACGCCGCGGCAAAAACCACGAAGATTCCGGGCACCCACGGATACCCCGGCACTTTGTAGGGACGCGGCGCGTCGGGCTCCCTGCGCCGCAGCACGATCACCCCGTAGGCGCCTGTCATGTAGAAAATCCAGCTCACGAAGATGAGCGTGTCCGTGAGCTGGTCGAACGTGCCGCTGAACACAAGCAGCGACGCCCACACACCCTGCACCCCGAGCGACGCCGCCGGCGTGTGGTAGCGCGGATGCACGCGCCCGAGCAGCGCGGGAAAGACGTTGCGCTGGGCCATCGCGAAATACACACGCGCGCTGGCAAGGATGGTGGCGTTGTTCGCGCCGAACGTGGAGCACATCACCACCACCGCGATGAACTGCGCGCCGCCGTTCATGATCTTGTCGGCGACGTCCGCGGCGACGAGCTTCGACTGCGCCATCACGTCCACCGGCAGCACCCAGCAATAGGCCACGTTCATCGAGAGGTAGATCGCCGTGACGATGAACATCCCGAGCACGGTCGCGCGCGGCACGTTGCGCTCCGGGTCGCGCACTTCGCCGGCGAAGAAGCTCGTCTTCACCCAGCCGTCGTAAGCCCAGAAGGCGCCCTGCAGCGCCGCGGCAATCGCCGCCACGAGCGCCAGCCCTTCCTTGTGGATGACCGCGCTGTCCTTGGTGAAGTGCTCCGCGCTCCCGCCGATGCCCGGCACCGCGAAGGCCGCCACGAACAGCACCGCCATCCCGCCGACCTTCGCAATGGTCGAGATATTCTGCACGAGGCCGCCGAAGCGCACGCCGAGGTAGTTCACCGCTGTCAGCAGGACGATGACGGCGACCGCGAGGCACTTCACGCCAAACTCCTTGAACGGCGCGATGTCGCCGATGAACGGCAGGTGGAACGACCACGCCGCCGTCGCCGGGTCCAGTTCGGGCAGCGCGTGGAGCTTGCCGAAATACTCCGCGAACACGTAGGCCAGCGCCGCGATGCTCCCGGTCTGGATGACCGCAAACACCGCCCAGCCGTAGATGTAAGCCGCGAACGGGCCATACATCCGCTCGTAGAAAACGTATTGGCCGCCGGTCTCGGTGATGAAGCTGGAAACTTCCGCGTTCGAGAGCGCGCCGAAGAGCGTGATGACGCCGGCGAGCACCCACACGAACAGCAGCCACTCCGGCGAGCCGAGCTGGCCCGCCATCACGCCTGGCTTGCGAAAGATGCCCGAGCCGATCACGCCGCCCACGACCAGCATCGTCGTCGTGAACAGGCCGAGCGCGGGGAGAAGACTCGGTGACGGATTGCTTTGGTGGGGCTCACTCACGATTCAAAAGTCAGCGGTTCGATTCGGCCCCACTCGCATTTGCGGCAGAACGGAGATGCAGCACCCCTCACCCCATCCCTACCCATGAACCGGTTGGCGCACAGCCACCCCTCACCCGTCCCGCTCCGAGCGGGAGCACCCTCTCCCCTCCTCGGAGGAGGGGAGAGGGATGGGGTGAGGGGTGTCCGTTCGGGTTCAGGGGCCGAAATCGCGGCCGTTGGCGGGCCGTTGGTTCTCTCCCCTCGTCGGACGAGGGGAGAGGATGCCCGAAGTGCGGGTGAGGGGTGTTGAAGGAACCACTCCGCGAGCTTGACGATTGGCATCATTCGCCTATTGCCCTTTCAGAAACGCCATCAAGTCCGCCAATTCCTGACGGGTCATCGTCTTCTCCAGTTCGTTCGGCATGAGCGAGGTGCTGCTGCTGGTGAGCTTGGCGACGTTCGCGCGCAGAATGGTT
>Ga0194132_10002801_pt1 | contig 31969 bp, 26 predicted proteins | sample TA2KigOf80mmetaG_FD_148612 | JGI IMG/M metagenome (GOLD analysis project Ga0194132, IMG submission 148612) | Freshwater microbial communities from Lake Tanganyika, Tanzania - TA2015054 Kigoma Offshore 80m | ecosystem: Environmental > Aquatic > Freshwater > Lake | place: Tanzania: Lake... | reverse complement strand
ATTCCCAATTACACTGTCTGAATCGCAGCAGAAGGCCATCAAGGCCTTTGACAATAGAAGTCCTCTAATGCATACTTGGTTCATGGCACATACCATTACGAATCCACAGAAGAAACTGATTCAGGAACTTCTCAAAGTCGGCCGGTGGAACAACGAGAGCGAGATTATCCGTTACGGGCTGCATCTGGTTGCGAAGGAGGTTGAGACCGAACAGACGCGGAGCTTGGAGCCGTACGCAGCAGGAGTACTGGCGCGTGCCTACCGCCGACTAACACTCCGGGAGCGGCAAGAGCACCAAACCATGGAGCGAGCATCAGCCGGCCCGGCAAAAGGAGAACTCGAATGAACCCCTGGGAGGTGTGGCAGTGGGAGTTCCCGCACGGCTCGCATCCAGCGGTCATCGTGTCGCCTGAAGATCGGTGCGCAAACTCGGCCATCGAGACTGTGAACGTTGCGGGCTGCTCAACTCAGAGATCTCGGCGGAGCCCGGATGTCCACGAAGTGCTGCTCGACCAGGAAGATGGTCTGGACTGGGAGACACTCTGCCGCTGCGATGTGCTGTTTCTGGCGAAGAAGACGGATCTCACACGACGGCGTGGAACGCTAACCTTTGAGCGTCGGCGGCAATTGGGTCAAAAAATCATCCGGCTGTTTGGGCTGTGGATGGGATAGAATGGTGTCCGTGCTTCCAGGATGATCAGCACAAATCTGCTGCCGATGCTCGTTGCGCGATTTAGAGCGCTGACCAGTCTGAAGCCATCTTATGTTAAATGGTCGCATTTGTGCGCTAGTGGTGACAGTGGCGGTCTTCGTCGTTGTTGGCATCTGCGTCTGGTTGTGGCTTGATGGCGATCCCGTTTTCCAGGGCAAGCGTCTCAGTGAACATCTCAAGAGCTGTCAAGGCTGCGGACTTTCCTTTGGCGGCGGCAGCTACGGAGAATTGGTTACGGCGCCTGCTGTGACCGATAGATATCTCCCGCCTAGAATCCGACGTCCTTTCTGAGCTCCAACCGGAATCCTGGCCGTTACTGGCTCGGCTCTTAGAAGGCAAAGAATCGCGGATCAAACGCTGGTTCCGTTCCGTCTCTCAGAAACACAGAATCTTGGCGCGCCTCAATCGAGGCAAACCCACCGATGCGTTTGCCCAGCAGGTCGGGGCTCTGATGGCCTTTCGCCAACTCGGTTCGCGGGCCGCCCCGGCCATCCCGGCAGTTACGAAGCTTCTCAACCCGCACGAATTCCGATTCTGAAGCGAGCGGGAGCCCTTGGTGGCTGATGATGAGGAGCCAGAATCTTAGGATGAACATTTGGGCGCTTGGCGCCTACGGCCCGAAGGCTCGGTCTGCCCTTCCTGCTCTCTCGAACCTCCTGAGCTATCGAGATGCGAATGTGAAAACCGCGGCCAGAATCGCGAGCCAAAGGATCAATGGGGAGGGCAATTGGGTTGTCCCTTGATCCATGCCCCTTACCGCCACTTGGCCGTCGGCAGTCCCCCGGGTCAGTGGAATTCTCGTCACTCCTTTTCATTCGTGATGACGCCGTGAAGCAGCCCGCCATGATCTCCGCCCGTCCACGTTCCGGAGTAGGTCTTGTCGTAAATCATGACGCGGGCGGAATATTTGTTGCCGCCCGGGATGCCGACGTTGTCCACGATAATGACCGGCGTGTCGCCCGCCCACCGCACTTGCACGGGAATCGGCGCGACGACGTCCACCTTGCCGTATTGGATGCGGGCGCTGATGAGCCAGGTGCTGGCGGTGAGTTTGGTGACGCTCAGAATCGTGTATTTGTCCTCCTTGTCCGGGCCAGGCTGCCCGTCTTTGATCGAACACCAGCGCCCGCTGAGGGTCGCTTTGGTGAGTGTGGCCTTGAACCTGGCTTCCAATTCATCGGGGCCGGATTTCGCCTTTTCCGAACTGGGAGCCGGCGCCTCTTTGGGTTTCGCCTCCTGAGCGCAAGAAGATGGGCCGAGACTTGCGCCCAACACGATGGCGATTGCGGCCAGGAGTTTGGTGGTTTTCGTTTTCATGGGTTCCAGCTTGGTACGCAATCGGCGAAAGAGATTCAAATTCAAAAGGAATAGGATTGGCGTTTGGCGCTTCCTTTGCGTACCTATGAAGAAAGATGAAGAATGCTGGCTTGATCCTCCTGGCTCTTGCGCTGGCGTCGGTTGGTGGTTCAACCATTGCGGCCACGGATGCCGCGGCACTCAAAGGAGCGATTGCGAGCTTCGAGCGTCACGACTTTCCCGCAGCCGAGCGCCAGTTTCATCGCCTCCTGGCCGCGGATCCCGCCAACACGGAAGCCCGGCTGTATCTTGGACGAATCGCTCTCGAAGAGCACCGGCTCACCGAAGGCATCGATCATCTGGATCACGCGACGCGGCTCAATCCGACGAACGCCGTTTATTTTCTCTGGCTGGCGCGCGGATACGGTTTGCAGGCCCGAAATGCGGGCATTCCCACCGGCATCGGGCCGGCCTTGAAATCGCGCGCCGCGTTTGAAAAATCCGTTGCGCTTGATCCGGGCCTCATCGAGGCGCGCGAGGATTTGATCCAATTCCATCGCGAAGCGCCGGGCATCGTCGGCGGCAGCAGGCGGGCCGCTCGCGCTCATGCGATCGAAATCATGAAGCGCGAGCCGTACATCGGCGCGCTCATTCAGGGCGACCTTTTGATGGACGAAAGGAAGAATCGCGAAGCAGAGAGCGTTTATCGAGGGGCGGCGGAGTTGAAACCCGGCCAGGTGGACGCCTATTACCGGATCGGATTGCTTCACCTCAAACTCAAGGAATACGAGAAAGCTTTCTCGGCTTTCGAGAGAGTTCTCCAGATTGACATAAACGAAGTCGAAGCCTGCTTTTACATCGGCGAGGCAGGGGCGGTGTCCGGGCAACGTCTGCCGCGCGCCGCGGAAGCGCTCAAGGCTTACTTGAAGACCAGGCCGTGGTCCATTCTGCCGTCGCTGGCGGACGCGCACTTTCGGCTCGGCCAGGTTTATGAACGCCAGGAGAAACACGAACTGGCGCGCGCGGAGTTTCAGGCGGCGCTCAAACTGGAGCCGGGCCACAAGGAGGCCAAAGCGGCGTTCCGGAAATTGCGGTGACAGCGTCGCAGGCAGTATTTCAGGGATCAGTATGCAGTACGCAGTATTCAGTCGCGAGTTTTGAAGGGTACACCCGAAAGCTTTTGACCATTTGCCACGCGGACGTTAAACCATCCTGGCCCGCGCGAGTGTCAGTGTCCGTAGCGCAGATTTTGAACCGTGATGAATATTCCCGTGTATTTCCTCGCCAAGACGGAGCTGGAATTGATCTACGTCTGGAACAAAGCCACTCCGGAAGGCAAGGCGATCATCATCATCCTGATCACGTTTTCCATCGTCGCCTGGTCGATCATGGCGTCAAAGGCCGTGCAGATGCGCCGCGCCAGAAGGCTGAACCAATATTTCGATGCCGAGTTCCGCGTCCAACCCACCGTGCTGGCCATTTTCGACCGTCGAATTCAGGTGGACGGCTGCCCGCTCTTCGCCGTTTATCAGGAAGGCTGCATGGAACTGGACAGCCGCCTCAAAGCGGGCGATGTTGCGCGCAAGGTCAAGCAAGTCTCGCTCAAATCCATGGAACACGTGAAGCGAACGTTGGAACGCGCCGTGTCGCAGGAAGCCTTGAGGCTGGAGTCCGGGTTGATTCACCTGGCGCTGGCGGTAAGCGGCGCGCCCTTCCTGGGCCTGCTGGGCACGGTCTGGGGCGTCATGAGCGCCTTCAGCGACGTGGCGCTGCAAGGCCGCGCCGATCTGGCTGCGTTGGCGCCCGGAGTTTCTTCCGCGCTGGTCACTACGGTGGCAGGTCTGCTGGTGGCGATTCCCTCCATGTTCGGTTACAACTGGCTCGTGCACAATTTGCGGGCCATGACGGTCGAACTGGATAACTTCGCCCAGCTACTGGTGTCCAAAATGGAGGTCGAATTCCTCAAAGACGACGATGACAGCGGAACATGAATCCATCGAGGGAAATGCGGAGGCGCCGCGGGCGTGTTGTGTGTGGAATGCGAACACCTGAATCCTCCCGGCAAACAGGTCTGCGATGAATGCGAGGCGGAATTGTTCATGGACTGCCCGGCTTGCGGTCGCCGCAATGAACGGATTTACACGCGATGCCAGGCTTGCCGGCGCCCGTTGCACCGATCACGCTGGAGCCGGTGGCTGGAGAGAGTGATGGGCAAAGGGTTTTCGCTCGTGTCTGCGGTTTTTGTGATGGACATCCTGAATTTCGCGGGCTTCGCCAACGTCAGTCAGGCTGTGACCGAGCGTGTCGTGCCCTGGTGCTGAAGACCTCTATGCGGCGTTTCTCCCAACGTAATTCCCTGGTCACGCTGAGCGAGATCAATATCACGCCGCTCCTGGACCTGGCCTTTGTCCTCTTGATCATCTTCGTGATTATTTCCCCGTCCATCAAGTCGCAGCAGGACCACGGCATGGAACTCGACTTGCCGCAGGGCGGCGGGCCGGCGCCGAAAGTGGACGCCAGGGACCGCCGGGTCGTGGAGATCAATCGAGACGGCGCGATGATGCTCGACCGGCAACGGATGGTTCCCGAGCGCATCGAACAAGAGTTGGTCAATACGTTCCGCCGCAACCCGAATCTGGTAGTGCAGATTCGCGGCGACGGCATGGGGCGGCTTGCGGATTTCATGGACATCGTGGACCGTTGCCGACGCAACGGCATTTTCAAATTCCAGATCGACACGCAACCGCGAAAGAACTGATGAGCCGGCTGCAACAGAAATGTCTCGTCGCTTCGGCAGGCACGCACTTGGCGCTCCTGTCGCTGCTGTTCATTTCGCCGGCCTTCATTCCGTCCAAACAAGAGCCGGAGCTGCCGGTCGTTTACTTCCTGCCGGACAAACTGACGGACGATCTGTCCTACGGTGGCGGCTCGCCTACCGCCGTGGCGCCACCGGCCTCGGCGCAACAGACACCGCCTCCCGCGCCGCCGGTTCAGGCGCCTCAGGCGCAAGTCATCCCTCCGCGAGAGCCGGATCCAACCCCACCGGAGCCCAAGCCGGCCAAGAAACCCGAACCGGAACGCACACCGCCCAAACCGAAGCCAGATCTCACCCAGACACCGGCCACGAAGCCGCTGGAAAAACCCGCCACCAAACCCGCGAAACCAAAGCACGAAATCAAACCCACGTTCGACAAATCCGCGGACAGCGCCCGCGCGCTGGCGGAAGCGAAAGCCCGCGCCAAGGCCGAGGCCGACCAGAAGGCGGTGCAAGCGCGGTTGCTGGAGAAATGGAACCAGGTTGGGCGGAGTCTGAAGAACCTGTCTTCGGGGACGTCTGTAGAAATCCCCGGACCTGGCGGCGAATTCTTCTTTGCCAACTACAGGCAGTACGTGAAGAGCGTGTTCGAAAACGCGTGGCTTCCCCCGGACGACGTTAATGACGATTCTGTCGTGGTGAAAACCGAGGTTGTCATTCTGCGAGACGGGACGATCAGGTCGGCCCGCATCATCAGAAGATCCGGGATTCCTGCGCTCGATCAATCTGTAGAGCGAGCGCTGAGCTTGAAGGATCCTCTGCGTCCGTTTCCCGAAGGCACCAAAGACACCGAACGCACTTTCTATATCAACTTCAACCTCAAAGCCAAGAGATCCACCGGATGACATTTCAACCGACGAAATTGTGTGCATGCCGCGAAGAAGGCTTCGCGTTTCCCGCTTCTTTCAGTGGCTTCCGTCGTGGGAGGTCTAACGCTTCCTTCCCCCTCACCCCGCCCCTCTCCCTTGGGGAGACGGAGCATTCCTCCCCGCGCCGGAACAGGCCGGCGTGTTCCGATCGAGCTGGGATTGCAGCGGCAGAACCCTCTCCTTGGGGAGAGGGCAGGGTGAGGGAGAAGGGACTGGACGACGACAAGTTGGGACCGGATTTGCCGGACACACCGATCAGTTCCAGATTTCGAGATTCACGTTCTGGATTTTGGCGGCTCGTCCGCCGCACCGCCTGCCTTGCCGCGTTGCTTGTTTCGGCCGCCCATCGGTTTGTTTTCGCGCAACAGTCGCAACCAGCCATCGACATCGATAAGGAAGTTGATCGCTCCAAACTGATCCCGATCTCCTTGAGCGGCTTTTCGGGCGAAGTCCAGACCGTGCTGAGGTTCGATCTCGAAATCCAGGGCTTCGATATTGTCGCCGCAGACGTGGCCCAGTTCAACGTCACGGGCAGCAATGCCGGCGCCGTGGAAGGACGCGTCATCGACCGCATCCGGAAGACACCCATCCTTGGGAATCGTTACCAGGGCGGAACGCCCCGATCCCAGGCTCATGCGTTTGCCGACGACATCATTCAGAAAATAACCGGCAAACCGGGAATCTCCCGCGCCAAGATCGCTTTCATCAGCGAGAATGCACGGCGCCGGGAGATCCATGTTTCCGACTATGACGGCGCGAACGCGCATGCGGCCACCCAGGACAGCGTGGACGTGGTCACGCCCGCCTGGGCGCCCGGTGGCCGAAAGCTGTTTTATGCTTCGCGAAAGTCCGGTTACCTGGACATCTACTCGCACGACCTGATTTCCGGAGAACGGATCGTCGTCGCCAAGTATCCCGGATCAAACTTCAGTCCGGCCGTTTCGCCGGATAGCCGGCGCGTGGCGATGATTATCAGCAAGGACGGCAACCCTGAACTTTATGTCTCCAATGTCGATGGCACGAATGCCAGGCGATTAACGCAAACCGCGGCCGATGAATCCTCGCCTTGCTGGTCCCCGGACGGCCAAACGATCTGCGTCGTTTCGAGGATGGGTGGAGCGCCGGCGCTCTACAAAGTCCCGGCCTCGGGCGGGCCAATGACGAAGATTCGGACCGCAGGTGTCGGCAGCGTGACGGAGCCGGATTGGTCCCCGGATGGCAAATGGATCGCCTTTACGGCGCTCACGCGGCCTTTTCAAATTTGCCGTGTCCCGGCCCAGGGCGGAACCGTGGAGGTTCTTTGCGGGGGCGAGGACCCTTCCTGGGCAGCAAATTCGCGCACGATTGTCTTCACTGCGCGCTCTGGCGACCGCCGTGTCCTCTCTTTGCTTGACGCAGACACGAAACGGGTCAAAACTCTTGGCCAGTATTCGGGAAGCTGGTCGCAGCCCAGTTGGGCCAAATAACCCTCCCGCCGTTGAAGGAACAAAGATGAAACACACCAATTTTGTGAAGCTCTTGCTGATGAGCTTCATTCTGGCGTCCACCGCAATCGGATGTAAGAAGGTTCCCAAGTCCATCACACCCATCCCCGGTGCGAATCGGACTGGCCCGGGCGTTCCTTCGACCACTGACCCAACGGATCGTGGCCCTCGTCATCCTCCGAACACGGAAACGACTCCAACGACCCTCCCTAACGATCCGACCGGAAGCACACCGTTCGGATCCAGAATCGACAAAGGCGATTTCTGGGGCGACAAGGAGACCTACAAGGAAAGCACGGTTTACTTTGCTTTCGACAGCGCTCAAGTCCGCCCCGAGGACAAGTCGAAGATCGACGCTGTCGCCCAGCACCTCAAAGCCAACCCGACCTTCAAAGTCGAAGTCGAGGGCCACTGTGACGAGCGCGGCACGGAAGGATACAATCTTTCGTTGGGCGAACGCCGGGCGCTCTCCGTGCGGGAGTATCTGATCTCGGTTGGCGTTGGCGGAGATCGCGTCGGCACGATCACTTACGGCGAGAGCCAGCCCGCCGTCCAGGGCCACGACGAAACGGCCTGGGCGAAAAACCGCCGCGGTGAGTTCCTTCTGCTCAAGCCGAAGACCCAGTAAAGTGAACTTCGCGGTTCTTCGCTATTCTCAGTGGCTGGGTCGCGGATTTCGAATGTCCCCTTCCCCCTCACCCCAGCCCTCTCCCCTAGGGAGAGGGAGCATTGAACGCCGCATTTCGATGGGGCGCGCGCGTGAGGTTGCTCTCAGCGCGGAATGCCATTCCCCTCTCCCTGAGGGAGCGGGACAGGGTGAGGGGGAAGGGGACCTCAGATGCCAGGAAGCGGTTTTGCTGCTTTACGCCTTGTCGGTTCTGGCTTAGCTTCGGATAAATCTTAAAGACTTTTTATGAATGAGACCATGTTCGCGATGTTGAACGGTTGGGAAATCCTGCTGCTTCTGCTCCTGGCGCTGATTCTGTTCGGCGCCAAGAAATTGCCGGAATTGGCCCGAGGCCTGGGGCAAGGCATCCGCGAATTCAAGAAATCCACTCGGGAAGTTCAGGACGAATTGGAAAACGCGGTCAATCTGGACGCGCCCCCTCCTCCTCCGCCGCCCCGAAAATTGCCCCCCGACACTCAGCCTCGCTCGAACGAATCCGGCGACATCAACGAAGCAGTCCGCGAACGCGAAGAGCGCCGAGAAGGAACTTACACTGGCACAGCCAAACAGGGCTGAGCTTTCCGCAACTGAGTCCTTAGTCCTTCCCGCGCGGGTTTGGCCATGCCACAGGAACCCCAGGAGAACGCCTTTCCGTCCGAGGGGCAAGAATCTCCGACGCTTCAGAATTCGGACGACACGACGCAGGAACACGCTTCGGTCCCGGACGAACAGCCCCTCGCTCCCGCCTATTCGTCCACGGCCCACCACGAGTCCGAGCCGGGCCGTGAAGCGGTCGAGGAAGAGGAGGACGGAGGCGGCCCGGTCAAGTCCTTCCTCGAACATCTCGAAGATCTCCGCTGGACCATCATCAAAAGCGGCTCGGCGTTGATCATCGCAATGGTGGTTTGCCTGTGCGCTACCAAGCAGATCGTGGCGATTTTGACCTGGCCGATGGAACGCGCCGGGCTGGACCCGTCGAAGATTCTGCAGCTTTTCAATCCGCTGGGCGGCTTCCTGATTTCGCTGAAGATGGCGTTTTACACGGGGATGGTGATCGCGCTGCCGTTCATCCTTTATTTCCTAGGCGAATTCGTGGTGCCGGCGCTGAAGAAGAAGGAAAAGAAGTTCTTCTTCGTTGCGTTCACCATCGGGACCGGGTTCTTCGTTGTCGGCGTGGTGTTCTGCTATTTCATCTTGTTGCCCTTCTCCCTGAACGCGCTGGTCAACTACAACAAGTGGATCGGGTTCTCGACCGAAACCTGGCGCGCGGAAGAATTCTTCGATTTCGCGACCAAGTTTATGCTCGGCGTCGGATTCCTGTTCGAGGTCCCGGTGCTGCTGCTGTCATTGATCCGCCTGGAAATCATCAAGCATGAATTGCTCATCAAGGGCCGCTCTTACATGTTCGTGGTTAACTTTGCGCTGTGCGCCGTCCTGACGCCCGCGGACCTGCTCACGACTTTCATCATGGCCATCGCCCTTCAGCTCATTTACGAAGGCTGCATCCTCGTCTCGAAGTATTGGCAGCGGCAAAAGCGGCAGCGGTTGGAGACGGAGGCCGGACTGCGCACGCCCGGCTCCGACCAGCCGACGTCGATGGATTAGAAAGAGTTTGAACGAAATCGCGCTTTACAAGTCATCACCTCTGGATAACCTCGCAAAAATCAAATCGAACTATGCGCATCTCTTTCTCTTCCCTGGCGTCGCTCGCGGCTCTGGCTCTCATTGCCACGGGCTGCGCGGGGCCGGAACGCAAGCTGGGACGCGGCTTGCTCAACGTGACTGAATTCGCCCGGCTTGGCGAAATCCGCCGCTCCATGGAACAAACCGCGATCTGGGAAGGCACGGACAAGACCTACACCACGGGCTTCATCCGAGGGTTCAATCGCAGCCTGGCGCGCACGGCAGTCGGCGCTTACGAAATCGTCACGTTCCCGTTCCCGAAATACGACCCTCACTACTTGCCGGAATACCCGGTCTATCCGGACAGCTACACGCCTAAACTGATTGCGGATCCGATGTTCGGCATGGACAACGCCCTCGGCTTCAGCGGCGGGGATATCGCGCCGATGATTCCCGGCAGCCGCTTCCGGATTTTCGATTATTGATCGAACTGACCTCTCCAGCGCCAACACTTCCGTGTTGGCGCTTTTTTGTTTCATGACCCTGGAACGGACCTCGCCGTGCAAGATCAACTTCTTGCTGAACATTCTCGGCCAGCGCGAGGACGGATTTCACGAACTCGAAACCGTCATGCATCCGGTTCCGGTGTTCGACACGTTGGAATTCGAGCGCAGCGCGTCCTCCGGCGTCGCGCTGACTTGCAGTCAGCCTGAGTTGCCGGTTGATTCGACCAATCTTGTTCACCGGGCGGCGACGGCCTTCCTGCACGCCGCTAAGATCAGCGATGGCCTGCGAATTCACATCGAGAAACGAATTCCTCTCGCGGCGGGACTCGGCGGCGGCAGCAGCAATGCCGCCCACACCTTGCTCGGCTTGAACGAACTGTTTGGCCGCCCGCTGGCCTCGGACCGTTTGATGCCATTGGCTGCAACACTTGGTTCTGACGTTCCGTTCTTTCTGCAAGCCGGCCCTGCGCTGGCCACCGGGCGCGGTGAACGCATTTCGGCATTGGGGCCGCTTCCTGCGCTGCGTGATGTGTTCGCTCTGCTGGTGTATCCGGGTTTTGGCATCCCAACCGCGTGGGCTTACCAGCAACTGGCCCGTTTCCCTGAGGCGGCGGCAGGCAAGCCGGGACGCGCGCAGGCACTGATCGACCGGCTGCAAACCTCCGATCTCTCCTCCGCCGCGCCGGCTTTCTACAACGCCCTGGAAGCTCCCGCGCTGAAGAAGTATCCGTTGCTTCAACTATTCCAGGAATTCCTGCGCGAGCATGGCGCGGTGGCAACGCTGATGTCCGGGAGCGGCTCGACCACGTTTGCGCTGGTCTTTGGCCAGCAAAACGCCGGTGAACTCGCCGACAGGTTCCGGGCGAAGTTTGGCGAAACGCACTGGCTCGCGACCGCGCAACTCAATTGAGTTTCGGGTTTCGAGTTTCAAGTTTCGAGTTCTTATTCAACTTGAAACAGGTTCACTTCAGATGGGATGGATTTAGCGGCTTGAGATCCCTCGGCACGAACAGCCCGTCCTTCCGGATCAATTCACCGTCGAACCACACTTCGCCGCCGCCCCATTCAGGCCGTTGAATCAAGACCATGTCCCAGTGCACGGCGGAGCGATTCCCGTTGTCGCAGTCCTCGTAGGCTTGTCCAGGGGTCAAATGGAGCGAGCCCGAGATCTTTTCGTCGAACAGAATGTCGCACATGGGATTGAGGATGTGCGGATTGAAGCCCAGCGAGAATTCCCCCGTGTAACGCGCGCCGGGATCGGTGTCGAGAATCTCGTTGAGCCGTTTGCGGTTGTTGGCCTCGGCTTCAACGATGCGTCCGGCCTTGAACTCCAGCCGCACGTTCTCGAACCGCGTGCCGGAGTAAAGCGTGGGCGTGTTGAACTGAATGCAGCCGTTGATCGATTTCTTGACCGGGCAGCTAAAGACCTCGCCGTCCGGAATATTTCGGTCTCCCTTGCACATCTTCGCGCCGATGCCTTTGAGGCTGAAGGTGAGGTCCGTGTTTGGACCTTTGATGTGTACTCGATCCGCGCTTTTCATGCGCCGCTCCAGCGGGATCATGGCGCGCGCCATTTTCCGGTAATTCATCGCGCAGACGTCGAAATAGAAATCCTCGAACGCTTCCGTGCTCATGTTGGCGGCCTGGGCCATGCTTGGAGAAGGCCAGCGCAAGACGCACCAGCGGGTCTTGTTCACGCGATAATTCAAAACGGGGCGGAGGATTCTCGAATAGAGCGACATGCGGTCTCCCGTCACGTCGGAGGTTTCGTTCGCATTGGCGCTGCCCCGGATCGCGATGTAGGCCTGCACTCTTTTCATGCGACTCAGCTCGACGTCATGAACCAACTTCGCGTGGTGTTCGTCAGTGTCCCGGAGAACTTCCCGCGTGATGCGCGAGTGCCGGACTTCGATCAAAGGGATGGCGCCTGCGCTCCTGGCCGCGCGCATGAGTTCCACGGAGAACTCGTCCGGCACATCGATCATGTCGAGCAGGACGCGGTCGCCTTTCTTCAGAGCCGTGGAATATTCGACCAGCAACCGGGCCAATTTTTTATAGCGAGGATCTGTCATTTGGTTTTTTGGCGCTGGAAACTAAGGGAGAACGCCAGGCGGGTCGAGCACGAACGAGTCGGCGGAGAAACGCGATTGATTCCTTGGCGTCATTCCCCGGAGCGCCGGTCTCCGGCCCGGCGCGTTTGATTACGGATCGAAGTCAGGCTACTTCGACAACATCCGATGGGAATGGTTGGAGCGGATGCTGGAGCAGAGGATCGCGGATGGAGCCTTTCTCAACCTCGATTTAACGATGTAACGATTTAACTTTCGAGTCTCGGTTACCGCGGTGTCAACCTGCTCGTTCACGGCTCCGGCTCGATCAGCCCAGGCTCCGTCCCGATTTGAAGCGGCGGTTCGCCGGAAGGCGTCGCCGGACGCGCCGATTGGAGAAAGGCGATCAGGTCCGCCATTTCCTGCTGCGTAATTCGCTCCTCAAAACCTTCCGGCATCATCGATTTGCCCGTGCTGCTTAGCGCGGCGATGTTGGCTCGCAAAATCGTCTCCGACCGCCCCTCGCCTTGCCGCAGCGTGATGCTTGTCGCGGTCTGGGCAGCCAGCATGCCGCTGAAGGTGCGCCCTGCTTTGTCATCGACCACATACTGGATGGAGTTCGGTTGAACGTACTGATTCGGATCGAAGACGTGAACGAGCAGCGCTTCCGCGTCGCGCGAAGGCGAGGACGTGAGGTCCGGACCGATGGCATATCCGATCTCGCCAATCTTATGGCACGCCATGCACTCGCGGCGAAAGACCGCTTCACCGCGAACCGGATCGCGGCTCAGTTGCAACGCGGGCCGATAAGCGTCGATGATCTCTTGCCGGGATCGGCTCGGGCCGCCGCTCAAAAGTTGGAGGGCCAGTGCGCGGACGGATTCGTTTCGGTGGTGGAGCAATTGCTGCCGCCGGGCGGCATCGAGTTGAGCGAGACTGGCCTGCTCCTTTTGCACGGCCTGAAGAAAAACCAGAGTGCGTTCGTAGCGGGCGAGCATGGCTTCAACGACCGCCTCGCGGACTTTCGGCGAATACTCCCGCCATTTCGCCAGGAGAAGCGGCCCGATCTCTGCGGAAGAATAATCGGCCAACGCGCGCACGGCGGCGATTTGAACCGGTTCGGGCTGGCGCAGGTCCAGTAAACCCAGAAGCGTATCTCGCGACTCGGCGAACGCCAGACAGCCCAGCAATGAAATCGAAGAGGATCGATCAGCTTCGGTGCGCGTCGGATCCTTGGCGTCGCGGCGCAGACGGCGAGTGAGTTCCTGCAAATAACTGCGGCCGGCCTCGCTGAGGACGATCGCTGGATCCAGCCGGCCTTGGGCCTGTTTGAGTCCCTTCCCCAGCGCGGTGACCAGCCGATTGGCAATCCCGCCGGGACCGTGATCCTGAGTGAGGCTGGCGGCGCGTTCGAGCACGCGCGCAACCGAGTTGGTTTCTCTGCGAGCGCCTGCAACCAGGGCGAGTTGCTCCAGGAACTCCTGGCCGCCTGGAGCGTTCATGACGCTCTTGTCGTCGAGCAAGGGAACCAGCAGTTGGTCGGCGGCATCTTTGACGGAACTGAGCAAGGCGGTGCGAATCCACCGATCGTTCGCGGAGGATCGCGCGATTTCAGCGAGTGCGCTCCGGTCTCTTGGGTCGCTGGTTTGGCCCAAGGAAAACGCGAGCTGGAAGCGAACCCGCGCGTCGGGATCGTTGGCCAGGGCGAGTATCTTGTCCAGCAAGGCAGAGCTTTGCGCCAACCTTGATTCGCCCAGTCGAATCGTGTGCTCGCGAACGCGGGGAGATTCATCGGCCAATCCAATCAGAATGTCTTCCTCGCCGAGCGCGTTGAGTCCGCGCAAAGACCAGAGCGCATGAACGCGCGCCTGCGGGCTGGAGCTTTTCCGCAACACGCGGCGCAGGGGCTCAATCGCGGTTTGATCCTGGCGTTCGTAGATGAGCCGGTGCGCGGTGTCCCGCCACCAGCCGTGCGGACTCTCCAGCGCAGCCACCAGGTCAGGTGTGCTCGCCCGGCTTAAACGAGGCGAACCCGGATACCGGAAATTCGGCGGAGCCAGGCGATAGATGCGTCCGTGGTCGCGCCCGCTCCGCAAATCCAGGTGCTTCACCACATCGAGCGGAATGTGGATCGCTTCCAGAATTTCCCGGCTCATGTCGAGCACGTAAAGCGTGCCGTCGGGCGCGTTCACAAAATTGACCGGCCTGAACCAGGTGTCGGATGAACGGACGAACTCGGTCTTGGAGTCGGCGCGTTCAGACGTGAACGTTGCACCGTCCGGCTTGAGCCGGCGGCGGTGGATCAGATTATTCTGCGCGTCCCCGACAAATGCGTTGCCGTAGTATTCCGCTCCATACGCCCCACCACGGTAAATAGTGACGCCTGCCGCCGCATCTACTACGTGGTGGCTCGCTCCCGCAACGGTTGGCGGACGCGCTCCGTGCGCGATGCGCCGGCTCGAACGAATCTGGCGCCACCGCTCGATCGGGCTGATGCGAAAGATCGGCACGGGCGCAGGCGCGAGATTATGAATGGCGTTCGGGACCGGCAGGTACGGATTCCGGGCGAGGTAATGCCGCGGGAGAACTTCGTGGAGCAACGGCTGTGATTCGCTGCACAAGAATCGATTCCCCCAATCGTCGAACGTGTTGCCGAACTGCACCACGCCGCTGATCGGCTCAAACTGCTCGGTCACGGGATCGAACCGGAAATCCTGGCCATTGATTGAAATCGCTTCCGCGGAAGGCCGATCTCCCGGTCGGATAATGCCACCGTTGCCGGCGGTCGCTCCATAGATCTTGTGGTCGAGTCCCAGGATCAAATTGTTCAGCATGTTTTGCTGATTCTGCGTGCCGAAGCCGGTGAAAACTTTTCGCCGCACGTCAGCTCGGTTGTCGCCGTCGGTGTCCTTGAAGTACCAAATGTCCGGGGGCGCGGCGACGAACACGCCGCCTTTCCATGGCGCCACGCCGCCTGGCCACAAAAGCTGATCGGCGAACACGTGCGCTTCGTCGAATCTCCCATCGCCATCGGTGTCCTTCAAAAGCCGCACTGTGCCAAGCGGTGGTTGGCCGGGCCTGGGCTTGTACGGATAATCCCGCATCTCACACACGTAGAGGTTGCCATCTTCGTCGAAAGCCGCCGCGATCGGGTCATAAACGAGCGGCTCGCTCGCGACCAGTTCCATGCGAAAGCCGCCGACCGTTTCGAACGCCTGGAGCGCTTCCTCGATCGGCTTGGGCGGGACCGGCTTGAGAAACGCGCGCAACTCCTCCTCGCTGTGCGTGCGAAGTCCGGCGTCGTCGATCGCGGGCAAGTCGCGCGCCAGGTCCGAGGGATGGCCTTCGGAGAGCGCGCCTCGGGCTTCGCGAATTTTCATGAGAATATCCCGCGAGCGCTCAAAGTAATCCAGGACCCGCGCCTGCTCCTTGAACTTCCGCGCTTTGTGGGCCGCGATTTGCTTGTCGATCTGCTCGACGAACGCGTCCAGCGACGCCGCTTCGTAAGGCGCCTTGCCGTTGAGATAGACATAGACCGGATTGGAGTGCGATTCGGCGTCCGGCGTGCCGAGGCGCGACAACGAAAAGGCGCGGGCGGCGATCCACGCGGAACGATCCACTTCGAGTTCGTGTTCAAGTTCGATCCAGCGTCCTTGCCCTTCGCTGGCGGGCACCAACCGTTCCTTCAGCACGCGGCCATTCGCTATGAGTTGAAGGTGCGTCACCGGGGCGACTTCGCTGCGCACGCGGATCCTGGCGTGAACTCGATGCGGTCCGGCGCCAGCTTTGTTGATTCGGCTGCCCGGCTTTTGCCCATCCACTTCGAGCAAGAGAAGCGGTCCGGTCGTGACGAAACTGTCGCCCGCGGCGGCTGCGCGCAACCAGGTCTCCAGGTTGGGCTGGCTTGGAGAGTAAGCGTAAGTGAGACAATCGCCGAGTTTGCGGCAAGCCGGGTAGTCCGAAGCGCCGACAATCGGAATCCGAAAACCGCAATTGAGCATCCGATACCAGTCAATCAATCCGATGCCGCGATAGACGCCGAATTGGAGCAACTCGACGGCGTCGATGTTCCCCTGGACAACGTCCGCATAGACCGCTTGCGCGTAGCCGCCATGCGCGTGGAAAGCCACGCCGCCCTTTTCTCGCGCTTGCCGCGCCAGATCCCCGTACAACGGCCAGTCGTTTGCGTTCACCGTCTGGCCCGCCAACACCAGATCGTCCCGCAAGAAGAGATTCATGTGGCCGTAGGTTGAACTGCGGTATTCCTGACCGGACACGATGCTGTAGGAACCACGGCTCATGATTGACCGGCGCCCGAGGCCGCGCTGCTGCGGCGAGGCCATTTTATCCATCAAACCGGCGTACGGCCCCGCCGGTTCGTTGTACGCCAGGATGGTTCCGAAATGGATGTCCTCGGCTTCGAGCAGATCGAGGATTTTCTGGTCGTCTGCCTCGCTCGCTCGCGGAATATGAATATGCGGATCGCCAGAGTGATAGCCCAATTCCGGCAAGGGGACGGCATGAGTCAGCGCAACTTCGACACGCCCGGTTTCGCCTGGAGAAACCTGGACCGTGCGCGTCTCCGGTCGATACTCGAATCCCTTCCAGACTTCGACTCGAATCGAACCTGGCGGAACATCGACGCGAGCTTCACCCGAACAATAAAAGAAACGCCCAAAATAACGAACCGGCGCCTTGTCCGGGCGGTTACCCCAGCCTTTTGGCCAATTCGGCCACTGACCGGTCAAGCTGTGGATTTTGAGCGGGCCGTCTTTGGGTTCGTAGAAATTGCCGTCCGGACCAACCACATTCACGCGGCAAAACAGCGGTTGCCTCGTCTGCGCGTGGCGAACGGCGATTTGAAGATGCGCGGCGCTCGCCTCGGGCGCTGCCGCGGGAACGCCCACCTTGGCAAAGCCGGGCGGTGTGAAGATCAAAGCTTCGTCATTCGTCGTGGATGCCTTGAATGAATACTCCGCGAGCGGACCTTCCAGCGGGTGCGAAGACTGCGCGCCGATCATGGACTGGTAAGGACGCGTTCCAGCGCGTCCCTGATATTGCGGCCACGCGCCGGTTCGCAACCGCTCAAACGCCCCAGCTACGGCCTCGGCACCGCGCACCGCATGGCCGGGCAGCGGATGCTGAAGGTTGACCGCTTCGAGTTGCGCCGGGGATTCGAGGGTGATTTTGGAAAGTTCCTCCGGGATGGGATCCAAGCCCAGATGTTTCGCGAAAAACTGGTACACGGCCTGGCGTTTGGACCGCCCGAAGTCATGGCCTTCCTCCGCATAGTGCGCGTTCTCGACTTGATCGCGCGCGCCGGCGAGCTCGTACATCCGCCGGACAAAAGGAAAACCCACGTCGGGAAAACTTTTCGTCTGGTCCTGCCCGACTGAAACGATCAATTGCGCCCGCGGCGAAACCGCCGCGCATAATTCGATGGCGTTGCTCTCGGCGGCCTGCATGACCGGCATGCCTCCTTCGCACCGGCATCCCTCTGGGGCCGCCCAGGGATAGACGATTACAACCGGCGCGGAGACTTTGACTCGGTCATCCAGCAGCGCCAGGAAAAAGGTTTGCGTCCCGCCGCCGGAAGCCCCCGTGACGCCGATCCGATCCGGATCGACGCCTTCGAGCGAAGCCACGAAGTCCACCGCACGCAGGCTATTCCAGGTTTGCAGCGCCAGGACGAGCGGGTCGTCGTGCGTGGTCTGGAGCGAGTCTTGCCAGCCGACCATGCTATAGGAGAACACGGTCGCGCCCATGCGCGAGAACTGGGCGCAACGAATCTGCTGCTCATCGCGCATGCGTCCCAGCGGCTTGAAGTGGCCGTGCGGACAGAGGATCGCAGGACCGGGCCGCCGCCGCTGAAGGGGACGGTACAAATTCCCCGTGCAATAGAATCCCGGCATGGTTTCGAGAGCGACATTCTCCACCGAGTAACCGTCATGCTCGCGCCGGCTGTGAATGATGGGTTTGAGCGGTGGACGTTCCGGCAAGGGCCAGAGCCTGGCGCCTTTCAAGAATTCCTCCCGCAATTCCGCGCGGCGCGTGGACCACGCTTCAGCGGTGGAATAATTCGCCTTGGATCGGACGAGTTGCGCCAGGACCTTCGGCTCATCGCCGCGCACACTGGCCATCAAGGTCAGAAAGAAACCGGCACTGGCGACAAACGAGGGAAGCCCAGGTTTCATGACGCGATCTTCCGCAATTAGAATCAGGCCGGATCGAAAGTCCAGAACTCCCGAGAGCGTGTCCGAAATTGGGTAGCGCGGCCGACTCGCCCGCCCCGGTCGGCGACCCGCCGACCGGAAGTGCGGATGCCTCTCGGAAAGGCCGTCATTATGGATTCTATCCCACGGTCTGATCAGTATATCGGCCGCTTTTGATCATCCGCCGGATGAATTGCTCCCAGCCTCGACGAATTGCGCTACGGCGGGATGCTTTGACCGAGATCAAGGTGGAGGAGGCGGGTTTGTGCCCTGGTAGAAAGACTTGACCCCATGCTTGACCACAACGCCAGCGCATGACCGCCTTTGTTTATGAAAACCGTTATGTTCCTCCCCCCGAACCCACCCCTTCACCCCTCCCAGGAGGGGAACCTGCAACTGGCGCTTTCAACCAAGCTTTCCTCCTGGGAGGGGCAGGGGGTGGGTTCAGGGGTTCAATGCGCGAAACATTTTCGGAGAATTCTCTCTCTGATCCTCATCGGTTGGCTCACGGACACAGCGCGACCTGTATCGGCGAGCGACCCGACCGCGAATCTGGCTCCGAAAGCCCGAGTCTCCGCCAGCAGCCAGTTCAGTGAGGAGCTACTGACTCCGCCGGAGGAGAAAACGCCCAAGGCCCACGCGTTGCGGCGTGATTTGGTGGAGGGACGCTTCGGCTTTCGCGACATCCTCCTGGTTCAGCGCAAGCCGCTGGAAATCTCGCACGTGTATGTTTACCACGTCGAAGGTTTTCGGCCCGGCGGCGGTCTTTACATTTTCACGCCGGACGAAACGGGCGGTCAGTTGCGGCGCATTTTTGACGCTGGCGAAGGCATGATCACCACCGCCGATCTGTCTTACGACGGCCGGGAAATTGTCTTTGCCTGGCGTCGCGGCGGTCATGTGGCTTCGAATCCCGTGGGACACGTCGAGGATATTTCGCAATACCCCGACGAGAAGCACAACTATCAGATTTTCCGAATCAACCTGGATGGCACCGGATTGACCCAATTGACGCACGGCGCCCAGAACAACCTGGATCCCTGCTGGCTGCCGGACGGCGGCATCGCGTTCATCTCCGACCGCCGGCCGGCCTACGCCTATTGCTGGGTCACGACTTCGCCGGTGCTGTATCGGATGGAACGCGACGGCTCGAAGCCGAAACGGCTTTCGGCGAATTACCTCATGGATTTCACCCCGGCGTTGGGGCAGTCCGGCGAGCAAACTCGCCGAGATCATTCGCAGCGGACACCGCGACACCGGCGGCAAACCGCGAGTTGATGTGCCGGACGAGGACCGGCGGCGCGTCTATTTGTGGATGGATCTGAACGTTCCGTACTACGGCACGTCCTCGTCCAACCACAAGGACCAGATGGGCAGCCGCCGCATGATGCCGCTGGATCTGGACAGCACCCTGAAGGAAGTGGCCTCGCGCCGATGCGTTTCCTGTCATCAAGCCGGCGTTCCGCGAAAATTCTTCACCCGGGTGATGAAACCCGAGAAAAACAATTTCCTGCTTGCGCCGCTGGCAGCGGCTGCGGGCGGGACCCAGAAATGCGGCCTCCCAGTTTTCGCTTCGACGGACGATCCGGACTACCAGAGAATCCTGCGCACCTTCGAGCCGATCCACGCGCTGTTGAAACGTCGGCCGCGCGCGGACATGCCCAACTTCCAGTTGGTGAGCGATTGAGAGCCTATTCTCACCTTGCCAGCGGATCGGGGCGAAGCTGAAATTTCATCACCTTGCTCGTCGTGCCTTGGCCACCTTCCATGTGAAAGGGCGCGCGCGTGCCGATGCACGCCCAGAGTCCGCGTGTCCAGGTGAATCGCTGGTTTGGTTTTTCGACGGATTTCTGGCAAGCCGCAGAGTACTTCAGTTTTGTGATGATTCTCATGTCGGGCACCGGGCTGAGCCTCGAAATACGGGTTGTGGTCCTGACTTTGGTTCGTCTGGGCGTCATTCCGCACGCCTGGCTGGCCAAAGGCCGGCGGTATTTTCGGTTCGCAAACGAAGTCTTCTCCCTCTCTTCCCGAAGGAGGAGAGGGCCGGGGAGAGGAGGTGCGTTGGCTCGCTTCTCCTGTTGTGAAGAAACCCCTCTCTCCAACTCTCTCCCCTCTCGTTCCTCGCGGGGAGAGAGGGAAGTCAATCGGAGTCGCTGACCAACACTTTAGATCGCACCGGGCAAGGCTGCCCGCGCTCCTTTCCTCCAGGCACTCCACTCAAAAAACGGTTGATCCTCGCACGACGCCTCGCCAATCTTCGCCGTATGACCAAAGATAATCTCCCCATCTCTCAACCCATGCCTCGCAGGCAATTCCTCAAGCTCACAGGTGGTGCCGCGACCGCCCTGGCCATTTCGCAGCCGTTCCATATCCGCGCGGCCGCGAAGAAGCTCGAACCCTTGCCCCCTGGCATCAAAGTGTCGCTCCAGATTTCCGGCGACGCGACCGACGAAGATCTCAAGTTCGCCCAGCAGCTTGGCGTCGAGTACGTCAATATTCCCAGCGGCGGCGAGCGCGCCACGGCGGAGAACTTCATTCGCTTGAAACACCGCGTGGAAGCCGCCGGGATCAAAGTTTGGAACATTGGCAACAGCAACGTCCATAACATGCCCGAAGTGACGTTGAACCTGCCGGGCCGCGACGCGAAAATCGAGGAGTACAAGAACTATCTTCGCAACCTCGCCAAAGCCGGCATCCATTACACGACCTACGCGCACATGGGCAACGGCATCTGGAGCAGTGAACGCGAGACCACACGAGGGGGAGCGCCGGCGCGCGCGTTCGATCTGAACAAGAACCCGAAGGGTTACTGGGTCGGCAAAGTGTTTGAAGGTCCGCTCACGCACGGCCGCAAATACAACCCGGATGAGCTTTGGGAGAATTACGCCTACTTCATCAAACAGGTCGTGCCCGTCGCCGAGGAACTCGGCATTCGCATTGGCATTCACCCGGACGATCCGCCGGTGCCGGAATTGGGCGGCGTGCCGCGCTGCATTTTCGGAAACTTCGCCGGCTACGTGCGGGCGCTGAAGATCGCGAACAGCCCGAACATCGGCGTTTGCCTGTGCGCGGGAACCTGGATGGAAGGCGGAAAGCACATGGGCAAGGATGTGTTTGAGGCCGCGCGCGCCTTCGCGAAGATGGGCAAGCTCTGGAAGATCCATTTCCGCAACGTCAGCGCGCCGATCCCATACTTTGTCGAGACGTTCGTGGATAACGGTTACACGGACATGCTCAAGCTCATGAAAACACTCCACGACGTGGACTTCCGCGGCGCGTTAATCGCGGACCATGTGCCTGGAATGGTCGGCGGCTCGAGGGTCGGCTGGGCTTACAGCATCGGCTACATCAAGGCGCTCCTCCGAGCGGTCAGCTCTAAGAAGGGTTAGCTAGGCTGGCCAAAATCAGTTTCAGTTGTAAGGTAGGGCTGGGCTGCCGCGCAGCCATGATTCCGTCAGTTTCAAGAGGAATTTCGAAGGCCGCAGTGCCTGAAATGGACCCAGAACGCCGTGAGCGAAACGTATCGCACCGGCTGCGCGGCAGCGCAGCCCTACCAGGGGCCGAGAGTCAATAACCACAGTTTTGCCCGAACATGAACCGGCGTGATTTTCTGATTGGAGCCGCAGCCTTGCCCTTCGCAGTTCAGCCAGCCTCGGCCAATACGGATGAAGCCGTGCGCCTGCTGCAAAGAAAGGTGGATTCCGGCGAGCTGGCCGGCGCGGTTCTTCAGGTGCGGCGCGGCAATCAAGTGTCGGCACACCACTTCGGGATCGCCAAACCGGATTCCGTTTTCTACCTGGCCTCGCTCACCAAGCCGATGACGGCGACGGCGGTTATGATTCTTGTGGATCGAGAGAGGGTTTCCCTTGAGGACCGCGTGCAGAAGTTCGTGCCAGAATTCAGCGGCGGTGAGCGAGAGCGCGTACTTCTCCGGCATTTGCTGACCCACACGTCGGGCTTGCCGGACATGCTTCCCGAAAATGAGGAACTCCGCAAACGTCACGCGTCGTTGAGAGATTTTGTTGCGGGCACTTGCAAGACTCAGCTTTTGTTCTCGCCAGGAACGCGCGTGAGTTATCAAAGCATGGGCATCTTGCTCGCGAGCGAAATTGTGGAACGCGTTTCCAGCCGTTCGTTCCCTGACTTCCTCCGCGACGAAGTTTTTCGCCCGCTCGAAATGCGGGACAGCTCGTTGGGGCTTGGCGGACGAAAACTGGAAGAGACCATGCAATTGCAGCACGATGCGCCGACAGATTGGGCGCAGAACAGTTCCTATTGGCGCAACCTGGGCGCGCCCTGGGGCGGTGTGCATGGAACCGCCGCCGATGTGAGTCGTTTCACGAATTATTTCCTCCATCCTGACGCATCGGTGCTCAAGCCGGCGACCGCCGCGGCGATGCTTGCGAATCAGACTCAGGGACTCAACCGGCCGTGGGGAATCGGCTGGGCGATGGGCAGCGGGTTCGGAAACCGTTCCTCCGCTCGAACGTGCGGCCACAGCGGATCGAGCGGCACCCTCATGTGGCTTGATCCGGAGAAGGATTTGAGTTGCGTGCTCCTGACGACTTTGCCTGCGGCGTTTTCGCGAAAGACGCTTTTGGATCCGGTGTCGGATTTGGTGTCAGAAGCAGCTTGAGTCGTCTTCGCGACGGGTAATGCAACCCAGGTTGGAGAGATCAAAGTTTAAGGATGATTCGAAATCAAAAACTGGATTTGAACTGCGACCTGGGGGAAGGCGAACCCATCGCCCGAACGCGCGCCCTGATGCGTTGGATCACCTCCGCCAACGTGGCGTGCGGCGGCCATGCGGGCGATCTCGCATCCATGCAATGCTGTGTTCGCTTGGCCAGGCAATTCCGCGTGCGATTGGGCGCGCATCCTGGCCCGTGGAGTCGGGGCGATTTTGGGAGAACCGCGGTTCAACTCACACCGGACGAACTGGAGTTGCTCTTGCTTCAACAGGTGGGCGCGCTGGAGCAAATTGCGAACCAAGGAGGCGCTCGGTTGCATCATATCAAACTCCATGGCGCGCTCTACCACGCGAGCGAGGCGAAGGAAGCAATCGGCCGCCGCTACGTCCAAAGCGTCGCTCGCTGGTGGCCGCGCGCGGTCATTTACGCCCAAGCGGCCGGGAATGTGGCTCGATTGGCGAAAAGCAATGGCGTGGAAGTCTGGGAAGAGGCTTTCGCGGATCGAGGCTACGAAGACCGCGGCGAACTTGTCCCGAGAACCAAACCGGGCGCGTTGCTGAGGGACGTCTCGGCAGTCGGGCGCCGCGTTCAGATGATCGTCAACGACGGGCAGGTCGAAACGATTTCCGGCGCTCGAATCCCGCTGCGGCCTCAGACGCTTTGCGTGCACTCGGACACACCGGGATCGCCGGCGATCGCCCGAGTCGTCTGGAACGTTTTGAGAAGGGCGTCCGCTGAGTAGGGCAGGCTTCCAGCCTGCCTCAGGAGTTTGGACATTTTTGCCGTCGGTATCTCTGTCACGAGTAGAATCTTTCAGTTTCTCCCGGAGGGAGACCTGAGAGTAGCCCAGCCTTTCAAGGCTGGGAACGAAAGTAAGGGGGCCGAGTCCCGAAGAGGGACGGCTGATTCCTGCCACGTCGCAAGGGGACTGCCGACGACCTCAATGAATTCGATGCCGAAGCGCGTCTCCGTCATGGAGACTCAACCGTCCCTTCGGGACTCGAATTCCTGGCGACGCCAGCCCAGCCTTGAAAGGCTGGGCTATTGTCGATTCTCCCTCCGGGAGATAGAGCGTCATTCGTTCCCGTCGGGCTTGTTGGACTGCGCGGGAAATGTCCAAACTCCAAGGGCAGGTTTCCTGCCTGTCTCCCGAAACGCGTTCAACGACATCATTGGGCAGGCAGGATGCCTGCCCTACGGGACGCTTGCAGTGCGGGGGCTGCCCGCTACACTCCGCCGCATGTCGTGGAAGGTTTTGATCACGGCCCGCACGTTCAAAGATGTGGGCGGGCCTGCGATGGATGCGCTTAAGAGCGCGGGATGCGACGTCGTGGTTCCGCCTCGCTTCGGCCCGTTTCCCGAACCCGAACTTCTGCCGCTCCTCGAAGGCGTGGATGCCGTGCTGTGCAGCCCGGACCAGTATTCCGATTCGGCGTTGCGGTCCCCTCAAGCCGCGCGCTTGAAAATCATTTCCCGGTGGGGCGTCGGTTACGATTCCATCGACATCGCAGCGGCGACGCGGCAGGGCATCGCCGTGGCCTATGTGCCCGGCCTGCTGAACGAAACCGTCGCCGACTACACGTTCGCGATGCTCCTGGCCTTGGCGCGGCGTGTTCACGAAGGCCACGCGTGGATGGCGAAGGGCGATTGGAAACTTTTTTGGGGCAGTGACGTTTCGGGAAAGGCGCTCGGCATCATCGGCTGCGGGCGCATCGGCCAAGCCGTGGCGCGCCGCGCCGCCGGATTCAACTTGAAACTCCTGGGCTACGACCTCGTGCAAATGCCCGAAGCCGAGAAACTGGGAATCCGCATGGTCTCGCTGGACACGCTGCTCGCGGAAAGCGATTTCGTCACGCTCCACGCGGCGCTCACTCCGCAAAGCCGCGGCCTCATCGGCGAAGCGCAGCTCCGCAAAATGCAAAAGAGCGCCTTCCTGATCAACGCCGGACGCGGCGCGTTGATCGACGAAGCGGCGTTGGTCCGCGCACTGCAAGAAGGCTGGATCGCGGGCGCGGCGCTGGACACGTTCGCGAAGGAACCGCTGCCCTCGGATCACCCGCTGCGCTTCGCCCCAAACGTCTTGCTCACACCGCACCTCGCGTCCTTCGCCCGTGAAAACGGCATGCGCGTCAGCCTGGCGGCGGCTCAGGCGATTCTGGATCTGATGAATGGGAAACGGCCGCAGTCCCTGGTGAATCCGGACGTGCTCGCATCCGCTCAGTTGTGCGCGCGATTGCAGTGACTCCCGGTGACCTTGTAGATGCCCGAAGGTGAAGACGGATCCCATTTTCAACCACGGATGGACCCAGCGCGGCAAGCCGCAACCAAAACCGTTACAACGTTAAATCGTTAAATAGGTTAAATCGGTTGAATGGGAAATTTGTGCAAGCCGCGGAGACTTTTATGGATAGCAGTACGGATGGACACGGATTTGAATTGCTCCTTATCCGGGTTAATCCGTGTGAATCCGTGGTTAAATTTCAAATCTCTTTGGCCAGTGTTGGTTAGCGGTTGAAAGACTTCGAAGATGAAACAAAACCATGTCCGCGCAAAATTGAAACGCGGCGAACCGAGCGTCGGCACCTGGCTGACGGTGCCTTCGCCCGTGACCGCGCAATTGATGGCGAGAACCGGCTTTGACTGGCTCACCATTGAGATGGAGCACACGCCGTTCTCAATGGAAACGGCTGCGGAATGTTTCGCGATCATCGCGGCATCAGGGCCCGCCCCCTTCGCGCGCGTCCCGCTGAACAACGTCCAGAATATCAAACGCGTGCTCGACACCGGCGCCTGGGGCATCGTCGTGCCGTTGGTCAACAGCCGCGCCGAAGCCGAGGCCGCGGTCAATGCCGCGCGCTACGCGCCGCTCGGCCAGCGCACCATCGGCGGCCAGCTTCACGCGGTGAATTTCGACACCGACCCCGCCACTTATTACGACCGCGCCAACGATGAAATCCTGGTGGTCGTGATGGCCGAACAGATTCAAGCCGTCGAAGCAGCGGACGAAATCCTGAGCGTGCCCGGCATCGATGTCGTGTTCATCGGGCCGAACGACCTCCACAAATCCATGGGCAAAAAACCGGTGTTCGACAGCGACAGCAAAGAGTACGTCGAGGCCGTGCAGCACATCCTCAAGACCGCGAAAAAGCACGGAGTGGCTCCCGGAATTCACGTGCTGGACGCGCCCACGGCCAAACGGCGGCTGGATGAGGGCTTTCAATTTGTCGCCGTGGCCAGCGAATCGGGATTGATGCTCGCGAAAGCGCGAGAAGTCGCCAGCGCGCTCGGCATCGGCGCCGGCAAAGTCGTGGCAAAATACTGAGACAAGATTCGAGATGTCGCTGATGATTAATCCCACCCCTGCGCCCTTCCCAGGAGGGGAGGCGTCGTTGCGTTGGTCCCCTCCTGGGAGCGGAAGGGGTGGGTCTTTTCCCAGTCAAAACACATTTGCGTGAACGCAAGAATGAAAATTGTTGTCCTGGATGGATTCACTCTCAACCCCGGCGATCTGAGCTGGGACAAACTCAATAAGCTCGGAAAGTGCGAAGTTCACGACCGCACGCCGGCAGACCAAACCGTCGCCCGCGCCGCCGATGCCGAAGTTGTCCTCACCAACAAAACCGTGCTTGGCCGCGATGAAATCGCCCGGCTCCCGAAACTCAAATACATCGGCGTACTGGCGACTGGTTACAATGTGGTCGATGTCGCGGCGGCGCGAGAACGCAACATCCCGGTCACGAACATTCCGACTTATGGCACGCGATCCGTGGCCCAGATGACTTTCGCGCTCTTGCTGGAACTGACTCAGCACGTCGCGCATCACGCGCAAACCGTTCGCGAGGGCCGCTGGAGCAAAAACCCGGATTGGTGTTACTGGGATTATCCGCTGATCGAGCTGGATGGATTGACGATGGGGCTGGCGGGCTTTGGGCGGATCGGGCGCGCGGTCAGCGATGTCGCGCTTGCGCTGGGAATGAAAGTGCTGGCCGCGGATGTTGTCGTCCCGAAGGAACTCCCGCCCGGCGTGGCCTTCGTCGATCTCGAAACCGTCTTCACCAAGAGCGACGCGGTGAGCCTGCACTGCCCGTTGACGCCGGAAACCAAACACCTGGTCAACGCGGAACGTCTGGGGCGCATGAAACGCACCGCATTCTTGATCAACACCAGCCGGGGGCCGCTCGTGGATGAACCGGCGCTGGCGGACGCCTTGAACGCGGGACGCATTGCCGGCGCCGCGCTGGACGTGCTCGCGGTCGAACCGCCCTTGCCGGACAATCCGCTCTTGAAGGCGAAAAACTGTTTGATTACGCCGCACATTTCCTGGGCGACCCGTTCCGCACGCGCGCGGCTGATGGATATGGCGGTGGCGAACCTTCAGGCGTTTCTGGCGGGCAAGCCGCAGAACGTCGTGAATTGAAGCCAGTCATTGAACTTGCACCACGCGCGTCAGTGAGCCGAGTTTCACCGGCGACACTTTCTGCGTCGAGCCATCCGGCCAAGTGACAACGACTTCATCGACCGAGTCCGTTCTTCCGAGACCGATCGTGACGGGGAGTTCGGACTGCGACAAATAGCCCTTGGTCGGCATGACCTGCCGGGACAAAGTGCGATTGCCCGCGCGGACCTTGATCCACGCGCCGATCGCGTCGCGATTGCTGCGCGTGCCGACCAGCTTGAAGCGCACCCAATGATGCTGAAGCTGTTGTTCGTTCCGGAGAAGCAGGGGCGGTCCTGCGATCTGGGTCAACACCACGTCCAGATCGCCGTCGGCGTCGATATCGGCGAAGGCGGAACCGCGGCCGACAATCGGCTTGAACAAATCCGCTCCGCATTTCTCCGCCGGCACCGGGACGAAGCGGAAGCCCCGGCTTGAACCGCTGTTCCAGAACAGTTGCGCCGGCTGCCGGTACTGCTGGCTGGCCTGGACCTTGTTGATGTCTTCTTCGATGTGGCCGTTGGCCGTCAGGACGTCCAACCGCCCGTCCAGGTCGTAGTCGAAGAAGAACAGACCGAACTTCATCAGCAACAAACTCGCCGGTCCAACGCCCTCCGTGATCGCTTCGTCTGCGAAAACAAGCGAATCGCGCTGAGACACGTAAAGCGCATTGGGTTCGTTGGCAAAATTGCCGATCGCGATGCCGAGGGCGTCGTCGTTGCGAAACCGCGCCGCGTCGATGCCCATGGCGCCTCGCGTTTGCCCGTAGCTGTCGAACGCGATCCCGGCGTGCGTGCCGACTTCTTTGAACGTGCCGTTCCAGCGGTTGCTCAACACGAAGTTCTGCACCGTGTCGTTGGCCACCACCAGATCGATCCAGTGATCCCCGTTCACATCGACCGGCGCGACGCCGAGCGACTTCGCCATCGGCAGGCCCGTGACCGGATTTTTGACCTGGACGCCGCTCTCTTCCGACACGTCTTTGAATCGCCCGCCGCCTTCGTTGCGATAGAGATACGGGAACGTGCCCGCGAAATTCCAAGGGCGTCCGTAAGCGCGGCCCAGCCCGACGAGGCGGTTGTCCACCTCGAAGTCAATCTCGCGAGACCATTGCACGTAGTTGCAGACGAACAAATCCAGATCGCCATCGTTGTCGCAGTCGATCCAGGCCGCGCTTGTGCTCCAGCCTGTCGGCGACCCTCCAACGCCGGCCGCTGCCGTTATGTCGCCAAATTTTCCGCCTCCGAGATTATGGAAAAGCCGGTTGCCCCCGACGCACGTGATGAAAACGTCTGTCAGCCCGTCGTTGTCGTAGTCGCCCACGGCGACGCCCATCGCGTAAAGGCTCACGTCCAGCCCGGAGCCGGCGGTGGCGTCGTCGAATCGTCCTGTGCCATCGTTTCGGTAGAGCGCAAGGGTCGCAACCTGTCGGCCTTCCGGAATTTTCCACGACCAATAGGTTGAATTGACAAACAGCAAATCCTGATCGCCGTCGTCGTCGAAATCGAGGAAAGCCACGCCGCCGCCCATGGTTTCCGGAAGGAGTTTGTCGCCGTACGCGCCGTTGTTGTGGACGAATCGGAGGCCGGCCGAGGCGGGGATTTCCGTGAATTTGGCGACGGGGATATCGCGCGTCGAAATCTCGCGTGTTTCCGGCGCTTGCAGAGCGGTCACGCTTGTTTTGCCTGAGCCTGGTTTGCGGTTGAGAAGAAAAATCAGTCCGACCACAGCCACTCCCAGAAGAGCGATGGCAAGAAACGACCAGCGGAACGCGCGGCCAATGATGGCGTCGTTCTCCGGCGGAGTGCTGGGTTGGCGGATGGATCCGAGTGAAGCCGCGGCCTCGTGCGGTTCGCCGGGCGACGCCGCTTTTCGTTTCACAGGGCCGGAGGGAGTCTGATTCATCTTTTCCAGGGCGCACGTTTAACATTTAATCGCGGGGTGGAAAATGGAAATTCACGGGGCGCAGCCGTAGCGCAGATTTTCAATCTGCCGTATCGCAGAATTGCATTCTGCGGGGGATCGACAAGTTTCAGGGCTTTCAAACTCGCCGATGCGCCGCCGATTGCAAATCGGCGATACGGCAGATTGAAAATCTGCGCTACGGAAACGCGTCCTGGAAAGCCCGGCGACCGGCCGGTCAATTCCCGATGAGCCCCGGATCCTCAACTCGTAATCGCACGATCCAGTGGCTCGGCTGGTTTGGGGTCTGGACCCTCATTGGCCTTTCGTTCGCCCATCAGTATTACGTCTCGAGCGCGAGCTTCGGGAATCCCGTGCCCTGGCGCCACGCGATCAGCCATTCGCTCGCGGATTGGTATCTGTTCGCTCTGCTCTCGGTTCCGGTGAGCTGGCTGGTGCGGCGGTTCGCGATCGAGCGCACGAACTGGGTGCGCCACGCCGGAATTCATCTGGCCGCCGGCGCCGCCTTTTCGATCGCGTGGATGGCGCTGCGGGCGGCGATCGGGATCTGGCAAGGCTCAGCCACCGGAGACACGGTCGGGTTCGCGGCCTTGTTCGGCTCGCTGCTGGCGAAGACATTCTATTTCAATTTGTTTGTGTATGGCGTCATCGTCAGCGTCGCGCACGCCTTCGGGTACTATCGCAGATTTCACGACCGGGAGCTCAACACCCTCGAACTGGAAAAGCGTTTGACCCATGCCAAACTTCAGGCGCTGCAAATGCAACTGAATCCCCACTTCCTTTTCAACACGCTCCACGCCATCTCCGCCCTGGTGCACAAGGACGCCGAGGCCGCCGATCGCATGATCAGCCGGTTAAGCCTGTTGCTGCGCTACACGCTGGAGAGCACGGACGCGCACGAAGTGTCGTTGAAGGAGGAGCTGACCTTTCTGGATCGCTACCTGGAGATTGAGCAAACGCGATTTGGCAGCCGGCTCACGGTGGTGCGCGATATCGCTCCGGAAACGATGCAAGCCCAGGTGCCAAATCTTCTGTTGCAGCCGCTGGTCGAGAACGCCATCCGTCACGGCATCGAACCGCAATCCAAACCCGGCCGGATCGAGCTGCGGGCGCGGCGATGGGACGAGCAACTGCGGCTCGAAGTGCGCGATAACGGCGCCGGATTCGCCCAGGGGAAATTGACTGCCGAAGGCGTCGGCCTGGCCAACACGCGCGCCCGGCTCCAGCAGCTTTATGGCAGCCGGCAGCGAATTGAGTTTTCCAATGCAACGGATGGTGGTCTGCTCGTCCAGGTGACAATCCCGTTCCGCGTCGAACTTAATGGGAGCCGGCCAACGTGAACCGGAGAGGGCAAGCCCTGAACCAGATAGGGCGAGTCCGTCCCGGCGAGCCGCCCCACCTGCTTGGAACACGTCCAGCTCGGCTCGCCGGGGACAGGCCCGCCCTGCCCAGAGGTAGAAATGAAAATCCGAACTCTTATCGTCGATGACGAACCGCTCGCGCGCGAGCGGCTTGCCAAACTGCTCGAAGCAGAACCCGAAATCGAGCTGGTCGGCGAATGCGCCGATGGCCGTGAAGCGCTGGCCGCGATTCAATCCGCGTCGCCGGATTTGCTGTTTCTCGACGTGCAAATGCCGGAACTCGACGGCTTCGGCGTGCTCGCCGCCTTGCCCAAGGAGCAAATGCCCGCCATTGTTTTTGTCACGGCTTACGATCAGTTCGCGGTGCACGCTTTTGAAGTGAACGCGCTGGATTACCTGCTGAAGCCCTTTGACCGCGAGCGCTTCCAGGTCGCTCTCCGGCGTGCCATCGAACAAATTCAACACCGGAAGCCCGAAGAAATCACGCGCCGGCTCTCTCAGTTGCTGGCCAGCCTCAAGCCCGAAGCAAAGCCCCTGGAACGTCTGGCCGTCAAAACCGAAGGCCGGGTGGTGCTCGTCAAAGTCGAAGACATCGATTGGATCGAGGCGGCGGACAATTACTTGAACATCCACACCGGAAACGAATCGCACCTGTACCGCGAAACGTTGACCGCGCTGGAAACGAAACTGGCTTCGAATCAGTTCCTGCGCATCAGCCGGTCCACGCTCGTCAACGTGGGGCGCATCAAAGAACTGCAACCGATGTTTCACGGCGATTACGTCGTGATTTTACGCGACGGGACCAAACTCAGCCTGAGCCGGAGCTACCGGGAGCGCGTGAATCAGTTTTTCGGGAAGCCCAGTTGATCAGTGAACGACGGTGGGGCGAGGCTCAGGCCGTTCCTCCGGACCGTGGCCTCTAGGCTGCTTGAACGCTCGACCCCGGAGAGTGCGCAGAAGCAGCCTAAAGGCGCCTAAAGGCTGCGGTCCGCACGGTTTTCGGTTCAAGGGCCGTGTGCGCGGCTTTTTGGCCGTGGGAACTTCCCGTGAATCGGACGGTAGGGCGAGCTTGTCCCCAGCGAACCGAGTCGGACGTGTTCCAGGCACGTGGAGCGGCTCGCCGGGACGGACTCGCCCTACCGTTCATGGGGCAAGAGCATGGTAATCGGACCAAGGTCACTTCCCATGAACCGTTCCTCCGGACCGTGGCCTTTAGGCCGCTTGAACGCTCGACCCCGGAGAGTGCGCGGAAGCAGCCTAAAGGCTGCGGTCCGCACGGTTTTCGGTTCAAGGGCCGTGTGCGCGGCTTTTTGGCCGTGGGAACTTC